>Ga0209594_1001291_pt1 | contig 12658 bp, 7 predicted proteins | sample AshMeaCrysSpring_FD_184126 | JGI IMG/M metagenome (GOLD analysis project Ga0209594, IMG submission 184126) | Groundwater microbial communities from Big Spring, Nevada to study Microbial Dark Matter (Phase II) - Ash Meadows Crystal Spring... | ecosystem: Environmental > Aquatic > Deep subsurface >...
AGTATTGAGGAATTAGAAATTATTTTTCGCTTAACTCCCCATGAGTTAGAAATTTTAATGGAAATTGATAAACGCGATCGCGGCATTGGAGGATTTTTCCAAGATGCTTTGGATATGGATGAGCGCTATGTGCGCTTTTATCTAGCAGAATCAGATTTAGAGGCAACAGATGTGGAAGCTATGATTGATGATATCCTTCAAAGTCATTTCCATTAATTACCACAAAAACTTTAACGCTATTGATTAAAAATCCTCGTTGATGTAAGGGCACTCTTGCTTTGCCCCTTAGATATCATCAAGGTTATAAGATTAGAAAAACTGTATCAACCAAAAATTGGAAAATCCTATCAGAGTCAACAGCCTACTCTATGTCTGGAGAAAACCTGAACTATTTAATGAAATGCCTCACAAATCGTAATATTACTTCATTGCTAGTAGTTATAAACTTGGAGTATCTGGAAAGTGGAGTTTAAAAAAGGTTCAATAGGTTTGATATAAATAACCTGATTTTATAAAGGGTATAAATATGGATAAATACAATTTAACTGATGCCCTAAGATGGACCCATGAAGCTAAGCAAAAGTTAAAAAATATACCTTTCTTTGTTCGCTCCCAGGCAAAAGCACGGATTGAACAATTTGCACGACAAGTTGAACAAGATATAATTACTGCTGAATTAGTTGAACAAGCGCGGGTTGAGTTTGGGCAATAAATTTAAGATTTTACATTTGAAATTTTGCCCTTCCAGTAGTCTGTTACACTTTCTTTATCCGTATATTCGGATTCCGTGGAACAGGCTTCCAGCCTGTGAGTGAAAAATTCTCAATCTCAACTTTTTAATCTAACAGAAACAGGCAAGATGCCTGTTCCACAAATTCATCATAGTTAGTGGAAAATTCTCAATCTCAACTTTTTAATCTAACAGAAACAGGCAGGATGCCTGTTCCACAAATGCATCATAAAGATGGCAAAAAATAAGTGAATAAAAGCTGATTCTGATTCCGTGGAACAGGCTTCCAGCCTGTGAGTGAAAAATTCTCAATCTCAACTTTTTAATCTAACAGAAACAGGCAGGATGCCTGTTCCACAAATACATAACAAAGATGGCAAAAAAATAAGTGGCTAAAAGCTGATTCCGTGGAACAGGCTTCTAGCCTGTGAGTGGAAAATTCTCAATCTCAACTTTTTAATCTAACAGAAACAGGCAGGATGCCTGTTCCACAAATACATAACAAAGATGGTATGACAGACTACTAGCGCAAAGAATATCTTGATTTTTTTGCGCTATTTGATTTTGAATATTTTATTTTAGATAATTTAAGGCATTTGTTTTTAATTCCCAACATTCATAGCTGCTAGCACTGCTTTTTGACTAACGTCTTTATATATCGTTTTTAGATACTTCATAACTAAATCTGTTGATGTTGAATTACTAATAGCTTCCTCATCTTTTCCTAAAGGTATTGACCCTAACATATCTAAAACATTTTCACCCCCAGAAGGAGCAATAACAACTAAAGATGACTCCAATAGTTCATCATATACCCAAAAAGAATCAACATTTATCTGGTCTTGTTTTTGTTTAATTACATTAGGCTCAGTGATTTCTGATAGCTTCTCTTCTCGTAAATTAGGGTCTAATTTTTCTAGATATTTATTACTGCGTATATTGCGTAAATCTTTGATAATTAATTCTTTTGTGCGGCCGCGTAATTCAAATAAAACAAAGGGGTCTTCGCTAAATCTATCTCCCAATTGATAATAAATAGCGGCTACATGTTTACAGGGATTTGCTTTATCTGGACAAGAACATTTACTATGGACATCAGAGAGAGTAAAAGGGAAGAGAGATAACCCATTAGCCGCAAATACATCTTCCATATGTTGTGGCATTTCACCAGATAATAGCTTTGCTGCAAATACAGCTTTTTGAGACATTGTTTTAATTACATAGCCCCATTCTTCATCTGTAAAAGAATCCAAAGAAAGAGAAACTTCATAGGGTTCTGGTTCACTACCCTGTACTTTTGCAAATACTCTTGCCTCCTTAAATTCGATACTCAATACATTTCCTTGACGTGCATAAGTTCTACCTCTTTCTAAACGTTTTTTAAAACGGTAGGAATCTAATAAATCTAGCCATCTTTGCGACCACCATTCTCTATTTGTTTGAAAGTTAACATTAGTCATATAAGTTTGAGGTTTTACGGTTAATTGTTAATTGTCAATTGCTAATAGCTAATTGTTAATTGCTAATTGAAGACAGGCTAATGGCTAATTGTTAATTGTTAATGGCTAATTGCTAATTGTTGATTAATTGGATTGAGATGAGCTATTTATACCACTACTTTGATTTATTCTATGATAATTTTCAGCATTAAATTAACACTCTTAGCCATTAGCCATTAGCCATTAGCCATTAGCCATTAGCAAATTCATAACTTATTCCTCATCCTCATCAATAATAGAATTGCGGTCGAGAATTAATAAATTACGTAATTGGTCAGTATCCATTTCAGTTAACCAATCTTCACCAGTGCCTACAACTTGTTCAGCAAGCTGTTTCTTACTTTCAATCATGTCATGGATTTTTTCCTCTAATGTTCCAGTAGAAACAAATTTATGTACTTGGACATTACGAGTTTGTCCAATTCTAAAAGCCCGGTCTGTTGCTTGATTTTCTACTGCAGGATTCCACCATCTATCAAAGTGGAAAACATGATTTGCCCTGGTTAAATTTAAACCGACACCACCTGCTTTTAAAGAAAGAATTAAAATTGGTGGCCCTTGGGGGTCATGTTGAAAACGGTCTATCATTTCTTCGCGTTGTTTTTTGGAGGTAGTGCCATATAAAAATAAAATTTCTCGCCCTAATTTTTTTTCTAAGTAGGGTTTTAATAACTTACCCCATTCTGCAAATTGAGTAAAAATTAATGCCCGGTCTCCGGCATCTATTAATTCTTCTAACATTTCTTCTAAACGCTGAAGTTTTGCTGAGTTATGTTTATCAATTGTGTCTTCTTTCAAAAATTGGGCTGGATGATTACAGATTTGTTTTAACTTAATTAATAAACCTAAAATCATCCCTCGTCTTTGTAAACCTTCTGCTTCATCTATATTTTCTAAAGATTCTTCAACAACCTGTTGATATAATTGAGCCTGATTTGGAGTTAAACCACAAAATACAGTCATTTCCTGTTTTTCTGGTAAATCTTGAATAATATCCTTGTCTGTTTTGAGGCGACGAAGGATAAAAGGTTGTACTAGGGAACGTAATTGCCCTAGGGAAGATATATCGCCATATTTTTCAATGGGAATTGCAAAACGGCGTTGGAAAAATTGTTTATTTCCTAAATATCCAGGGTTAAGAAATTCTAAGATAGACCAAAGTTCCTGTAGTCTATTTTCAACGGGTGTTCCAGTTAAAGCAATTCTAAATTTTGATTCTATTTTTCTAACAGCTTGGGATTGTTTAGCATCATGATTTTTGATATTTTGGGCTTCATCTAAAACTACAGCTTGCCAAGTTATAGATTGTAAATTTGTTAAATCGCGATGAACTAGAGAGTAGCTAGTAACTAACAAATCATATTTATTAATAACAGCTAAAAAAGCTTTCCCTTTAGGGCGTTTATCACCGTGATATTGCATTACCTTTAAAGAGGGTGCAAATTTTTTAACTTCTCTTTCCCAATTACTTAAGACAGAGGTTGGGCATACTAAAAGTGTGGGTTTTTCTAAGGCATTTTGTTCTTTTAGATGGAGTAAAAAAGCAATAAACTGGATTGTTTTTCCTAATCCCATATCATCGGCAAGACAAGCACCTAATCCCCACCTTTCTAGAAAAGCTAGCCATCCGGCACCTTTTTGTTGATATGGTCTTAACTCGCCTTTAAAATTTTTAGGTGTTGGTAAAGGGGCGATAGGTTGATTGTCAGTTAGCGCTCCAATTAATTCTTGTAATGCTCCGGAAGCTTCAAAACTAACTACTGGTAATTTTTCGATAGTTTGAGTATCCCCTGTACTAATACGCAAAGCATCTTCTAGGGAGACAGACATTTGGTCTTTTCTGGAGGCAAAAAATGCCTGGGCTGTTTTGATGTCTTGGGCCCGTAACTCTACCCATTCTCCATTAATTTGAACAAGAGGACTATTTAAGGCTACTAATTTATCAAATTCACCTTTGGTGATTGTTTGTCCACCGATTGCTAAATCCCATTGAAAATTAAGTAAACTTTCCAAACCTAATCGTATTTCTTTTGTGTTGGAAGTTTGTGCTGTAATTTTTAGCCCTAAACGATTTGCTAAATCGGTTCTTGATGCCAAGCTGGGTGGCAATATCACTCCTAAACCACTATCTTCAAATTTCCAAGCTACGGACTTAATAAATTCATAGGCCTGTAGTGGAGTTAAAGAACAAGAATCTGGAGATGGGTTTTCTAAACTGGGGGCTATGATGGGATAAAGTCGAGATGCTAAACCTAAGCCTTGCAATAAGGTTTCCTGGGGTTGGTCAATGGTACGATTTTTGTAGACCAGGGTTTCAACAGGATTATTCCAAATAGTTGTGGCATCGACTAAAAATTCTGAATTATCAGATGCTTGGAGAAAATAAGCTAAGGTCCATTGCTTTTGTCCTTCCGATGGCGATCGCAGTTCAAAGGAACATCGAAATTGATTTTTAACATCTAACTGGTATTGCAATGGCATTGTCCAGGCTTTTAGTGCAGCTTGTAACCTAGACATTGCCATAGCTTCAGCTTTTATAGTATTGTTATTGGCTGTTAAAGAAAGCAACCAATTTTTGATAGGGGTGGGTAAGGTCGCCATTACCCTGGGTTCCATTAATGCTTGGCTGCCCATCATTTCCCTTAACTGGCTGTCAACAGCAGCATCAAGAAATGTTAATAACAATTCCTGTGGTGAAGGGGGTATATCTATATAGTTTCCTACCGTTTCTTGGTAAGTTCTGCAAACTAAAGGCATTAAATGGGAAAATTTTTCTAACCTAGTTCCATCAACAGCACTATCTAATAATGGTTGCCAGGTAGCGATGATAGAGTCATCTTCTTGAGTTTCGATTTTGGGTAAAAATTTACTACGGGCAACCAAATCTAAACTCCAACGGGCAATTTGCAACCAAAAGCGCAGGTCAGGACCTAAAAAACTTTCTTGGGCGTTGGCAAAACTTAAAGGTAAGCCACTTAAAAATTTGATTGCTTCCTGGGGGTTCATTTTAAAACCCTCTACTTTCCAAGGTTGAAGATAGGCTGTATGTTTTTCCTCTTCTTCAACAACAGCAGAAAGTAGGGGAATTATGGAGAGGGTTTTTTCTTTCTTTCTTTCTGATATGTAAGTTGGCAAAGCAATGACTTGAGTTTTTACTGGTAAGGGTAATTCTCCTGCGGCAGCTTTACGCTTTTTGCTAGTTGTGGGGTTGACATTCTGTGATTTTGCACTTTGAGCTAAGGTAATATTGCTCTGTTGTAAGTACTCCCTTAGCTCTTCAGCACTCATCCCATAAGGGTAAAGAGGTATGTCCTTGATAGTAAATTTGAACTCATCGTCTGGGAGCGACGAGCCGGAGGCTTCACGCTTTGCGTATCGCCATGTTTCCCCCCAAATAAAAAGACATTCACCAGATTTTTGTCGCAGCCAACTACCATGTAAAATTGCCATTTGCCAACTGATTATATTGTTAAGAACTCAATTAACTAAATAGGACTTACGTAACTGGCACATTTAAAATTCTTTCTTTGTGTGACACTTTGAACAAAATAAAACGAATTAATAGGCTTTTCAGCCTCATTCACCAATAAAAAATTGTGACAATATCGTAAGTCCTGCTAAATAAAGCCGATTATTCTGTCTACTTTTAAGCACACCTCACCATTGATAATTCTCCCAAGGATTGAATTTTAGATAATAAGTAAGTATTTTGGTAGTTTGAAGTTATTTGTTATGTAAGAGCAAACAGATAAGCCTCAATTTTAAGTCCCAATTTACAAAAAAATAAAGAAGCTAGACCACTGTAGAATTAGATTACACGGGAAATGAAGAGAAAGATATAGGAAGAAGATTATTTAATTTAGTGTAGGCTAGGAAGAAAAAACCATTATCAAAAAAGTCTATTTATAGTCAAATTGTAGTTAAAAGTGTGAATTATAGCCAGTGGAAACAAAAAGATTCCTATTTTGTTAGCCGGGGAGAGATAGAGGTAAGTATCAGTCCAGACAAATCCTAACAGTTTTTGTGCTAAAGCCCAACCTCAGACATTATTAGGAATAGCCGCAAAACAACGAATTTCTGTCATTAGTCGCGCAACAAAGTGAAGAAAAGAATCTTCCGAGATGCTTGATTTACCTGGTTTTTACTGAAAATGACTATTTATCCTTTGTGTAAGTCCTAATTATATATCTTCGGAAATTAAACTTTGATTCTTACGGCATAAGACTTCTATCTTTATTTTATGGAGATTTCTACTGCGATAGCCATTACACATCTCCATAAAAGCATTGGCATTATTAATTATTTATTGCTGGAAACCCTTGCACCTGAGAGGGATAAGAAGCTCTCAGACCATTTGTGAACATATCATTGGCTAAAAGTGTTTGGATAATTATTAATTTCTACTAAACTTAACAAACAAGTAAGTGTTAGATGTAATTATTCTTAGGACTTACGCAAGCTCTACGAAAACTTGGCGTTCTTGGCTTCTAGGAACGCGGCGGTCTCGCTCTTAGGCGGTTACACAAATCAAGCATAGTAGCAATTTTGGCGGCTATTCCTGATTCTATACAAAAAGTAATCAGGAAATTCTTCAGTGGCGAAAAGTAATGGAAAAATATTTATTTTAAGTTAATCTAGTAGTCCCAGGGTTTAGTCTTGGGTTAGTAAAGTAAATGGTTTCTAACTTTTAGAATCCTGTATCAGGTGTCGCAAAGTATGTATGTTTGTATGGGAATAACGCCAGTAACAGAGCATAAATGTTAGGATTGCCACAGAGAGAGAATAGCGAAGAAGAAGGAAAAAAAACTGAATGGGAGAATTTGAGAAGTCAATATCCTTCGATGGAAGGGATATTAGACTGAAGCTTGGCTTACTAGCTCCCCAGGCTGGTGGGTCAGTTTTGATACAATCTGGGGATACTGCTGTATTAGTAACAGCTACTCGCTCAACAGCCAGAGAAGGCATAGATTTTCTACCCCTAACCGTAGATTACGAAGAGAGATTGTATGCAGCGGGAAGAATACCTGGTAGTATTTTCCGACGAGAAGGTCGGCCACCAGAGAAAGCAATTCTTACAAGCCGCTTAATTGACCGTCCTTTACGTCCTTTATTTCCATCTTGGCTAAGGGATGATCTGCAAATAGTCGCTGTAACTCTATCAGTAGATGAGTTAGTGCCTCCCGATGTGTTAGCTGTGACAGGTGCTTCTATTGCTACTCTGATTGCCCAAATACCTTTTAATGGTCCAATGGCAGCAGTAAGGGTAGGTTTGGTGGGAGATGATTTTTTAATTAACCCTACCTATGCCGAAATTAAATCAGGAGACCTTGATTTAGTTGTTGCTGGTTCGCCTGATGGTGTAATCATGGTGGAAGCTGGAGCAAGCCAATTGCCAGAAAGAGATATTATTGAGGCAATTGAGTTTGGCTATGAAGCAGTACAAGATTTAATCGCTGCACAGCACGAGTTGTTAAAAGAATTAGGTATTTCCCTAATTCAAGAAGAACCTCCAGAGGTAGATACTACACTGGAAAGTTTTATAAGCGATCGCGCAACTAAGGACATCAAAAAAATCCTGTCGCAGTTTAATTTTACAAAGCCTCAAAGGGACATAGCTTTAGACGAGGTGAAAGGTATTATTGCCACTTCAATAGAAGAAATGTCTGAAGAAGACCCAATTCGATTAGCGGCAAGTATTAATAAGAAAGCCTTAGATAATACCTTCAAAGATATCACCAAAAAACTAATGCGCCGTCAAATAGTTGAAGATGGTGTGAGAGTTGATGGTCGCAAACTAGATGAAGTTCGTCCAGTTTCCTGCCAAGTTGGCTTAATTCCGAAACGAGTGCATGGTACGGGTTTATTTAACCGAGGTTTGACCCAAGTCTTATCGGCTTGTACTCTAGGTACCCCTGGAGACGTGCAAAATCTAACAGATGATTTGCAACCAGACCAAGAAAAACGTTACATGCACCACTATAATTTTCCCCCATTTTCTGTAGGGGAAACAAAGCCATTGCGTTCCCCAGGACGCAGGGAAATAGGTCATGGAGCCTTAGCAGAAAGGTCTATTTTGCCAGTTTTACCATCGAAACAACAGTTTCCCTATGTGATTAGAATTGTATCTGAAGTACTATCTTCCAACGGTTCTACTTCAATGGGTTCGGTATGTGGTTCTACCCTAGCATTAATGGATGCCGGTGTTCCCATCACAAAACCTGTTAGTGGGGCAGCAATGGGCTTAATAAAAGAAGGCGATGAGGTCCGCGTCCTTACTGATATCCAAGGAATTGAGGACTTTTTAGGTGATATGGACTTTAAGGTAGCTGGTACTGATAGTGGTATCACAGCCTTACAGATGGACATGAAAATTTCCGGTCTGTCTTTAGATGTTATTGCCCAAGCCATTCACCAAGCCAAATCAGCACGACTACATATTCTGGATAAAATGCTCCAGGCTATTGATAAGCCTCGTGAGGATATGTCGCCCTATGCTCCACGTCTACTGACCATTAAGATTGACCCAGATATGATTGGTCTTGTTATTGGTCCTGGTGGTAAGACAATTAAGGGTATTACAGAAGAAACTGGTGCCAAAATTGACATAGAAGATGATGGTACGGTAACGATTTCTGCCCTTGATGAAAATAAGGCGAGGAGGGCGAAAAGCATAGTTCAAGGCATGACTCGTAAACTGAACGAAGGGGACGTTTATGCTGGTCGTGTCACAAGAATTATACCCATCGGAGCTTTTGTAGATTTTCTCCCCGGCAAGGAAGGTATGATTCACATTTCTCAGCTTGCTGATTATCGCGTAGGTAAAGTTGAGGATGAAGTCGCCGTTGGTGATGAAGTTATCGTCAAAGTTAGGGAAATTGACAACAAAGGTAGAATCAATTTAACCCGTTTGGGTATCCACCCAGAACAAGCTGCTGCTGCACGGGAAGCTGCAGTTCAGTAAATATATTTTCCCCCTCGACGGTTAGCTTAATCTCGGCTAACCATAGATGGAAAATATTCAAACAAATTGCATTTTGTTAAAATCCCAAATTTGATTGCTGGATTTTAGATGTAAAAAAATAGCCAATATAAAATCCTTGTAAGCATTATTTGCTAGTTCAAAAAATTCTCAAGTCAAGAGAACTTCTAGAATTATTTCTGGATGATTACAAAGGAGACAATTTAGAAACCCGGTTTTCTAGAAAAACCGGGTTTCACAGAAAGGAAAAATATTTACCTTAAATGACTAAATAAAGAGATTAAATCAAAATACATATGAGCCAAAATTACAGGCATAATTCTTCCCCACCTCATGTAATATATGGAAAAAATAATAAACATAGGTGTTAAAAATAATGCGGATGATAGTCCTTGATATAAATGATAAGTACTTTGAATAATAACACTGAATAAAAAAGCTAATATATGATTATTTGTGATGTACTTTAATTCTGTAATTGTAAACGCACGTAATATAAGTTCTTCGTAAAATGGATTAACAATCATAGCAGTAATTGACCAAAAAGTAATTCCTGATTGTAAAATATCTAAGTTATTAGGAACTAATCTTAATGTTTCTTGGCTCCAAAAAGAATGGATATATTCAATTACAAACCAAGATAATCCGCAAAGAATAAATGCAATAATAGCTATTGGTATGGAATAAATGAAGTCTTTCCAAGTCCAAGAAAATCCTAGCTGAAATATATTTCTTTCCTGTCTAAATAATATATATATTAATAAGAATATAGCAGCTAAATTGCTAATTATTTTAGAACCCCAAACAGTCAAAGTATAAACGCTATCTAAGGGATATTGAATTTCATATTGAGCTATTTCTAGACAAAGGGATTGAAAAATACTGGAACCAAAAGCAATTATCAGTAGAAGTAATAACTCTATTAAACGGAGAGACTTTGTATTTTGCTGCATAAATATCAATTCTTATTTTTAAATATCTATAACTGTTAAATATCTATAACACGAGCTGTCGCTACTACGAAAATAAATATTATTTTCGTAGTAATATTTTGTACAAATAGTTTGCCAGTGGTCAGAAAGCGATTATTTTCACCATGACGTATATTGATGATAGATAAGGAAAGGCAATCTAATTGGCACTCCAGAGTAAATATACTAAGTATTGTGAGTTCTAAACCTCTACCAGAAACTACAGCATACGTAAAAATTACCCGGCAATCGTGGCAGCATGGGTTGCTAGAAGGGGAAGTTACAGCAGGTGATTTTGAATGGAAATTTCAATGGCACTTCCGTGGAGGAGAATTATCTGTCAAGCCTTCTCGCGGTCGTGCATTAATAAAAGAACCCCTTGGTCGCTTTTTAGAACAAAAAGATTATCAGTTAGAACCTGGGGGGGACTATGCATTTACTATTAAAGCTCAGCTTTAGTAAGAAATAGCTTATAAATTTAAATTAATGTTAATCTATTCTGTCAGTCTGTTTAAATATCTTTCAATCAGCAGGATAGCTACAATATCATCAATCGGTCTTGGTGGGGTTCTCATCCCTTGGGGTACCAGTTTTGCTAGTCCTTTTGCTGGGTACATTTGCCAATAGCGATCGCGTGCTTCGAGAGTAGAATTACGCTCATCTACCATTACAATATTAATCTGCTGCGATAATTCTTCCTGAAGTTGCTTTTTCCAACTTTTAGCAGTGGTTTGGTTTCCCATCACCAACAGGGATATAGGAAATTTTTGTCTTAAATTATTAATACTGACAATCGCTTCTTGGGAAATAACGACTTGATGATAATATAATCTTCTATCAAGTCCCATGACGGCAACTCCACACTTATCTTTTCCGGGGTCGAATCCTAAAATAACCGGTTGGGTTGGGGTAAATTCGTAATTAGTCATTGGCTAGCAGTCATTGGTGTTATTTATCAAGTACTAAAAATTATTTTTCCATTTTGATATGCAACGAGATTTACTTTCAACGGTCCTACTGTATAAGTATCCTCTGTAGCAATTGCTTTGATATCTATTGGTTGATTGATATCTATTATTGCTTGGTCTTGTGTTCCCAGTCTATCGATAAAATTTATAAAAGTTTGAATTCTACCATCCCCAATCTGTACGCCATTTACAATTCCTGCATTTCTAGCACGAAATTGGGAAGCAGAAATTAGCCATTCGACCTGCTGCCTTAATTCATTTTGCGTAACTGTTTTTGGATTGGCGCTAGTGCTGGCTACAACTTCACCAAGTTTAAAAACTAACTGGTTATTAAGCACACTAGTTACCACTTCTATTTGTTTTTCTCCCTTCACATAGTTTCCTGCCGATAAAACCCTGACTACATAACTTTTTCCATCATCTACTTGTTTAATTATTTGCTCTACTTTCTCTTTGGAGATTTGTAATACTTGTGTATTTTCAGGAAGCTTAGTCCCTCGGTCATATAACTCACGACTAGCATTCCAGTTTGCTATCTGTAAAACTTGGATAATACCTTGCCGCGCCAAGGATGGCTTATCAACTTGTACTAGCTGTTCCGCGAGTATTTGATTTCGCACTAGGGCTAGTGTGCCAACACGTAAATCATAATTAGATTGTCCTAGCCTGCTAACTTCTCGTTCTAGGGAGGCTACTTGTAGTCCTAAATCTTTTTGCTGTTTTTCAAGGTCTTTTAAGCGATTTTTACTATCAGCTATTGTTTGCTCTCTTTTTTTGATTTCCTCGTCTCCACGCTCAATTTGTTGGTCTAGCTGAGTTATTCTTTGGTCTCTTTGTTCTAATAGCTTTTGCCGCTGTTTAATCTCTCTATCCCTAATATCAATCGCTTTATCCCTATCTTCAATGGCTTTTGTAGCTTCTTTGTACAGTTCTTCGCTTTTTTTCTCTAACTTTTTAATCCCTGATTGTAAATCTTTCCTTTGGTTCAGTAATTCTTGTCTTTGTGTCAATAACTCTTGCCTTTGAGCTATTAATTCTTGTTTTTGCTGAGAAACGCTTTCTAAATCGCCTTGTGCTTGCTTATACTGCTGATCAATTTCACCTAGTTGATTTTGCGTATTTTCTAACTGCCCTTGAGTTTGTTGTTGAAGAACTGCTGTACGATTTAAAGCAACAACTGTACGGTTTAGTTGTTCTTGGGTTAGCTTTTGTTTTGTGTTTGCTGCTTCTAGAGATTTATTCGTAGCGTCTAAGCGTTGCTGTGCTTGCACTTGTTCTTGAATCGCTGCGTCTCTTTGACTCTCAACTTGACTTTTTTCTGTCCTTGTTTGGTCTAACTGACTTCGCTGGGTTTCCAATTCCTTACGTTTTGTTCCCAAATCTTTTATAATATCCTCCAGCTCAAATACACCTTTTCTTAATCCTTCATCTGCTGCAAATAAAATTGCCAAAGTGGAACCAGAAATACCTAGCCCTGTTAAAATCGTCACTAATACAGCAGTATTTTTAGG
>Ga0209594_1001295_pt1 | contig 12631 bp, 9 predicted proteins | sample AshMeaCrysSpring_FD_184126 | JGI IMG/M metagenome (GOLD analysis project Ga0209594, IMG submission 184126) | Groundwater microbial communities from Big Spring, Nevada to study Microbial Dark Matter (Phase II) - Ash Meadows Crystal Spring... | ecosystem: Environmental > Aquatic > Deep subsurface >...
CAGCTCGTCCAGCGTGGCCTCGTTGTCCTCCCACTTCGGGATCTCGGTGCCGGCCAGGCGCGACATGCAGCCCTTGGCGCCGTCGCTGACGATCTGGATCTGCCGCACGAAGGGCAGCATGTCGGGCGCCAGGCGCAGGCCCAGATAGTTGTTGGGGTCGAACTTGCGTGCCTGGGCGTGCGCTTCGGCGCGGTCCAGCCACTGGAGCATGTTGCCGAGGATGCGCGTGAACACCGGTGCGCTGGCCGAATGCATGGAAAGGCTCATGGTCGTGTGTCTCCGCAGGCAGGGGTGGGGCCCGCATCCTAGCGCCCGCGCCAGCGGGCCGCTGCGGCAGGGCAGAATGTTTGCCGCCATGAACATCATCATCCTCGACGACTACCAGGACGCGGTGCGCAAGCTGAAGTGCGCGGTCAAGCTCGAGCAGCTGAACGCCAAGGTGTTCACCAACACCGTCAAGGGCATCGGCCAGCTGTCGGTGCGGCTGCGCGATGCCGACGTGCTGGTGCTGATCCGCGAGCGCACGCACTTCCCGCGGCAGCTGCTGGAAAAGCTGCCGAAGCTGAAGCTGATCGCGCAGACCGGCCGCGTCGGCAGCCATATCGACCTGCCTGCCTGCACCAAGCTCGGCATCGCCGTGGCCGAGGGCGTGGGCTCGCCGGTGGCGCCGGCCGAGCTGACCTGGGCGCTGATCCTGGCCAGCATGCGCCGGCTGCCGCAGTACATCGGCAACCTGAAGCACGGCGCCTGGCAGCAGAGCGGCCTGAAGACCGCGTCGATGCCGCCCAACTTCGGCATCGGCCAGGTGCTGAAGGGGCGCCACCTGGGCGTGTGGGGCTACGGCAAGATCGGCCAGCTGGTGGCCGGCTACGGCCGCGCCTTCGGCATGCAGGTCAGCGTCTGGGGCAGCGAATCGGCACGCGCCCAGGCCGTCGCGGACGGGTACGCGGCCGCCGCCTCGTGCGAGAGCTTCTTCGAGAGCTGCGACGTGCTCAGCGTGCACCTGCGCCTGAGCGAGCGCACGCAGGGCGTCGTCAAGCTGGAGGACCTGTCGCGCATGAAGCCCACCGCGCTGTTCGTCAACACCTCGCGCGCCGAGCTGGTGGAAGAGCACGCGCTGGTCTCGGCGCTGAACCGCGGCCGCCCGGGCATGGCGGCGATCGACGTGTTCGAGAGCGAGCCGATCCTGCAGGGCCACCCGCTGCTGCGCCTGGAGAACGCGGTGTGCACGCCGCACATCGGTTACGTGGAGCAGGACAGCTACGAGCTGTACTTCAGCGCCGCCTTCGACAACGTGGTGAACTTCGTCAACAACAACCCGACGAACATCGTCAACCCCGACGCGCTGAAGGTGCTGCGCTGAGCATGCCGGCTGCCGAGCCGCTCCAGCGCCCGGCGAGCCCGCTGCGCATGGCCTGGGCCTTCAACCGCATGGCGCTGCAGGGCTTCGGCGGCGTGCTGGCGGTGGCCCAGCGCGAGTTGGTCGAGCGCGAACGCTGGCTGACGAAGACGCAGTTCCTAGAGGTCTTTTCGCTCGGCCAGGTGCTGCCCGGACCGAACATCGTCAACATGGCGCTGATCATCGGCGACCGCTTCTTCGGCTGGCGCGGCGCCGCCGCCGCGCTGCTGGGGCTGCTGACGGCGCCGCTGCTGATCGTGCTGCTGCTGGCCGCGCTGTACCGCGAATTCGTCGGCCTGCCGGCGGTGGCCGGCGCGCTGCGCGGCATGGGTGCGGTGGCCGCCGGGCTGGTGATCGGCACCGCGGTCAAGCTGCTGGGAGGCCTGCGCGACAACCCGCTGGGCAGGCTGCCGGCCGCGGCCGTGGCGCTGCTGACGCTGCTGGCCATCGGCGTCTGGCGCTGGCCGATGGCGGCGGTGGTGCTGGGCCTGGGCGGCGCGTCGGTGGCGCTGGCCTGGTGGAGGCTGGGCCGATGAACGCCGTCCTGTTCGGCGCGCACGGCCTGGACAGCGGCGTGCTGCCGGCGCTGTTCCTGCACTTCGGCATGCTGTCGCTGCTGGCCATCGGCGGCGCCCTCACCACCGCACCGGACATGCAGCGCTACCTGGTCGGCGAGCGCGGCTGGCTGAGCGACGCGCAATTCACCAGTTCGGTGGCCATCGCCCAGGCCGCGCCGGGGCCGAACCTGCTGTTCGTGGCCGTGGTCGGCTGGAACATCGCCGGGCTGGCCGGCGTCGCGGCCACGATGGCCGGCAGCCTGCTGCCATCGACCACGCTGGCGCTGGCCGCCTCGCGCTACGGCGACAGGCGCCGCGAATCGCGTGCGATGAAGGCCTTCAGCGCCGGCATGGCACCGCTGACGCTGGGCCTGCTGCTGGCCACCGGCTGGGTGCTGACCGCCCCGGTGCGCGACAGCTGGGGCGCGTTGCTGCTGGTGCCCTTCACCGTGCTGATGCTGGTGAAGACGAAGATCAGCCCGATCTGGCTGGTCGGGGCAGGCGCAGCAATTGGCGCCTTCGGCTGGGCCGGCTGACGGCGAATCAGAGAAAGCGCTCCAGCAGACGCTTCGAATGCCGGTCCAGCGCCTGGTAGTCGCGCACCACGAACTGCATGCCCTGGCTGTCTGCGATCAGCAGCATGCGGTGGCCGATGCGGCGGATGTCCTCCTCGCCCTTGAGCACGAAGCGCGTCTCGCCGCGGTCGGTGTCCACGCTCCAGGTGCTGGGCGTGGAGAAGCTGCTCACCGAGCGCAGCCGCCGGATCTGCGGCGTGAACTCGCGCTCGGCCAGGGCTTCGTCGACCAGCGCACGCTGCGTCGCCGGCAGGTCGTCCAGCCGCTCCACCCAGGCCAGTTCGCGACCCTCGGCGCTGAGCAGCGACAGCCCCTCCCCCGGCGCGGCGATCGGAAAGGCACGCACCGGCACCACGCCGACGTGGGCGACGCCGTCGGCGCCGGTGAGCACCAGCCGGCCGAAGTCATCGCGCGCCAGGTCGAAGCTCAACCGCCACCCCCGCCATGCACCGCCGCGTGCGTGCTGGCCACGGCCGCCACCTGTGCGGCGATCAGCGGCTCGCCGCCTCCGTCCCCCAGGTCGCTGCCGTCGACGCGCCGCGCCTGCGCCTCGTACAGCCGCCAGTAGGCGCCACGCCGCTCGATCAGCTCGTCGTGCGGGCCGACCTCGACCACGCGGCCGCGGTCCATCACCACCAGCCGGTCGGCCTTGCGCAATGTCGACAGCCGGTGCGCGATGGCGATCGTCGTGCGCCCCTGCACCAGGTTGTCCAGCGCCTTCTGGATCTCCTTCTCGGTCTCGGTGTCCACCGCCGAGGTGGCCTCGTCCAGGATCAGGATCTTCGGGTCGATCAGCAGCGCGCGGGCGATGCTGATGCGCTGCCGCTCGCCGCCGGACAGCCCCTGGCCGCGCTCGCCGACCAGGCTGTCGTAGCCCTGCGGCAGGCGCAGGATGAACTCGTGCGCGTGCGCGGCGCGCGCGGCGCCGACGATTTCGGCGCGCGTCGCCTGGGGCTTGCCGTAGGCGATGTTCTCCGCCACCGTGCCGAAGAACAGGAAGGGCTCCTGCAGCACCAGCCCGATGTGGCGCCGGTAGTCGGCCACGCCGAAGCGCCGCAGGTCGCATCCATCGACCAGGATCGCGCCGTCGGTGACGTCGTAGAAGCGACAGATCAGGTTGACCAGCGTGCTCTTGCCCGAGCCGCTGTGGCCCACCAGGCCGATCATCTCCCCCGGCCGGATCTCCAGGTCCAGGGCGCGGATCACGCTGCGGCTGCCGTAGCGGAAGCCCACGCCGCGCAGTTCGATGCGGCCCTGCATCTGTCGGATGGACACCGGGTTCGCCGGCTCCGGCACGTTGCTGCCGTGGTCCAGGATGTCGAAGATGCGCTTGGCGCCGGCCGCCGCCTTCTGCGTCACGCTGACGATGCGGCTCATCGAATCCAGCCGCGTGTAGAAGCGGCCGATGTAGGCGATGAAGGCGGTCAGCACGCCCACCGTGATCTGCCCGCGGCTGACCTGCCAGATGCCGAAGGCCCACACCACCAGCAGCCCGAGGTCGGTGAGCAGCGACACCGTCGGCGAGAACAGGCTCCAGGTCTTGTTCAGCTTGTCGTTGACGGCCAGGTTCAGCCGGTTGGCCTCGCGGAAGCGATTCGCCTCGCGCCCTTCCTGCGCGAAGGCCTTGACCACACGGATGCCCGGGATGGTGTCGGCCAGCACGCTGGTGACGTCGCTCCAGACCCGGTCGATCTTCTCGAAGCCGGTGCGCAGCCGGTCGCGCACGCGGTGGATCATCCAGGCGATGAAGGGCAACGGCAGCAGCGTCACCAGCGCCAGCGCCGGGTCGATGGAGAACAGGATCACCGCCGTCATGCCGATCATCAGCACGTCGGTGGCGAAGTCCAGCGCGTGCAGCGACAGGAACACCGAGATGCGGTCGGTCTCCGAGCCGACGCGCGCCATCAGGTCGCCGGTGCGCTTGGCGCCGAAGTAGTCCAGGCTCAGCCCCAGCAGGTGCTCGAAGGCCGCGGTGCGCAGGTCGGCGGCGATGCGCTCCGACACCAGCGCCAGCAGCCAGGTGCGCGCCCAGCCCAGGCTCCAGGCCAGCAGCGCCGAGCCCAGCAGCCCGGCCAGCAGCCACAGCACGTAGATCGGGTCGATGCGCTGGCCGCTCTGGAAGGGGATCAGCACCTCGTCCATCAACGGGATCGTCAGGTACGGCGGCACCAGCGTTGCGGCGGTGGAGGCCAGCGTCAGCCCGAAGCCCAGGATCAGCTGCTTGCGGTAGGGCCGGGCGAAGCGGCCGAGCCGCAGCAGCACCCAGGTGGAAGGCGAATCCTGCAGCTCGCGGGCGCCCAGGCCCTCGTCCTCGGCCGGCTCCTCGGGCTCCTGCGCCTGGCCGGCCCGGAGCGCCTGCTGGCGCTCGAAGGCGGCCAGCAGCTTCTGCGCCTGGGCGTCCGCGCCCAGCGTATAGCGCCAGCGGGCCAGCCGCCGGCGGCCGTCGCACAGCTCCAGGCTGCCGACGCCGGCATGGTCGGCATGCTGGAGCTGCAGCTCGGGCGCCAGCGGCCAGGACTGCCAGCGGCCGGCCGCCGACCGGGCCCAGAGCCGGCTTTCGGTCAGCGCCAGTGCGCCGGTCGCGAAACGAAGCTGGTCGTCCAGGTCAACCGTCAGGGCCGCCAGAACGTTTTCGTCGCGAGCCAGCTCCGCCCGAAGTTCGGCGCCCAGCGCGTCCACGGGGTCGGCCGACAGCAACACGTCTGCGGAGGGGTTGGGCATGGAATTCAAGGGCTATGGCCACGGCGGCCGCGCCGGCCGCGCGTCTGACGTGCGGCGCGATTCTCGCCCAAGCCTCGTCGCCGCCACCTTCCAGTCATGATGGAAAAGAAGAACGACATCCGGCTGCTGCGCGTCAACTACCTGCGCGGCCCCAACCTCTGGACCTACCGCCCGGCGCTGGAGACCTGGCTCGACCTGGGCGAGTTGGAGGACTGCCCGTCCAACCGCCTGCCGGGCCTGACCGAGCGGCTGTGCGCCTGGCTGCCGGCGCTGGCCGAGCACCACTGCGGCGTGGGCGAGCGCGGCGGCTTCCTGCAGCGGCTGCAGGAAGGCACCTGGTGCGGGCACGTCCTGGAGCACGTGGTCATCGAGCTGCTCAACCTGGCCGGCATGCCCACCGGCTTCGGCCAGACGCGCAGCACCAGCCGGCGCGGCGTGTACCGCATGGTGTTCCGCGCCCGCGACGAGCAGGTCGCCCGCACCGCGCTGGCGCAGGGGCACCGGCTGCTGATGTGCGCCATCAACGACGAGCCCTTCGACGTGCCGGCGGCCGTCGCCGCCGTGCGCGACAAGCTCGATGACTGCTACCTCGGCCCGAGCACGGCGGCCATCGTGGCGGCGGCCACCGACCGGCGCATTCCGCACATCCGCCTGAACGAGGGCAACCTGGTGCAGCTGGGCCACGGCAAGCGGCAGCGGCGCATCTGGACGGCGGAGACCGACCTGACCAGCGCCATCGCCGAGGGCATCGCCGGCGAGAAGGACCTGACCAAGCGCCTGTTGAAGGCGGTCGGCGTGCCGGTGCCCGAAGGCCAGGTGGCGGCCTCGCCGGAGGAGGCCTGGGAGGCGGCGCAGGACATCGGACTGCCGGTGGTGGTCAAGCCCACCGACGGCAACCATGGCCGCGGCGTGACGCTGGACCTGAACAGCCGCGCCGAGGTCGAGGCGGCCTGGGCGCTGGCCGACCACCACGGCAGCGAAGTCATGGTCGAGCGCTACGTGCGCGGAGACGAGCACCGGCTGCTGGTCGTCGGCGGCCAGGTGGCGGCAGCGGCGCGCGGCGAGGCCGCCTGGGTCACCGGCGACGGCCGCAGCAGCGTGCGCGAGCTGATCGATGCGCAGCTCAACACCGACCCGCGGCGCGGCCTGACCGAGGACTTCCCGCTCAACCGCATCAGCATCGACGAGGACGACGTGGTGCGTGCCGACCTGGGCCGCATGGGCCTGACGGCCGACAGCGTGCCGGCGGCCGGGCGGCGCGTGCTGATCCAGCGCAACGGCAACGTCGCCATCGATTGCACCGGCCAGGTGCACCCCGAGGTGGCGCACCTGGTCGCGCTGGCCGCGCGCACCGTCGGCCTGGACATCGCCGGCGTCGACGTGGTGGCCGAGGACATCGGCCGGCCGCTGCACGAGCAGGGCGGCGCGGTGGTCGAGGTCAATGCCGGCCCCGGGCTGCTGATGCACCTGCGTCCGGCCGAGGGCACGCCGCAGCCCGTCGGCCGGGCGATCGTCGACCATCTGTTCCCCGATCCGGACGACAGCGGGCGCATCCCCATCGTCGGTGTCGCGGGCTCGCGTCACGGCTCGCAGATCGCCCGGCTCGTGGCCTGGGTGCTGCAGCTGGGCGGCCGCCACGTCGGTCTGGCCTGCCGCGACGGGCTGTTCCTCGATCGCCGCCGCGTCGAGGCCGCGGACTGCACCCATTGGGATGCCGGTCGCCGGCTGCTGATCAACCGCAACGTCGAGGCCGCGGTGTTCCAGAACGACGCCGCAGCCATGCTGAACGACGGCCTGCCCTACGACCGCTGCAGCGTGGGCATCGTCACCGACCTGGACGGGATCGAGGCGCTGTCCGGGCACGACGTGCACGACGCCGACCAGATGCTGAAGGTGCTGCGCACCCAGGTGGACGTGGTGCTGCCCGAAGGCGCGGCCGTGCTGCACGCCGCCGACGCCCGCATCGTCGGGCTCGCCTCGCTGTGCGACGGCGCCGTGCTGCTGTATGCCGCCGATGAGCGCACGCCGGCCATCGCCGAGCAGCGGGCGTCCGGCGGCCGGGCCGCCTTTCTGCGTGACGGCGACTGCGTGCTGTGCGAAGGCAGCGCCGAGAACGTGCTGCCGCAGCTGCGACCGCTGTCGCCGCAGGCCGAGGCGCTGGCGCCGGAGGCGCTGCTGGCCGCCGTGTCCGCGCTCTGGGCGATGGGGGTCGATGCCGACCTGATCACCGCCGGCGTGCAGACCTTCGGGCCGCTGGCGAACGCACCCGCCCTGCCGACCCCGCCGCGCGCGCCGATCGACGACAGGAAGAACGACTGATGGACGTCTCCCGCGTCCGCGCGCTGCGCGGCCCCAACCTCTGGAGCCGGCACACGGCCATCGAGGCGATCGTGCGCTGCCGCGCCGAGGAAATCGACATCTCGCGCCTGCCGGGCTTCGAAAGCCGGCTGCGCGCCCTCTACCCGACCATCGGCGAACACTGGCCCGACGGCCACCCGCTCAACCTGGCCCAGGTGCTGGAAATGGCGGCGCTGACGCTGCAGGCCGAGGCCGGCTGCCCGGTGACCTACAGCCGCAGCACCGAAACCGTCGAGTCCGGCACCTTTCAGGTCGTGGTCGAGTACAGCGAGGAGCAGGTCGGCCGGCTGGCGATGGAACTCGCGCGCGAGCTGATCCAGGCGGCCGTCGACGGCCACGGCTTCGACGCCGCCGCGGCCGTGGCGCGCCTGCGCGAGACCGACGAGGACCTGCGCCTCGGCCCCTCGACCGGGTCGATCGTCGGCGCCGCCGTGCTGCGCGGCATCCCGTACCGGCGCCTGACCGAGGGCAGCCTGGTGCAGTTCGGCTGGGGGTCGAAGCAGCGCCGCATCCAGGCGGCGGAGGTCGACACCACCAGCGCGGTGGCCGAGTCGATCGCGCAGGACAAGCACCTGACGAAGACGCTGCTCCAGGCGGCCGGCGTGCCGGTGCCGGTGGGCCGCCCGGCACGCGATGCCGACGACGCCTGGGACCTCGCCAGGCAGATCGGGCTGCCGGTGGTGGTCAAGCCGCAGGACGGCAACCAGGGCAAGGGCGTCACCGTCAACGTCGTCACGCGCGAGCAGCTGGACGCAGCCTTCAAGGCCGCGGCGGAGATCGGCGAGGTCATGGTCGAGAAGTACCTCGCCGGCGGCGACTACCGCCTGCTGGTGGTGGGCCACAAGCTCGTGGCGGCGGCGCGGCGCGACCCGCCGCTGGTCATCGGCGACGGCGTGTCGACGGTGCGCGAGCTGGTGGACAGGGTGAACGCCGATCCGCGGCGCAGCGACGGCCATGCCACCTCGCTGACGAAGATCCGCTTCGACGACATCGCCATCGCGCGCCTGCAGGCGCAGGGCCTGCAGCCCGGATCGGTGCCGCGCAAGGGCGAGCGCGTGCTGATGCGCAACAACGCCAACCTCAGCACCGGCGGCACCGCCACCGACGTCACCGACGACGTGCACCGCGAGGTGGCGGCGCGCGCGGTGGCCGCGGCGCAGATGGTCGGGCTGCACATCTGCGGCGTCGACGTGGTCTGCGAAACCGTGCTGCGACCGCTGGAGGAGCAGAGCGGCGGCATCGTCGAGGTCAATGCCGCCCCCGGGCTGCGCATGCACCTGACGCCCTCGTACGGCAAGGGCCGCAACGTCGGCGAGGCCATCATCGGCCACCTCTACGGGCCGGGCGACGACGGCCGCGTGCCCACCGTCGCGGTCACCGGCACCAACGGCAAGACCACGGTGACGCGGCTCGTCGCCCACCTGCTGGCCACCAGCGGGCTGCGCGTGGGCATGACCAACACCGACGGCGCGTGGGTGCAGGGGCGGCTGATCGACAGCGGCGACTGCAGCGGCCCGCGCAGCGCACGCAACGTGCTGGCACACCCCGACGTCGACGCCGCGGTCTTCGAGACCGCGCGCGGCGGCATCCTGCGCGAAGGCCTGGGCTTCGACCGCTGCTCGGTGGCCGTGGTCACCAACATCGGCGAGGGCGACCACCTCGGACTGAACTACATCAGCACCGTCGAGGACCTGGCCGTGCTCAAGCGCGTCATCGTGCGCAACGTGGCCGCCAACGGCTTCGCGGTGCTGAATGCCGCCGACCCGATCGTCGCCGCGATGGCCGTGGCCTGCCCCGGGCAGGTCTGCTACTTCGCGGCGGATCGCCACCACCCGGTGATGGCGGCGCACCGCGCGCAGGGCCGGCGCGTGGTCTACGTCGAGGGCCAGGCCATCGTCGCGGCCGAAGGCTCGTGGCGCGAACGCCTGCCCCTGGCCGAGATCCCGCTGACACGCGGCGGCGCGATCGGCTTCCAGGTGGAGAACGCGATGGCCGCGGTCGGCGCCGCCTGGTGCCTGGGGCTGACCTGGGACGCCGTGCGGCGCGGGCTGGAAAGCTTCGTCAGCGACGCCGACACCACCCCCGGCCGCTTCAACGTGTTGGACTATCGCGGCGCCACGCTGATTGCCGACTACGGCCACAACCCCGACGCGATGCGGGCGCTGGTGGACGCGGTGCAGGCCATGCCGGCGAGGCGCCGCTCGGTGGTCATCAGCGGCGCCGGCGATCGCCGCGACCAGGACCTGCGCGACCAGACCACGATCCTCGGCGCCGCCTTCGACGAGGTCATCCTCTACCAGGACGCGGCGCAGCGCGGCCGTGCCGACGGCGAGGTGATGGCCTTGCTGCGCGAAGGCCTGCAGGGCGCCTCGCGCACCACCCGCATCGACGAGGTGCGCGGCGAGTTCAACGCCATCGACGCCGCGCTCGAGCGGCTGCAACCCGGCGACCTGTGCCTGGTGCTGGTCGACCAGGTGCAGCAGGCGCTGCAGCACCTGGCGCGGCGCGTCGCCGAAGGCTGAGCGGCCGTCTCAGCGCCAGGCGGGTTCGTTGTCCAGCCGCTTCAGATCGAAGCGGTGCACCTCGGACAGCAGCTCGACGAAACGGTCGCTCACGTAGTCCAGCACCGCCCGGCCCTTGTCGGCCGTGGCGCGTGTGGCGTCGCCGCAGGCGCCTTCGGGGTTCAGGTCCTGCGTCTGCCAGCCGAGCTTGCCCGTGGGCGTGATCGACAGGAAGCGGTTCTCCGCGGCCAGCGTCTCGGTCAGCGAGCGGAAATGCCGCGCCTGGTCCATGTGCACGGTCTGCGGCTTCAGCGCCAGCATCACCGAGGTCTCCAGGTCGCCGGCATGGATGCCGTGCTTCAGCTCGTGCTCGTCGAACATGCCCGGCGGCAGGCCCAGCGTGTACCAGTGCGCCGACACCGCCATCAGGCCATGCCGTTCGCGCAGGTCGCGGATGACGATGTCCATCGCGTTCATCTGCCCGCCGTGGGCGTTGAAGAGCACGAACTTGCGCACCCCGGCGCGGGCCACGCTGGCGCCGATCTCCATCCACATCTGCATCAGCGTGGCCGCCGACAGCGTGATGGTGCCCGGGTAGCGCGAATGCTCGTTGCTCTTGCCGTAGGCCAGCGTCGGCAGGAACAGCACCGGCAGCTCGTCGGGCAGCTTGGGCACGGTGGCCGCGACCATGCCGTCGATGGTGGCGTGGTCGGTGCAGATCGGCATGTGCGGGCCGTGCTGCTCCACCGCGCCCACCGGCAGCACCGCGATCAGCTGCTCGCGCGGCAGCCGGGTGAACATCTCGCTGGTGTGGTCCGACCAGTAGCGGCTGTGCCAGGTGCTCATCGTGCGCGCCCTACTTCGTGCCGAAGATCTTGTCGCCGGCATCGCCCAGGCCGGGGAGGATGTAGCCCACCTCGTTGAGGTGGCTGTCGATGGCCGCCGTCCAGCAGCGCACGTCGGGGTGCGCCTTCTCCAGCGCGGCGATGCCCTCGGGTGCGGCCACCAGCACCAGCGCGCGGATGTCCTTGCAGCCGCGGCGCTTGAGCAGGTCCACCGTGGCGATCATCGAGCCGGCGGTGGCCAGCATCGGGTCGATGATGAGCGCGGTGCGTTCGTCCAGGTGGCCGACGAAGCGCTCGAAATACTGCTCGGGCTGCAGCGTCTCGTGGTTGCGGCTGACGCCCACCACGCTGACCTTGGCGTTGGGAATCATGTCGAGCACGCCGTCCAGCATCCCCAGGCCGGCGCGCAGGATCGGCACCACCGTCACCTTGCGGCCGGCGATCTGCTCGATCTGCACCGCGCCCGCCCAGCCCTGGATCGTGGCCGGCTCCAGCGGGAAATCGGCCGTCGCCTCGTAGGCCAGCAGGCGGGCCAGCTCTCCCGTCAGCTCGCGGAACTTCTTGGTGGAGATATCGTGCTCGCGCAGCAGCCCGACCTTGTGGCGCACCAGCGGGTGGTTGATGGCAATGACGGGCATGGCGCGGCTCTCGGCTGAAGGATTCGCACCAGTGTAGCCAGCCGCGGCTCAGCGCAGCGTGGCCTTGAAGTCGCCGCGCTCCAGCAGCCACGACACCAGCAGGCCCGCCACCAGCCCCCAGAAGGCCGCGCCGATGTTCCACAGCCCCAGGTCGGCCACCGTCACCAGAAAGGCCACCAGCGCGCCCAGCGTGAAGCGCTCCTTGAACGAGGTGACGAAGGCCGCCTGCAGCACGCGCAGCATGGCCAGGCCGGCCAGCGTCATGATGAAGGCCTTGGGCGCGTGCAGCATCAGCCGCGTGCAGGCCGGGGCCAGCAGGCCGAAGCCCAGCGCCAGCACGCCGGTGACGATGCCGGCCGTGTAGTGGCGCGGCTTGTCGCCCGACGCGGTAAGGATGGCGTTGGTGGGCCCGGTAAGGCAGCTGCTGATGGCACCCACCGCCGCGCTGGCCAGCGCGCCGATGCCGCAGGCCACGGTGATGGCGTTCACCGGCGGCTCGTGGCCGGCGTTGCGCAACACGGCCACGCCCTGCCCGTTCTGCACTACCAGCACGGTGATGGCCAGCGGTACCACCAGCTCCACCAGCGCCGGCCACGAGAAGACCGGTGCCGGCCACAGCGGCTGGACGATTTCCAGCGCGCCCAACGTGGCGCCGTCGAAGCGGCCCAGCAGCGCGATGGCCAGCGCGCCGGCCAGCAGCGCGCCGATCAGCGGCGGCAGCCGCCGGCCGGCGGCGGGCCACAGGCTCAAGATCAGCCACGCCACCACCATGGCACCGGCGATGGCCGGGTCCTGGTGCAGCGCGCGCACCAGGTCCAGCCCGAAGCGCAGGAACACGCCCGCCACCATGCCCATGACGATGGGCATCGGCACCGCCGCCATCGCCCGCCGCACCCAGCCCGACGCGCCCAGCGCCAGCACCAGCAGCCCGGTGGCGAGATAGGCGCCGACCACCTCGGCAAAGCTCAGGTGCGTCAGCGCCGGGCCGACCAGCACCGTGCCCGGGATGGTCCAGAAGAAGGCCAGCGGCTGGCGGT
>Ga0209594_1001298_pt1 | contig 12608 bp, 9 predicted proteins | sample AshMeaCrysSpring_FD_184126 | JGI IMG/M metagenome (GOLD analysis project Ga0209594, IMG submission 184126) | Groundwater microbial communities from Big Spring, Nevada to study Microbial Dark Matter (Phase II) - Ash Meadows Crystal Spring... | ecosystem: Environmental > Aquatic > Deep subsurface >...
TGTACGAGGCTGCCGGCAGTGCCGACGACGTCGACCCGATCGCCCCACAGCAGCGAGACGCCCGTCCGGCCGCCCGACGCCGTCAGCACGGGCGCCTCGTCCACGCTCACGAAATCGACGTTCATCGTCCCTCCCCGGGCCGCGTCGACTATGCGGCCGCGGTCAGCGGCGGGCGATCGCGCGTTGCGGCTAATCGCCGGCCAGCCGAACGGCGGAGGACGCGCCGCCCGGTGCCGGCAGGCGACGCTTCGCCGGCGGGCTTTGCTCAGTGCAGCGGCGCGGCCGGCTGCTCGTCGCTGTCCTCGGGCGGCTCGGCGTGCACCGCATGGCCGGCCGGGTTGGGAAACATCGGCGCGCCGCAGTCGTCGCAGTACTCGAGCGGAAAACGGTGCGCGTGCGCGGTGATCCGGGTGACGCCGAGCTGGCGCAGCGCCGCGTCGATCTCCTCCTGCGCGCGCTCTTCCTCGTCGCCGAGCAGCGGCCAGACCACGCCCTCGATGACGTCGTCGTCGTTGCCGGCGGCGCCGATGCCGATGCGCATCTCCTCGACCCGCTTGTCCTCGAAGGCGGCGAAGGTCGCCTGCAGCGCCGGGGGGGCCATGTCGTAGGCGAGCTTCAGATACGACACCGCCGCCTCGAGCGAGAACTCGCGCAGGTCGCGGTCGGCCTGGCGCAGCGCGGCGTGGAAGGCATTGGGGGCGAGCGCGCGGTAGCGGCAGCCGGTCATCAGCGGCGCGAGCGCGGCGCCGACCTGCTCGCGGAACGCGGTCACGGCGGCGAGCTTGGCGTCGGGATCGACACCGGTTTCCTGCCAGTGATAGATCGGCGCGCCCTGCGGCGCGATGATCGCCGCCAGCACGTAGCGCGTGTCGGCCAGCATCATCACCGGCTCGCGCAGGCTCTTGCCGTCGATCTTCACGCGCTTGCCGGCGGCGGCGGCCTCGAACAGCCGCAGCGCGCAGTCGCGGACCTCGCCGAAGGACTCCGGCAGCTGGTCGATCGAGTACAGGTAGTCAGCCACCGCGATGCGGGTGCCGCGCGCGGCCAGATGCCCGGCAACATGCGCGCCGATCGCATCGACCAGCGACGGCGACAGCGCCGTGGCCGGCAGGCGGTAGCGCGACCAGGCCAGCAGCGGCAGGGCGAGCAGCAGCGCGTCGTACGGCTTGCCGTCGATGTCGAGGCCGGCGCTTTCGGCGCAGGACTCGGCGAGATCGGCGAGGTCGTCGTAGGCGCGCGGCTGCGTGCGCGACAGCTCGTCGAGCGCGACCTCGATGTCGTCGGCGCTGCCGCGGGCGAGGCGATCGTTCAGCGCCTCGACCAGGCGTCGCTCCCACAGGCGGTCCTCGATGCGGCTGCCCGACTCCGACAGCCGACACGCCAGCTTGGCGAGCGTCTCGGCGCCGGTGGAACTGCGGGCCCGGGAAATGAGGCGGTTGCGACGCATGAAGTACCTCTGGTTGACGGCAGCCCGAATTATCGCACCGGGATCGCGCCGGCCGCCGCGCTGCGCCGAGTGATGCGCGGCTTCTCGTCGACGGCGAGCGGCTGACTGGCCGAGCGCGCCGTCAGGTACTCCGCCAGCGCGTCGACGTCGAGCGGGCCGCCGGTGGCCTCGGTGCCGTCGAGGAACAGCCGGAAGCGGTCGCCGCCGGCGGCGAGGTAGCTGTTGACCGTGACGCGATAGGTGGCCTCGCGCCGCCAGGGCCGGCCGTCGACGACGATCGACGCCTCCTCGATGCGCGAACCCGGCGGTGCGTCTTCGCGCCACGCGTAGGCCAGGCTTGCCGAAGGCTGCAGGAAGTGCGGGCGCGCCGGCGTGCCGCGCCACTGCGATTCGAGCAGCGCCTTCAACTGCGCACCGGTCAGCGTCATCGTCACCAGCGCGTTGCCGAACGGCTGCATGGTGAAGATGTCGCCGAAGGTCACCGTGCCGTTCGGCGCGCGCGGGCGGAGGCTGGAGCGTATGCCACCGGTGTTGGTGAAAGCGACCTGCGCGCCGTTGCTGCGCGTGGCATGCAGGTGGGCGTCGGCGATCAGCCGCCCGGCGGGCGAGTCGCCTTCTTCGGCAGGCATCCGCTCGAACGCCGCGGCGATGCGGCCGACCGATCGGTCGGCGAGCGGGGCGACGCGGGCGCGATAGTGCGCGACCAGCGCGCCGACCTCGCGGTCGGCCGGGTAGGGCGGGTACTGCGCGGCGAGCAGTCTGTCGCCCAGCCCGTTGGCCACCGGCAGGTTGCGGGCGCGGGTCAGTGCGCGCACCGGCGCGCCGGTGTCGCGGTCGATCGCCAGATCGATCACCGACAGCAGGCGGCCGAACGAGGCGCCCTGGATCACGACGCGGCCGTCGATCCTGCAGTTGTAGCCGCGATGCGTATGGGCGCTGAGCACGACGTCGATGGCGGCGTCGAGCGCGCGGGCGATGTCGAAGATCGGCCCCCGAGGGTTGTCGCAGTCGTCGAAGCCGCCGTCGGTATCGCCGCCCTCGTGCACCACGGCGACGATCGTGTTGACGCCGGCGGCCTTCAGCTCGCGCGCGTAGCGGTTCAGCGCCGGCGCCTCGGCGGTGAAACGCCAGCCGCGGATGCCGGAGGGCATCACCATGCCGGGCGTGGCGCGGGTGACCGCGCCGACGAAGCCGATTCGCACGCCGTTGACCTCGCGCACGACGTACGGCGGCAGCAGCAGCGCACCGGTGGCGGCGTCGGCAACGTTGGCCGCGATGAACGGAAACCGGGCGCCCTCGTAGCGGCCTGCCGGATGCGTGCAGGTCTCCGCCACGCCGCGCGGCGCGCCGGCGCAGCCGCCGCCGATCAGGCGCCGCAGTTCGTCGACGCCGTGGTCGAACTCGTGGTTGCCCGCGACGTTCAGGTCAAGCCCGAGCGCGTTCATCACCTCGATGGTCGGCTCGTCGTGGAACAGCGCGCTGGCCAGCGGCGAGGCGCCGACGAGATCGCCGGTGGAGATCAGCACGCTCGCCGGCTGCTCGGCGCGCAGGCGGCGTACCGCGCCGGCCAGGTACGCCACGCCTCCGGCGCGCAGGCCGATGCGCTGCGCCGGATCGCGGGGGTCGGGGACGCTGATGCTGTTGTCGCCGGGCTCGAGGTGGCCGTGCAGGTCATTGAAGGCGATCAGCCGCACGGCGACGCGGTCGCGCGCCTGCAGCGGCCCGGCGCAAAGCGTCAGTGCGCAGGCGAGCAGCGCGACGTACGAGAGGGCGAGGAATCTGGCGGTGCGCATCGTGAACCGAACGGCGACCTTGCATTATCGGTGCAACACCGCTTTGCTAAATTGCGCGCCATGAGCGCGGCCACGCTTGCGAGCACGAACCGGCAAGACGCCGAGGTGATCGGCCTGGTCGGGCTGGCGCACGGCACCTCGCACTTCTTCCACCTGATGCTGCCGCCGCTGTTCCCGTGGCTGATGGCGGAGTTCTCGCTGTCATACACGCAGGCCGGCTTCCTGATGACCGTGTTCTTCGTCGCCAGCGGCATTGGCCAGGCGCTGTCGGGGTTCGTGGTCGACCGCATCGGCGCGCGGCCGGTGCTTCTGTTTGGCGTGGCGACCCTGACCGTCTCGGCGCTGGTGCTGGCCAGCGCCGGCAGCTACGGCGGCCTGGCCGCGGCGGCGCTGGTCGCCGGCATCGGCAACGCGATCTTCCATCCGGCCGACTTCACGCTGCTGAACCGGCGCGTGTCCGGTGCGCGGCTCGGACACGCCTTCTCGGTGCACGGGCTGACGGGCAACCTCGGTTGGGCGGCGGGCTCGGTGGTGATGGCTGGCGTGGCGGCCGCCAGCCACTGGCGCACGGCGGCGATCGCCGCCGCGGTGCTCGGGTTCCTCGTGCTGTCGTTGCTCGTCGTGCGGCGGCGGACGCTGGCCGACGCCGAGGCGGCGGTCGCGACTTCGCCGAAGCCCGCCGGCGCGGTGTCGCCGGCGGGCGCGCTTTTCTTCCTGCGCAGCGGTGCGGTGTGGCTGTGCTTTGCGTTCTTCCTGATCACGACCGGGGCGTTCGGTGTGCTGCAGAACTACGCGCCGGCCATCCTCGGCGCCGTGTATTCGCTGACGCTGCCGGTGGCGAGCCTCGGGCTGACCGCCTATCTGCTCGGCAGCGCGGCGGGCATGCTGGCCGGCGGCTTCGTGGGCGGGCGAGTCGACAGCAGCGACTTCGTCATCGCCGCCGCGCTGACGGTCTCGGCGCTGACTGCGCTGCTGCTGGCCTCCGGCGCGGCACCGGGCTTCGCGGTGCTGCCGCTGATGGCGTTGATCGGGCTGGGCGTCGGCGTCGCCGGGCCGAGCCGCGACCTGCTGGTGCGGCACGCGGCAACCGCGCAGTTCGGCGCCTCCGCCTATGGCCGCGTCTACGGCTTCGTGTACTCGGGCCTGGACATTGGGCTGGCGACCGCGCCCATCGTCTTCGGCCCGCTGCTCGACGCCGGGCGCTACCACGCGCCGCTGGCGGGCGTCGCCGCGCTGCAGGTCGGCGCGCTGCTGCTGGCGCTCACGGTAGGCAGCGGCACCCGTCGCCTGCGCGCGTCCCAGGATGGAGTCGTTCGATGACCGATTTCCCGCCGACCACCGACCTGTGCGACGCGCACGAGGCGCTGTTCGACTCCGGCGAACTGAGCGTGCTGCCGGCGCTGCTCGCTTTCGGCGCGCGGCGAAGGTTCTTCGGCCAGGCGCGCACGATCAAGCTGTTCGAGGACAACAGTGTGCTGGCGCAGGCAGTCCGGGAGTCCGGGCACGGGCGGGTACTGGTCGTCGATGCGGGCGGCAGCCGGCGCTGCGCGGTGCTCGGCGGCAACCTCGCGCGCGCCGCCGCGGACAACGGCTGGGTGGGGGTCATCGTCGACGGGGCGATCCGCGACCTCGACGAGATCGACGCGCTCGACATCGGCGTGCGCGCGCTCGGCGTGACGCCGCGCCGCTCGGTCAAGCGCGGCGAGGGGCAGCGCGATCTCGTCGTCACGATCGGTGGAGCAAGGGTGCGCAGCGACGATTGGGTCTATGCCGATCGCGACGGCGTGCTGGTCAGCGCGCGCGCGTTGCATACCTGATCGCGGTTGCTTCGATCACCAGGCGGCCGGCTTGACCGGATCCGGCGGGCCGGGAGGCGGGCATCCCCTGGCCTTGTTGCGTCTCCTGTTTCGCGCTGTCGACCGTCGTTTCCTATCGTGAAACGATCCTGTTGCGCAGCAGCAGCGATCGTTTCACGACGATCGATCTCGTTTCGAATGGCAAGACGTGATCCTTAAGTAACTGATTTACAGGAAAAGAGTAAGGTCTCTTATATAAGATATTTGACTTGTCGCATCGCAGGCGGTTCTCTAGGATGGATTCTGATGCCAAGCCGTCACACCGGCTGCGCAGCCCTGTATCCGTTGGAGGAACCCAGGCAATGACCGCACGCAAGCTCGAAGCTCAACGTCTTCAGAAGGACTGGAACGAGAACTCCCGCTGGAAAGGCATCAAGCGCGGCTACACCGCCGACGACGTTGTCCGGCTGCGCGGTTCGCTGCAACCGGAGCACACGCTGGCCAAGCGCGGCGCCGAGCGGCTGTGGAAGTCGATCAACGAGGAGCCGTTCGTCAACTCGCTCGGCGCGCTGACCGGCAACCAGGCGATGCAGCAGGTCAAGGCCGGCCTGAAGGCGATCTACCTGTCCGGCTGGCAGGTCGCGGGCGACGCCAACCTGGCCGGCGAGATGTATCCGGACCAGTCGCTGTATCCGATCAACTCGGTGCCGGCGGTGGTGCGCCGGATCAACAACGCGCTGACCCGCTGCGACCAGATCCAGTGGATGGAAGGGAAGAACCCCGGCGATCCGGGCTACATCGACTACTTCGCGCCGATCGTGGCTGACGCGGAAGCGGGCTTCGGCGGCGTGCTCAACGCCTTCGAACTGATGAAGGCGATGATCGAGGCCGGCGCCGCCGGCGTGCACTTCGAGGACCAGCTGGCGTCGGTGAAGAAGTGCGGCCACATGGGCGGCAAGGTCCTCGTGCCTTCGCGCGAGGCGGTGTCCAAGCTGATCGCGGCGCGCCTGGCGGCCGACGTGATGGGCGTGCCGACGATCCTGCTGGCGCGCACCGACGCCGAGGCGGCCGACCTGGTCACTTCCGACGTCGACGACAACGACAAGCCGTTCATCACCGGCGAGCGCACGGTGGAGGGCTTTTATCGCACGCGTCCGGGCCTGCAGCAGGCGGTCAGCCGCGGCCTGGCCTATGCGCCGTACGCCGACCTGATCTGGTGCGAGACGGGCAAGCCGGACCTGGCCTTCGCCAAGGCGTTCGCCGAGGCGATCCGGAAGCAGTTCCCCGGCAAGATGCTGGCCTACAACTGCTCGCCGAGCTTCAACTGGAAGAAGAACCTCGACGACGCGACGATCGCCAAGTTCCAGCGCGAACTCGGCGCGATGGGCTACAAGTTCCAGTTCATCACGCTGGCCGGTTTCCACTCGCTGAACTACTCGATGTTCAACCTCGCCTACGGCTACGCGCGCAACAACATGAGCGCGTTCGTCGAGCTGCAGGAAGCCGAGTTCGCGGCCGCCGAGCGCGGCTTCACCGCGGTGAAGCACCAGCGCGAGGTCGGCACGGGCTACTTCGACGCGGTGACGACGACCATCGAGTCGGAAGCGTCGACCGCGGCGCTCAAGGGCTCGACTGAGGACGAGCAGTTCTTCGAGGCGAAGCAGAAGAAGGCGGCCTGATCGTCGGGCGCGTGCGGGGTTCGCGCTGCGCTGCAGCTTGAGCCCCGCGCCGCGCCTTCGTATCCTCGCGCCGGCTTCGATGCGGGTGACGGGATCGGCCGCGCGAAGATCACACAAGGGGTGAGACAGCAGGAGACGACGCTGCAACGACAGATCGAACAAGAGCAAGAAACATCATCGAGCCGCGCCGCCGCGGCTCTTTTTTTTGCGCTCGAGTTCGACTCGTTACGGCACCGGCGCCACCGCAGCTCGACGACCCGCCGCGCCTGAGACGGCCCGCGCGCATCGCGGCCGGAAGCCCGGCGGGGACCAATATACTCAGTCCGCAGGGCAACAAAGCATCCAGAGGAGGGGGAGACGGAATGTCGATCCGCGCAGTCCTGTTCGATGTCTTCGGCACGCTGGTCGACGTGCAGTCGGTGGCGGAGCGCGCCGACCAGCTGTTTCCCGGCCACGGGGCGCAGCTGGCCAGACTGTGGCGTGACAAGCAGATCGAGTACACGCGTCTGCGGACCCTGTCGTCGCGCTACGTGCCGTTCACCCAGGTCACCGAGGACGCGCTGGTCTGCGCCAGCGAGGCGCTGGCGCTGCCGCTGGACGCCGCGGCGCGCGGCCTGCTGATGCACGAGTACACGCAGCTTTCGCCCTACGCCGACGTCGTGCCGGCGCTCAAGCGGCTGCAGGACATCGGCACCACGATGGGCGTGCTGTCCAACGGCGACCCGGGGCTGATCGAGGACGTGCTGCACGGGGCACAGATCGCCGAGTACTTCGACCTGCTGCTGTCGGCCGACCAGGTGCATGCCTACAAGACGGCGCCCTCGGTCTACGAACTTGGGCCGCTGACGCTCAAGCATCCGGCGCACGAGCTGCTGCTCGTCTCCAGCAACTGCTGGGATGCGATCGGCGCCAAGTGGTACGGCTACGTCAGCTTCTGGGTCAATCGCCATGGCGCCCCGCTCGACCGCCTGGGCGCGCGCCCGGACGGCACGGGGCGCACGCTCGACGATGCGGTCGGTTTTCTTCTGCAACAACGCAGGCACTAGGAGCAAGCAATGAACCTGCCGCAAGGCGTCGAGATTCGGGCGCCGATCAAACCGGGTTTCGAGACGATTCTCACGGCGGAGGCGCTGGCGCTGGTCGCCCGGCTGCACCGCGGCTTCAACGGCCGACGCAGGGAACTGCTGGCCGCGCGCGTCGAGCGGGCGAAGCGGCTCGACGCCGGCGAGCGACCCGACTTCCTCGCGGCGACAAGGCACGTCCGCGAGGGCGACTGGAAGATCGCACCGATCCCGCGGGACCTCAAGTGCCGGCGGGTCGAGATCACGGGCCCGGTCGAGCGCAAGATGATCATCAATGCGCTGAACTCGGGGGCCGATGCCTACATGACCGACTTCGAGGACAGCAACTCGCCGAACTGGGACAACCAGATCACGGGGCAGATCAACCTGGTCGACGCGATCCGCCGGCGGATCACGCTGGAGCAGAGCGGCAAGACCTACCGGCTGAACGAGAAGATCGCCACGCTGGTGGTGCGCCCGCGCGGCTGGCACCTCGACGAGAAGCACGTGGTCGTCGACGGCGAGCGCGTCTCCGGCGGCATCTTCGACTTCGCCCTGTTCATGTTCCACAACGCGAAGGAACTGGTCGCGCGCGGCTCGGGCCCCTACTTCTACCTGCCGAAGCTGGAGTCTCACCTCGAGGCGCGGCTGTGGAACGACATCTTCGTCGCCACCCAGAAGGAACTCGGTCTGCCGCAGGGCACGATCAAGGCCACCGTGCTGATCGAGACCATCGTCGCCGCCTTCGAGATGGACGAGATCCTGTACGAACTGCGCGAGCATTCGGCGGGACTGAACGCCGGCCGCTGGGACTACATCTTCTCGTGCATCAAGAAGTTCAAGGTCGACCGCGACTTCTGCCTGGCCAACCGGGCGACGGTCACCATGACGGCGCCGTTCATGCGCGCCTATGCGCTGCTGCTGCTGGCGACCTGCCACAGGCGCAGCGCGCCGGCCATCGGCGGCATGAGCGCGCTGATCCCGATCAAGGGCGATCCCGCGGCCAACGAGCGCGCGCTGGCCGGCGTGCGCGGCGACAAGCAGCGCGACGCCACCGACGGCTACGACGGCGGCTGGGTCGCGCACCCCGGGCTGGTGCCGATCGCCATGGAGGAGTTCGTCAAGGTTCTGGGCGATCGACCCAACCAGATCGACAAGCAGCGCCCGGACGTGAAGGTGACCGCAGCCGACCTGCTGAACTTCCAGCCGGAGACGCCGATCACCGAGGCCGGGCTGCGGATGAACATCAACGTCGGCATCCACTACCTCGGTTCCTGGCTGGCCGGCAACGGCTGCGTGCCGATCCATAACCTGATGGAGGACGCCGCCACCGCCGAGATCAGCCGCTCGCAGGTCTGGCAGTGGATCCGTTCGCCGAAAGGCAAGCTCGACGACGGCCGCAAGGTCACCGCGGAGATGGTGCGCGCGCTGATCCCCGAGGAGCTGGCGAAGGTCAGGGGCGTGGTTGGCGGCGACACCCGCAGCTACGACCGTGCGGCGCAGATCTTCGAGCAGATGAGCACGCAGGCGAGCTTCGCCGAGTTCCTGACGCTGCCGCTGTACGAAGAAATCGAGTAACCCCCTCTCCGGAGGCGGCCGCGGGCGGTCTGGGCCGCCCTGTTGGCTGGCCGCGGTCGCGCGTCACGGCGCGTCGGGCCAATGGCCGGTCAGACGAGCAGCCCGATCAGCGCCGCTGTCAGGCACGTCGACAGCAGGCCGGCCAGCACCGACTTCATGCCGAGCGCGGCCAGCTCGGCGCGGCGCTCCGGCGGCAGCAGGGCGTCGAGGCCGCCGAGCATGATGCCGAGGCTGCCGAAGTTGGCGAAGCCGCACAGCGCGTAGGTCAGCAGCAGCGTGCTGCGCGGCGACAGCTGCCCCGCCGGCAGGCGGGCCAGTTCGAGGTAGGCGATGAACTCGTTGAGCACGGTCTTCTTGCCGAGCAGGTTGCCGGCGGCAGCGGCCTCGTGCAGCGGCACGCCGATCAGCCAGGCCAGCGGCGCGAAGGTCCAGCCGAAGATCCGCTCCAGCGACAGCGGCTGGCCGCCGACGTGCGGCAGCAGGGCGAGCACGGCATTGGCCAGCGCCACCAGCGCCACGAACACGACCAGCATGGCGACGATGTTCAGCAGCAGCTGCAGTCCCTCGAGCGTGCCGCGCGTCACGGCGGCAATCGAGTTGGCGTCCTGCCGCTGCAGGCGCACCTCCGGCGCATCGGCCAGCGGCGACGGCACCATGACCGCCGCCACCGCGATGGCCACCGGCGTGGCGACGAAAGAGGCCACCAGCAGGTGAGCCAGCGCGTTCGGCACCACCGGCGCGAGGAAGGTGGCGTACAGCACGAGCACCGTCCCGGCGATGGTCGCCATGCCGCAGTTCATGACGATGAACAGCTCACCCCGCGACAACCGCGCGAGATAAGGCGCGATCACCAGCGGCGCCTCGACCATGCCGACGAAGACGTTGGCCGCGGCCGACACGCCCACGGCGCCGCCGAGGCCCAGGCCGCGCCGAAGCAGCCAGGCGAAACCGTGCACCACCCACGGCAAAACACGCCAGTGGAACAGCAGCGCGGACAGCGCCGAGATCACCAGCACCAGCGGCAGGGCCTGGAAGGCGAGCAGGAAACTCGCCTGCGGATGGGTCGGCGTGAAAGGCGGCGGGCCGCCGCCGAGGTAGCCGAACACGAACGCGGTGCCGGCCAGCGTGGCGCTGTTCAGCGCGTCGACGACGGTATTCAGGCGCTGCAGGCGGCCGGCGAGAACCGGCAGTTTGAGCATCGCCGCCCCAAGCGCAAATGCCAGCAGCAGGGCGACGGCCACCGTGCGCCACTGGACGCCGCGGCGGTCTTCGGACATTGCCCAGGCCAACGCCAGCAGCGCGCCGATGCCGAAGAACTGGTGCAGGATCGTCATGGAAGCCGGGCGTCGGGACGCGCCGAGCACTGTGCAGCAAGTCGCCTGCAGCGGCAAGGGCCGGGCCAGGGGCGGCCTCGAGGGGCTCGACGGTTAGTGGATTCGCTCGGCATCGGCGGGGCCGAGCGCGGCTAACATGGCTCATCGTCACTTGCAGCGCGATCCCGTGATGAAACCCAGCGACCTCCCGACCGACCTGCACTCGGCCTTTGAACTGCAGCGCGCGGCCTTCGCCCAGCAGCCATACAGCGAGTGGCCGGTGCGGCGTGATCGACTACGCCGGCTGCGGCGGCTGATCAACGAGAACGAGGAAGCGATCGAGCAGGCGATCGACGCCGACTTCGGCGGTCGGCCGCAGATCGAGACGCAGATCGCCGAGGTCTTCCCGAGCCTGGCCGAGGTCAATGGCGCGCTGCGTTCCGGCAAGGGATGGATGGAGCCAGAGCAGGTCTGGGTATCGAAGTGGTTCCTGCCGGCGCGCGCCGAAATCCAGCCGCGGCCGCTCGGCGTGATCGGCATCATCGTGCCGTGGAACTACCCGTTGTACCTGTCGGCCGGGCCCATGGTCGGTGCGCTGGCCGCCGGCAATCGCGTGCTGGTCAAGATGTCGGAGTACACGCCCGCCTTCTCGGCGCTGTTCCAGAAGCTCGTCGGCGCCTACTTCGCGCCGGAGGAAGCGGCGGTGATCACCGGCGACGCGACCGTGGCCGAGGCCTTCTCGGCGCTGCCGTTCGACCATCTGCTGTTCACCGGCTCGACCGCGGTGGGCAGGCGCGTGATGGCGGCTGCGGCGGCCAACCTGACGCCGGTGACGCTCGAACTCGGCGGCAAGTCGCCGACCGTGGTCGCGCCGAGGTACCCGGTGCGCCGCGCGGCGACCCGGATCCTGGCCGGCAAGCTGCTCAACGCGGGGCAGACCTGCATCGCGCCGGACTACGTGCTGCTGCCGCGCTCGATGGTCGAGCCGTTCGTCGCCCAGGCGCGGGTGCAGGCGCAGCGGATGTTCCCGGCCGGGCTCGCCGACCGCGACTTCTGCTCCGTGGTCAACGCGCGGCACTATGCGCGGCTGACCGGGTATCTCGACCAGGCCGAGGCGGCGGGCGTGCGTATCGAGCCCCTGTTCGAAGGCCGCGTGCGCGACGCGGCCCGGCACAAGCTGGCGCCAACGCTGCTCGTCGACCCGCCGGCGGCGCTCGACGTGATGCGCGAGGAGATCTTCGGCCCGCTGCTGCCGCTGGTGCCTTACGACCGCGTCGAGGATGCGATCGCGCACATCAACGCCATGCCCAAGCCGCTGGCGCTGTACTGGTTCGACAACGACAAGGCGCGCACCGAAGCCGCGCTGCGCAGCACCCAGGCCGGCGGCGTGTGCGTCAACGAGACGCTGATGCACATCGCGCAGGAGGAACTGCCGTTCGGCGGCGTCGGGCCGTCGGGCATGGGCCATTATCACGGCCGCCACGGCTTCGAGACCTTCAGCAAGCTGACGCCCGTGTTCCGTCAGTCGCGCCTGAACGGCATGGGGCTGTTCATGCCGCCGTACGGCATGCTCGTGCGGGCGTTGCTGCAGGTGATGAAGCGGTACTGACCGCGACGTCGATGCGTCAATCGGCCGGGCCGCGCTCGCGGCTGCGCAGGTCCTGCAGCGTGTTCAGGTTGAAGAAGGCCTGGGGCGCGGCAAACACCGCCGGCGCGGCGCCGATGCCGCGCAGCCAGGCCTCCGCGCGCCGCTCGCCATGGGCCAGCGCGGCGGCGAGATCGGCAGCGAGATCGGCGTGCAGCAGGCAGAACACCGGTTCGATCCGCGCGTTGGCATGCGCTACCGCTGCCCGTTCGCCGGCCAGCGACGCCGCCAGGTGGACCACGAGATCGGCCGGCAGCGACGGCGCATCGCACGGCACCACCGCCACCCAGGGCGTG
>Ga0209594_1001300_pt1 | contig 12606 bp, 25 predicted proteins | sample AshMeaCrysSpring_FD_184126 | JGI IMG/M metagenome (GOLD analysis project Ga0209594, IMG submission 184126) | Groundwater microbial communities from Big Spring, Nevada to study Microbial Dark Matter (Phase II) - Ash Meadows Crystal Spring... | ecosystem: Environmental > Aquatic > Deep subsurface...
AGGCCGATTTCGGCGTGCTTGTGCGGCGGGATGTTGATGCCAGCAATACGTGCCATGGATGTCCTCCAGCTTGTCTGTTCGGCGCGCAGTCCCTCAACCCTGGCGCTGCTTGTGGCGCGGGTCGGTGCAGATCACGCGCACCACGCCGTGGCGGCGGATGATCTTGCAGTTGCGGCACATCTTCTTGACCGATGCGGCTACCTTCATGCGGTTCTCCTTCAATCTTGCGACCGCGTCACTTGGCGCGGAAGACGATGCGCGCACGCGTCAGGTCGTACGGCGTGAGCTCGACGGTCACCTTGTCGCCCGGCAGGATGCGGATGTAGTGCATGCGCATCTTCCCGGAGATGTGGCCGAGTACCACGTGCCCGTTCTCGAGCTTCACGCGGAACGTCGCGTTGGGCAGATTCTCGAGAATCTCGCCCTGCATCTGGATGACGTCGTCCTTGGCCATCTGTTCGTGCGCTCAGCTGGCCTTGAAGCTGGCCTTCTTCAGCAGCGACTCGTACTGCTGGCTCATCACGTAGCTCTGCACCTGGGCCCAGAAGTCCATCGTCACGACGACGATGATGAGCAGCGACGTGCCGCCGAAGTAGAACGGCACGTTGTACTTGAGCACCAGGAACTCGGGCAACAGGCACACCAGGGTGATGTACACGGCGCCGGCCAGCGTCAGGCGCGACAGGATCTTGTCGATGTGACGCGCCGTCTGGTCGCCCGGGCGGATGCCGGGGATGAAGGCGCCACTCTTCTTCAGATTGTCGGCAGTCTCACGGCTGTTGAACACGAGCGCCGTGTAGAAGAAGCAGAAGAACACGATCATCGCCGCGTACAGCAGCACGTAGATCGGCTGGCCCGGTGACAGCGCCGCCGAGGCGTCCTTGAGCGCGCGGGTGAACCAGTTGTCGGCCTGCCCGGTGGCGAACCAGCCTACCACCGTGGCCGGCAGCAGGATGATCGACGAGGCGAAGATCGGCGGGATCACGCCCGACATGTTCAGCTTGAGCGGCAGGTGCGAGCTCTGTCCGCCATAGACCTTGTTGCCGACCTGGCGTTTGGCGTAGTTGACGAGGATCTTGCGCTGGCCGCGCTCGACGAACACCACGATGTAGGTGACGGCCACCACCAGCGCGATGATGAACAGCGAGACGATGATGCTCATCGCACCCGTGCGCACCAGTTCGAACAGACCGCCGATGGCGCTGGGCAGGCCGGCCGCGATGCCGGCGAAAATCAGGATCGAGATGCCGTTGCCCAGACCGCGCTCGGTGATCTGCTCGCCCAGCCACATCAGGAACATCGTGCCGGCCACCAGGCTGGTCACCGCGGTGACACGAAAGCCCACGCCGGGGGAGATCACCAGGCCCGGCGAGCCTTCGAGCGCCAGGGCGATGCCCAGCGACTGGAACAGCGCCAGCGCCAGCGTGCCGTAACGCGTGTACTGCGTGATCTTGCGCCGTCCGGCCTCGCCTTCCTTCTTGAGTGCCTCGAGCGAGGGCACGACGTGCGTCATCAGCTGCATGATGATCGACGCCGAGATGTACGGCATGATGCCCAGCGCGAACACGGTGAAGCGCGACAGCGCCCCGCCCGAGAACATGTTGAACAGGCTCAGGATGCCGCCTTGCTGGCTCTTGAACAGTTCCTGCAGCTGCGCGGGGTCGATGCCGGGCACCGGGATGTGCGCGCCCACACGGTAGACCACCAGCGCGAGCAGCAGGAAGACGAGCCTGCGCCGCAGGTCGCCGAACTTGCCGCTCTTGGCCAGTTGGTTCGCGCTGGTAGCCACCGTTCTCGGGTCCTCGTAGAGCGACGGGCTCGTCAGGCGACCGAACCGCCGGCCGCCTCGATCGCGGCCTTGGCGCCTGCGGTGGCGCCGATGCCCTTGAGCGCGACCTTGCGCGTGAGCTCGCCGGTCTTGACGACCTTGACCACGCGGGCGATCTCGGGCACCAGCCCCGCCTTCTTCAGCGTGGGCAGGTCGACCTCGTCGATCGCCAGGCGCTGCAGGTCGGCCAGGTTGATCTCGGCGTTGTACTTGAGGAGCGCCGACTTGAAGCCGCGCTTGGGCAGGCGGCGCTGCAACGGCATCTGGCCGCCTTCGAAGCCGACCTTGTGGAAGCCGCCAGCACGCGACTTCTGGCCCTTGTGGCCGCGACCCGCGGTTTTGCCCAGGCCGGAGCCGATGCCGCGGCCCACGCGCCGGCGCGCCTTCTTGGAGCCCGCTGCGGGCTGGAGGGTGTTGAGGTTCATCACAGCACCTTCACCAGGTACGAGACCTTGTCGATCATGCCGCGCACGGCGGGCGTGTCCTGCAGCTCGCGCTCGCTGTTGAGCCTGCGCAGCCCCAGGCCGCGCACGGTGGCGCGGTGGTCGGCCTTGGTGCCGATCGGGCTCTTGACGAGCTTGACCTTAAGCGTCTTGGTGTCAGCCATCGGGAGTTCTCCGCCGTGCCGCTCAGTTGAACAGCTCTTCGACCGTCTTGCCGCGCTTGGCCGCCACTTCGGCCGGGGTGGTCAGACGGCTGAGCGCGTTCAGCGTCGCGCGCACCATGTTGTACGGGTTGGCCGAGCCCAGGCTCTTGGCCACGATGTCCGTCACGCCCATCACCTCGAAGACGGCGCGCATCGGGCCGCCCGCGATGATGCCGGTGCCGGCCGGCGCGGGCGCCATCAGCACGCGCGCGGCGCCATGCTCGCCCTCGACGGTGTGGTGGATGGTGCCGTTCTTCAGGCTGACCTTGACCATGTTGCGGCGCGCGGCCTCCATGGCCTTCTGCACCGACACGGGCACTTCCTTGGCCTTGCCCTTGCCCATGCCGATGCGGCCGTCGCCGTCGCCGACCACGGTCAGCGCTGCGAAGCTCAGCGTGCGACCGCCCTTGACCACCTTGGTGACGCGGTTGACCGCGATCATCTTTTCCTTGAGGCCGTCGTCGTTGCCTTCGGCCTGCGCGCGGGGGGTGAACTTTGCCATTTGTCGTCGTCCTATCGGGGCGGCCTGCTCAGAACTTCAGGCCGGCTTCGCGCGCGGCCTCGGCCAGGGCCTTCACGCGGCCGTGGTAGGCGAAGCCCGAGCGGTCGAAGGCCACCGCCTCGACACCTGCGGCCTTGGCCTTCTCGGCAATGCGCTTGCCCACCAGAGCTGCAGCGGCGGAGTTGCCCCCCTTGCCGGCACCGCCGAGCTGCGTGCGCACGTCGGCCTCGGCGGTGGAAGCGCTGGCCAGCACGCGCGCTCCGTCGTCCGAGACGACGCAGGCATAAATGTGCAGGTTGGAGCGGTGCACCGTCAGGCGCGCCACGCGCTGGATGGCGATGCGCGCACGCGTCTGGCGTGCACGGCGCAGTCGCTGTTCCTTCTTGTTCAGCATGGCCCGGCTCCTTACTTCTTCTTGGTCTCTTTCAGGGAGACCTTCTCTTCCGCATAGCGGATGCCCTTGCCCTTGTAAGGCTCGGGCGGACGGATGGCGCGCACTTCGGCGGCGATCTGGCCGACCACCTGGCGGTCAGCGCCCTTGATGATGATTTCGGTCGGCGTCGGGCACTCGACCTTGATGCCGGCCGGCATGTCCTTGACCACCGGGTGCGAGAAGCCGACCTGCAGGTTGAGCTTTTGGCCCTGGGCCTGGGCGCGATAGCCGACGCCCACCAGCGTGAGCCTGCGCTCGAAGCCCTTGGTCACGCCACCCACCATGTTGGCCAGCAACGCGCGCATCGTGCCGCTCATGGCATTGGCCTCGGTGCTGTCGTTCGACGGCGTGATCTGGAGCTTGCCAGCCTCATGCTTGACGGTGACCAGGCCGGTCGTGGGCCGCTTGAGCGCGCCCTGGGCGCCCTTGACGCTGATCTGGTCGGCTGCGATCGATACCTCGACCCCCTGGGGGACGGCGATCGGCATCTTTCCTACGCGAGACATGGTTGGAGGCCCCCCGTGATCAAGAGACGACGCAAAGCACTTCGCCGCCGATGCCGGCCTGGCGTGCCTTGCGGTCGGTCATCACGCCCTTGGGCGTGGTCACGATGGCCACACCCAGGCCGTTGCGCACCTGCGGGATGTCGTGCCGCCCCCGGTACACGCGCAGGCCCGGACGGCTCACGCGCTCGAGGCGCTCGATCACCGGGCGCCCGGCGTAGTACTTCAACGCGATCTCGAGCTGCGGCTTGCCCGCGTCGCTCTTGACCGCGAAGCCGTCGATGTAGCCCTCGTCCTTCAGGACCTGTGCGATCGCCACCTTCAGCTTGGACGCCGGCATCGCCACCACCGCCTTCTCCACCTCCTGGGCGTTGCGGATGCGGGTCAGCATGTCGGCGATAGGATCACTCATGCTCATTGCGAATCTCCTGATCGTGCCGGCTCACCAGCTGGCCTTGACGACACCGGGGATGTCGCCCTTGAACGCCAGTTCGCGGATCTTGCTGCGCGCCAGCCCGAACTTGCGGAACGTGCCGCGCGCACGGCCGGTGATCTCGCAGCGGTTGCGCTGGCGCGTCGGGTTGGCGTTGCGCGGCAGCTTCTGCAGCTCCAGGCGGGCGGCGTAGCGCTCTTCGTCGGACTTCTTGGCGTCGCCGACGATGGCCTTGAGTTCGGCGTACTTCTTCGCGTACTTGGCAACCAGCTGGGTGCGCTTGAGTTCACGCTGCTTGAGCGAGAGTTTGGCCATGGGTTGCCGCCTTTAATTCTTGAAGGGGAACTTGAACGCGGCGAGCAGCGCCTTGCACTCGTCGTCGCTCTTCGCGGAGGTCGTGATGCTGATGTTCATGCCACGCAGCGCGTCGATCTTGTCGTACTCGATCTCGGGGAAGATGATCTGTTCCTTCACGCCGATGTTGTAGTTGCCGCGGCCGTCGAACGAACGCCCCGAGATGCCGCGGAAGTCGCGCACGCGCGGCAGCGCGATGGTGACGAAACGGTCGAGGAACTCGTACATGCGAGCGCCGCGCAGCGTGACCATGCAGCCGATGGGCACGTTCTCGCGGATCTTGAAGCCGGCAATGGCCTTGCGCGACTTGGTGACCACGGGCTTCTGACCGGCGATCTTGGTGAGGTCGCCCACGGCGTTGTCCATGACCTTCTTGTCGGACACGGCCTCGCTCACCCCCATGTTGAGCGTGATCTTGGTCAGCCGCGGCACCTGCATCACCGACTTGAAGCCGAACTTCTCCATCAGCTGCGGGACGATCTTCTCGCGGTACAGCACCTGCAGTCGCGCCGCGCCGGGCGCGCTGTGCGCAGTGGCTTTTTGCTTGCCCATCGCTACCTCTTAGGCCTTGATCACTTCGCCGCTGGACTTGAAGACGCGCACCTTCTTGCCGTCGGCCAGCAGCTTGATGCCCACCCGGTCGGCCTTGCCGCTGGCGGGGTTGTAGATGGCGACGTTCGACTGGTGGATGGGCATCGTCTTGTCGACCACGCCGCCGGTCGTGCCCTTCAGCGGGTTGGGCTTGACGTGCTTCTTGACGACGTTGACGCCCTCGACCGTGACGTGGTCGGCGTCGACGCGCGCGGTGACGGTGCCGCGCTTGCCCTTGTCGCGCCCGGTGGTCACGATGACCTGGTCGCCCTTGCGAATCTTGTTCATGGTCTGTAATCCTTCGACGGATCGGCGTCGCTGACGGGCCGCACGGCGGCTCAGATCACCTCGGGGGCGAGCGACACGATCTTCATGAAGCGCTCGGAACGCAGTTCGCGCGTGACCGGCCCGAAGATGCGCGTGCCGATCGGCTCGAGCTTGGCGTTGAGCAGCACGGCGGCGTTGCCGTCGAACTTGACCAGCGAGCCGTCCTGGCGCCGCACGCCCTTGGCCGTGCGCACGACGACGGCGTTGTACACCTCGCCCTTCTTGACGCGCCCGCGCGGAGCGGCTTCCTTGATCGACACCTTGATGACGTCGCCGATGCCGGCGTAGCGCCGCTTGGAGCCGCCAAGCACCTTGATGCACATGACGGACTTCGCGCCCGTGTTGTCCGCGACGTCGAGCCGCGATTGCATTTGGATCATCGTTGTCCCCAACTTCTCCCGTCGGACCGGCTCGGGGCCGGTGCGCGGCGGTCAGTCTTGGGCCCGTGGACCGCGGCCCTGGGGACCCCGGCATGGTGGGCGAAACCGTGATCCGGATCGTGTGCAGTGGCTGCCCGCGACCGGATGACGGCGAAGCTGCAAATTATAGCCGGATATCGAAATACCGGTCAATGGATGTCAGGCGGGTTCAGGGCGTGCCACGCCCGTGGGCCGCCGAAGCGGCGCGGATCAGGCCGCTGCGCGCGCCTGCGCCAGCAGGGTCGCCCCGTCGCTGACCTCGAACTTGCCAGGCGCCTCGACGTTGAGCGTCTTGACCACGCCATCCTTGACCAACATCGAGTAGCGGCAGGCCCGCAGCCCCATGCCTGCACCCGTCAGGTCGAGGGTGAGTCCGGTGGCCCGGGCGAAATCGGCCGAGCCGTCGGCCATCATGCGCACCTTGCCGGCGGTCTTCTGGTCGCGCGCCCAGGCGCCCATGACGAACGCGTCGTTCACCGACACGCACCAGACCTCGTCCACGCCCGCGGCCTTGAGCGCATCGTAGTTCTGCAGATAGCTGGGCACGTGCTTGGCCGAGCAGGTGGGCGTGAACGCACCGGGCAGGCCAAAGATCGCGATGGTCTTGCCGGCCGTGCTCTGGCCGATGTCGAATTCGTTCGGGCCGATCGAGCACCCGTTGCCCTCGACCTCGATGAACTCCTTGAGCTTGCCCGCGGGCAGCTTGTCGCCGACTTTGATCATGGGTCACTTCCTAGCGATGGGGTTGCACCGACGGCGCACGGCAGGTCGCGACAGCGCCGGTGTAGGGCACGGGCCCGACGCGCCTCGCGTGCAGGGCCCACAAAGGCCGACGGCCGAACAACAGTATTCCAGCGTTGCGGCCGCGGCGGCTGCAGCAGGGCGGTTGGCCCCACGTGGCCTATGGATGCTCAGACGACGCGCGCCTTTTCGACCAGCCGCGTGACGACCCACGACTTGGTCTTGGACACCGGACGGCTCTCGGTGATCTCCACCGTGTCGCCCAGCTTGTATTCGCCCTTCTCGTCGTGTGCGTGGTACTTGCTCGAGCGCGCGACGATCTTGCCGTACAGCTCGTGCTTGACGCGGCGCTCGACCAGGACCGTGACGGTCTTGGCGCGCTTGTCGCTGACGACCTTGCCCACGAAGGTGCGGACCACCTTGGCCTTGCTCGGATCGGCATGGGTCACTTGGCGGCTCCCTTCTTCTTCTCGGCCAGGATGGTCTTGGCGCGGGCGATGTCGCGCCGGGTCTTGCCCAGCTGCGAGTGGTTGGTCAGCTGTTGCGTGGCCTTGCGCATGCGCAGGCCGAAGTGGGCCTTGAGCAGGTCCGACACTTCCTTCTCGAGCGCAGCCACGTCCTTGGCGCGCAGTTCGGATGGTTTCATGGCTGGAAGTCCTCTCAGGCGCCGACCTGGCGGCTCACGAACGTGCAGCGCAGCGGCAGCTTCGCAGCGGCCAGCGTGAAAGCCTCGCGCGCGAGCTCCTCAGGCACGCCGTTGATCTCGTAGAGCACCTTGCCGGGCGTGATCTCGGCGACGAAGTACTCGGGGTTGCCCTTGCCGTTGCCCATGCGGACCTCGGCCGGTTTCTGCGAGATGGGCTTGTCGGGGAAGATGCGGATGAAGATGCGGCCGCCGCGCTTGATGTGGCGCGAGATGGCACGCCGCGCCGCCTCGATCTGGCGCGCCGTCAGGCGGCCGCGCTCGGTGGCCTTCAGGCCATATTCGCCGAACGACACGGCGGCACCGCGCGTGGCGATGCCGGTGTTGCGGCCCTTCTGTTCCTTGCGGAACTTGCGACGAGCAGGTTGCAGCATGGATTACTCTCCTTTGCCCTCGGCCTTGGGTGCGGCGGGGGCGCTGACCTTGCGCACACGCTTGACCACGGGCGCCTTCGCGGCGGGCTGGTCGCCGCCGGCGTCGGCCGGTTTTTCGGCAGCCTCGGTGGCAGCGCCGCGGACGACACGGTCGCCGCCCGGGCGGCCACGACCCGCGGGCGCACCGGGGCGGGCCGGGCGGCGGGCGCGGCGCTCGTCCTCGGCCCCTTCGGTCTTGGCAGCGCCGGGCGCCTCGCCCTGCCCCAGGCGGTCGCCGCGATAGACCCACACCTTCACGCCGATGACGCCGTAGGTCGTCTTGGCCTCGGAGAAGCCGTAGTCGATGTCGGCCTTCAGGGTATGCAGCGGCACACGGCCTTCGCGGTACCACTCGGTGCGCGCGATCTCGATGCCGTTCAGCCGGCCCGCGCTCATGATCTTGATGCCCTGCGCACCCAGGCGCATGGCGTTCTGCATCGCGCGCTTCATGGCGCGACGGAACATGATGCGCTTCTCGAGCTGCTGGGTGATGCTGTCGGCGATCAGCTGCGCGTCGATCTCCGGCTTGCGGATCTCCTCGATGTTGACCGCCACCGGCACGCCCAGCCGCCGCGCCAGTTCGGCCTTGAGGTTCTCAATGTCCTCGCCCTTCTTGCCGATCACCACGCCCGGGCGGGCCGAGAAGATGGTGATGCGCGCGTTCTTGGCCGGGCGCTCGATGGTGATGCGCGACACGGCGGCGTTCTTGAGACGCTTCTTGAGGTAGTCGCGGACCTCGAGGTCTTCGGCCAGCATCTGGCTGAAGTTGCGGGAGTTGGCGAACCAGCGCGACGTCCACGCACGCGTGACGGGCAGGCGGAAGCCGGTCGGATGAATCTTCTGTCCCATGCTCTTCCTTCGGGCCTCGTTCAGTTGCCCACGGTGACGTAGATGTGGGCGGTCGGCTTGCTGATGCGCGCCCCGCGGCCCTTGGCCCGGGCGCGAAAGCGGCTGAGCGTGGCGCCCTGCTCGACGTAGATCGATTTGACGCGCAGTTCGTCGATGTCGGCACCGTCGTTGTGCTCGGCATTGGCGATGGCGCTCTCCAGCGCCTTCTTGATGATGCCGGCCGCGCGCTTGGGCGTGAACGTCAGGATGTTCAGGGCCTGGTCGACCTTCTTGCCGCGGACCATATCGGCCACCAGCCGGCCCTTGTCGGCCGACAGGCGCACACCGCGCACGATTGCTTTGGTTTCCATGGTCGGTGCCCCTTACTTCTTAGCGACCTTCTTGTCGGCCGGGTGACCCTTGAAGGTGCGGGTGAGGGCGAACTCGCCCAGCTTGTGGCCGACCATCTGGTCGCTGACGTACACCGGCACGTGCTGCTTGCCGTTGTGCACGGCGATCGTCAGGCCGATGAACTCGGGCAGGATGGTCGAGCGGCGCGACCAGGTCTTGATCGGCTTCTTGTCCTTGGTGGCGACGGCCTTCTCGACCTTGGCCATCAGGTGATGGTCGACGAACGGGCCCTTCTTGAGAGAACGTGACATGGCGGCCTCGACTTACTTCTTGCGGCGCGAGACGATGAACGTCTGCGTGCGCTTGTTGCTGCGCGTGCGGTAGCCCTTGGTCGGCGTGTTCCACGGCGACACCGGAGCCTGGGCCTCGCCGGTGCGGCCTTCGCCGCCGCCGTGCGGGTGATCGATCGGGTTCATGGCCACGCCTCGCACCGTCGGGCGGATACCCTTCCAGCGGCGGGCACCCGCCTTGCCGTACTGGCGCAGGCTGTGCTCTTCGTTGGACACCTCGCCGATGGTGGCTCGGCAGTCGATGTGCACGCGACGCACCTCGCCTGAGCGCAGCCGCAACTGCGCGTAGGTGCCTTCGCGGGCCATCAGCGTCACCGAGGTGCCGGCCGAGCGCGCCATCTGCGCGCCCTTGCCCGGCAGCATCTCCACGCAGTGGATGATCGAGCCGACCGGGATGTTGCGGATCGGCAGGGTGTTGCCCGCCTTGATCGGCGCTTCGGCGCCAGAGACGACGGTCGCCCCCACGTCGAGGCCACGCGGCGCGATGATGTAGCGACGCTCGCCGTCGGCGTAGCACACCAGCGCAATGTGCGCGGTGCGGTTGGGGTCGTATTCGAGACGCTCGACCTTGGCCGGGATGCCATCCTTGTTGCGGCGGAAGTCCACCACGCGGTAGTGGTGCTTGTGCCCGCCACCCTTGTGGCGCATCGTGATGTGGCCGTTGTTGTTGCGGCCGGCCTTCTGCTTCTGCGGCTCGAGCAGCGAGGCCTCGGGCGCGCCCTTGTGCAGGTGCTTGTGCACGACCTTGACCACGGCGCGGCGGCCGGGCGAGGTCGGCTTGATCTTGACGATGGCCATTACGCAGCCTCCCCGGAGAAGTTGAGCTCCTGCCCTTCCTTGAGCGAGACGTAGGCCTTCTTGATGTGGTCGCGGCGACCCACCGAACGGCCGAAACGCTTGGTCTTGCCCTTCTGGTTGAGCGTGCGCACCGACTCGACCTGCACCTTGAACAGCAGCTCGACCGCGGCCTTGATCTCGGGCTTGGTGGCGTCGCGCAGCACCTGGAACAACACCTGGTTGTTCTTCTCGGCTGCGGCGGTGGCCTTCTCGGAGACGATCGGGCCGACCAGCACCTGCGCCAGACGACCCTCGTCGAACTTCTTGGCGGCGGTGTTCATGCAAACATCTCCTTGAGCTGGTCGATGGCACCACGGGTGACCAGCACCTTCTTGTAGAACACCAGCGACAGCGGGTCGGCGTAGCGCGGCTCGATGACCAGCACGTTGGCCAGGTTGCGCGAGGCCAGCAGCAGGTTGTCGTCGACCTGGTCGGCGATGACCATGACCGAATCCAGGCCCATGGCCTTGAGCTTCTGTGCCAGCAACTTGGTCTTGGGCGCATCGACCTTGATCGCGTCGACCACCGCCAGGCGACCGTCGCGGGCGAGCTGCGACAGGATCGACGCCATGCCGGCGCGGTACATCTTCTTGTTGACCTTGTGCGAGAAGTTCTCGTCGGGGGTGTTCGGGAAGATGCGGCCACCGCCACGCCACAGCGGCGAGGACGTCATGCCGGCACGGGCACGGCCGGTGCCCTTCTGGCGGAACGGCTTCTTGGTCGAGTGCTTGACGGTGCCGCGATCCTTCTGCGCACGGGTACCCTGGCGCGCGTTGGCCTGGTAGGCCACGACGATCTGGTGCACCAGGGCCTCGTTGTAGTCGCGCGCGAACACGGTGTCGGGCGCATCGACCTTGGCCGTGGCCTGGCCCTGCTCGTTCAGGAGCTCGAGTTGCATCGTCAGGCTCCCTTCGTCAGCTTGGCCTTGACGGCCGGGCGCACGACCACGTGGCCGTTCTTGGAGCCCGGCACGGCGCCGCGCACCAGCAGCAGCGAGCGCGCCTCGTCCACCCGAACCACGTCGAGGTTCTGCGTGGTCACGGTCTCGTCGCCCATGTGGCCGGTCATCTTCTTGCCCGGAAACACGCGGCCCGGATCCTGCGCCATCGAGATCGAACCCGGCACGTTGTGCGACCGGCTGTTGCCGTGCGAGGCGCGCTGCGAGCTGAAGTTGTGGCGCTTGATGGTGCCGGCGAAACCCTTGCCGATCGACGTGCCCTGCACATCGACCTTCTGGCCGGCGGAGAACAGGCTCACCGGCACGACGGCGCCGGGCCTGTACTCGGCCGCGACGGCGGCCTCGACACGGAATTCCTTGAGGACCTCGCCCGCCTCGACACCCGCCTTGGCGAGATGTCCGGCCTCGGGCTTGGTCAGGCGCGATGGCTTGCGGGACCCGAACGCCACCTGGATGGCGCTGTAGCCGTCATTCTCGACGGTCTTGACCTGGGTCACGCGGTTGTTGGACACGTCCAGCACGGTCACGGGCACGGCGTCGCCGTCGTCCGTGAAGATGCGCGTCATGCCCACCTTGCGACCCAGCAATCCGAGGCGATGGCTCAGACTCATGGCTCTTCTCCAGCCTCGATGAGGAGGCCTTGTTTCACATGCCCGACAACGATTGGCCGGGATGACTGCGCAGCCCTGCCCCACAGCGCGAAGCCAAGGGCAGGCGGTTGCTGCGAAAAGCTTGCGATTCTAGCAGAAGGTTCGCGGCCGGCGGCGCCCCAGGTTCGGCGCGCCGCCGACGGACATCACTGGAGCTTGATCTCCACGTCGACCCCGGCCGGCAGATCGAGCTTCATCAACGCATCCACCGTCTTGTCGGTGGGATCGACGATGTCCATCAGACGCAGGTGCGTGCGGATCTCGAACTGGTCGCGGCTGGTCTTGTTGACGTGCGGAGAGCGCAGGATGTCGAAACGCTGCTGGCGCGTCGGCAGCGGCACCGGGCCGCGGACGATGGCACCGGTGCGCTTGGCCGTATCCACGATCTCCAGCGCCGACTGGTCGATCAGCTTGTAGTCGAACGCCTTCAGGCGGATGCGGATCTTTTGCTTTTGCATGGTGACTCCTAAAAGAACGATGTTGCAACCCCTGGGTCTGCAACGTAGACGACTGTGGCCGAAGGGCCCGAGTGACCGGATTCACGCCGATGGCCTGGGAAGAGCAGCCCCCTCGGGGGGGCGGCCACCGCACGCGCCTTGACGCGCGCAGGCGGCCGGGGGCACCATGGGTTATTCGATGATCTTGGCCACCACGCCCGCGCCCACGGTGCGCCCGCCCTCGCGGATCGCAAAGCGCAGGCCCTCTTCCATCGCGATCGGCGCGATCAGCTTGACCGTGA
>Ga0209594_1001305_pt1 | contig 12552 bp, 14 predicted proteins | sample AshMeaCrysSpring_FD_184126 | JGI IMG/M metagenome (GOLD analysis project Ga0209594, IMG submission 184126) | Groundwater microbial communities from Big Spring, Nevada to study Microbial Dark Matter (Phase II) - Ash Meadows Crystal Spring... | ecosystem: Environmental > Aquatic > Deep subsurface...
TTTCTTTTACAAAAAAAATCCGCTTAAAAAAAAATCCACACATATCCTTCAAACTGTTTCAGGTTAGTGTAGTATAAGTGGTGGTGAGAGAAGGATTCGAACCTTCGAAGGCAGAGCCGTCAGATTTACAGTCTGATCCCTTTGGCCGCTCGGGAACCTCACCATATCTTATTTAATTTTAATGGTACCCCGTAGGGGAATCGAACCCCTGTTTATAGAGTGAAAATCTATTGTCCTTACCACTGAACGAACGGGGCGTTCATGGTGCCGCTTATCGGAGTCGAACCAATCACCTACTGATTACAAGTCAGTTGCTCTACCAGATGAGCTAAAGCGGCATCCCTTCAGACATTTATAATTATACCCTATCATATAAAAAATGTCAACATTTTTTTAAAAAAAAGAAGTAGAATAATTCTCTACTTCGTAGTTTTATATATTTTTATTTTTTTAATTGAGCTAGTAATTCTCTATATTGTTTTATCATAACTTTTGTCATTGATTTTTTTATAAGCTGATACCATTTAAACTGTACAGTTTCCATTCCTCTAACTGCGTCTGCTACCATTTTTCTTAAGAACTCTTGCTCTTCATAAGATAATTTCAATTCCACTTTATCTTTTGAATCTGCCACTGATTTCACATAATCTAAAAACTGACCAACATTTTGCATTCCACTATTTACTGCAAATTGCTTTTTTATCTCTTCTATAAATTTAGATAAAAACTTTTTTGTTCCTTTATCTAAAGATACTGAATATTTTCTCTTACCTTTACCAATTTTTTGAATTGAATTCATCATACCCATCATCGATGACATAGAATTCATTTGCATAGGATTCATGTTATTTGCGTTTACCTTTTGTGCCTTCATTTTTTCCTCCAAAATTTTATATTTTTCCAATAACTTTCTCTATTGTTTCTTTTTTTATAGCTCCCTCTCTAAGAATTTTTGGAAGCGTTTTTGTTAAATCTAATATTGTTGACTCTATACCTAAAGGAGATTTTCCTCCATCAACTATAACTTCTACTCTTTCCTTAAACCTTTCACTTAACTCTTTAAAACTTCTAGGTGTTTTTTCTCCTGAAATATTAGCACTTGTTGTCGGTAAAATTCCACCAACACTTTCAATTATATCTTGAGCTAACTTTAAAGCTGGGATTCTAACTCCAACTGTTTCTCCATTAGAAACCATTATACCCGGAACATTTTCTTTCTTATTTAAAATAATTGTCAAAGCGCCAGGCCAAAATTCACTTGCTAACTTTTCTATAATTTTTTTTTTTTCCTCATCTATAATTGCAATTTTTTCAACATATTCTACTTTGCTAAGAAGTGCTATTAGTGGAGAACTAAAGTTTCTCTCTTTTACCTCATAAATTTTTTGTAGGCCTTTTAGCGAGTTGATACTTGCACCTACTCCATATACTGTATCTGTAGGATAAATTATTATTCCATTATTATTTAATTCATTTTTTATAACTTCTAAATCAATATTGTTTTTTTTAAACACAATTCTTTTCATAATTAATCCTTTTCCTCACCTTTATCTATATAAATAATTCTAACATATTAAAAAAAAAAAAGCTAGTAGAATACTAGCTTTTCTATATGCTTTTACTTTTCAAATAACTCAGATACTGACTCGTTATTTACAATTCTTCTAACAGCTTCTGCAAGAATTTCATCAACAGAAACTACTTTTATTTTATCAATCTTTTTAGACTCTGGTAATGCTATTGAATCTGTTATTATTACTTCTTTTAAACAAGAAGCTTGTAATCTCTCAATAGCTGGGTCTGAAAATACTCCATGTGTACAACACGCATAAGCTTCAACTGCTCCTCTTGCCATAATAGCTTCTGCTCCATTCGTTATTGTTCCAGCAGTATCAATCATATCATCTATAAATATTGCTATTTTTCCTTCAACTTCTCCGATTAAGTTCATAACTTCTGACATATTTGGTTTTGGTCTTCTTTTATCAATAATTGCTATTTTACAATCTAACCATTCAGCCAATTTTCTAGCTCTTTTTACTCCACCAATATCTGGTGATACAACAACAACTTTGTCTCCTGACATTCCTCTAGCTATAAATGACTTTGCTAATAATGGTAAAGCTTGCATGTGATCCACTGGAATATCGAAGAATCCTTGAATCTGATCAGCATGTAAATCCATAGTTACAATTCTTGTAGCTCCTGCTGTTGTTAATAAATTTGCCACTAATTTCGATGTAATTGGTTCTCTTGGTCTTGATTTTCTATCTTGTCTAGCATATCCATAATAAGGAATAATAACGTTTATTGATTTTGCTGAAGCTCTCTTTAATGCATCAATAAATATTAATAATTCCATTATATTTTCATTTACAGGCTCAGATGTAGATTGAACAATAAATATATCTCTACCTCTTACTGTTTCTCCCACACAAACATAAACCTCTCCATCTTTAAATCTAACAATTTCAACATCTCCTACTAAAGTCCCATATTTATCAGCTATTTTTTTAGCTAACTCCATATTTGATGTTCCGGCAAAAATTTTTACCCCAGGTCTTTCCATTTTTTCTATTTCCTCCAATCAAATTTTATAACTTGTTTACTTCTTGATACTGCTAAGGCATTTTCGGGTACATCTTTAGTTATTACTGATCCCGCTCCGACTAATGCATTTTCTCCTATAATAATAGGAGCCACCAACATCGTATCACTTCCTATAAAAGCATTTTTTCCAATTGTGGTTTTGAATTTATTTTTACCATCATAATTACAAGTTATTGTTCCTGCACCTATGTTAGTTTTTTCTCCTACTGTAGCATCTCCTAAATACGTTAAATGACCTGCTTTAACACCTTTTTCTAATACCGATTTTTTCACTTCTACAAAATTTCCTACATGAACTTCTTCTTTTAAATGTGATTTAGGTCTTAAATGGGCAAATGGACCTATTGTTACTTTACATTCAACGATACTGTCCTCTAATACAGAGCTTTCTATTCTTACTTCATCACCTATTTGGCAATCAATAACTCTTGTATTTCCTAAAATTTCACAATTTTTTCCAATCTTAGTGCTACCTTGTAGTAGAACACCTGGGTATATAACTGTATCTTGTCCAATTTCTACACCTTCTTCTATATAGGTATTATTTTTATCAATAAAAATAACACCATTTTGCATATGAGCTGTATTTATTCTATCTCTCATTATTGAATTAGCTTTTTCCAATTCAATTTTAGAGTTTATTCCTAATATTTCATCATTATCTTCTAATAAAAAAGCTTCAACTTTCTTGTTATCTTTAACATTTATTTCAATAACATCTGTTAAATAATACTCACCTTTTTCATTTTTATTATCAATTCTTTCTAATGCTGACAATAACTCTTGAGCTTCAAAGCAATAAACACCTGCATTTACCTCTTTTATAGCTTTTATTTCATCTGTTGCTTCTTTTTCTTCAACAATCCCTACTACTCTTCTGTCTTCTTTTACAATTCTTCCATATCCAAATGGATTTTCATAAATAGAAGTCAATATAGTTATCGTAGCTTTAGAGTTTTTATGGTAGTCATATAACTTCTTTAAAGTTTCCTCTCTCAATAAAGGAGTGTCTCCACATAATATCATCACTGTTCCTTCAAAATTTTCAAGCTTATCTTTTGCCTGGATAACAGCGTGTCCAGTCCCTAATTGCTCTTCTTGAACTACATATTCAATATTTGGAAGTACTTTCAATACCTCTTCTTTTTTATGTCCTAATATTAATATATTTTCAGTTGAACCAATCTTACTACATGTATCTAAAATTTTTTGTACCATCGGCACTCCACAAACTTTATGTAAAACTTTTGGCAACTCTGATTTCATTCTTGTTCCTTTTCCAGCTGCTAAAATTAGTGTCTTTAAACTCATAATACCCTCCATTTTATTCAACTTTTACATTGTACCATAAGATTTAATATTTTTGCAAAATAATTTTATTGAAGTTTTTCGTAAGCTTCATTTATCTCTTTAAACTTTTTTTCGTGCATCTCTCTTATTTCAGGTTCAGCATTTGCATATCTATCTGGATGATGCTTTTTAGCTAATTCTCTATATGCTTTTTGTAATTCTTCAGGAGTTACACCCTCTTGAACTCCTAAGATTCTATAATATTTACTTTTATCTTCAAAAGTCCCAAATGGATTATTTTGATAACCACCTTGATAATTTCCTCCATATTGATTCCCTTGGTTTCTAAACATATCTTCAAAGTCTTTTTGAGTATATGTTTTATAGTAAAAGTTTCCTCTTCTTGGATTTTTTTTATTCATAAAATATCTAATAACTAAAAATATTAGAATAATTGGAAAAAACTGTACTACTATAAATCCAAAAAAAGAAATTAGTAACATTATAAAAAAAAGTGCTGGTAAAGCTGCTATAGCTCTATTCATACCAAATAGTAGCGCTATTATTAAAAAAATAGCTACCGTTAAAACTAATGCTATTGATATCATTATTTTCTCCTTGATTCTTAACTGTATTATAAAATAAGGGAATAGATTTTCTATCCCCTATTTTGAACTAACCTAAATTTTTTCTCTTAAATATTTAATTTTTTCTTTTATATTCTTATCTCTTGGATCGATTTCATAAGCTGCTATATATTCATTTAAAGCTTTTTTATATCTTCCCAAAAATTCATACTCTTTAGCAAAATCTAAATGAGCACTGTATATATCTAAATCCAAAAATATAGCAAAATCATAACTATTTATAGCTTCTACTATTTTCCCTGCTCGCGAGTAGGCATTTCCTAATAAAAAGTAAACAAACGCATCACCAGGTTTGTTATCTAAAAACATATTAAAATATTTTATACTTTTAGTATAGTTACCTAATTCGTAGTTTAAGTATCCCAAAAATCCTATCGTATCACTATCTTTTTTTCCTAAAGCTCTAAGTTTTTCATAAATTTCTAGAGCACCTTCACAGTCTCTTTTATAAAAAAGAATTGTCCCTAATTTTTTTAAATTATCAATATCATTTGCTTTTGTTAAAAGTTCAAATCTTATCTCTTGCTCTTGAATTAATAAATCTTCTTTACTTACATCTATTCTCTTTAGTATTTTTTTTCTTAGCATTTTAATCCCCCTTAGGTTTTTTAAAACTACTCTCTTAAAAATTATATCATATTTTTTCTTTTTATTTAAGATTTTTTAAAATAAAAAAAAGAGCCGAAGCTCTTTTAAATTGCAATTATAATGCTGCTTTTGCAGTTTCTGCTAATTTAGCGAACTCAGCTGAATTGTTTAAAGCGATATCTGCTAAAACTTTTCTATCTAACTCGATTCCTGCTCTCTTTAATCCGTTCATTAAAGTTGAGTAAGTTAATCCGTTGATTCTTGCAGCAGCGTTGATTCTGATGATCCATAATTGTCTCATCTTTCTCTTTCTAACTTTTCTATCTCTTGTAGAGAAAGCTTCTGCTCTCATTACAGCTTGCTTAGCTTGCTTGAATACGTCACCTGACGCACCTCTAAATCCTTTAGCAGCTTTTAAAACTTTTTTATGTCTTCTTCTTCTAACTATTCCAGTCTTAACTCTCATTTACTTCTCCTCCTATAATTGGTCCTTTAACAATAATATTCCTAAGAATTATTATCTTCCTACTCCGTATGGTAATAATCCTTTTAAGTGCTTCTCTAATGTTGAAGTGATTACTGTATCCTTCTTTAATCTGTTCTTTCTTTTTCTTGTTTTCTTTGTTAAGATATGGCTCTTTCCTGGCTTTTTAACAACAAATTTCCCTGTTCCAGTAACTTTAATTCTCTTTTTAGCACCTCTATGAGTTTTCATCTTTGGCATTGTAATGTTCCTCCTCTCAAATCTTCACTATTTTTTTGGCGATAAGATTAAATACTTTTGCTTATCATTATATTTTTTATCAACATCTGCGATTTCTACAAATCTGTCAGATATCTGATCTAGCATTCCTATTCCTTGATCAGCGTACATTCTTTCTCTTCCATACTGAACAAGAGTTATTTTTACTTTGTTATCTTTTTCTAAAAACTTTTTAACTTGAGCTATTTTTGTATCCATATCATGCTGATCTATTCTAGATCTAAATTTTACCTCTTTAACAATAACTTGCTTTTGGTTCTTTTTAGCATCTTTAGCTTTTCTAGTCTGCTCATATTTATACTTTCCATAATCCATTATTTTACATACTGGTGGCGTAGCATTTGGTGATATCTCAACTAAATCTAATTCTTTTTGTACAGCAACTTCTAATGCTTCCATTGCTGACATTATTCCTAATTGTTCTCCAGTTTCAGAGATAATTCTTAACTCTCTACCTCTTATCTTCTCATTAATTCTAACTTTGTCCGAAATAATAGACACCTCCTATTAACTATCAAATAAAAAAAACAGGACGTAAAATTCCTGTTTAACTCAAATAATTATTAGGGCTCGCCCTAAACAAAAATTTAATGTAACCTTTATGTAGGTCTTGCCCCATAAGGTGAGAAACAGGAAGTCTCTTCTTAATAAATCTTTTTCATTGTCTTTAATTATTATAACACGATCTTACAAAAAGTCAACTGAATTTTTTATTGATTTTATTGAGGTCCTCTAGTTGTAAGAGGACCTTTTAACTTTTATTACTCTTCGCTTGAAGAAACTCCATACTTTTCAATTAACTCTTTATTTTCATTTTTTTCTTTTTCTAATTGAACTTTTTTTATAGAAAGTTTTATTCTTTTCTTTTCAGAATCAATTTCAACAATTTCAGCTAAAACAACTTGCCCTAACTTAAATGTATCTTTTAAATTCTTTATGAAATCTCTAGAAGCTAATTGAGTTGGAATAAATCCATCTACTCCATCTTCTAACTTTACAAACATTCCAAAATCCTGAATGTTCTTTATCTCTTTCTCTACTCTATCTCCAACTTTATAATTTTCTAAAGCTATTTCCCAAGGACTTTTTGTTAAGTCTTTAATACTTCCTTTTATTTTTTGATCTTCTAAGTTTAATTCTACTACTTTAAACTCTACCTTATCTCCCTTAGAATATCTTTTATTTCCTGACCACGCGAAGTCTGAATTATGAATAAATCCATCTACTCCCTCTTCAACTTGCACAAATATCCCAAATGGTTTAACCTCTACAACTGTACCAGTTAAAATTGTTCCTACTGCAAATTTATTTCCAGCATCTTCCCATGGATTAGAACTTAATTGCTTTATACCTAATTTTAACTTTCTTTCTTTAGGTGACAATTCTGTAATAACAACTTTAACTTCATCTCCTACTTTAACAAAGTTATTAACATTAACTTTTTTACTTGTCCAAGAGAAATCTGAACTATGAATTAGTCCTTCAACTCCTGGTAATAACTCTACAAAAGCTCCATAATTCGCTATTCTTGTTACTTTACCAGTTACCTCTTGACCTATACTATTATTTTCAGCAACTATATCCCAAGGGTTTTTCGTTAAAGATTTTATAGATAATTTTACATTTCTTTTATCTCTTTCAATCTCTATAATTTTTGCTTCAATTACATCTCCTGTTTTATATAGCTTATGTAAATCTGAAGTTTTTTTCCAATCTACTTCTGAAATATGAATAAATCCTCTAGCTTCATCTAACTTTACTGTTAATCCAAAATCTAATACTTCTAAAACAGTAGCTTTTACAACTTCATTCAATGTTAATTTATCAATTGCTTCTAACTCTTTTGCAATAACAAGTTCTTTTCTCGATAAAAGAATTTTCTTTCCTTTTTTATCTTCTTTTATCTCTTTAATAGCAAGTTGTAATTCTTTTCCTATAAATGAATCTCCTTGATCTGCAGGAATTTCTGATAATGAGTTAGGTAAGAATCCTTGTTGATGATATACTTCAACAATATACCCACCTTTTACTCTCTTAATAACTTTTCCACTTACAATTTCATGATTTTGAAGTGCCTTTTCTAATTTTTCAGCTCCAATTTGCATATCGATTCTTTTTTTAGAACCAATTAAAACTAAAGAATCCTCCTCTTCAGCTTGAGATACTATTAGAACTTCAACTTCGTCTCCTACAGCATATCCTGTTAACTCTTCTGTTCTTACTCTTATAGCCTTTGGCTCTCCTAGTACTTCTAAATATGCAAAGTTTCTATCCATATTTACAATTATTCCAGTCACTTTAGTTTTTATTTCTTCATCCTCTTTTACTGGCATGTACTCGTTTAATAATGCTTCAAATTCTTCGTAGTAATCAAAGTTAGACATTAAAGTTCCCCCTTATTTTATTTTCTATTTTTTTTATTATATCTTCTGGTGTTGATGCTCCAGCTGTTATACCTATTTTCATACTTTCAGAAAATATAGACATATCTAATTCTTCATCATTTTGAACTAAGTAACTATTGAAATTCTCAGCTTTTGCTACTTCCAGAAGTTTTTTGCTATTTGAGCTTTTCAAATCACCAATCACGATTATTATATCACAAATATTTGCTAACTTTTTAGTAGCTTCTTGTCTTTCGCTAGTCGCTCCACATATCCTATCAAATATCTGAACATTTGAATAGTATTTTTCTAAATATTCTTTTATCTCTAAAAATTTACTTTTATTCAAAGTTGTCTGAGTTAGTATTGAATATCTTTTACTTCTATCTAAAGAACTTTCTCTTAATTCTTCTAAATTTTTTAAAACATTAACTTTTTTCCCAAAAGAAATAATACCTTTTACCTCTGGGTGTTCTTTGTCCCCTATGAAAATTATTTCATCTCCACGACTTTCTCTTTCAATTAATATTTCTTTTATTTTATCCACGAAAATACATGTTGCATCATGTATTTCTACTTCTTTTTTTTCTAATATATCTATAATTTGAGAAGTTGTTCCATGAGCCCTAATTACTATTGTATCCCCTTTTTTTAAAGGATCCGTTCCTTCTAATATATCTTTTTCATCAACTATTATAAACCCTATATCCTGCATCTTTTTCACAACATCTTTATTGTGAACTACCATTCCAAGAATATATTTTTTAGATATATTTTTTCTAGATATCTCATAACAAGTTTCAACAGCTTTTTTTACACCGAAACAAAATCCCATTTTTTCAGCTCTTATTATCTCCACTTTTTATTTTACTCCTCATTAAATTTTTTCACCTCAATTAAATCAATTAAATCAGCTATCATCTCTTCTTCATCTTCTCCATCACACTCTAAAGTTAACACTCTTCCTTGTTCTGCTGCAAGAAGCATCAATCCCATAATACTTTTTCCATTTATAACCTCATCGTCAAATATTACATTTATATCTGAATCATATTTACTTGCTGTTTGTACAAATAACGATGATGGTCTTGCGTGTAATCCAGCCTTATTTTTAATAGTTACTTCTACTTTTTTCATTTTTAATTTCTCCCTTCAATTATTTCTAAATATTCATTTAAGATATTTTTTACCTCTTGAGAATCTTTAGATTTTAACAATTTTATTTTAATTTTTTTTAACTCTGATATCTCAGTTTTTCTAATTAAATTTCTTACTTTTGGAATATATGCTGGTGCCATACTTAAATCCCTTATTCCTAAGCTTAATAAAGCTATAACAGCTTGATTTTCTCCTGCCATTTCTCCACATACTGAAACTTTTTTATTTTTTCTAAGACCCGCACTAGAAACCATATTTATTGCCCTTATTACTGCAGGGTCATAACAGTCATAAAGCTTTTCAGCTATTGGACTATAACGATCTGTTGCAAGTATATATTGTGTTAAATCATTCGTTCCAATAGAAAAAAAGTCTACATAATCAACAAAAATATCTGCTAACATAACATTTGATGGTACTTCTACCATCATTCCAACTTCTATATTTTCTTTAAACTCTTTTCCTTCAATTAAAAGTTCTTTTTTACATTCTTCTACTAAATCTCTAGCTTCAATTATTTCTTTTAAATTTGTTATCATTGGATACATCATCTTTATATTATGATGAGTTGCAGCTCTTAAAATTCCTTTAATTTGATTCTTAAAAAGATTTTTATCTGCTAAAGTTAACCTCATCCCTCTACATCCTAATGATGGATTTTCTTCATCAATCATTTTATAATAAGATAATTTTTTATCTGCTCCTATATCTAAAGTTCTTATAATTATGGGTTTATTTGGCTGACTTTCTTCAAACTCTCTTGCTATATTTTCATATATTTTTTTTTGCTTCTCCTCATTTGGAAATTCTACTGCATCCATATATATAAGTTCTGTTCTCAGCAATCCAATACCATCAGGTCTTTTTCGGCTAACTTGAGTTATATCTAGCCTACCACCTATATTCAAATGCAAATAAACCCTTTCTCCATCTAAAGTAACTGTTTCTTTATCAATAGATTCCTCTATCTCTTTCATTTTATTTCTATATCTATTTTTTTCTTCATCATATCTATTTAACGTTTTTATATCTGGATTAGTTACAACTTTCCCTTCCATAGATGTTGTATCTAAAATTATTTTATCTCCCCAGTCTACAGAAAAAATATCATTTCCGCCCATTAGTGTAGGTATCTCTAATGCTTTTGTTAATATCGCAGTATGAGATGTCTCGCCCATATACTCCATTATTATTCCACTTAATTTTATTCCACTATAATAAATTTTTAAAAGCTCTGATGGCAATAACTCTCTGATTACCAAAATCTTACCATTTAAATTTGAATCTATATCATCTTCGTGCGTTAGATTCATTATTATTCTTTCACTTATATCTTTTATATCTAATGCTCTTTGCTTGTAAATTGGATCCGCTATTTTTTCAAACATTTCTATATACTTATTAGAAACTTTCTTTACAACAGCTTCTGCATTATTTTCTTCTTTTTTTATTCCTTTTTTTATATCACTTATAAATTGAGGATCATCTAACATCATTATATGTACTGTTAAAATCTGCAAGTCTGCATTATTTATTTTACCTTCTAAATTGCCCTTAATTTGTTTTATATCATTTTTAGCTTTTTGTACACTTTCTAAAAATCGTTCTATTTCTTCTTCAACCTTTTCAGAAGAAATTTTATAATTTTCAATATTTATATTTTTTTTCCTTTCTATATAGGGTTGACCTATAACTATTCCTGGGAAAATACTTTTACCTACAATAACTCCCATTTTACTCACCCCTTAATCATTAATTGATATGAAAATTATACCGTATTTCTATTCATTTTTAAACTATTATTTAATTATAATTACTTTTAAAAAAATTAAATTTTTTCAAAAAAAAATATTGACATTTTTTTTTTTTTTTTTTTGTATTATATTAATTGCAAGATTAGCACTCCATTGAGTTGAGTGCTAATAAAAAGTTCAAAAAGGGTGATTTTATGGTTGTCAGCGATAGAGAAAAGCTTGTTCTTAGTGCCATTATTGATTTTTATCTTCTTTCAGGAGAAACAATTGGTTCTAGAACTCTTGTTAAAAAATATAATATAAATCTATCCTCTGCAACAATAAGAAATGTAATGTCTGATTTAGAGGATATGGGATTTATCTCGAAAACTCATACCTCTTCAGGAAGAATCCCCACCGATAAAGGTTATAAATTTTACTTAGAAGAACTTCTAAAGATTGAAAAACTTTCAAGAGAAGAACAAGCTCGAATAAATTCTGTTTATGATATTAAAATGAGAGAATTGGATTCTGTTTTGAAAAAAACTTCAATGCTTTTATCTAAATTAACTAACTATGTTGGAATTGTTATTGAACCTACACATAAAAAAGAAAAAATAAAAAAAGTTGAACTAGTTCATATTGATGATTATATGGCTATGGCTGTTATAGTTATGGAAAACAAAAGTGTTCGGACTAAAAAGATTTTCTTTGAAGAGGTGTGTACTCAAAGTGAGCTCTTAAAGTTATCACAACGAATTAATAATGAAATAAGAAATAGTTCTGTTGAATCTCACGAAATCGAAAAAATTATTGATTTTGTTTATAGCGAAGTGGAGGGAAAACTTTTTTTAGAAAACTCCTCTGAAATATTTAAAGATAAACAAGTTAATGAGATTAGTGATGTTTTATATATTTTTTCTAAAAGAGAAAAAATAAAAGAACTTTTCGAAGAGACAATTAAGTCTAGACCTTTTAAAGAGGGTGAAGTTAATGTTATTTTTGGCGAAGAACTTGCTGTAAAAGGATTAGAAGATTATAGCTTTGTATATTCTGTTTATAATATGGATAGCTCTCCAGGTATAATTGGCGTAATGGGACCGAAAAGGATGTCTTATTCAAAAACTATGGGTCTTATACAACATGTTACAAAAGAGGTTAACAAAGTTATAAAAGAAATAAGTAATGAAGGAGATAGTGATGGCAGATAAAGAAATAACAGAAGAAATAGTTGAAGAAATAATTAATGATACAGAAAATAAAAATGAAAATATAGAGGCTATATCTCAAGAAGACGAAATTAAAAAATTAAAAGGTGAAGTTGAAGATTGGAAAAACTCTTACTTAAGAAAACAAGCTGATTTCCAAAACTTTACTAA
>Ga0209594_1001311_pt1 | contig 12533 bp, 10 predicted proteins | sample AshMeaCrysSpring_FD_184126 | JGI IMG/M metagenome (GOLD analysis project Ga0209594, IMG submission 184126) | Groundwater microbial communities from Big Spring, Nevada to study Microbial Dark Matter (Phase II) - Ash Meadows Crystal Spring... | ecosystem: Environmental > Aquatic > Deep subsurface...
CTTCGAACGACTATTTCCCCCCGGAAGTCCCGGCCCTGCCCGCCTTCGCCCTGCAAAAAGCCATTTCCACCACGATACGCGATCATGAAGTGGACTACTGGACCGGTACGGTTTATACCACCAACAGAAGGGTCTGGGAACACGATGAAGACTTCAAAGGATACCTGAAGAAAATCAGGGCCTATGCCATTGACATGGAAACGGCCACCATCTTCTCGGTTGGATTCTATAACAAAATCCCCACCGGGGCCCTGCTCCTGATCAGCGACCAGCCCATGACGCCCGAAGGGGTGAAAACGGAGGAAAGCGACCGTAAAGTGACCAGCAATTTCGTGGAAATCCACCTGAAGATTGGCATCGACTCGCTCAAGCAACTTATCAATAACGGATTGACTGTCAAGCATTTGAAGTTCTGACTTAAGCATACAATGCGCATTCCGCCAAAAATGAGCGAATCAGTTAATGAGTTAATTAGCTAATTCCCGTACCTTCGCACGCTAAAATCCCAGCCTACTCTGGAACAAATCTGGTACCGTAAGATCAGGTTTGAACATACCGATGCAATGATCTGTATCAAGGGTTTGTTTCATAAGGCTTACAAGAAACGAGTCTATAATGAAATTATCCCAATTCCGTTTTGACCTCCCGCTTAACCTGATCGCCCAGCATCCCACGAAAAAAAGAGAAGACGCCCGCATGATGGTGGTCCACCGCGCTACGGGCCAGATTGAAAACCGCCATTTCCGGGACGTGATGGAGTATTTTGACGATAAGGACGTGTTTGTGGTGAACAACACCAAAGTGTTCCCGGCGCGCATGTACGGCAGGAAAGAAAAAACCGGCGCCAAGATCGAAGTATTCCTTCTGCGTGAACTGAACAAGCAAAACCGACTTTGGGACGTCATCGTTGATCCCGCAAGGAAGATCCGCGTGGGTAACAAATTATACTTCGGGGATACGGATGAAATGGTGGCAGAAGTGATCGACAATACCACTTCCCGCGGCCGCACCATCCGCTTCCTGTTCGACGGCCCCGAAGAAGAATTCAAACAGATCCTCAACAGCCTTGGCGAAACACCCCTGCCCAAATACATCAAACGCAAACCGGACGATGAAGATCGCGAGCGCTACCAGACGGTCTATGCCAAACACGAAGGCGCCGTTGCAGCGCCCACAGCCGGCCTGCACTTCAGCGTGGAGCTGATCAAACGGCTTGAGATCAAGGGCATCCGTTTTGCGGAAGTCACCCTGCACACCGGCCTGGGCACTTTCAGGCCAATTGAAGTGGAGGATCTGAGCAAACACAAGATGGACGCCGAGTACTACCGGATAGAAGATCTGCCCTGTAAAATCGTCAACAAGGCAAAAACGGAAGGCCACCGAATCTGTTCCGTGGGCACCACTACGATGCGCGCCCTCGAGACCTCCTTTACGGCAGAAAAACTGCTGAAACCTTCTGAAGGATGGACGAATATTTTCATCCATCCGCCATATAATTTTTCGATCTCAGACGCGCTGATCACCAACTTTCACCTGCCCAAAACCAGCCTCCTGATCATGACCTGCGCCTTTGCGGGATATGAATTGACGATGGAGGCCTATAAAAAAGCCATCAAAGACAAGTACCGTTTCTTCAGCTATGGAGACGCGATGCTGGTAATCTAAATCAGACCCATACTTATGAATCCCCCCGCCAACACCGGGGGGATTTTTTTGTCCTGCAGCCGCGCGCAGCCCCGGAACCAATTTTCGTCATGTTTTAGGACCGCCCGGCTTCGTATTTTCCATCCGGAATTTATGGGAAACGAAAAGTTTTGGATGATCGTTGGCGGCATCGGCCTCTTCCTGGTGGGGATGAACATGATGGAAAATGCCATTGCCCGGATGGCAGGAAGAAATTTCAAGCGTCTCCTGCGGCGAAATACCTCGTCCAATTTCCGCGCTTTGTTGAGTGGTGTGCTGACCACCTCCCTGCTGCAAAGCAGTTCCGTGGTTTCTTTCCTGACGCTGGCATTTGTGGCCAGTGGATTGATTGCACTGGAAAATGCACTGGCCGTTGTACTTGGCGCCAATATTGGTACAACGCTGGCCAACTGGATCATTGCTACCCTTGGTTTTTCGATACACCTGGAAACGGCCTGGTACCTGGTACTGGGCCTCTCCGGGCTGGCCCTGGTCCTGTTCCAAAGACGCAACACCCTTCAACAGGCATGTTATTTTTTCATCGGGCTGAGTTTTCTCTTCCTTGCCCTCGAAATGATGAAGGATGGCATGCTTTCTTCCGTAGAAAAATTCAACCTGGCCGCCTATACCAGCCTCCCGCCCCTATTCTTTGTCGTGATCGGGTTCGGTATGACCTTCCTGATCCAAAGCAGCAACGCCACCATGGCCATCACACTTAGCGCACTCTATGCCCGGGCAATCCCCTTTCACCTGGCTGCGGCATTGGTGATTGGCTCGGAACTGGGTACTTCGTTGAAGATGGTCCTGGCCGCTGCCGGAGGTTCCCCTGATAAAATGAGGCTCGCCACCGGAAACATCCTCCTGAATACCCTCACCACCGTCCTGGCGCTCGCCTTCCTGCGGCCCCTGATCCAACTGGTTCAGGACACGCTGGGGATCAAAGATCCCCTGCAGGGACTGGTGGCTTTTCAATCCGTCATCAACGTTGCCGCTGCCCTGCTCTTCTTTCCCTTCCTGCACCGCGTTTCCGGATGGCTGCAGAAAAAATTCAGGAATGGGAACGACCGATCCGCTCTTTACCTGGACGCCGACATTCCCTCTCTCCCCGGTTTTGCGCAGGAAATTTTCAAACTGGAATCCTTCTATTTCCTGAAAAGGGTGATGCATTATAATGCCCGTGAATTTCACCTGACCACAACAGCTTGCGGAATGGATGACCTGTTTACCGGCAAGGAAATGGAAAGGGAGGAAAAATACCACAACCTGGATGAACACTATGCGGACATCAAAAAAGCACACGGGGAACTGATCGAATATTATGTGCACATTCAGAAACAAAGCACCAGCCAGCAGGAACTGTTGCTGGTGAACCAGGAAATGAAATGCGTGCACTCCGCCATGTATGCCGCCAAGGGATTCAAAGACATCAACCACAACAAGAATGAATTGCTGCAATCAGCCAACGACGATAAGTTCGGGCAGTTTGAGCAGTTCAGCAGGATCGTCCAAAAAAACCTCAACGCGCTGAGTGCATTGCTCAAAAACCCGGCACCTGAATCCGTCCGGGAAGGACTCATTGCACTGTTGGAGGAAATCCAGAAAGACTATGCGGCCCTGCTTGCCGGCATCTACCGGACCGCGGAAAGAGACAGCGTTCCGGAAAAAGACATATCTACCTTGCAGAACATGAACCGGGAACTCTATTCCTCCACCAAATCCATGATCTATGCGGTGGGAGATTTCATGCTGAAGGAGGAAGAAGCGGAACTCATCCGCAACCTGCCACTGACCGTGCGGTAAAAGGAAAAAATCCTGCAACCCTTCCCTTCAGGAAACTATTCCAAACCAAAGATTCCGCTATTCAGCAACTGAAGGGTTTGGTTTTTGAATTCTGCGGGAATCAGGATGGACACATTATGCGCACTTCCGCCATAACTGACCATTCTCACCGGCACGGGGGCAAGGCTCATGAACAAATTCCCCAAAAGATCCTTGGTCTTTGCAATCTCGTTGCCCACGATGGCAATGATGGCCTGGTTATGCGAAACTTCCACTTCCCCAAAGGGTTCGAGCTCCCGAAGGATTTGCGGAAGGGCGGCCGGCTGATCGATGGTCAGGGAAATCGCCACCTCGGAGGTGGTGATCATATCGATGGGCGTCCGGTATTTCTCAAAAATCTCAAACACTTTACGCAGGAATCCATACGCCAGGAGCATGCGGGAACTCTTCACTTTAACCACGATGATGCCGTCCTTGGCGGCAACCGCTTTCACGCCTACGGAGCCTGCTTCTTCCACAATCAGCGTTCCCTTTGCTTCCGGCTCCATGGTATTGAGCAGCCTGACCGGGATCTTGTATTGCTGTGCGGGCCAGATGGAAGCGGGGTGCAAGATCTTGGCGCCGAAATAGGCCAGCTCCGCCGCTTCATCAAAACTCAGCTGTTCAATGGGGAATGTCTTTTTGACAATGCGCGGATCGTTGTTGTGCATGCCGTCAATATCCGTCCATATTTCGCATACCGAAGCCAAAACGGCCGCTGCAATCAGGGAAGCGGAATAATCGCTGCCCCCTCTTTTGAGGTTGTCCACTTCTCCGCGCGCGTTCCTGCAAATGTACCCCTGCGTGATAAACATGGGTACGTCCGGGTGCTCCTGTATCAATTGATTCAGCTTGACGCGGATGGTGCCGATCTGGGGTTCGTCGTTCAGATCAATGCTCATGAATTCCAGGGCCGGCAGCAATATATGCTTGACGCCCTCTTGTTCCAGGTAGAGACTGAACATCTTCGTGCTCATCAACTCCCCCTGTGCCAGGATATCCTTATTCAACGCTTCATTGAAGGAGATGCGCAGGATGATCTGAAGAAATTCAAAATGTTCGCCAATGATGGCGCCGGCCCTGGCGCGAATGGCTTCGTCCTTCAGCAGGTCATTCATAAACTGATCGTAATGCGCGGCCAGTTTTTCGATGATATTTTTAGCGAGCTCCTTATCTCCCTGCGCCAAAGCCTCCCCAATGGAGACCAGCGCGTTGGTGGTTCCACTGAGCGCGCTGAGTACAACGATTTTCCGTTCACGGTCGCGCGTAATCAACTGCGCCACCTGGTGCATCCTTTCGGGCCTTCCCACGGAAGTGCCGCCAAACTTCATGATTTTCATTGCGGGCGAAATTATAGCTTGAGCCCGAATTTGAGGCCTGTATTTTGTAAATCTTCCATGACGGAGGCCAGCAGCGGAATGCCCTTCGTCCTTCTTTCTGCTTCAGCTTCCCGCTCCGGGTCTCCCGGGATCAGCACTTTCTCATGTCCCTCGGTGGGCTTCGCTTCCCGGAAACGCGTGATCCACTGGTCCATATCCCTGATGAATGCTTCTTTGGTTCGGAAAGCGTCAATCCGCATCGCGCCAAAAAAGTGACCGATTCCCTTGCCCGGCTGGTTCTCCGGCATCGGCACATAAGCCGGGAAGGGAGGCACCCAGGGTCCGTAGTTGGCGCCGCTGAGGACGGCGGAAAAAATATCCACGATGGCACCCAGGGCATAGCCCTTATGGGAACCATGGTCCCGATCTCCACCCAATGGCAGCAATGCACCTCCCTGCTTCAACGCATGCGCATCCGTCACCGCTTTGCCTTCCGCGTCCTGGATCCACCCCAGGGGTGCTTCCAGGTTTTTTCGCTGGAGGATTTCCAGCTTTCCATTGGCGGCCGTAGTAGTGGCAAAGTCGGCCACAAAAGCCGGCTGCTCACCGGCGGGAATGGCCACGCAGATGGGGTTGGTTCCCAGCATCCGCTCCGAGGAAAAAGTGGGCGCCACCAGGGCGCTGGCATTGGTCATGGCTATGCCAATCATGTCATGCGGCAGGGCCTTCATGGCATGAAAGGCGGCGATGCCGAAATGATTGCTGTGCTGCACGCTCACCCACCCTGTCCCTGCGGATGCCGCTTTACGGATGGCGATCTCCATTGCATACGGAGCTACCACCAGTCCCAGACCTGATCCTCCATCCACAACAGCCGTGGAGGGGCTCTCATGGATGATGCGAATATCCGGTTTGGCCACAATACGGCCCGCTTGCCAGAGCCTAACGTAACCGGATAACCGGGCCACTCCGTGGGAATCGATGCCGCGGAGATCCGCGGAAAGCAGGGCTTCCGCAGCCGTGTCCGCATCCTTTTCAGGACAACCCATTGCCCTAAAAACAGAAGCCGTGAATGCCGCCAGCCTGCTGTATGAGATCCGCTCTTCCATGCCCCAAAAATAACACTTACCCCCATAGAAAAAGCAGGTAACCGGAGCCACCTGCTTTCCATATCGAAGAACCTGAACGTTCCTAACGTAAATGTATAACCGAATTAGAAGGGCAGGTCGTCCTCCTGCGCCTGTACGCTGGCAACTTCAGCCTTCTGGGGCTCCAGTTGTCCGCGCACCTGGGTGCCGCCCTGGCTGTCTCCCTCTGTACGCTGGCCACCGCCGAGCAATTGCACGCTTTGAATGCGCAGGACCAGCGAGGCGCCGGCGCTGCCGTCGTTGCGACTGAACGTCTTGACCTCCGGTGTGCCTTCCACATAAACCATCTGGCCTTTTTTCAGGTATGGGGCGATGCCCAGCCTTTCCGTCCAATAAGAGCAATCCACCCAGGTGGTCCGCTCCTGCGGATTGCCCTGTGCGTCTTTATATCGTTCCGTATGTGCCACGCTGAAATTGATGACATTCTTCCCGTTCACCGCATTGGTGACGCAATCCTTACCGAGGTTCCCGATGACTTGTAACTTGATCATGACAAAAAATTTATACCTGCAATTTCGCGCTTTCCCCCGCCCGATCCGGGGGTGAAAACACCTATTCCTCCCCATTTTTTCCACGGTTTCCGGGAGTTTTACCCATTGGGGGCTGAATCGTAACTTTGCCGAAATTCTGAGGGATGAGCAGACAAGGAAAAGTGCTGGTGGCCATGAGCGGCGGGATCGACAGTACGGTCACCGCCCTGATGCTGCATAACCAGGGCTATGAGGTGGTGGGCATCACCATGAAAACCTGGGACTACGCCAGTTCCGGGGGCGGAAAGAAAGAAACGGGCTGTTGCAACCTGGACTCTTTCAATGACGCCCGCGCAGCCGCCGTGCACCATGGTTTTTCCCATTTTGTCCTGGATATCCGGGACGAATTCGGGGATTTTGTAATCCAGAACTTCGTGGAAGAATATATGGCCGGGAGAACCCCCAATCCCTGTGTGATGTGCAATACGCATATCAAATGGCGCGCACTGCTCAAAAGGGCAGATGCCCTGGGTTGTGATTTCATCGCCACCGGACATTACGCCAAAGTGAGGGAACACAATGGCCGTTTCGTCATCAGCAAGGCACTGGATGAACTCAAAGACCAGAGCTATGTGCTTTGGGGCCTGCAGCAGGACCTCCTTTGCCGGACCATCCTGCCCCTGGGTCCCTACCGGAAGCCGGAAATCAGGCAGATGGCCATCGACTATGGCTACCCGGAACTGGCCAGGAAAAACGAGAGCTACGAGATCTGCTTTGTACCAGATAATGATTACAGGGGTTTTCTGAAAAGAAACGTGGAAGGCATTGAATCCAAATTAGACGGCGGCCTTTTTGTTGACAAAACGGGAAAGGTACTGGGCAATCACAAAGGCTATCCTTTCTACACGGTGGGGCAGCGCAAGGGACTGGACATCACTTTTGGCAAACCCGTTTATGTCACAGCCATCCTTCCGGAGTCAAACACCGTAGTATTGGGCGATGAGGAGGATTTGCTCAAAGCGGAAATGCAGGTGGTCCGGGTCAATCCCATGAAATATGCGGAGATCCCGGATGGACTGAAAGCAACCGTGAAGATCCGCTACAGGGACCAGGGTACCCCGGGTACCCTTTGGCCAACGGATGGGGGCGATGTACGGGTGGAATTCCTGGAGGACGCTAAAGGGGTGGCTCCGGGTCAATCGGCCGTTTTTTACGAGGGCGACGATGTCCTGGGAGGGGGAACCATCCAGCGCTACGCCAGCCCGTTCTAAGCAATATCGGGGTCAGTCGGCCGTTTTTTAGCAGGCCGGCCCCATTCAGCACGCAAGGGCGTTAGAATGACACAACCGACTGAAACACAGAAATTATGCGTTTTCTAAAGACATCCGCTCTGAGGCTGGTCTTCTTCTTTTCTCTTGGCCTGGTCGTTTTTCAGGGCTGCAAGAAAGAGACGGAAGACTTCAATGCGCCCAAATTCAGCGAGTACTACCCGCTGCAGGTGGGGAAATATATCACCTACCGACTGGATTCAACGGTCTATATCAACCTCAACACCCAGAAAGTGGTACGGACCTATACCGTACGAGACCTGGTGGATGCGGAAATCACGGATAACCTGGGTCGTAAGGCCTACCGGATACGCCGACTGATGCAGAACCCCAACAACCCGGATCAGTGGGTGGATAACGCCGTCTTCGTAGTCACTCCACAGGACAAATCGGTTGAAATGGTGGACAATAACCAACGCAGCATCAAACTCAAAGAACCATTGAAAGAAGGATTTTCCTGGATGGGCAACAGCTTCATTTCTGATACGGATGAATCCTTTTTTGCCTTCATGGCCGCATGGGAGTTTATCTACGAGTGGGTAGATCTCCCATACAACCTTGGCAGCCTGGAATTTGATGAAACCCTGTCCGTGCTGCAGGCTGATGATACCCTGGGTGATCCGGACGACAAGCGATTCTACTACCAGATTGAAAAATCGTCTGAAGTCTACGCCAAAGGCATCGGGCTGATCTACAAGGATTTTCTTTTCGAAGCCTGGCAACCGGCGGATATCAACAACCCCGGCTTCTACAACCCAAATAGCTTCGGCGTCCGGCTTACGTATTTGAACCACAACTAACCCGTCTGGGTTAATAACCTGTATATGCGGAAAATCCAGTTCCTCCTTGCAGCCTGTTTGATCTCCTTGCTGGCAGAAGCACAGCCTTCCAGGCATATTATCGAACTGAGGGACAAGAAAGGGACCGCCTATTCCCTCCAGCAACCAGGTCTCTTTCTGACGCAGAAAGCCCTTGCCCGCAGACAGCGCTACAATATTTCCCTGGACAGTTCTGACCTGCCGGTTTCCAGCGTCTACCTGGACAGCATCCGGCAGTCGGGATCCGTCACCATCCTGAATACTTCCAAATGGTTGAACACGGTCCTGATCCAGACAACAGACCCGGTGGCGCTGGCCAAAATCAATGGCTTTCCCTTTGTCAAACAGGCATCGCCCATCGCCAACCAACCGTTCACCATCCAGGATCCCATTGAAAAATTCAATGAAACCCTGAATGAAATTCCACAGGTGGTGAGCCAACCCCAATCCATAACCGAAGATTTCTATCAATATGGCAGCATGGGCAACCAGGTGCGGATCCACGAAGGTGAATTCCTGCACAACCTGGGCTATCGTGGTGAAGGCATGACCGTGGCAGTCCTGGACGCCGGATTCCTGGCATACCTGACCAGCCCTGCATTCGATAGTGTCAGGCTGCAAGGCAAGATCCTGGGCACCTGGGATTTTGTCAAGAATGAGGCCAGTGTAAACGAAGACAACAGTCACGGGATGCTCTGCTTCTCCGTAATGGCAGCCAACCGCCCCGGCTTTACGGTAGGTACGGCTCCGCAGGCTTCTTATTACCTGTTCCGCTCTGAAGACGCATTCACGGAATTCCCCGTGGAAGAACAAAACTGGGCCGCTGCCGCGGAGCGCGCGGACAGCCTGGGCGTTGACCTGATCACATCCTCGCTGGGATACTACCAATTCGACGACCCTGCTTACAACCATGTATATGCAGATATGAACGGGGACAAGACCTTGGTCACCCGCGCCGCAGACATGGCAGCCCGGAAAGGCATCATCGTGACCAACAGCGCCGGCAACTCCGGTGGCTCCGCCTGGAAATACATCATTGCCCCGGCTGACGGCGATAGTGTCCTGGCCGTGGGAGCCGTCAATACCAGTAAACAAATTGCCCCCTTTTCCAGTTTCGGTCCCAGCGCAGACGGCAGGATCAAACCGGATGTGGCTTCCGTTGGATGGGGAACCGTTGTGACGAATACAGCAGGTAATCCCTCATCTGCCAACGGCACCTCCTTCTCCAATCCCAACCTCGCAGGGCTGATTACCTGTCTCTGGCAGGCATTTCCTGAATTCAACAATATGGAAATCCTGGACGCCGTGCGAAAAAGTTCAGACCGGTATACAAACCCGGACGACCGTACCGGATATGGCATCCCAAACATGCGCATCGCGTATGATATTCTCCAACAGGAAAAAATAAAGAGGAACGCAGTTAAAATCCTGGGCGATGACCACATTAAAGCCTACCCTGTACCCTTCAATGACCACCTCAAAATCCTGTATAAAGCGCGTGGCAATGCCTACCTGAACATGACCATGGTGGACGCATCCGGAAGAATCATCGCACATAAGCAAGTCCTGACCACCACCGGACAATTTTATTTCATCGATTTTGACGGACTGGGAAAGGTCCCTGCCGGAGTCTATTTCATCCGTTATGAAGATCGCAACGGTAAAGGCACCATTAGTGTGGTGAAGTAAACAAAGCCGCGTACATCGTATCCGCTCTTTTTTCATAGCCGGCAATGATGCCGGAGCGCAGACAATGCATACCGTACTGCTTCTGGAGATACCGGGTCATGTCCTCATTCTCATCCCGGTAAACGGAACAGGTCAGGTAGAGCAGGAAAGCTCCCGGCGCCAACTCCTGAACCAGGTTGTCCATGATGGCCCGTTGGGTCTGCACATAGTCTTTCAGCAGGGATGCGGAAATCCTTCCCATTGCCCAGGGATCCCTGCCCCATGTGCCGGATCCGGAACAGGGTACGTCCGCCAGGATCAGGTTAAAGTGACCCCGAGGGAAAGCATCGCGCAGTTTATTTTTTCGGATATCCGGCTCCGATAGATCAATCATCAACGCTTCAAACGATTCAATGCCTGCGGCCCTGAAGCGGGTCAACAGGTTTTGCAGGATGGGCCTGCGGACATCAGAAGCTGTCAATTGCGCGCCGGGATAGAAATCATGCATCATAATGGACTTGCCCCCACTTCCGGCACAAGCATCCCAAATCCGTGGCTTCGCAGGCAGGCTCCCCGGATCCGGCAGGAAAGCAGCCGTCTGCTGGGACGATAAATCCTGAACCACAAAATCCGCATCCGGCATGCCCAGTTCCTCCAGTCTGGTCCCGGCGGGCAGCCTGAAACAGCTGCCTTCCACGCGCTCCATGGGCATCTGCAGGTGCTCCGCCTTTTTCAGGATGGACCGTTCCCGGCCAGGCCGCATCCGGATGAATACATCGCGTTGTTCAAAATGAGAAAGGATGAAGGATCTGCTGTCCACGGATTCGCTCATTTGCTCCGGCATAGGAAATACATCTTCCATGCTGAATCCATCCATTTCCGTTTCAGCAAAACGGATCCGTTCTGCACGCGAACCTTGCACGATCTCTTTCCATCCGGGGACCAGCTCAGCCAGGGCCGGATCCGCGGCATCTTCCGTGAGCAGCCAGCCCAGCAGCATCCGGTCCCGGATATTGGCTTCCGGCATGGCATACCCGAGCCGGAAAAATGCATAACAAAAAGCAGTCACCTGCCTGCGGTCCTTTGAACCGAATTTCCGGTTGACCTGAAAAAATCGTTTGAGGTATGCGGGAAAAGGATCGGCTCCATCATAGTGCGCCAGGATCTGTTCAGCTGCGCGAAGATGGGCGGCCTGGTAGGCCTTGGGGCTGCTTGACATCCTGCAAAAGTATGGAAGGGAATCTTACCGGCTATCGCAGCAGAAGCCCGGTCAGGAATGTCCCCGAGTCCGTAAAAATTTCTATCTTGCCTCACCAGGAAAGCCTTTATAGCACGAAGATACCTTCACCCAAATCCTTCCTTCCTTGATCAAGAAACTGCTCAAAATCCGGTATATCTCGCTCATCGCGGTACTGTTTACCCTGCTGAATTCCATCATGTTCCTCGCGGCGGGTGTGTATGAATCCGTGCAGGGATACATCATGTTCTTTCAACATGGCCTGAGTGAAGAACACCGGCCGGGAGTCTATGTGCTGAAAGGCCTGGATCTCTTCCTGGTCAGCATGGTCTTCATGATCTTCGCCCTGGGCATGATGCGCATTTTCACGCACCACCACGAAGACGACTCCGATCTTCCCAATTGGTTGAAAATCGACAATTTCAAGGAACTCAAGGTACTGTTATGGGAAACCATCGTGGTAACGCTGGTCGTATTTGCCTTCACGGAGATCGCTACCAGCAAGAAAGCCCTGGGCTGGGAGGCCCTGATCATGCCCGGCGTCATCCTGCTCCTCACCATTGGCCTGGTCCTGATGAGAAAACAGGACAAGCATTGAGTAGGGGGAAAGGTTTGGAGCGATGCCCATATCAAGCCGCCGCTTTTTCCGTTTCATCCAACTCCTGCTAGAGTTCGAGCAGCGACCGGACAGGGTCTTTTCCAAACAATAACAGTTCCGGGTTCTCCAACAATTCCTTGACCCTGACCAAAAATCCAACGCTTTCCCTGCCGTCGATGATACGGTGATCATAGCTGAGGGCAAGGTACATCATGGGGCGAATCACCACTTGTCCGTTGAGGGCAATGGGCCGCTCTTCAATTTTATGCATGCCCAGGATGGCGCTCTGCGGAATATTGATGATGGGCGTACTCAGCAGGGAGCCAAAAACACCGCCGTTGGTAATGGTAAAAGTTCCACCCTGCATTTCTTCGAGGCTGAGTTTATTGTCCCTGGCCTTGGTGGCCAGTTCCACCACTTTCTTCTCGATCTCGGCCATGCTCAGG
>Ga0209594_1001314_pt1 | contig 12527 bp, 10 predicted proteins | sample AshMeaCrysSpring_FD_184126 | JGI IMG/M metagenome (GOLD analysis project Ga0209594, IMG submission 184126) | Groundwater microbial communities from Big Spring, Nevada to study Microbial Dark Matter (Phase II) - Ash Meadows Crystal Spring... | ecosystem: Environmental > Aquatic > Deep subsurface...
CCGCTGAGGGGCAGTGGGTGCTGATGGACTACGGCCATGTGATCATCCACGTGTTCTTCGAATCGGTGCGGTCGTTCTACGACCTGGAAGGCTTGTGGAGCGACGCCCGGCGGATCCCGCTCCCGGTGGCGTCCGGCCCGAGGACGCGCCGTCCGGCCAACCGAAGCGAAGGGGAGGGGGCCTGATCCCAATGTCCGATGTCCGCAAACCGTTGATGACGCTGAAGGATTTCATTACCGGCCGAGAGGTCCCGAACATCGGTGCCGAAGAAAACCGGCAGGCCCTGGAGCGCTATCTGGTGGAGCAAAAGGGATATGCCCGCGAGGATATCGAGGTGGAGGTGCCGATCGAAATGGACATCGCCGGTGAGCGCTACCGCTCAGTGGTCGACCTGGTGGCGAGGGTGGGCCGCCGGCGGATGGTCGCCTTCCGCTGCGCGGCAGGATCCATCGGCTCCTACGAACGGGAGATCCTGGCTGCGGCGCGGCTCCTGGACGACTACCAGATTCCCTGGGCGGTCGCCTCCGACGGCAAAGACGCGGTGGTTATCGATGCGATCTCCGGACGCCGGGCCGGCGCCGGACTCGACGCCATTCCCGGACGGAGCGGGATCGCGGCACAGCTGCCGTCGCTCGAATTCAAGACGCTGGCCCAAGACCGCCGTCTGAGGGAGCAACTGATTTTCCGCACCTATGACCGCGAGGCCGTCCATCGGGCCGGGCGCGGGCGACCGCTTCCGGCGCGTTGACACTCTGTCGGGATCGGGGTATCGTAAATCAAGAAAACGAGGAGGAGCACCTTGCATTTTGCCGCATGCAGAGCGACATAGAAACGCCTCGATTCCGACCCGATGCATCCATCGCCGCCGGTTCCTGCGCTGGGGTCTGGCGGCGGCATCCCTCTTCTTAACCCCCCGTGCGTTAAAAGCGGCCGTGCGCGAGCCGGTGTCCCCCCCGGATAGACGCCTGGCGTTTTTCAACACGCATACCGGCGAACGGCTCGAAATCCGCTACTGCAAGGCCGGCCGTTATGATCCGCGTGCGCTGAGCGACGTCAACCACGTTCTGAGGGACCACCGTACCGGCGAGGTGGGCGCCATCGCCCCCGGCCTGCTGGACCTCCTGCACCGCATCTGCCAGCGCTTTGAAGCCCCCCGACCGTTTCACGTCATCTCCGGCTACCGGTCGCCCGAAACCAATGCCGCGCTGCATCGCAAAGGCAGGGGCGTTGCGTCGCAGAGCCTGCACATGTTCGGCCAGGCCATCGACATCCGGGTGCCCGGGATCTGGACCGGGGAGCTTAAAAGGATGGCCCTCGAGCTGGCCGCGGGTGGGGTGGGGTACTACCCCAGCTCAGATTTCGTCCATGTGGACATCGGCCGCGTCCGGTCCTGGTAGAGCCCCGTCCCCTTTGTCCATTCGCTTCCCAAACAGGGCGGAAGCCTGCGGAGGCGCGATCTGCAGCGCCCGGTCGAGCGCCGGGTCGCGTCGGTAGATGTCCGGCCAGAACTGAACCCGCCCCTCGGAGTCGACTCCGGCCGTCATGTAAATCAAGTGCACGGGGATTTTGCGCGGCAGGCGGACCGTGCGTTGCACCCCGGATTCCATAGCGGCGATCACGGCATCGCGAGGCCATGCGGGGGAATCCTTCAAAGCGTATTCAGCCAACTCCAGGGGCTTTTCGATGCGGATGCACCCGGAGCTGAAACCGCGCACGCTGCGGTTGAAAAGCTGTTTCGACCGGGTGTCGTGCAGGTAGACCGAAAATTTGTTGGGAAAGATGAATTTGACGCGGCCCAGGTCGTTGTGGGATCCGGGGTCCTTCTTGAGCTTGTAGGGAAAACCGCTGCCTGTCACATCCGTCCAATCGATGCGGTCCGGATCCAGTTCGGCGGCGCCCCGGTCCCAGCTTTCGAAGACGCGGATTTTTTCGCGGCGCAGATAAGCCGCGTCTTTGCGGGCCTTGGGCAGAATGTCCTCCACCGCGATGCGGGTGGGGATGTTCCAGTCCGGGTTGAAGACGACGTGATCCATCAGGCTGCTGAACACCGGTGTGCGGCGATAGTGCCGGCCCACGACCACCCGCATGCGCAAGGCCTCCTGATCCTCTTCGATGACGGTCAAATCGAACTGCGGCACATTCACGCGGATGTGGCGCGTCCCCAACGCGTGCGGCAGCCAGCGCCAGCGCTCCAGGTTGAGTTCGATCTGACGGGCGCGTTCTCTCAAGGGAACGTTTAAGGCCTGCAGGGTCTGCGGGCCCATGCGGCCATCGATCTCCAGGCCGTGAAGCGCCTGAAACCGACGCAGCCCTTCGAACAGTTCATGATCTGCATCCGCGCCCACACCGTCCGGGGCCAGCGGCAGATCGCCCGAAAGCCGCAGCCGCTCGCGCAACAGTTCGGCAACCGCCCCGGCCTGCCCTCGCTCCCAGGAGGCTTTCTCCGGCAGCCGAGGCCAATCGTCGGCCGCTCCGGCGCTGCGATAGCGTTTCAGAGCCGCTTTCAGCGCCTTGTATTCGCGGTGAGGCGGCCGCAGGCCGTCGAGCGCGGCGCCGATATCGCCGGATTCGATGGCACGCTCAAGCACCCGGCCCAGATCGGCCGTCGGATCGATTTGAATTGTCCATTCGCCGTCAAGAGTCTCCGGGTTGACCTGCCCGGCCCACAGGTGGGAGCCCAGCGTCAGGAAGGCATCCGCGAGAAGGAATTCCAGGTCCGCGTGAAGATCCGTATCCAGCGGGCGGCCTGCGGCCGCCTGCTGCCTGGCCGTTTCCAGGAGCGTTCGGATAGACCCCAGATGATAATGCGACGGAGACAAGCCGTCGTGACGGGCGTCCTCAAGGCATTGCACCAGCTCATCCGCCAAGGCGTAGCCGTTCTCGGCCGTGATCCAGGCCGGCCGATACTGCCGCAGCGCAAAAAATCTCGGCAGCTCGGCCACTCCGCAGACGACTTCTCCCCGGCAGACCAGGCGGCCGGCTGTTTGGGCGGCGAGGATTCGGGACTGCAGCTTCGCGGCGATGCCGTCTGAGGGCGGACGCAGCGTGCTCGCGACCGCGGGCAGCGCCAGAGCGAGGGACAGGAAAGCGGCGGCTGCCAGCCGCAGGGTGCGACCCGACTGCCTGCCGGCGGCGCTCAACCCTCGGCGGGGGCGGGCGGCGGGCAGAGGGGCGAGGGTAGGCACATCGGGCATGGTGCGATTCTGCGGCGGCTCAAGTGCCGGCTACATCCTTGCCGCAGTGTTTGCAGATAGCGGCCCGCTGTTTGATGATCTCCGCGCAAAACGGGCACTCGCGGGTGAAATGCCGGGCATGGATCTTGGCAACGGCCTCATCCACTTTCTTCTGAAGGACCTCGTTGGGAAAGCGCATGTTGCGCATGGGCTCGATGGCTTCGACCTCCCCGATGTCTCCGATCATCTCGGCGGCCTTGAGCCTGACACGGGAGGGCTCGAGCGGGTCCTGCAACAGATTCAGGATGGCAGGGCCGTCCTTGGTGGTATAGTAGTCGGCCAGCAGGTTGAACCCCCGCTTGATGCCTTCCTTGAGCGCCTCCTGCTCGGCCATGGCCTGATCGTCGACGATCTGTCCGCGCATGCCCATATCGCTGAAGACCGGTATGCATTCGTACACATCGCTTCCGGGGTAGTTCATGCAGCGGTAGGAAGCGCGGTGGGCATAGCTTTCCTCGATGTGCTTCCATCCGGACTGGTACAGCGGGCATTCGTCGTTGAAACATACGAAGAGATAGGGAGTTCCCCAGCCGAGCCCGTCGCCCATCCTCACGGGCGGCTCCTCCCAAAGGCTCATCTCCACGTTGCAGTGCGGACACTTGGGCCGCGGCATGGCCAATACTTTTTCGAGTACTTCTTCTCTGGTTTCAAACGACATGCATCCGCCTCCGTTTTGATCGATTTGCGTTCAGAACCCGCGCGATTGCAAAATAAGGGGCGCCGGAAGGGTTGTCAAATCGCCGCCGACGCCTGCCCGGGGTCCTGCAAGCCGCGCGTTATGGGGGGCCGCCCGTCATTCCACAGGCCGTTTCAGCCGCTTCACCCGCTCGCGCACGAAGTCATATTCGATCCAGGTGTCCAGAAAGGACCCGAGCGCCTCCCGGTAAAGGCGAATGGCCCGCTGCCGGTCGCCGGACCCCTCGGCCCAGAAGCCGGCCGCCGTGAAGGCGGTGAGGATGTTTTCAGGAGCGTCTCCAGCCTGCCGGCGCAGGTCATCCTCGGGCTGTCGGCCCCGCAGATAATCGGCCAGGGCGAGAAACCAGGGGTCCCGGGTCCGGCGGGCATAATCCGCCAGGCATTCATCGGCCTCCGCCTGCCGGCCTTGATGGTGCAGTATGCCGGCTTCCAGCAGCCCCAGCTCCAGGCGCATGGCCGTCGCCCGCCCCGGGGTCTTCAAATAGGCCCGCAAGTAGCCCAGAGCTTCGGGGAATGCGTCTACGGCGGCGCTGGCATAGGCCAACATGCCCGCAGCCGCCCGGTTCATGGGGTCCAGTTCGAGGATCGTTTGCAGGGCCTCGCGCTTCTCCTCAAGCTCCGCCTGGGCCAGCTTCGCAAGCGGCGGCGCCAGCTGCTCCTGGCGCTTTTTCCGGGTCTCCAGCGACTCCTGCAACCGACGGTCAAAGTGCTGCACGCGGGCGCTGTAGGCGCTCCCTTGTTCAGGAGTCTTGAACAAGGCGCGCCTACGGGTGCGCAGCTCGTCCAGCTTGGACCGCGCCAGCAGGAACTCCCATGCGTCGGGATCCGCGGACAGGACCGCCTCTTCGATGAGTTGCTCGGCTTCCTCCATCCGCCCAGCCTGCAGGCGCAGGAAACCGCCGACGTAGTGCAGCCAGCTTTTTTCCGAGGAGTTGGTCCAGGCGTCCAACGCCGCCGGCAGGTCCACCCGGCCTTCCAGGACCTGCAGAAGATACCCCTGGAATTCCGCGGGGCTGCGCCAGTCGGCCGCCGCCAGATACCGATGATGGGCCGTTTCGTTCCGACTCCCGGCACGCCAGTCGATCAGCGTCAACATGAAGCGGGCCTGGTCGTCTTCCGGGTCCATTGAGAGCGACTGCGTGAACCGCTGACGGGCGCCGGCGTAATCGGCGTTGCAGAAATGCAGCATGCCGGCGGCGGTCACCATGACGGGCTGCGGATGGAGGCCGATCTTTTCATCGGCCAACGCCATGGCCGCGGCCCAGCGCCCCTGGGCCGCGGCTTCTCGAATTCTGGCAAGCGACGCCTCCATCGAGAAATCGATGACCCCGTTCCATTTGGCCTGACCGGCCTTGAATTCGCTCAGCAGCTGCACGGCGCCGGTGATCGGCAGGATCAGGCCGATGTCCCACACGGGGGTCGCCATCGGCACCAGGCCCTGGCTGAAATCCATGGCCACGGCCGAGACGATCCCGATCACCTTGCCGCGGGCGTCGATGACCGGACCGCCGCTGTTGCCGCCGTGCAGCGAGGCATCGATCTGGAACATATTCTCAAACGCCCGCCGCACGTTGCCCCGGACGACGCTGGCGTTGACCGTGTCCGCCTGGGTGCGGCTTCCGAGCGGAAACCCCAGGGCGATCACGCGGCTGAGCCTGGCCAGCTTGCGCGGGTCCATGGCGAGGTCGAGCGGCAGGGGCGCGAGTCCCTCCGGAAGCCGGTCGACCTTGAGCACGGCGAAGTCGTCCTTGAGCGGGGACTTCAACAACTGGCGGGTGCGCACGGGCGGCCGCGCCACGCCGGAAATCTCCACCCGCGGCGAGCCATCGCTGCTGAAGGCGGCCTCGGTGAAATAAATGTCCGCGATGTCCGCGTCTTCGATCATCCGTCCGGCGGGATTGAAGGCCCGGGTGCCCTCAAACCAGAGGTGAAGGCGGTAGCCCATCACGGGCTCCATGTTGCGCAGGCGCATATGCTGGGCGACGCCGGCGAAGCCCGGGTCCTCGAGCCAGGGACAGACCACGTGGCGGCTGGTGAGCAGGTAGCCCGCCCGGTCGACCAAAAACGCCGTTCCCTCGGCCACGTTGCGATACAGCCTGGAGCCGTCGGCGGTCTGGAGCCAATAGTCTGCCAGAACGAACGCCACCGCGGGAGCGTACTGGTTGGCATAGCCTTCCAGGAGGCCCTCGGTGTCGCGGTGCCCACGGTCAAGGTAAAACCAGGCCAGCCCCCCCGCGGCCACGATCAGGGCCACGGCCGCCGCCAGCCATCTGATCCGCTTCTGAACGGCCTGGATCGGACCGCTCGGGACGGCGGCCGTCTGCGGAGGCTCGCCTGGCCCCGAGGATTCGGGAAGGCCCTCGATGCGTTTGAGGGACGCGGCGATCTCCGCCATGGACTGCGGTCTCAAATCGGGATCGTCGGCCAGCATCACCCTCAGGAGAACTTTAAGGTCCTCCGGCACTTGGAGATCGTCCACGCGTGCTTCGAGGTCGTCGATCTCCAGATCGCCCGAAAGCAGCTCGACGAATACTTTTCCGAGCGACCAGATGTCGCTGCGGAAATCGAGCGGCCGCTGGTTGACGATATCCGGATGGCGGGCGAGAAGCTGCTTGAGCATCGGCGCCGGGCGATCCAGCTTGGGGTCGATGAAGCGCGAAAGCTTGTAATCGACCTTGATGCGCATGGTCCTGCCGGATGCATCCGCATCCGGAAGGACCATAATGTCGTTGAGGATGAGGTGGGGGATGAAGTGGCCGTGGGCATGCAGCACCGTAAGGATCTCGGCCGTCTGGCGGAATAGGTCGAGGAGCACGCCATGATGCGCCAGCCGCCCGGAAGCGAGCAGCGACCCCCAGCTTTCGGCTTCCACCCACTCACTGATGCGGTACCACAGGCCATCCTGTGAGCGTCGGATGGCGTGGTGGCGCACAAATCCCTCGCCCGGAAGCTTCTTGAGTTCGTCGATCTCGCGCTGCAGGCGTGCGGCGATCTCTGCGTCCACCCCCGAACGCGGGGTGAACAGCCTGATCATCACGTGTTCGTGCGTGCGTTCCCGGACCGCTCGGCAGAGAAAGCTGGAATAGCCTTCGTGGAGTACATCGGCGATGCGATAGTCGTCTATGGTTTGACGGCGTTCGCCGAGTTCTCCGCCGCAGGCAGGACAGGCAGCGATTTCCTCGGCGACGGGTTGGCCGCACGTCCGACAGAGTTTCATAATTCAATTCTGCGCGGGACGGAGTGAGGTGCGCGGGAAGACAGAGCCCGAACGCCACGTTAGCACGATCGATCCTCTTTTGCCAGGGAAGGCCGGCGCTGCGAATGAGACCGGGCCGGGTGCCATGAGGCGCGTGGCACCCGGCGGCCAATTCGAGCGGATCCGTTTGCGCGATCAGAAGGTGTCGCGGCTCCAGTAAAGGATTAGGATCAGTGCGCCGAAGAAAATGCGGTACCATGCGAACGGGACGAAGGACCTGCGCGATACGTAAGACAAAAGGGCGCGGATGACCAGCAGCGCCGAAAAAAACGAGACCACGAACCCCACCGCGAATAAGGGTATGTCCGCCGGCGTCATCAAATGGCGAACCTTGACGAGCTTGATGAGCGCGGCGCCCGTCATGGCCGGGACCGCCAGGAAAAAGGAGAACTCGGTCGCCGCCGTCCGCGAAAGCCCCAGCACCAAGCCCCCCATGATGGTGGCGCCGGAGCGGGAAATACCGGGAAAAAGAATGGCCAGAACCTGGATCAGTCCGACACCGAAGGCTTTTTTCAACGGAATGCGGTCAACGCTTTCCACGGAGGGGGCCCGGTAGCCGCGCTCGATCAACAGAATCGCCAGTCCGCCGCTCGCAAAAGCCAATCCCACCGGAAATGGGCGGAACAAGTGCGCTTCGATCCATTTTTCAGTGGGCAGCCCAACCACGACGGCCGGGAGGGTGGCGGCGACCAGGTTCACCACCAGCCTGCGAGCCTGCGGGTCGTCGGGCAGGCCGAGGGCGACATCGATGAATTTCCGGCGGTAGAGCCAGATGACGGACAGAATGGCGCCGAGCTGAATGAAAACGATAAAGGCGTTCTCCTTCGGCCCGGTGAAGCCAAGCCAGTCCTGGCTTAGGATCAGGTGCCCGGTGGAAGAAACCGGAATAAATTCGGTAACGCCTTCAACGATTCCCAAGATAGCCGCTTTCAGCAATACCAGCAGTTCCATTTATCCATCCGTCGTTCCCTGCCGGCGAGCGGCCCGGGGGCTTTTGATCGGAAACGCTTTACTTCATTAGGATATAAAGATCCTACCGGAACCGCAAATGATTTTGTGTCAGAAGATCTCAGACCGATTGACTATGGTAGCAAAAGAAGGGAGATGATGTTTCTGCAAGCAGAAATTTCTTTATAGAACCGCTTATTTTTGCTAAGTTGGACCATGACAAGCTTAGGTTTTTTAGCGTGATTTTTCCCTTGAACACCTGAAATGCGGCAGGAGATGCAGCAAAAATGAAACCAGGCAGTATTTCGGAAAAAAGGAGGGAGGAGATTATGCGCAAAGGGTTAATTACGATCGGCGTTCTTGTGCTAGTTGCAGGGCTCACATCAGCGCTTCAGGCCGGGGGCATCATCAACAAGCAGAATCTCAGTGCCGACTACCTTCGCACGCTAAACCGCAACGCCGCCACCGACATGGCCGATGCCGCCGCGTTCAACCCGGCCGGCACGGCGATGATGCAGGACGGCCTGTACATGAAGGCGGATGTGATTTACCTGATGAAAGACTATTCCAACGATCTGCCCTCGACCTTCCCCGTTCCGGGCTCCCCGTTTCCGGCCAATGCCGGTGGCGTGACGCAGGATTCCGACGAGCCATCGGTCATCCCGGGTCTTTTTGCAGTGTACAAGCAGGACCGCTGGGCCGGTTTTTTCGGAGTCACCATCCCCGGCGGCGGCGGCAAGGTGCGGTTCGACGACGGCAACGCCCGCACGGCGCTGCTTTCTCTCGGCTACGCCCCTCTTCTAGGGTACACCGGACTGGCAGCGCTCAATGCGCCTGCGACGGCCGATCAGTTCATCGAGGCCGACAGCTACTATGTCGGCTACAGCCTCGGGGCGTCTTACAAGATCCTGGATTCCCTGTCGCTCGGCGGCGGAATCCGATATGTGGACGCCTACCAGAAGTTCAAGGGCTACGCCCAGAACCCGACCAACGGTCGGTCGGTCAATGTCAAGATCGAGAGAGAGGACGAGGCGTTCAACTATTTTCTGGGGCTGGACTATGCGCCGATCAAAGACCTCAACTTCGCCCTCACCTACATGTCCAACACGCCGCTGAACTTCAAGTCGGACACGCGGGACTCCACCGCGTTTCTCGGCCCCAATTCCATTTCCTCCCGGGTCGGCTGGGTCGATGGAACCCATGAGCGCGAAGACCTGCCGGGCTATCTTGGTTTCGGGGTGTCCTACTTCATCATCCCCGGCACTCTCCGGATCGAGCCGAACCTGACGTATTACTTAGAAAAACAAGCAAAACTCGAAGGCGCCCGGTTTCAGGATTCAATGCCCGGAAACAGCTACGATTATGGCGTAACCCTGGAATACATTCTGAATCCCCAGTGGAAATTCAGCGTGGGGTATCTGCACACCGATATCCGGGGGATGCAATCGGAGGACCTGCTGCCCGAAGCCCCCGAACTGGATGCCAACACGATCGGACTGGGGTTGGTTTGGAGCCCGCTTGAACGCTTGAGCCTGACGTTGAGCGGCATCAAGGTCTGGTACGATTCCAGGGAGACCGGCGCCGATTCGACCGCGGCCGGGCGTGCCCCGGCGGGCACCTCGCTTGAAAAAGACATTTGGGGCGTGGCCATAGGCCTTCAATACCGCTTCTTCTAGCTCGCCCAAAGGGGGGGTGGGGTTCACCCACCCCCTCCACCACGTTTTCCCTGCTTTTTTCGCATTGCTATCACTGCGTTAACAATGACATCCGCGGCCCGATCGATTTCCGTCGCCGTTGTCATCCGTCCGGTGGTCAGGCGCAGCGTGCCTTTGGCCCATTCCACCGGCACCGCCATGGCCTTGAGCACATGCGAGATCTCGACGCTGTCTGCATGGCAGGCGGCTCCGGCCGAAGCCGCCACCTCCAGGCCGATGGCCTCCAAAATCCGGTTGGCTTCCAGGCCCCGGAAGGACAGGCTTAAGGTGTTCGGCAGGCGCATTTCCGGATGCCCGTTCAGGCGCACCTCCGACAACCCGCTGGCGATCGCGGCGTGCAGCCGGTCGCGCATGGCCTGCATGTGCCGGCTGCTTTGCTCCATATTTCGGGCGGCGACTTCGCAGGCTTTTCCGAGCCCCACGATCTCCAGGATATTTTCAGTCCCCGCCCGGCGGCCCATTTCCTGACCGGCGCCGCGCATGAACGTCTCCAGCGCCACGCCCCCGCGGATGTAGAGGGCGCCCACGCCCTTGGGCGCATAGAGCTTGTGGCCGGCCAGCGAGAGCAGGTCCACCCCCAGCTCCTGGACGTCCGCCGGAATCTTGCCGAGCGACTGGGCGGCGTCGGTGTGGACCCGGATGCCGCGCGAGCGGGCCAGCGCCGCGATCTCGGCAATGGGCTGGATGGTGCCCACCTCGTTGTTGGCATGCATGATGGTGACCAGGATGGTATCCGGTCTGATGGCCGCTTCCAGGTCACGCACGCGCACCACGCCGTCTGGCGCCACCGGCAGACAGGTTACCTCGCAGCCCGTCTTTTCCAGAAACGCGCAGACCCTGAGGACGGCCGGGTGCTCGAAGGCCGACGTCACGACGTGGCGGCCCCGGTCGCGCAGCGCGTTCGCCGTCCCGATGATGGCCCAGTTGTTGGCCTCGGTGCCGCCGCTGGTGAAGACCACTTCCTCCGGAGCGCAATTCAAAAGACCCGCCACCTGCCGGCGGGCTGCGTTCAAGGCCTGCCGTGGCGCCGCCGCATAGAGGTGCCCGCTGGAGGGGTTGCCGAACTCCTCCTCTAGATAGGGCCGCATGGCGGCGACGACTTCGGGGTCATGGGGCGTCGTGCCGTTGTAATCCAGGTAGATCGGCTTCACTGGGTCCCCCCTTCGGTCGGATTACGGCTTCTGCCGATGAAGCCGCTCCAGCTCCGTGCGCAGGAAATGCGCGCTTTCCACTTCGCGGCCATCGCCGAGGCGGATGCGATAGGGCCGCCCCGTGGTGCTGGAGAAAGACGCCACCCGCTCGATGAAGTCCTCGGCGGATGCGACGGTCGAGCTTTGCTGGCGGTACTTGCGGCGCAGGAATTCCGCCGCCGCTGACGATGTGTGCGCCCGGCCGTTGCGAATGAAGGCGGCGTCGGTCAGGCGCTCAACGGCGGCAATCAAGGCGTCGATCTTCGCGGACTCTTCCGCCGGCAGGCCCCCGGCCAGGGCGGCCTGCCCGAAAATAAACACGCCCGCCGCAAGGGACAGCGCCCGGCGCGCCACCGGCCGCCGCGCAGGGCATCGCAAGCTGCAATCCGGCATGTCAGCCCTCATCCTGAGCGCGACGCCTCCCAAGCAGCCCGAAATCATAGATGCCGGGAGATGAACCTTCGATGAGCGTGGCGCCCACGGCCTTGGCGTAGTAATCGGCCGGCCCCACTCCCCCGATGATGGCATAGGCGTAGCCGTTGGTCCGCATCGTGTTCAGGCATGCAAGCAGCAGGGCGAGGCCCACGCCCCTGCCGCGCGCGGCCGGTGCAACCCCGGTCGGCCCGAAAAAATTGCGGCAGGTGCAGTCGTAGCAGGCGAACCCGATGAGCCGATCCTTTTCGACGGCGACGTAGCAGCTGGGCGGGCTGGCGGCGAAGGCGATTTCACATTCCAGGCTCCAGGCCGGGGAAAAGGTGCGCTCCACCCATTCGATCAGGACGGACTTTTCCCAGGGACGCGGACGGCGGATATCGACGCCGGCAGCGCCGGCCCGGCCGAGCGGCTCCCCCGGACCGGGCAGGTCATAGAGCTTGACGAGCATGTCGGGCATTCGCAGGAGACCCCCCAGCCGACCGGATCCCCGACTAGGGCCGATCGGTAATTCATGCGCGCCCCATGGCGCTTTCGAACGCTTATACCATCATCGGGCGGATCCACCAAGACGCAGCGAGATGGGCGGCCCCCCGCGTTGATTGACAGATTCCCGGAGCCTGCTTACCGTCTTCCGCAACGAGCGAGGAGGAACCAAGTCCCTGCCTCATGCGGTCCGCACCCGGCTGCTCAGGACTGCGCGGGGGCCACAGATGCCAATGACGTACCCGATTCCTTGAGACAGCCGCACCGGGCGGAGAGAGCTGCGCAATGGAACACTACCGATTCAAACTCTATGTCGCCGGCCAGTCCGCGCGGTCGCGTGCGGCGATCCGCAACCTGAACCGGATCTGCGAGACGGCGCTGCATGACCGGTGCGACCTTCAGATCATCGACGTTTTGGAACAGCCCCAGATCGCCGAAGCAGACCGAATCCTGGCGACGCCCACCCTTATCAAAGAGCAGCCGGCGCCCATCCGGCGCATCATCGGCGACCTGTCGGACTCGCAGCGGCTGCTCAATGGATTGGATATCCAGGTTGACGGCAGGATGGAGT
>Ga0209594_1001319_pt1 | contig 12501 bp, 8 predicted proteins | sample AshMeaCrysSpring_FD_184126 | JGI IMG/M metagenome (GOLD analysis project Ga0209594, IMG submission 184126) | Groundwater microbial communities from Big Spring, Nevada to study Microbial Dark Matter (Phase II) - Ash Meadows Crystal Spring... | ecosystem: Environmental > Aquatic > Deep subsurface >...
AACCCGCCGTCGAAGCTGCCCATGCTGACCCTGCTCAAGCAGGCCCGCGCGTTCGGGGTCGGCATTGTTCTCGCCACGCAGAACCCGGTTGATCTCGACTACAAGGCGCTCTCGAATGCCGGCACTTGGTTCATCGGGCGTCTGCAAACCGAGCGCGACAAAGCCCGCGTCCTCGACGGCCTGCAAGGCGCCGCGGCGGGCGGCGCGTTCGACCGCGCCGGCATGGAACGACTCCTCGCCGGACTCGGCAAACGCGTTTTCCTCCTCAACAACGTCCGCGAAAATTCCCCGGTCACCTTCCAAACCCGCTGGACCCTCAGCTACCTCCGCGGCCCGCTCACACGCGCCCAAATCGAAAAACTCCAGCCACCGACCTCCGCGCCCGCCGCCTCCCTCGCTTCCGAGACAATCACCCCGCAACCTTCCGCCACTCAATCGGCCACGCCGCCTACCGCCGGCCAACCCGCCGCTCCGCCCGTGCTGCCGCCGGGCATCCCGCAGGTCTTCTGTCCGGCGGGTTCCCCGTCATCCTACCGGCCCGTCCTCGTCGGCGAGGTGGAGGTTGTTTATTATAGTGCCCGCCATGGCATCACCCGCCGAGAGGCCCTCGCCCTCACGGCCGAAATCCCCGACGGACCGCTTGCGCCCGTATGGGAAAGCGAGGCTCCCGCCTGCACCCCGGTTCCACCGTCGGGGGCGACATTCGGGGACGTGCCGCCCGCCGCCTGCAATCCGAAATCGTATCCCAAATGGGAGACCTCGTTCCGGGCGTGGATCGTGCGCTCGCGCCCGCTCGAAATCCCCGCCTGCCCGTCGCTGGGTCTCGTCGCCCGCGAGGACGAATCCGCCGCCGAATTTGCCGTCCGCGCCAAATTCGCCGCCCGCGAAGCCCGCGACGCCGCCGTGGACCAACTCCGCAAAAAATTCGCGCCGAAGTCGGCCGCGCTCGCCGACCGCCTGCGCCGCGCGCAGGCCGCCCTCGAAACCCAGAAGGCCCAGGCCACACAGGCAAAAATGCAAACCGTGATCTCGGTGGGCACGAGCCTTCTCGGCGCGTTTCTCGGACGCAAAGCCTTCTCGTCCCGCGCGGTCACCGGTGTCGGATCCGCCGCCCGCGGGATCTCGCGCTCGATGAAGGAAGGCGGCGACATCGCCGCCGCCGAGGCCGCCGTCCGCGCCGCCGAAGAGCGCCTCGCCGAACTCGAAGCCGAATTCGCCGCCGCCTCGGCCGCCCTCGCCGCCTCGCACGGCCCCGAAATCACCACCCTCGCCATCAAAGCCCGCGCCGCCGACATCGCCCCCCCGCGCGTCTCCCTCGCCTGGATCCCCGCCGGCGGTTGATCCCGGAAGCCCAAAGCGGTGCGGGGACGCCCCGCACGTCCTGTGTTATGTAGCCGTCTTCGGTTCGGTAAATCAGGAGTCTGGAATTGGTGGGGTTCGTCGCTGATCGGATTCTCAGCCGAAGGGGTTGATCGGCGTGATGCCATCGATGCCCGTGAAGTCGGACACATTTTCGGTCAGGATGACCGGGATGTTTTCACGGATCATCAATGCGGCGAGCTGGCGGTTGAAGTAACCCAGACGGGTCACGCCCGCCGAGACGCACAAGTCCAACGCGAGTCGGGCGGTCTCCAGCGTGAGCGGCAGGACGGTCAATCCGCGCAATCGGGCCAGCGCGCGGATCTTCTCCCGCGCCAGCTCCGGGCTGTCCGGCGGCTGGTTTTTTGGCCCCGTGAGATTCGGATACATCTCGGCCAGGTTTTGCACGGAGACAAACATCGCCACTTCCGGGCGATCCCGCTGCGCGAGCACCTGCTGCGCCTTCTTGTGGCGCGGGTCTGCGGAAAGCGTGGCGTAAATGAGCACGTTGGTGTCCACCAGCACGCGGCCCGTCAGAGCCTTAACGCGCATAGGTCTCTTCCCGGCTGAACCGACCCGCGAAGCGGGCCGCCGATGTGACAATCTCATCTTCCTGTCCGCCTCGCTCTTTCAAAAACCGCTCCAAGGCGAGCTCAATGATCTGGCTCCGTGTCCGCCGCTCCTCCCGTCCGAAACGGTTCAATTTTTCAAGATGGATGTGCCGCTCCCACCACTCCGGAGACGCCCGCTGCCGGGTTTCAAAATCCGGGAGCCCGACCTCGGCCTCTGCACGCCGGTTGAACAGCATGCGCTTACGGACAGCGCCCCGGGTCAGTGATGCGATGCACAGGCAACCGGGCGGCGACCGCAGCCAGCAGGACTCTCGAAATCCCGCCGCAAACCGCCTCAACTTCGCGTTCTTCCTCACGTCGGCCGGAGAGCCGATTTTTTTCCTAAAAGCGGCGACGCCGCCTGCGTCCCTGATTTCCGGGACGTCCCAGAGTGCGGCGGTTTCTCGGAGTTTGGAGCCGCCACCAACGGGATTGATGCCGGAAAAGACAAGGAAGCATTGCCTTTTCGATCATCCGGCCTATGGAGAGAGTCCACGCACCCATTGAACTCGGAAGGACCATCGGACCGGCGGGAAACGCTCTCGCACCGGCAACTCGCCCGCTCGATGCGGTTGAGCATATTTGCCGGCTGCCTGGGCATGCTGTGGATGTCGCTTTCGGTCGGGCTGCCGCTCACGATGTTCATGGAGGCGCTCGGAGCGAGCGGGGTGCTCATCGGGCTCATCACGGCGGTGCGGTTGACGAGCATGGCGGCGCAGATTCCCGGCGCGATGCTGGCGGAGGCGATGGGGTCGCGCAAACGTGTCTGGGCCGCCCTGGCGATTTCGCACCGCGCGTTGTGGTTCGTGCCGGCGGCGCTGGCCCTCGTGGCGCACACGCGGGAACCATGGATCGCGGTGGTGGTGGTCGCCGCCGTGGCGGTGAGCGAGTTGCTCGGAAATGCGAGCGGCGCGCCGTATCTGAGCTGGATGACCGACCTCATCCCCGGCCGCACAAGCGGGAAATTCTGGGGTACGCGCCAGAGTGTGGTCACGGCGGTCTCGCTTGGCGGGCTCTGGCTGGCGGGGTTCCTGCTGGACTCCTACGACGGCGGCAAAAATTCCGGGAGCCTTTCCGGCTTCGCGGTCGTCTTCGCGCTGGCGGCGGTGCTGGGCGTCTCGGATATCCTTGTCCACCTCGGGGTTCCCGAGCCCGCGAGGGCCGCCGTTCAGGCGGGCACGCCCGTGTGGCGGAGGCTTCTGGCACCTCTGCGGAGCGGCCCCTTCCGCCGGCTTACCCTCGCGATCGGGGCGTGGAGCTTCGGCTTCGCGATGGTCGGCACGTTCGGGATTGTTTATCTCAAAAAAGAATTCGGCCTGAGTTATTCCGAACTGGCCGCGCTCACGGTCGCGGGGGCTCTGGGCTCGGTGGTATCGAGCTATTTCCTCGGACGTCTCATCGACCGGATGGGCGCGCGGGTTTCGGCAAGCCTGCTCTTCCTCACGGCTCCGCTCAGCATGCTGGGGTATTTTTTCATCGGAACGGGCTTCCATGAATTCGCGGGCCTGCGAGTTTCCAATGTCGCTCTGGTCATCTTCCTCACGAGCATCTGCGGGGGCGCTTTGTTCTCCGGGATCGGGCTGTGTCAGATCCGTCTTCTGGGCGTGCTGACCGAGGCGTCCGGCCGGACGCTGTGGATGGCGGTGCACGGGTGTTTGATCGGGTTTCTGGCGGCGCTCGGGCCGCTTGCGGGCGGGGTGATCATGGATTGGTTTTCGGCCCGGCCGGTCCAGTGGGTGCTGCCTGGCGGGATCGGGTTTTCGTTTTACCACGCGCAGATCCTCCTATTTTTTCTGGTGGCATGGGGGGTGGCGCTGCCGGCGCTGCTGAGCGTGCGCATGCCCTCGGTCGAGATGCCGTTCAACGCGGCGGTTGCCGAGATGTTGCTCACGAGCCCGGTGCAGGTCGTCCGCAATTTTTACAACATCAGCCTCATGACGACCGGAGCCACCAGGCGTCTGCGCGCGGGCGCGGCCCGCAAACTCGGCGGCACCCGCACCCGCCTCGCCGTGCCCGACCTTGCCGCCAAGCTCGAGGACCCCTCGCTCGACCTCCAGGAAGAGGCGGTCGAGGCCCTCGGGGCGATCGGGTCCTCCGAGGCAGTGGATGCGCTGCTCGCGCGGTTGGGCGACCCGGGCGTGCTGATCGCTCCGCAGATCTGCCGTGCGCTCCGGCAGGCCGGCGACCCGCGCGCGGTCGATGCCCTCATCGCGCAATTGGCGGGCCCGGACCGCGAGGTGGTCATCGAGAGCGTGCGGGCGCTCGGGGCCATCGGCGAACGCCGCGCGATCCCCGGCATCCTCGAGTTGATGAAAGAGACACGCGACCGCAAGTTGCTCGCGGTGAGCGGCGAGGCACTGGCGCTTCTGGGCGAACTCTCCGCAGCCTACCAGATCATCCCGCAGATCCGGGAGACAGAGAGCCGTCCGCTCAAGCAGGCCCTCTCGCTCGCGCTCGGCGACCTGCTAGGCGAGCCCGAGGTCTTTTACCAGCTCCTTATCCTCGACAGGGAATCCCCGGGAGCCGGGGCCGCCAAAGCGCTCGGACGCATGGGCCGCCGTGTGAAAAAACATTTCCCGAAAGCCACCCGCCAGCTCGATGCGATCGCCGAACTCGAATCCGCCTACGAAGCCGGCGATCTCCCGCGCTGCTCCGGCCTCCTGCTCCACCTCGGCCTGCATTTGATCCAATTCCTCCACCGCCTCCAGCTGACCCTCGATCCCGACCAGGCCATGCTCAACCTGATGGAATGCGACCGCCAGGCCGGCATCACGGTCTGGTATCTCAAAATCCTCGACGAGCCGTGGATCCTGCAGGGCCGCGACGCCCGGGACTCGACCGACATCCTCCTCGGCATCCACATCCTCACCAGCCTCATGACCGCCCACGACAAATCCACCGCACAGAAAACCCCGGCCGCCTGAAAAACCCCGCCCGCGCAAAACGCGGCCGGCCGGAATTCAGGCGGGTTGGTCGGCCGCGCGGTCGGTGGCGGGCGATCCGGGCACCGGATAGCTGCCCAGCATTTTGACGGCCCGGCAGCGCATGGAGAGATCGCGGAAGACATCCGAGACCTGCAGATCCCGGCTGTGGCCGGAGGCTTCCACGAAGAAGAAAAGGTCGCTGCTGCCCTTGGATGCCGGACGCGACGAAAAATGGGCGAGGTTGATGCCGTGGGCTTTGAACGGCTCGAGCGCGGCGACCAGCGCGCCGGGCTTGTCCTCGATGCGCAGCATGAGCAGGGTCGCGTCGCGGCCGGTCGGCGGATTGGCATTGCGCCCGACCACAAGCAGACGCGCCCCGGCCGCCGACTCGTCGCCCGCATCCCCGGCTTCCAGAATCTGCGCGCAGACCGTGAGTTCGCTCTGCGCCAGCGCGTCGAGCGTCGCATTGTGGCTCCCGTGCAGACCGTCGTCCAGCGGGACGACCCCGCAGTCGGCCTCGTCGGCGTGCACCGCCGCGAAGACCGCCGGCACGTCGGGAAGCACCGCATAGCGCACGCTGGAACCAAATTTGTCCCTGGCCGCCTGATGGGTCGGGGAACCCGTGGGCCCGAGGCAGGCGATGGAAATATTTTTTTCAATCGCGAGCGAGGCCGACATGATCTCGCGATAGATCGCGCGCAGGGAGGCCTCGGTGAGCGGGCCGGGGCTCCGCTCGGCGAGCGAACGGAGGACGGATTCCTCGCGCTCGGGAGAATAAACCGGCAGCCCCTCCCGGGTTTTGAGAATCCCAATTTCCTTGGCGACCGCCACGCGTTCGTTCAGCAGGCGGAGCAGGTCGCCGTCAATCGCATCGATGCGGGCTCGAAGTTCGGAAAGATCACTCATAAAAATCGGGCCGTTCTGTATGTCACGAATGCCGGACCTAGGCAACCCCCATTCGCGACCCCCATTGGCGGATCCGGGGCGAACCCCTTCGCAAGTGACGCCAACGCCGGGAGGGCGAAACTCTGTGTGAGTCCCAATTTCGGCTCGGACAGCCGACCGAAGGGAGACAGGCCGCAACTTGACCGCGTCGCGGAATGTGCGAGACGTTCCCGCATGATTGTCACCGCGCATCGGACGGGCTCCGGCCGCCGCAAAAGATGGCCCGTCCACCGGATTTCCGAGGATTTGCACGGCGGCGGCGGAATGGGCTGTTCCGGCATCCGCCGATGATCGAGGTTGTCTGGCGCGGGGGGGTGTGGCTGCCGTCGTGCGGGCTGGCTTTGGACCCCCGGCGTCCGTGCGATCTGGCGTTTGTCTCGCACGCGCACAGCGACCACACCGCGGCCCACCGGCGGACCGTTTGCACCCCGTTGACCGCGCGCCTGATCGCGGCGCGCTTCGGCGGCGGCGGCACGGGTTTTGAGGAAATCGAATACGGCGGGCGGCGGGAATTCGGGGAATTTATCGTCCGCTTGGTCCCGGCCGGGCACGTTCCCGGGTCGGCCATGATCCACCTGGAAAGCGGCGAGGGAACCCTGCTTTACACCGGCGATTTCAAACTGCGGCGGGGATGGAATTGCGAAGCCGCTGCCCCGCTCCCGGCGGAGACGCTGATCATGGAAACCACCTACGGCCTGCCGCGGTATGAATTTCCGGAGCCGGAGGCGGTGCTGCGGGATCTGATCCGGTTCTGTGCCGATGCGCACGAGGATGGGGAGACGCCGGTCCTGCTGGGGTATTCGCTCGGCAAGGCGCAGGAAATTTTGGCGGCCCTTTCGCGGGCCGGTTTCCCGATTTTTTTACACCCGGGTGTGTGGACGGTCACGCGGCTTGTGGAGGACATCGCCCCGAAGGGACCGGGCGCGCCCGTTTATCCGGCCTACCAGAAATTTGAATCCGGAAAGCCGCTGCCCGCCGACGCGGCACTCATTTTTCCACCCGGCGCCGATGCTTCGCTGAGGAGGGTCCCCGGCCGCCGGGTGGCGGCGGTGACCGGCTGGGCGTTGGATCCCGGGTTCATTTATCGGGCCGGGTGCGATGCGGCTTTTCCTTTGAGCGACCACGCATCGTATGCGGAGCTCCTGCGCTGTGTCGAATTGGTCGCGCCGAAGCGGGTGCTGACTTTGCACGGGTTCGCATCCGAATTCGCGGCGGACCTGCGGGCGCGGGGCGTCGAGGCCTGGGCGTTGAGCTCGGCAAACCAGCTCGAGCTTTCCCTGGGTTTGAAACCGTCCGCCGGGGGCGTCTCTGTTGCCGCCGCACCCCCGGAGGCCGGGGAGCCGGGAAGCGACGAGGACCTTCCCGCCGGCACGCTCGCGGGCTTCGCACGGCTCTGCGGGCGTGTGCGCGCCACGCGCAGCAAGCTGCGGAAAGTCCGGGAACTGGCCGTGTATTTTCAATCGGTCTCGCGGCGCGAATTGCCGGTTGTGGCCGAGTGGCTGGCCGGCGGAATGTTGACTCCCGGGGAACAGTCCTCCCGTCCGCTGCGGGTGGGCGGAGCGTTGATCCGGTCGGCTGTGCTGGCGGTGTCGGGGTTGGCGCTGAATGAATACCGAGCCGTGTCGAGACGCTTCAATGATTCCTCGCTGGCGGCGCGGGAGATTTTCCGGGATCGTGTGCGGACCTCGACTCTCAGTGTGCCGGAGACGGTCGGGTGGTTTGAAAAAATCGGCGCGGCGCGGGGGAGTCTGGCCAAAGCGGCGGTGATCGAGGGGTTTATCCGGCTTCTGAGCGCCGGGGAGATCGCGGTGGTCATCGGGCTGCTGAATGGGAACCTGCGGATTGGTCTGCGGGAGGGTCTCGTTGAAAATGCCATTGCCGCCGCGTTTGACGCGGCTCCCGGGGCCGTGCGCGAGACCCTGCTGCTTTGCGGCAGCCCGGGTGAGACCGCCCTGCTCGCCGCCGAGGGCCGCCTGGAGTCCGCCTCCATGAGCCTCTTCCGCCCGGTGCAGGTCATGCTCGCATCTGTCGCGGCCGATGAGGAATCGCTCCACGAGCGGATGGTGAAAAACGGAGCGGGCGAATTGTGGGCCGAGGACAAGCTGGATGGAATCCGGGCCCAGCTCCACCACAGCCCGCGGCGGACGGAAATTTTCTCGCGGGATGGGAAGGCCATTTCGTCGTTGTTTCCCGAGATCGTGGGGGCGGCGGAGCCGCTGCCGGTTTCCTGTGTGCTGGATGGCGAGATTGTGGCGTTCCGGGACGGGCGGGCTCTGGATTTCGCCCTCCTTCAGAGGAGGCTCGGCCGGGTGGATTCCGATTTGTTTCTGGAAGGGGAGATTCCGGTGGCCTACCGGGTGTTTGATTTGCTCTATCTGGACGGGCGGGAAATCTGGCGCGAGCCATTGGCGCGCCGGCGCGAACTTCTCGACACGCTGCCCTTCCGCGAACCGATCGGCGCTCTGCCGGTCCGGACCGCCGCATCCCCGCGCGAACTGGCCGCGCGGTTTCTCGAGGCAAAGGCGCGGGGCAACGAGGGACTCGTGGTGAAAAATCCGCTCTCCGCCTATGCGCCGGGACGGCGGGGGATGGAATGGATCAAACTCAAAAAGGCCCTCGCGACCCTGGATGTCGTGGTGGTCGCGGCCGAGTTCGGGCATGGCAAGCGGGCCGGTCTGCTGAGCGACTACACATTTGCCGTGCGCGGGGAAGACGGTGGACTGCTGACCGTTGGCAAGGCCTATTCCGGCCTCACGGACGCGGAAATTGCGGATCTGACCACCCGCTTTTTCGAACTCGAGATTTCCCGGCGCGGCAACAAGCTCACTGTGCGTCCCGAGGTTGTTCTGGAAGTCGCCTTCGATTCCATCCGGCCGAGCACGCGGCACGCGAGCGGGTTCGCGCTGCGCTTCCCGAGGATCAAACGCATCCGGGCGGACAAAGGCCCCGCCTTGATCGACACTCTCGCGACTGTCCGTTCCCTTGCCGGGGCGTTTTGAGCGTCAGCCGGCGAGCAGGGCGCGGAATTCGGATTCTTCGAGGATGCGCGTGCCCATGGCGCGGGCCTTTTCGAGTTTGCTGCCCGCGTCGGCTCCGGCGAGGAGGTGGGTGGTTTTTTTGGAAACCGAGGACACGACGTTTCCGCCCGCCGCGCGGATGAGGGCGGCGGCTTCCTCGCGGGGAATGCCGAGCGTGCCGGTGAGGACCCAGGTGGTCCCTTTGAGCGGGCCGTCGGAGGCGGAGACGGCGGATTCGGTCTCGCGCATGTTGACACCGGCCGCGGCCAGCGCGGCGAGGAGGTCGCGGACCTTGGGGTTGGCGAACCATGCGGTGATCGCGGCGGCCATGATCTCCCCGACGTCGGGCGTCTCGACCAGACGTTCGACCGGGGCATTGGCGAGGGCGTCCATGGACCCGAAGGCGGCGGCGAGTTTGCGCGCGGCGACCGCGCCCACATGCGGGATGCCGAGCCCGTGAAGCAGGCGCCAGAGCGTGCGCGACTTGCTGCCCTCGATGGCGGCAAGGAGGTTCTCGACACTTTTTTTGCCCATGCGCTCGAGGGCGAGAAGCGGCTCCGCAGTGAGCGAATAAATCGACGGGATCCCGGTCACAAGCCCGGCCCCCACCAATTGCGCGACCATGGCCTCGCCGAGCCCCTCGATATCCATCGCGCCCCGCGAGGCGAAGTGCTCGAGCCGCCGGAGCAACTGGGCGGGACACGAGGGATTCTCGCACCGCAGGGCCACAAGGCCATCCTCGCGCCGCACCGGTCCGCCGCACGACGGACACCGGGAGGGCATTTCAAACGGACGCTCGGAGCCGGTGCGCTTGGCCGTGACCACCGCGACCACGGCGGGGATCACTTCGCCGGCTTTTTCAATGATGACCCGGTCGCCGACCAGCAGGCCCTTGCGGCGGATTTCCTCTTCGTTGTGCAGGGTGGCGCGGCTCACACGGCTGCCGCTCACGGTGACGGGTTCGAGTTCGGCCACCGGAGTGAGGACGCCCGTGCGGCCGACCTGGACGGTGATCTCGTGCAGGGTTGTCTCGGCGCGCTCGGGTTCGTATTTGAACGCGATGGCCCAGCGGGGAGCCTTGCTCGTCGATCCGAGCAAGTCTCGCTGGGCAAGCGAATCGACCTTCAGCACCGCACCGTCAATCTCGAACGGGAAGCTGTGCCGCAGCTCGCCGAGTTCGGCGATGGCGGCCAGAACCCCCTCCACCGATTCCGCCCGCCACATCCTCGGCGGCACCGGAAATCCCGATTGGCGGAGCAAATCCACAAAGGATCCGCCGGTTTCCACGGCCCCCTCCGGGAACGCGCCGAACCCGTAGAAGATGCCCTGGAGGCCGCGTTCGGCGACCACGCGCGAGTCGAGTTGTTTGAGCGATCCGGCGGCGGCGTTGCGCGGGTTGGCGAAAGGCGGCAGTCCGGCCTCGTCGCGCGCTTCGTTGAGCGCTTCGAAGCGGGCCTTCGGGAGATAGATTTCGCCGCGGATTTCGGCCGTCCCCAGCGGCAGCCCGGGCGCCGACGACGGGATCGACGCGATTGTGCGGATATTGGCGGTGACGTCATCCCCCGTGGCGCCATCGCCGCGCGTCGCGGCCCGGACCAACTCGCCGTCTTCATAGAGCAGGCAAATGGCGACGCCGTCCACCTTCGGTTCGACGGTGAATGCGAACGGACGTCCTTCGAGACCCTTCGCGACCCGGCCCACAAAGTCGGTCACGTCGCTCTGCGAATACGTATTGTCAAGGCTCTGCATCGGCACGAGGTGCCGCGCGGACGCGAATTCTTCGAGCGGCGCGCCCCCGACCCGCCTTGTCGGAGAGTCGGCCCGCGCGAGCGCGGGGAAGCGCGCCTCGAGGTCGGCCAACTCGCGCAGGAGGGCGTCGAACTCGCGGTCTCCGATTTCGGGGCTCGCCTCCTCGTAATAAAGCCGGTTGTGCCGGGCGATCTCGGCCCGCAGAAACTCAGCCCGCGCCAAATCGTTTTCGGATTCTTTCATAAAACCATATCGCTACCAACACGCCAACGAGCGCCCCGGCCGCGTCGCTGGCAAAATCTCTCGGGTCCGCCCCCTGTCGCAGCGGCACAAACGTCTGCACCCATTCGTCGAGCAGAGCCACCGCCAACAGGGCCGGATAACAAACCAGAAAAACCATCCGCTTCCGCCAGCGCAAGGAATAGGCCCACGCGGATGCCAGACAGAATCCGCCCACCGCAAAATAAACAAAATGCGCGGCCTTGTCCCAGTTCTGCTGGAGAAACGATAACCGGCCCGGATCGTAGGCCCGCCCCGGCCGGGTGGACAAAAATACCAGCAACCCGCACCAACCCGCGAACCCGCACCATCCGGCCACCGCAAGCCCGTGGCGCGCCCGCTCGCGCAGACCCAGAAAGCCCGCCACCACAAAAGCAAAGACGCGGCCTTTTACCCCCGCAGGCTCCGATGCCCGGACGGGGGCAGCAGCAGGATCGGGCGCGGCGGGCGGGCGTTTTGTCGCCGGGCTCAAAGCAATTCTCCGGGCAGGTTCGGGTGGAGTTTTTTGATATCCTGGGCGGCATCGCGGTGACAGACCAGGATGGCGTCGGGCGTTTCCACTACCACCAGATCGCTCACCCCGCAGAGCGCGATGTGCCGGCCGTTGGAGACCGCGATCGAGTTCTTCGTGGAAATGAGCGTCGCGTCCCCCCTCACCGTGTTCCCGTCGGCGTCCGCGCCGATATGGGCCGGCAGGGCCGTCCACGAACCGACATCGTCCCATGCGAAGCCCGCCCGCACCGCAAGCACCTCGCCCGTCTTTTCCAGGATCGCGTAATCGACCGAGATTTTCGGGAGACCGGGGAAACGCTCGGACAGGTATTCGGAGGCTCCCCGCGCCGGAAACCCGTCGATGAATTCCGCCAACGCCGGCGCGAGCCTCGCGCATTCGTCCCGGAACCATCCCGCCCGCCAGACAAAGATCCCGCCATTCCACGCGTATTCGCCGGACGCCAGGTACGCCTCGGCGGTCGGCAGATCGGGCTTTTCCACAAAACGCCTCACGCGGAAAAGTTCGTCGCCAACCCGGTCGCCAAGGTGCAAATACCCGAACCCGGTGGCCGGATACGAGGGCGGCATGGCGAATGTCACAATCGCGTCCCTCCCCGAAGCCGCATCAAACGCGACCGCCAATTGCGACCGGAAGACGTCCGCCGGGGAAATGGTCGCATCCGCCGGAAGCAACGCGCAGACCGCCTCCGGGTCCCGCACGCGCGCCACCGCCGCCGCCAGCGCGCACGCCGGGGCCGTGTCCCGCTTGGCGGGTTCGGCGAGGATATTTTCCGGCGGCAGGCCCGGCAACTCGGCGCGCGCGGACTCCACCTGCGCGACATTGGTCAAAACGTAGATGTGGTCCGCCGGCACGGCTCCCTCCAACCGCGCGACGGTCTCCGCAAGAAGCGTCCTCTCGCCCAGCAGGCGGAGCAGGTGCTTCGGGGTGGACTGACGGCTCATCGGCCAGAATCGCTCGCCGCTCCCTCCGGCAAGCACAAACGCAAACGCATGCGGGTTCATTCCCCCACCCTACCCGGAATCCCCGCCCCGGAAAAGCAAATCCGCCGCGCCCGCGATGTCGCCCGCGATTGACACGCGCGGCGCTTCCGCGCAGGCTCGGGG
>Ga0209594_1001321_pt1 | contig 12489 bp, 10 predicted proteins | sample AshMeaCrysSpring_FD_184126 | JGI IMG/M metagenome (GOLD analysis project Ga0209594, IMG submission 184126) | Groundwater microbial communities from Big Spring, Nevada to study Microbial Dark Matter (Phase II) - Ash Meadows Crystal Spring... | ecosystem: Environmental > Aquatic > Deep subsurface...
GCTGCAGGACGAGCAGCCCGTCGTAGAGGAGCTGGTTGACGGGCGTCTGCGCCACCATCCCGACGATTCCGCACATGGATCGAAACCCCTCAGCGAGACCCCATTAGATGACGGCCGGCGCCGCGCGCTTCAAGCGTCGCCGTAACGCTGGCAGATGCTAACGGTACCGTATCTTCTCCGCGAGTGCGGTCGGCAGGTACGGCTTTGCGGCGATGACCGCCGTTTCGAGCGGCGGCGCGAGCTGCGCATCGCGCCAGAACGGCTCGCGCGGCATCGCGGTCAGGCCGCCGACGAGCACGAAGGCGAGCACCACGAGCAGCCCGCGCGCGAGGCCGAAGACGGTGCCGAGCGCGCGGTCCGAGAAGCCGAGCCCGGCCGCCTGCAGCAGCCTCGCGAGCAGGAGGCCGAGGAGACCGGAGACGAGCAGCGTGCCGAGCGCGATCGCGCCGAAGGCGAGCACCGGCCGCAGCTCCGGAGGCTCGACGAAACCGAACACCTGCTGCGCGAACGGCTTGGCGAAGGTGACGGCGAGGACGAACGCAGCAACCCAGCCGACGAGGGCGATCGCCTCGCGCACGAAACCGCGCCATGCGCCGAGGAGGACGGAGATGCCGAGCACGGCGAGGACGCCATAGTCGAAGCCGGTCATCCCCTACTTGCGGGCCACCACTGCGCCGGGCTTGAAGCCCGCGCCAGCAAGCTTGTCGCGCGCCCTGTCCGCCGCCTCGCGCGACGTAAACGGACCGGCGCGCACACGCGTCCGGCCGTTGCCCGCGGCCTCGGTGTAGGACTTGATGCCGATCCCGGAGAGCCTGGCCTGCACCTGTTTCACGCCCTCGGCGCTCGCGTAGGTGCCGACCGGGACGACGTACGTGGCGGACGGCGCGCCCGCGAGCAGCGCTTCGGCGCGTTCGGCGTCGGACTTCCTTACGCTGTCCCGGGCGGCGGGCTTCGCGGTGGTTGCAGCGCCCGCCTCGGGTGGCTTCACCGGCTTCTCGGCGGGCTTTTCGGTCCTGACAGGGGCCTCGAGGTGCGGCTTCGCCGGCTCGGGCTCCGCCGGCTCCGGCGGCGTGCGACGCGGCTCGGGGGTGCCGGCGTCTCCAGCGCGATCCTCGGACTTCACCAGCTTCTCGGGCGGCGCCGCTGGCTTCTCCTCGGGCTTCGCGACCGGCGGACTGACCCTGAGCGGCGGGCGCTTCGCATCCTGGCTCGGAATCTCGACCGAGAGGCCGGACAGCGACGGCTTCGGCTCACGCTCCATGATCCACGGCGGAACGATCACCAGGAACAGCACCAGTGCGATGGCGCCGATGAGCCGCCGGCGTGCCCGCCGCTTGAAGTCCTGCGCCTCGTCCCTGTCCGCCACGCCCGCTTCCTGCACGAGCGCCGACGCTCGCCTGCCTGGGTGATTAGGCCTTCGTTCCCCGCGCCGCCATCACATCTGCGACGGTGAGGAATGAGCCGAAGACCACGATTCTATCATCGGGCCCGGAGGCCTCTTGCGCTGCGGCGAACGCCGCGCGCGGCGATGCGTGCTCGCGCACCTCCGCCCACGGCTGCTCGGTCGTGATGATCGTTGCCAGCGCACCGGCGGTAGCGCCCCGAGGGCCCGGCAGATCGGTCACGTGCCACGCGTCGATGCTGCCCTTCAGGTGGCGCACCACCGCGGCCACGTCCTTGTCGCGCAGCATGCCGAACACTGCGCGCGTGCGCTTGAACTCGAGCTCGGCGTCGCCCATTCGATCGAGGTTCTCGGCGAGCACCGCGGCCGCGTGCGGGTTGTGCGCGACGTCGAGGATGACGGCGGGCCGCCCGGGCAGCATCTGGAACCGCCCCGGCAGCTCGACCTGCAGCAGGCCGTTGCGGATGTCCTGCGCGCTCACCGGCAGGCGCTCGTGCAGGCTCTCGAGGGCGGCGAGCGCCGCGGCCGCGTTGAGGAGCTGGTTCGCGCCGCGGAGCGCGGGATACGGCAGCCCCGATCGGCGGCCGCGCGTGCCGCGGAACAGCCACTGCTGGCTGTCGCCCTCGAAGGCGAAGTCGCGACCGGCAAGGCGCAGGTCGGCGCCGATCGCGGTCGCGTAGTCGATCACTGTCGCGGGCGGCTGCGGATCGCCGCAGATCGCCGGCTTGCCGGTACGGAAGACGTGCGCCTTTTCCCAGCCGATCTTTTCGCGCGTGTCGCCCAGGTATTCCGTGTGGTCGAGGTCGACGCTGGTGAGGATCGCGCAGTCGGGCTCGAACGCGTTCACCGCATCGAGCCGCCCGCCCATGCCGATCTCGAGCACCAGTGCGTCGAGCGGCGCGGCGGCGAAGATTACCCAGGCAGCGAGCGTGCCGAATTCGAAGTAGGTGAGCGGTGTCCCCTCGCGGGCCCCCTCGACGCGGCGAAAGGCCGCGACGAGCGTCGCGTCGTCCGCCGCACGGCCATCGACACGCACGCGCTCGTTGTAGCGCACGAGGTGCGGCGAGGTGTAGAGGCCGACGCGATAACCGGCCGCGAGCAGGATCGATTCGAGCAACGCGCACGTCGATCCCTTGCCGTTCGTGCCGGCGACGATGAACGTCGGGCAGCGCGTTTCGATCGCGAGCGCGTCGCGCACGCGCACCACACGGTCCAGTCCGAGCGCGATCTGCTTCGGGTGCTGGCGCTCGATGTAGTCGAGCCAGGTGGCGAGATCGTCGGGCAGCTTTTCCAAAGTCGTGGACGCGGCGCGCGATGAGCCTTCGCCGTCGCGCTCGGGCTTCAGGCCGCCGCGGGCGCGGGCAGCCGCATCATCAGTGCGATCAGGGCGGCGATCTTGTCACGCATCTGGCGCCGGTCGACGATCATGTCGACGGCACCCTTCTCGAGCAGGAACTCCGAGCGTTGGAACCCTTCGGGCAGCTTCTCGCGCACCGTCTGCTCGATGACGCGCGGTCCGGCGAAGCCCACCAGTGCGCGCGGCTCGGCGATGACGACGTCGCCGAGGAAGGCGAAGCTCGCGGACACGCCGCCCATCGTCGGATCGGTGAGCACGGAGACGAACGGCAGCCGCCGCGCGGAGAGCTGCGTCAGCGCCGCGGTGGTCTTCGCCATCTGCATGAGCGAGAGCACGCCCTCCTGCATGCGCGCGCCACCGGTCGCGGCGAAGCAGACGAAGGGCATCTGCCCTTCGACGCAGGTCTGCACGCCGCGCACGAAGCGTTCGCCCACGACCGACCCCATCGAGCCGCCCATGAATTCGAACTCGAACGCAGCAACGACGAGCGGGAGCGTCTTGACCGCACCCTGCATCACGACGAGTGCGTCCGTCTCGCCGGTCGCCTTCTCCGCGTCCTCGAGCCGGTCCGGGTAGCGCTTCGAGTCCTTGAACTTGAGTGCATCGACGGGGGTCACCTCGCTCCCGATCTCGAAGCGGCCCTCGGGGTCGAGCAGCATATCGAGCCGCGCGCGGGCGCCGATGCGGTGATGCTGGCCGCACTTCGGGCAGACGTGCGCGTTGCGGGCGAGGTCGGTCGTGTAGAGGACCGCGTCGCACGCCGAGCACTTGGTCCAGAGCCCCTCGGGGACGGTCTTGCGCGCGCCGCCGTCGCTCCGCTTGATCTTCGGCGGCAGGAGCTTGGTGATCCAGCTCACGCGACCTTCCCCGCAGCGTTGCGCGGCAGGCTGTCGAGGGCGTCGCGGATGCCGGCGAGGAACTGCCGCGCGCGCTCGACGGCACGCTCCGGCCCCGCCTCCTCCATCTCCGAGATGATCTTGGAGCCGATGACCACGGCATCGGCGACCTCGGCCACGGCGCGCGCGCTCGCCGCGTCGCGGATGCCGAAGCCCACGCCGAGCGGGAGTCGCGTGTGCCTGCGGATGTCCGCGATGCGCGCGGCGACCTGGGCGACGTCGAGCGTCGCGGCCCCGGTCACGCCCTTGAGCGAGACGTAGTAGATGTAGCCGCTCGCGAGCCGTACGACCTCCGCGATGCGGGCTTCCGTCGAGGTCGGCGCGAGCAGGAAGATCATGTCCATGCCGTGCGCCTGCGCGAGCGCCGCGAAGTCCGCGCTCTCTTCGGGCGGATAGTCGACGACGAGCACGCCGTCGACGCCCGCCGCCCGAGCACGCTCGGCGAACACCTTCGCGCCCATCGCCTCGATCGGGTTCGCGTAGCCCATGAGCACGACGGGCGTGCTCGAATCCCTGCGGCGGAACTCGGCGACGCAGGCGAGCACCCGGTCGAGGCCCATGTGCTGCGCGAGCGCGCGCTCGCTCGCGCGCTGGATGACCGGACCATCGGCCATCGGATCGGAGAACGGCACGCCGAGCTCGATGACGTCCGCGCCCGCTGCCGCCAGCGCGTGCATCAGCGGCACCGTGTGCGCAGGCGACGGGTCACCCGCGGTGACGTAGGGGATGAGCGCCTTGCGGCCCTCGCGCGCGAGCTTCTCGAAGGTGGTGGAGATGCGGGACACTGGCGGAAGCGGGTCGATGGAGCGGAGCGGCGACGCGGACGGCGGGCGGGTGCGCCGGCCGCTCAGAACTTCAGTCCGGACTTCTCCGCGACCGTGTGCATGTCCTTGTCGCCGCGCCCGGAGAGGTTCACGAGCAGGACCTTGTCCTTCGGCAGGGTCGGCGCGATCTTCGCCACATAGGCGAGCGCGTGCGCCGACTCCAGCGCCGGGATGATGCCCTCGAAGCGGCAGCAGTCGTGGAACGCTTGCAGCGCCTCGCCGTCATCGATGGTGACGTAGTGCGCGCGCCCGGAGTCCTTGAGCCACGCGTGCTCGGGACCCACACCGGGATAGTCGAGCCCGGCCGAGATGGAATGCGTCTCGATGATCTGGCCGTCCGCGTCCTGAAGGAGGTACGTGCGGTTGCCGTGGAGCACACCGGGCTTGCCGGAGGTGAGCGATGCCGCATGCTTTCCCGTCGCGACGCCCTCTCCGCCCGCTTCGACGCCGACCAGCTGCACGCCCTCGTGCGGCATGTACGGGTGGAAGATGCCCATGGCATTGGAGCCGCCGCCCACACAGGCGATCACCATGTCGGGCTGCCGGCCGCACATCTTCGGCATCTGCTCGATGCACTCCTCGCCGATGACGCACTGGAAATCGCGCACCATCATCGGGTAGGGATGCGGGCCGGCGACGGTGCCGATGATGTAGAACGTGTCGCCGACGTTCGTGACCCAGTCGCGCATCGCCTCGTTGAGCGCGTCCTTGAGCGTCTTCGACCCCGACTCCACCGGCACGACGCGCGCGCCGAGGAGCTTCATGCGGTAGACGTTCGCGGCCTGCCGCTTCACGTCCTCCGAGCCCATGTAGACGACGCACTCCATGCCGTAGCGCGCGGCGACGGTCGCGGTCGCGACCCCGTGCTGGCCGGCGCCGGTCTCGGCAATGACGCGCGGCTTGCCCATGCGGCGCGCGAGCATCGCCTGGCCGATGGTGTTGTTCACCTTGTGCGCGCCGGTGTGGTTCAGGTCCTCGCGCTTGAAGTAGATCTGCGCGCCGCCGAGCAGGTCCGACCACCGCTTCGCATGGAAGATCGGGCTCGGCCGGCCGACGAAGTGCTCGAGCTCGTAGCGGAACTCGGCGAGGAACTCGGGATCGTCGCGGTAGCGGGCGTAGGCGGCCTTCAGCTCCTCGAGCGCGTGCACCAGGGTCTCGGCGACGAACACGCCACCGTACGGCCCGAAGTGGCCCCGGGCGTCGGGGAGGTCAACGATCTGCATTGCGCACTCCTGCGATGAAGCGGGCCACCCGGGCCGCATCCTTGACGCCCTTCGCCGCCTCGACGCCGCTCGACACGTCGACCGCCCAGGGCCTGACTCTCCGCACCGCCTCCTCGACGTTGTCCGGCGCGAGCCCGCCCGAGAGCACGAGCGGCCGGGCGGAGGCACGCGGCACGAGGTCCCAGTCGAACGCGCGGCCGGTGCCGCCGTAGAGGCCATCGTGGAACGCGTCGAGCAGCCAGCCGGCCGCATCGTCGTAAGGCGCGAGCGATTGTAGCAAATCGACTTCCGGCCTCACCCGGATCGCCTTGAGGTAGGGCAGTCCGAACGCCCGGCAGAGCGAGGGCGGCTCGTCGCCGTGGAACTGCAGCAGGCCGACGGAGCACGCGGCAAGCACGTGCTCGACCGCGCGCGGCTGCGGATCGACGAAGAGCGCCACCGGTGTGACGAACGGCGGCAGCGCGGCGACGATCTCGGCGGCGCGCTCGACGTCCACGGCGCGCGGGCTCGGCGGATAGAACACGAGGCCGATCGCGTCTGCCCCGGCCTGGGCGGACATGCGCGCGTCCTCGGGAGAGGTGATGCCGCAAATCTTGACGCGCGTCCTCACGCTGCGAGCCCTTCCAGGTGCGCGAGCACGTCGGTGTCCGGGAATGCGGGCAGCTGCCACGAGGGCGGGTACTCGACCGCCGAGAGATAGAGGCCGCGCGGCGAGAAGGTCGGAGCCGCGCGAGCGCGATCGCGGGTCGCGAGCAATTCAGCGATCCACTGCGGTGCCGCCTTGCCCTTGCCCACGTGCACCAGCGCACCGACGACGTTGCGCACCATGTGGTGCAGAAAGGCGTCGGCGGCAATGTCGAACAGGACGTAACGTCCACGCCGGCTGACGCCGATCTCGTGCACGGTGCGCACCGGCGTCCGCGCCTGGCACTCGGCAGCGCGAAAGGCGCTGAAATCGTGCGTGCCGAGCAGCGCCTGCGCGGCCTCCCGCATGACGCGCTCGTCGAGCGGCAGGTGAAACCAGCCGACGTGTCTTGCGAGCAGCGACGGGCGCACCGCGTCGTTGTAGAGCACGTAGCGGTAGGTGCGCGCCGAGGCGGAGAACCGCGCGTGAAAGGCTGGGCTTACGGGATGCGCCCACTGCACTGCGATCGCTTCCGGGAGGTGCGCGTTCGTGCCGCGCACCCAGGCAGACAAGGGGCGCTCGACCTCGGCATCGAAATGCGCCACCTGCCCGGTCGCGTGCACGCCCGCGTCGGTGCGGCCCGCCGCAGCCACGCGCACGAAAGTACCCGCGATTGCCGCGAGCGCCGCTTCGAGATGATCCTGCACCGTGTTGCCCGACGACTGCGACTGCCAGCCGTCGAACGAACTGCCGTCGTAGGTCACGCCGATCGCGATGCGCACGGAACGAAGATACCCGATCGTGGGCGATGCGGGACGCCTGCACCTCGAAGAAGGCAGGCGGCCTGAACGACAACGGGGAGCCGCAGCTCCCCGTCACACGCCCGCGCGCGGCCGCGCGAGTTACTTGAGCGCGTCGAGCATCGCCTTGGCCTGCTGCTGCTGCGCGGCGTCGCCCTCCTTGAGCACTTCTGCGAGCAGCTCGCGGGCGCCATCCTTGTCGCCCATCTCCTCGTAGGCCTTGGCCAGGTCGAGCTTGGTCGCGACCTCCTGCCAACGCGCATCGGTGGACGCCGGCGCGGCCCCGGGTGCAGGTGCGCCGAGGTCGAAACTGATGGCCGAGAGGTCGACCGACTTCTCATCGGACGCGGGACGCGTCGGCTCGCCGAGATCGAGATCGAAGGCCGGCGCGCTCGCGGAAGACACCGCCGGCGCATGCGCCGCATTCGGCAGTTCGAAGTCGATCGACAGGCCGAGGTCCGAGGGCGCGGCGGTGCGCTCCGCCTCCGCGAGCGCGTGCTTCGTCGCCGGATCCATGATCAGGGTGCCCTTGGCGGTGAAGTCGGTGGCGGCCTCTACCTCGGCTTTCGCCCCGAGGTCGAGATCAAGCCCGAGGTCGAGCGGATTTCCGGCGGCCTGCGCGGTCGTCGCGAGCTCCAGATCGGGCTTGACCGCCGGTGCCGCGGCATCGAGATCGAAGTCGATGCTCGGCGCCGGCTGCGTCACCCTCGCGACTGCATCGGCCGCGGGGCGGGTGTCCGGGCCCGACGCAGTGGCTGCAGCCGCGGCTGCAGTGCCGATCGCTGCCGCGGCGCTCACGTCCAGGCTCTGGCCGCTGAACATGGTGTTGGCAGGATCGAGCTGCCGCCCCAGCGCTGCCGCCTTCTCCCAGTCGGCGCCCTGGCCGCCGGTTGCCGCGAACAGCTCGGCGGAGGTAGTCTCGAACGCCTTAAGGTCCTTGCGCGCCGCGTAGATCTCGAGCAGCTTGAGTCGTACCGCCTGGCGCGTCGGATCCTTCTGCAGCGCCTCCTTGAGAATCTCCTCGGCCTGCGCATCGCGGCCGTACGCCATGTAGACGTCGGCCTCGGCGACCGGGTCGACCTCGTCGGTGTCGATCGCGCCGATGCCGCTCTGGCTGAAGTCCGTCTGCAGCGCGCTGCCGGTGTCGATGCTGCGGCCGCCGCTCGACCCGAAGACCGAGCTCGAATCGGTCGTGACGGGCGAGAGCAGGCTCGACTCGACCGTGGCGCCCTTCTTGCGACGCCACCAGAACACACCGCCGAGCGCGGCGAGCAGCGCGAGCGCGCCGGCGGGAATGGCCGGGTTCTCGGCGAGCACATCGAGGAAGGAGGACTCCTCGACAGGCGCCGCGGGCTTCTTCGCGGGCATCGCCGGCGCCGGCTTCTCCGCTTCCACGGGTTTGGCGGGCGCTGCGGCGGGCGCGGCAGCGGCGGGGCTCTCCGCCGGCTTGCTCTCCGCCGCCGGCGCGGGCGCCGCAGGAGCAGCAGCTGGTGCAGGCTCCGCGGCCTTCTCCGGCTCGGCCGGCTTCGCCGCTTCGACGGGCGTCGGGACGGGCGCCGCGACGGGTTCGGGGGCCTTGGGCGTTTCGGCCTTCGGGGCTTCGACCGGCTTCTGCGACTCGACCGGCTTCTGCGACTCGACCGGCTTCGGCGACTCGACCGGCTTCGCCTCGGCTTTGGCCGGCTCTGCGGCCTTGGCGACCGCGGCGTCGGCGGGCTTGGTGACCGGCGTCGATTCACCGGGCTTCGTGCCCTGCGCCTGCTGCTGCAGCGTCGCCAGCTGGTCGTTCTTCATCTCGATCAGCTTCTGCAGGTCGCGCACGTTCTTCTCGAGATCGGCGACGCGCTCGCTGGCCTCGCGGATCGCCTTGTCGCGCGCGGCCAGGTCGTCCTGGCGCGACGCGCGCGCAGCGGCAGCGGCGGAACTCTTGTCGTCGGCGCGCGAGAGCCGCAGCTCGTCCCCGCCGCCGGCCGCCGGCCGGTCCTCGACCTTCGGCGTGATGCGTCCGGCGGCCTGCGGTCCCGCTTCGGCTTGCGCCTGAGCGGGCGCGGCAACCACGGCGCCGGCGAGCCGGGCCTTGTACTCGTTCCACTCTCGCGTATGGGCGGTCACGACCTGGCGCGCCTCGGCGGCCGAAGCGAGGCCCTGCACCGATTCGGCGTCGGGGATCGTCAGCGTACGCCCGGCACGGAGCAGGTTCATGTTGCGGTTGATGAACGCGCTCTCGTTCGCGCGATACAACGCCGTGAGCATCTGCTCGAGCGTCACGCCTGCGGGAAGGTTCGCCGCCGCGATCTTGCCGAGCGTGTCGCCACGCTTCACCTCGTATGTTCCGCTCGCCGCGGACGTCGCGGCGCGTGGCGCGCGCGCCGGTACCGACGCGGCAAGCGCAGGCGCGATCGGCTGAGCCTGCGTGATGGGCTTGGCGGCTGGCGTGTCCGGCGTCAGCGGCGCGGGCATCGGTGCGGCCACGTTCTGGGTGACCAGCGGCGCAGGCGTGGGTGCAGGCGCGTCGGCAAGCGCGGGCTGCGCTGGCATGGACGGCGTAGTCGGCGCGCCTTCGCGGTTGGTCGGCAGGTTCACCTGCGAGGCGGAAGCGGTCTCCGGTGCGGACGCCGTCTCCGGCAGAGGAGCGACTTGCGCCATCGGCGCCGCGGCAACCACCGCCGGCGCGGTGATTGCCTGCGGGCCCTTGTACTCGACCGGGTCGAGAAGGAAGGTGTACTCGCGCACGAGCTTGCCGCTCGCCCAGGAGAGCTCGACGAGAAGGTCGAGGAAGGGCTCGTTGACCGGTTGACCGGAGGTGAGCCGGATGAACGTGCGGCCGTTGGGACGACGCTCGACGACGGTCTGCACGCCAGCGAGCGCCGGAGAGAATTCGATGTTCGCCTGACGGAACGCCTCGAGCGCTGCGAGCCGCGCCTTGAGCGACTCGCGCTCGCCCGGCTGCAGCGATACGACCTCGATCTCGGCGTTGAGGGGCTGTCCGAGTCCCGACAACACCGTCAGCTTGCCGAGCCCGGCGCCGAACGCGAGTGTCGGCGCGAACAACGCGAGCGCCACGTAGCGCGAAATTTTCGTAGTGATCGGCTTTGCCACCGAGCGACCCCTGAGCGCGTTTTGTGCGAGAGACGAAGCTAACATCAGGCCTTTAGCGCCGCAAGCTGAGTGCCCCTCTAAGTTACTGTCGGAATATGAACTAGTGCCGAGGGGGGGCGGGGACTAGTTCACGACCCGACGTCGAAGGCATGACGGCCGGTTACAGTGCCGTCAATAGCGTGCGAAACCGCACGACGCGGACCGGCCTCGAAGCTGCGGACGAAAGCTTGCGGAGTTGCGGATCGCCCCGCGCGTTTCTCACGTCCGCGGTTTGCGCGTCGCCGTCAGGCCGCAGCGGTGACCCGACCCTTGGCACGCGCCGAGGGCGCCTCTTCGAGGACGATGCGCAGCATCCGCCGCAGCGGCTCGGCCGCGCCCCATAGCAGCTGGTCGCCCACGGTGAACGCCGCGAGGTACTGCGGCCCCATCGACATCTTGCGCAGCCGACCTACCGGCACGTCGAGCGTGCCCGTCACCGCCGCCGGCGTGAGCTCGCGCACGGTCGCCTCGCGCTCGTTCGGCACGACCTTCGCCCACGGGTTCGCGTCGGCGAGCAGGGCCTGCACGTCGCCGATCGGCACGTCGCGCTTCAGCTTGATCGTAAGCGCCTGACTGTGGCAGCGCATCGCGCCGATGCGCACGCACAGACCGTCGATCGGGATCGGATTCGCTTCGCGGCCGAGGATCTTGTTGCCCTCCGCCTGGCCCTTCCACTCCTCCTTCGACTGGCCGCTGCCGAGATCCTTGTCGATCCACGGGATGAGCGACCCGGCAAGCGGCACGCCGAAGTGCTCCTTCGGCATCGCGTCGGAGCGCAGCGCCGCGGCCACGTTGCGGTCGATCTCGAGGATTGCCGAAGCCGGATCCTCGAGCAGCGACTTCGCGACACCGTGGGCGTGGCCCATCTGCGCGAGCAGCTCCCGCATGTTCTGCGCGCCGGCGCCCGAAGCGGCCTGGTAGGTCATCGCCGTCATCCACTCGACGAGGTCGGCCTTGAACAGGCCGTCCAATGCCATGAGCATGAGGCTCACGGTGCAGTTGCCGCCGATGTAGTCGCGCGCGCCCTTCCCGAGCGCGTCGCGAATGACGTGCATGTTCACCGGGTCGAGGACGATGACCGCGTCCTGGTTCATGCGCAGCGCGGAGGCTGCGTCGATCCAGTAGCCCTTCCAGCCCGCGGCACGCAGCTTCGGATGGATGTCGTTCGTGTAGTCGCCCCCCTGGCAGGTGACGATCACGTCCATCGCCTTCAGGGCGTCGATCGACTTCGCATGCGCAAGCGGGGCGACGTCGCGGCCGATCGCGGGCCCGGCGCCGCCGACGTTCGACGTGGTGAAGAAGTGCGGCTCGACGTGGTCGAAGTCGCGCTCTGCGAGCATGCGCTGCATCAGCACCGAGCCCACCATGCCGCGCCAGCCGACGAATCCCGTGCGCATCGTTGCGTTTCCTTCCTCGATTCTTCGGCGCCGCGGACGCTTCGCGCCTCGCCGCTTGGCCCGTGTCAGTCGAGCGCCGCGACCACCGCGTCGCCCATCGCCTCGGTACCGATCGCGCGTCCGCCCGGCGCGACGATGTCGGCCGTCCGCAGCCCCTGCGCGAGCACCTTGCGCACCGCCGCCTCGACGCGGTCTGCCGCGGCATCCCGTTCGAGACTGTAGCGCAGCATCATCGCGACGGAAAGGATGGTCGCGAGCGGGTTCGCGACGCCCTTCCCCGCGATGTCCGGCGCCGAGCCGTGGATCGGCTCGTAAAGCCCCTTGCCGCGCTCGTCGAGCGAGGCCGAGGGCAGCATGCCGATCGAGCCGGTGAGCATCGACGCCTCGTCGGAGAGGATGTCGCCGAAAATGTTGCCGGTGACGATCACGTCGAACTGCTTCGGGTTGCGCAGGAGCTGCATCGCGGCGTTGTCGACGTACATGTGCGAGAGCGCGACGTCCGGGTACTGCTTGCCGACCTCCGTGACCACCTCGCGCCAGAGCTGCGAGGTCTCGAGCACGTTCGCCTTGTCCACCGAGCACAGGCGCTTCTGCCGCTTGCGCGCGGCGCGAAAGCCGGCGTGCGCGATGCGGCCGATCTCGCTCTGCGTGTAGCGCATGGTGTCGAAGCCCTCGCGCTCGCCCGAATCGAGCGTGCGCACGCCGCGCGGCTCGCCGAAATAGATGTCACCGGTGAGCTCGCGCAGGATGAGCAGGTCGAGGCCGCTCACCACCTCGGGCTTCAGCGTCGAGGCGTCGGCGAGCTCCGGGTAGATGGTCGCCGGACG
>Ga0209594_1001324_pt1 | contig 12482 bp, 10 predicted proteins | sample AshMeaCrysSpring_FD_184126 | JGI IMG/M metagenome (GOLD analysis project Ga0209594, IMG submission 184126) | Groundwater microbial communities from Big Spring, Nevada to study Microbial Dark Matter (Phase II) - Ash Meadows Crystal Spring... | ecosystem: Environmental > Aquatic > Deep subsurface...
TGGTTTAGATTTCTTGGCTGAATTACGCCATAGCCTCCGTGGTTGCGCTCATAAATAACGTTTATTTCTCCTGTTTCTGAATTAGAAAACATAAAGAAATCATGACCTACTAACTGTAGTTGCTCTAAAGCTTGTGAAAGGGTCATTGGCGGCATGGCAAAATACTTAGTCCGAACAACTTCTTTGGGTAATTCGGGGGAGCGATCGCCTATTAAATCGGTAACGACAACATCTGAATTTGGTAAAGTTTCTTCAATGCCTTCTAAAAGTTGGCTTTTCTTATTATTACGACGTTCTTTATATTTTCTTAATTGACGATGTATTTTATCTGCTACTAAATCAATGCTGGCGTAGAGATTCTCACTGCTTTCCTCGGCACGAATCACATTACCGTTGGCAAAAATTGTTACTTCAGCAGCTTGTTTGGGTAAGCGCGGATTGCGGGCTACGCTAAGGTGTACGTCTACCTCATTAGTTATATGCTGAAAATGATTGACTGCCTTTTCTATTTTATGATGCACATATTCTCTGATTGCATCGGTGATTTCAATATTTTTGCCGTGGATAACAAGCTTCATGTAAACTCTCCCACTGAGAAATATTTTCTTTGTATTTTCTTCGGAAGCTAAACTCTTGCACTTGTCAATATATTTAGATGAAAAGCAAGCCCGGAAATTTTTATTGTGAGAAAAATTTACCCAGATTTGGTTTTTAGCTTGTATTTCAATAATGACATCGGAATGCAAGATATTTGCATAGCAAAAAATTGTTGTTAATTCAATTTCTGCTATTCTACTGATGTAAGTTAACTGATGGGAGTTAACTGGTGTAAACTAACAATTTTTAGGGGAAGGGTAAGGGAAAAGGATTTAGGAGTTAGGAATAAAGTGTAAAGGAATTAATGTGAACCTTTTATCTTTGACCGTATACCATTTACCTTTGGTGTTAGTACCTTTCCCAGGAGATAGAACGCCTGTTCGCGGGATATTATCTACCCTATGTGCGACTAATTACTTCTTCACTATACCATCAGCTTACAGATTTTTCTCTTGTATTAGCTGTATGGGCTTGCGCTGAGAGTGCCTCCGGATAGCCATTGAGCTTATACATTCAAACTAGCATTTAGAAATTGCAAAAATGGGTTATGTTTATTTTCTTTTACAATCCTTTGCATACCTTGACAATGGTTTTACATCTTCCTCGAATTTGAAACATTTATTGTAATTATTTATGCTTAATTATTCTATGATAACTAGTATATATACTCAAAAACGGCAATGTTTGCTATATAACGAAGGACTTATGCAATATAATGAATCTCATGCTTGGCAGAAATCTCTTCAAGGGGAAAGGATTGAAAATTCAAAGATTAAGGATGTATTAATTTTGCTAGAGCATTTCCCCGTATATACTCTTGGTCAGGGAGCAACTTTAGATAATCTCAAATTTGATCCAAATGATGTCGGTTATGAGTTGCATCGTATCGAAAGAGGAGGAGAGGTGACATATCATTGTCCGGGTCAACTAGTAGGTTATCCCATCCTGAATTTACGATATCATCGTCAGGATTTACATTGGTATTTACGCCAACTAGAGGAAGTGCTAATTAGGGCGCTAGATATTTATGATTTAGATGGCGATCGCATTCCTGGGTTAACGGGAGTGTGGGTAAAAGGGAAAAAAGTTGCAGCTATTGGCATTAAAGTTAGTCGGTGGGTAACAATGCATGGCTTCGCATTAAATGTAAATCCAGATTTAACAGGTTTTGACCAAATAATTCCCTGTGGGATAATTGATAAAGAGGTGGGAAGTTTAGCCCAGTGGATACCGGATATAAGTTTTGATGAAGTGCGCTTAAATGTTTCTCGATGTTTTGCTGAGGTTTTTGAAGTAGATTTACAACCAGCTATTAGGGATTAGTTATTTTATTGTTTAGATTACATGCCATATTTTTGAAATTTATCCAAATTACAGCATTACCCAATTACGCCATTAAACATAAAACCACAAAAGCTGTACTCAGCCAAATCAAAGCTTTTTTAGAAAGCTTGCGACGTTTTTTTCTCATTGGGTCAAGTCATGGTCAAAGTAAGGGTTATTTTTGGAATGTTAACACATCTGAAACAGATGACCAGTAGATAATTAATACAAATATTTAAGACTATCAGCCATTAGCAATTAGCCATTAGCAATCAGCAATTAGCCATTAGCCATTAGCCCTTCTTGTTGTTTAACAATATTTTCTAAATAACCCAGATGGTCATCACCAATAATTTTTCCATGACTGCGGCTTGGGTGGAGCGATCGCTCATATTCCTGCAAATTTATCATAAAACGAACTAGGGTCTCTCGGTCAGATATAACCGCATCGCGAATCTGAAAATCTCTATTTCTAAAACTTTCTCCAGGAATTTGGGTACCCGAAATGTTTTTTAATCCCCAGGAAACCATGAATTGTAAAATCGGTGCCAGAGCTTGCCCGCGCTCTGTTAAAATATAATTCATCCTTCGAGAGTGCTTACTATAGGGCTGTTTCTCCAGCAAACCCATTAACTCAAGATTTTTCAAACGGTCAGCAAGAATATTAGTCGATATCTTTTCCGGGGATTCAAGAAACTCTTCAAATCTTTGTTTCCCCATAAAATGCATGTCTCTAATTATTAACAAAATCAAAAGTTATTTTGTTAAAGTGATATAAATAGTTATGTAATGAGAGTCAGATTATGAGCAATTACTCAGTATTTGAAGCTGGTTCACTAAATAGTTTAGACGAATATACATATAGGAATGAAAGGCTTCCCTTTGCTGTGGATGGAAAATTGTTTCTCAGAGATAAGCTATCCTTAACTGGTGCAGAAATTTCTTTAAATAAAATGCCAATGGGGAAATCAATACCTTTTCTCCATCACCACGGGGAAAGTGAAGAGGTGTATATATTTGTATCTGGGAAAGGACAGTTTCAAGTAGATGGAGAGATTTTCCCAGTATCAGAAGGTACAAGTATTCGAGTTGCACCAGAGGGCGATCGCGGTTTAAGAAATATAGGAGAAGAAGATTTAATTTTCATAGTAATTCAGGTACCCGAAGGCGGTTATGATGTTAAGGAAATTAATGATGGTGAAGCAGCTAGTCGCAGTATTAAGTGGGAATAAATAATTAAACTTGGCGTTAATTTTCGTAAAGCCTGTGGGAAGGGAATATCAAAGTATCAATCATCTTTTCCATATCTTTGATATACCCTAAATTTCAGGTAAATTAAGGAGATTACTTATTATTTATTATTTATTAAGTCTAATTACTTATTGCTGATTCCTATGGTTCTAAAAAATACTTCTGTTTGAGTACCAAGGCTATCTAGTTTATTACTACCAGTATTAACAATCACAGTAAATGGATTAATATTTGGAAGTGGAGATGAATGAGAAAGATAAATTTTGTTATTGATAATTATCTTTCCAGGAGAAACTTGTTTGAGATTTTTTATAGACTCAACCTCAGCATCACCATTACGATAACAAAGTCTTCCAAAAGCTAAAGCTGTTGCTTGGGGTGGGACTTCAAGTAAATAAAAATAGTCAGGACGTAACCATTCTTGCCAACCATTATCACCACCTTGACCAATATATTGAATTAATGATTGGGGAAATTTTGACCATTGTTTAGAAGAAAGTGCTTCAGGGAAGATGATTATTTTTACTTCTTTTTTGTTCTCCAAAGAAACTTTTCTAAAAAATGTTCCACCACGCAATTTGACTCCATCTGCATCGTAATTCTGGGCTTCAATCTGAGTCAAAGATTTCGCCATACGACAAAAATTAAGCCTTTTTGTATCTGGTGCCTGAAAGTTATTAAAAACAGTAATACCGATAAAAATTAAACTAGCTGGTATAAATATTTTTAAAAGCCGATGAAATTTCATAAGTTTTATTATACGGAAACTATAGCAACGTTTATAACACAGCTCCTCAGTGCGTCAAGAGCGTGCCCTCTTATGGGGCATAGTTTGGCGGGACGGAAACCGACACCGCCAAGTGAACTCACCGCCAACTTCTCTTCGTGGCAAAGTTTGCGCTCTTGGAGTCTAGTAACGCGGCGGTTTCGCCGAGAGGCAGCTCAATTTTTGTATAACTCTTCTTCCCACCCTTCGTATCTTCTTGGTTCAAATTTTCACCCCACAAAAAAGGTTTGAAAGATTGCTAGCCCTAACCTGTTGTAAAGGAATAACGAAACATAATGTTTCATATTTTTCAATCCCAATCAATAGAATATATAAATCTGTCTAGATTAAATTGATTGAGGAAAAAACTATGAAATTTAAAATCATAGCAACTCTAGCGTTAACTATGACTGGCATCATAGCTAGTGCAAAAGTCGGAGCAGCAGATACAGGATTACAAAGTCAATATATTGGTATCGGTTTATCTGCAGGTCTTAAAGATGGCGGACGAAATGAAGGGGCAACAACTAGTTTTGCAGTTCAAGGACGCTATAACCTACGTCAATCACCTCTTTCTATACGGGGTAGCGTTGCTTTTGCAGATGGTAGGACTTCCATCCTGCCAATGGTTACTTATGATTTCCCCTTAGCAGAAAATACAAATTTTTATCTTGGCGGCGGTTACTCCATTATCACTGGCGATGGAAATAAAGTAACTCCCCTAGGAAATCAAAACGCACCAGTTATTACCGCTGGCTTAGAAAAAGCTATGAGTAAAAATCTTGTTATCTTTGGGGACCTCAAATGGGGACTTGATGGTTATAGAAGTGATAACTCTGATGCTGTAGCTTTACAGGCTGGTGTTGGTTTGAATTTCTAATTTTTGGTGTTGATTTTTCCAACACCATTGCTCATAGTTTGTTGCGGCGCTTAAACGTTTTCTTCAAAACTAATCAACTTATTTTTTACTCTTAATTAAACAAAAGGCATGAAATTTTGTTGACTGATAGTTATTGGATTGAAGCAATTTAAAAGTGTTGGGTAAATAGAAGGGATTAAGGGTAAGTGAATATGTGGTAATAGGTCAGTAAAAGGCACGACAGGTTAAAACCTGCCGTGTCGCCTTTCATCCTCCCCTTGAAAGCGGGAGGCTCTCAGGCTCCCGGATTATTTTGGTAGGGGCGAATGGCAATTCGCCCTTAACTCACATCTTGCATCTTTACGCAAAAAAATTTAGAGTAATAGAAAAACGTGATAAATCTTACACTAAAAAAATTATTTTTTAGTCCTCTTGAGCGAGGACTTTTAGCTATTAGACAGGGACTTCCAGTCCCTGACGGGTCAGAACCAAGTCAATAAATATAGTCTTTACTTAGTTCCTTTTATTTAGAGGTTATAACAGGTGCAAGATGTGAGTTAATACAAATGGCCATTCGCCCCTACTAGCGTCAGGCATAATCTTTGAGATGTGACAATGACGGCTATTGCTGACAATAATGATGGCATGGCGTCATGCTCAGGTAAGTCCTGTGATAAATTGAACAAATAATCAAAAAAGAGTCATAATTTTCCAGAAAGTTCCAATAATCTCAGTTTATATCTGAATTATTAGCTTTGGTGAGATTAGGTCATTTGCCACTGTTGTGATAATTATTTATTAAATCTTATATCTTGACGCGATAAGCGGTAAGCTTTATGCCCTTGACTTTGCCCCTGGGAGCGATCGCCTATGGTCATCAGAATTATGCCACTCCAAAGTAATGAGTTGGTTTGACATCACCTGAGCGTAAGTTATTTTACAAGAAACAATTATTCCAAGTTTACTTAGTTTTATATTTGAATAAGAGTGTTTCTTGCTTGATGGATAGCTTTTTCGGAAGATTAATTTTCTAAAAAAGCTTGTTGATTCCCGAAATCGCCATCCAAGTATTTGTTTTAACTTAAGTAATGTGTATTATGTCAGCAACTATTGCTTTAGGATAACTGTGGTCAGTGATTGCCTTTGTATTTTATAATCAACAAGATTTAAAATGCATTACTTCAAAAACTGACGCAGTGCAAACCACCAGGTGCATCATCCTAGAAGCAAAGCAGATAGGAGGAATGTGGGATGCAAACTACCGCGATGGAAAAATTGATCAAATTTTTGGAAGATGATTTGGGTGTGCCATCTCATGGCATAAATTTAGCATTACGCCATCCAGACCAAAATATAAATTTTTTACCAATTATCCTTTGGCAATATGGATTGGTAACGGTATCTCAGTTAGATGAGATTTTTGATTGGTTGGATAATTTTGGGCTGTAGAGGCCCCTTATTTCAGGTTATCAACTATTCGCCGCGATAAAATCACCTCCCCAACCTCCCTGAATAAGCAGGGCAAATTTATAATTTTTTAAAATGTGGTTAAAATAACTATATTTAACGCAATATTTGTTTACAATAGCAACACTATAAAATATTTCTACCTTCAGGTGGAAATACAAGCAAATTGAATACAAAACAGGGATTCTACCAATGAAAAAAGGATTACCAGGTAAAAAAGCAAGCTTACTGGCACTAACGGCTAGCATTTTATTGACTCTACCAGCGATCGCTGAATCTATTCCTAGTACTACAGTCCCCAAACCTACAACTACACCAGCATTACCAATTCCAACTGATCCAGCAATTCCAACAACTCCAATAACTCCAGAAACATCAACTCCCACAACTCCAGAAGCAAACACTCCTGGAACAATTGTAGATATTGCAGCTTCCAATGAATCTTTTAAAACTTTGGTAACAGCAGTAAAAGCGGCTGGTTTAACCGAAGTTTTATCTGGTCAAGGGCCTTTTACTGTCTTTGCGCCTACAGATAAAGCATTTGAAGCTTTACCAGAAGGCATATTGGAAAAGCTTCTAAAGCCAGAAAATAAAAAGAAACTTCAACAATTACTGGCATATCATGTGGTTCCTGCGGCTGTTGAATCTACAGCTATCAAATCCGGCAGAGTTAAAACAGTCTCTGGTAAGTTTATTACTCTTAGCAAGACAAAGAATTTCGTAAAAGTAAATAATGCGGAAGTCATCACTGCGGATATTAAAGCTAGCAATGGTGTAATTCACGTAGTTGATAAAGTCATTCTTCCCCCTGATTTTAAAATTTAAATCTTCCAAGTGTTTGGATTGATTTACATTACAGAGTCTAGTTAATCTCTCGTTCATAAAAATATGACATCAGGTGCATCTTTTTTGAAGGGAAAAGGGAACGAGTCAAAAGATTATTTTTTATCAATTAACTTTTCTCTTTTCTTCTAATTTTTGTGTGTCTATACTTTTTCTCTAATAATACGAATCCCTTCCCAAGGTGATATTCTCTGATTAAGACGCTCGTCTAATAATACCAAGAATGCATAACTAGGGAATACCTTAATTATTTGCTGGGTATATTTATCGATCATTTCATGGCATTCTTTTTCAGTTAAATTCATTGATTTGAGTATTTCTGGTTTTTTAGATGCCAGTTTGTAAATGATTATCAATAAATAACAGATGACAATTACTAATATTAAAGGAAGATATAAGATTTGAAAATTATTTGCTTCCTCAGACTCTATTTTTTGATAAGGGAAACGTAAGAATCTCTCGTAAAAATCTGATTTATTAAAAACTCTTAAGTCCCTGAAATTTTCTCTATATAAATTTTGGTTTACTAGAAGATTAAAATCTAGAGATAAACTGCGGCATAGATAGAGATAAAGTTCTTGATAAACTTTATTTTTTTTATAATACAATTAAAAATTATAAAATTTTGTCTTATAATCTTCCTAAAGGTTTTTGGATAAAAAAAATTGCAGGAGCTAACTATCTTTATGAATTTAGAGTTGATAGTGGTGACCGTATTTTTTTTCTTCTTAATAGCTTTTCAAGAGATGATATTGAAGGAAATCTTATTTTCTTAATCTACTCTTCTCATGATATGGCTATAAAAAAAGCAAAACGAAAAGAGATTGGTGAAAGCTCTTTAAAAGAATTCATAATCTTTGATCAAGAAGATAATATAGAATACGTTGATGAAAATTTCTTTAATTACAACAACTTAATTACATATGAAATTATTGATGATTCTCATTTTATAGAAAATTTTTATAACAAAAAATATAAATATTATTATTTAAATGATGAACAATACTCATGCCTTGTAGATTTACCTCCTCACTTTATTGCTGGAAGTGCTGGAAGTGGTAAAAGCACAATAACATTAAGAAAACTTTTAAATCTAGAAGAGAATTACAAATTTTATGATATCTCAAAAATTCTTTATTTAACAGCTAATAGATACTTAAAAGACAACTCTTTTGAGCAATATTTAGAATTCAGAAAAGAAGGAACAAAAATTGCTGATTTTTTTACTTTAAAAGAATTTATATGTCAAAACCTTCAAATTTCACCAAAACAAATTGTTGAATTTAATAAATTTAAAGAGTTTTTTCTTCTTTCTTATCCTAATAGAAGAAAATTTAATCTTTCCATTGAAGAGATTTATTCAGAAATAAATGGAATTATTAAAGGCCTTATGATTAAAGGAAATGCTGATAATTGGAATAGAGATTTAAATCAACGTACAATAACCTTAGAAGACTACTTAAATTTAAGCTCTAAATATTCAACACTAGATAAAGAAAATCGAATGTTTTTTTATGAAGTATGTTTAAAGTTTAACCAATGGTTAGATGATAATAATCTCTTTGACTTGAATGATCTTTCTCTAACGCTTTTAAAAAAAGATATTCAGTTTGATTTTATTATAATTGATGAGGTTCAAGATTTAACTGAGTTACAGATTTTTGCTTTAACTTCTCTTGTTAAAAATAAAGAAAATTTGTTTTTGGCTGGAGATATTCATCAAATGATAAATGCTACTTTTTTTAATTTTGAAAGAATGAAAAATCTTTTTTACTCTAAATATAATAAAAAAGTTAATATAAAAATTCTTTCTAAAAATTATCGAAGTTGTAAAAAAATTGTAGATTTAGCAAATTATTTTGCTGAACTTAGAAGTTCATATATTGGAAATTTAGGGAGTGATGATTACAAAGAGATTGCTATCCAAAAAGATGGTGAAGTTAATTTAACTGGAATAAATCTCCCTCTATTAGAAAAGGCACAAAATGATGCTAATACAGCTATTGTTGTTTCTGACACTAAAACAAAAGCTGAACTTCTTGAACAATTAAATAATAAACACAGAGTTTTTTCTATTCAAGAGATTAAAGGATTAGAATATAGTAATATTATTTGTTATAATTTATCATCTACTTATAAATCTCAATGGGAAAAGATTTTTTCTAAAACTACTAAACACGATCAAAAATATAGAAAATATTTTAATATTTTTTATGTTGGAATAACTAGAGCCCAAGAAAATCTAATTATTATGGAATCTAATCTTGAAAACAATAAAGTTTTAAAAGAACTCTATAATTTCTTAACACCTAATAATAACATTACTATAACAAAGAGCACTAATGATACTCTAAACGAAAAAGAGGATTGGTTAAAAGAGGGAATTAAACTTTATAAATTAGAACAATTAGAAGAATCTCAGTATGCTTTTGAAAAAGCCGGTGAACCTACATGGATTTTAGAAAGAGATCTTGAAAATGATATATCACAGCTCAATTTTAGAAATGCAATTACAAAACTTTCTAATAAATCCTTAAAAAGTAAAGAAGTTTCTTATAGAAAACTAATAATTGATACTGCCATTGAAAATAATCTTTTTTTCACTGCTGCTGAATGTAATCGTAGTTTTGGAATAGCTTATAAAGATAAAGAGATTAAAAAAGGAATCAAAAGAGGTGTTTTAGAAAATAAATACACTCAAAAAGAACTTCAAAAAATTATCCAACTTTATAAAGAAAAAAAAGATTCTAACTTTATTGGAGATTTACTTTTAAAAATGAAAAGATTTAATGAAGCCCTAGTTTTTTATCAAAATTTAAATAATATTCCTGGTGTTAGATTAGCTCGTTGTGGAATTTTAGAAAAAAATTTTAAAAATATTCCTAATTTTCAAGATAAAGTTTCGGAATTAGATGAAATTATTTTAAATAAAAATATAAATAGTTTTCATAAAAAAGATAAATTAAGTGCTTTGCAAAGAGCATTATTAATAAAAAATGATCCTATACTTTTTGAAATGATAATGTATCTAGGTGGGAATCTAAATACTTTTGTCAAAGGTAAAGAGCTCGTACCTTTTTATTGCTTATATACTATGAAACTGTCTAAAGAACTTCAATCAAAGTTTTTAGATATTTTTATTAGATTCAACTTTAACTTTAATAATAAACTATTTTTTCCAATGTATTTAAATAGTATACCTATTTTTAAACTTTTAATACATAAAAAAGTTTTTGATTTAAATATTTATCAAGATATGCTTGATGAACTTCTTAATAATTTAATAGATATTTCTAGTAATAACCTAGAAAAAAGGAAATTAATTTTATATAAGAATATAATAAAAAACTACAAAAATAAAAAGGAGAATTTATGAACAAGAAACAAAACTTACTTAGAACAACTTTAGGTTCTGTCTTTATGGAAAGTGACCTTATGGGAGGACTCGTAGGAGAAAACAGACTAATCACAATCTCTGGAAAAATTAACAATCCAGGAATCTACGAAATCCCTGAAAATGCCACTTTAAAAGATATCCTAGGTATTGCTGGTGGAATGAAAAATGGAAAAGATTTTAAAGCAGCTCAATTTGGATTACCTTTTGGAGGATTCGCTACTAAAGAAGCATTGAATGAAATTGTTGATTTTGATCACTTTTTTGATTCAAAACATCCAAAAGCACTAATCGTTTTATCTAACGAAAGTTGTATTGTTCAATTTGCTAAATACTATATTGAGTTTATTTTAGGAAAACTTTCTAAAGGAGAGTATAGAGAATACCTTATTGCAAAATTTGAAATAGAAAGATCTTGGAGAGTTTTAGATAGAATTTCTAAAGGTAAAGGAAATATGAGAGACCTTTATCTTTTAAGACAACTTTCTAAAAATATAAAAGAAACTACTCAACAAAAACATAATTTAATAGAAGAAGCTATTGACGCCCTTTATCATGAATTTGAAGAACATATTGAAGAACATAGATGTTACACTGGAGAATGTCCTCAATTAGTTAAATTTAGAATTACAAGTAAGTGTATTGGATGTACTGCTTGTGCTAGAGTTTGTCCAGTTCACTGTATTGAAGGTAAAATAAAAGAGAGACATCATATTGATATAGAAAGGTGTACTCACTGTGGTCAATGTGTTGCTGCTTGCCCAGTAAATGCAATTAATGAAGGAGATAACAGTTTAAAATTCCTTAGAGATTTATCTACACCGGGTAAAGTTGTTATAACTCAAATGGCCCCTGCTGTTAGAGTTGCTTTAGGTGAAGCTTTTGGATTTGAAGCTGGAGTTAATATTGAGAAAAAAATAAACGGTGCTCTTAGAATGCTTGGAGTAGACTTTGTTTTCGATACTACTTGGGCAGCTGACCTTACTATAATGGAAGAAGCTACAGAGTTCCAACAAAGATTAGAAGCATTCTTTAAAGGTGATGACAATGTTAGATTACCTATACTTACTTCATGTTGCCCAGCTTGGGTTAAATTTATTGAACAAAGCTATCCTGATATGCTTGATGTACCTTCAACAGTTAAGTCTCCTATGCAAATTTTCTCTACAATAGCTAAAGATATTTGGGCTAAAGAAAAAGGTTACAAAAGAGATGAAATTACAACTGTTGCTATCATGCCATGTTTAGCTAAAAAATATGAAGCTTCTAGAGATGAGTTTTCTAGAGGAGATAATTATGATACCGATTATGTTATCACTACAAGAGAATTAATAAAAATATTAAAAGAAACTGAAATTGATTTAAATACAGTTGAAGAGGAAGAGTTTGATAATCCGTTAGGAGAGTACTCTGGAGCTGGTATTATTTTTGGTAGAACAGGAGGAGTTATCGAAGCTGCAACTAGATCTACTATTGAAATGATTACTGGTGAAAGAATTGATAATATAGAATTTGAAGCTTTAAGAGGTTGGGATGGATTCAGAAGTTGTGATTTAACAATTGGTCATATTGAACTAAGAATCGGTATTGCTCATGGTCTTGAAGAAGCTAAAAAAATGCTAGATAAAATTAGAAGTGGGGAAGAATTCTATCACGCTATTGAAATCATGGCATGTAAAGGAGGTTGCATCGGTGGTGGTGGACAACCTAAAGCTATTAAAAAACAGGAAACTCTTGAAAAGAGAGCACAAGGTCTAAATAATATTGACGTAACTTCTGAATATAGAAGATCTCATGAAAATCCACAAGTGCTTGCTATTTACGAGAAGTACTTAGATTATCCTTTAAGTAGAAAGGCTCATGAGCTTTTACATACTAAATATTTCCCAAAAATAAAAACACATAGATAATGTGATTACAAAATATAGAAGTCATTGTGACTTCTATATTTTTATATCTTTTAACCTATTTAACAGGAGGTT
>Ga0209594_1001325_pt1 | contig 12478 bp, 6 predicted proteins | sample AshMeaCrysSpring_FD_184126 | JGI IMG/M metagenome (GOLD analysis project Ga0209594, IMG submission 184126) | Groundwater microbial communities from Big Spring, Nevada to study Microbial Dark Matter (Phase II) - Ash Meadows Crystal Spring... | ecosystem: Environmental > Aquatic > Deep subsurface >...
GCCGGATCGTGATGCTCAAGTCTGCTATCCGCTGGGCATCGGGGCGTGGTGCATTGTTCGCCACGCACAACGCTACGGCACAGCGCCCCATGGCGGGGTGTCACTCATCATGGCCAGTTCGGGTCCGTGGGGACGATGCCGGGACCGGTGGGCTTGTTGTCGGTCTCGTGCTGCGACGTTCTCCCCCACTGGACGATGGAACCGTCAGGCTTAAGAGCGAGGCTGTGGGCGTCACCGCCACCGATGGCGACATAGCCGGCGTCGGTCGGCTTGCCGACGGCCTGGCTGAACTGGGTGTCCCCCCACTGCACGATCGAGCCGTCAGGCTTGAGAGCGAGGCCGTGGTGCCAACCGCACGCGATGGCGACATAGCCGGCGTCGGTCGGCTTGCCGACGGCCTGGCCGAACCGGGTGTCCCCCCACTGGACGATCGAGCCGTCAGGCTTGAGAGCGAGGCTGTAGTACGCACCGCCAGCGATGGCGACATAGCCGGCGTCGGTCGGCTTGCCGACGGCCTGGCTGAACCCGGTGTTCCCCCACTGGACGATCGAGCCGTCAGGCTTGAGAGCGAGGCCGTGGAGGTTACCGCACGCGATGGCGACATAGCCGGCGTCGGTCGGCTTGTTGTCGGCCTCGCTGGACCGGGTGTCCCCCCACTGGACGATCGAGCCGTCAGGCTTGAGAGCGAGGCTATGGTTGCTGCCGGCTGCCACAGCGATGCCGGCGTCGGTCGGCTTGCCGACGGCCTGGGCGGACCCGGTGTCCCCCCACTGGACGATCGAGCCGTCAGGCTTGAGAGCGAGGCCGTGGAGCTCACCGCCGTCCATCCGCACCGCCATCGGCGCCGGAGCCGCCGGTGGGGTCTGAGCCGGCCTCGTCGGGATCGTCAGGCTCGCCGTCGGCGCCGTCCCGGTCTGCCAGGCCGCCCCGTCCCACCAGTACGACGCGCCGCCGACCGTCATGGCCTCGCCGTTGACCCACGCCGTGGCGCCAGAGGCCGAAGTGTAGCCGGTCGGGAAGTTCGGATCGCTCGGCAGCGCGTCACCGGGGCGGATGTTGGTGTGGCTGGTCGGGTTCGGCGGCGTGACGGCCGGCGCCAGGGCGATGTGGACCCACAGCCGTCCCACCGGGTCGTACTTCACGATCTCGGGCACCGGCCGCCAGACCAGGTGCATCTCGTCGGCAGCCGGAGGCGTGAACTGCCACGCTGCACCGTCCCACAGCGCGACGGCGTGCTCGTGTCCGACGAAGGCACCGGTGGGTGCCGGGCCGACGATCACCGCTTCACCGCTGTACGGGTTGGTCGGTGGCGTGTTCGTGATCTCCTCGACTGAGATGCCGTGCGAGTAGCCGATGGCCAGGTGGGCGAGCTGGGCGGCTAGTGCCTGCATCTCGGCGGTGCTGGCGAACGGCGGCTGGCGCCACTCCAGCCGGTCCTTGGCTCCCGACGCCACGAACAGCACCGCGCCGGTGTCGGTGTCGTCGGGTCGTGGCACCGTCTGCGTGTCGACCCACACCGGAGCGGTGCCGCTGCCGTTCACCGCCAGGTGTTGGCCCGGGGTGCCGATCTGCACCGGCAGGGTCTGGGCAGGGGTCGGCCGGGTGTAGTCCGCCATCTCGACAGTCATCACTTCACCTCGTACACGTCGTTGTTCACCAGGTCGATGAACCGGTCACCGGCGACCAGGGTCCGGGCCGGAGCGGCCTCCCATGCGGTGCCGGCCGCGTTGGCCCGGTACACGTTGCCGGTGAGTGCGTCGAACAGCCGCTGGTGCGGTCCGGTCGGCGCAGCGGCCGGTGTGCCGGCATGGTCGGCGGTGGCGATCCCGAACTCGATAACCGTCTGACGGGCCGGCGGGGTGACGATCGAAACCCAGGTCGCCCCGTCGTACAGCCATGCCGTCCGGTCAGCTGTGTTTACGTAGGCGTCCCCGGTGAGCAACGGGGTGACTGTCGGCGGGTTCAACTGCGGGGTACGTCCCGCCGTCGCCGTCACCGTCACCGTCGCCCCCCGGTGCACATGGTCGGCTCGAGCCCACGTGGTGCCGGTCCCGACCGACGCCGTAGCGGCCGGGTTGGCCGGTGCGGTCACCGCTGGTCCCGGTGGGGCGGGCACGAAGATGAGCGAGTCGGTAGCGCTGATACGGGCCGTGTTCCCGGCGTCTGCCGACACGGCGGTCGGACCAGCCGGACCCACTGGTCCCGGCGGACCTTGGAGAGCCCCGATGTCGGTCCATGCGACCGGGGTGCCGCCGTCGCTGACGTGACCGTGACCGGTGTCAGTCGTGATGTAGAGATGCCCGGCCGGAGCGGTCGTGGGGAGCGCCGCAGCGTTCGCTACGGACCCTTCGACCGAGATGCTGGTACCGGCATCGCCTTTCGGGCCTTGCTGGCCTTGCGGGCCTTGCGGACCGAGAGCACCCTGTGGTCCTTGCGAGCCGATGAGGTCGAGTCCGGTCGCCGGCCACGTCCCGGCGTTCTTCGGGCCGTACAGGACACCGGCGGTACCGTCGAGCCACCAGTCACCGTCGTTACCGTCCCCGGCGGTCGGTGCGGCTGCACCCATCAGGATGGCAGCAGCGACCCCTTGCGGACCTTGTGGGCCGGCCGGGCCGGTGATGTCTACGTTCGTGTCGGTCCACCCGGCCGGGTCCGCACCGGTCCATGCGGGCGGGGTGGACCCGGCCGCCACCTCGACGGTGTAGAGATGCCCGGCGGTGCCGGTGACGCCGTCACCAACGTTGACGTGAACCGTGGCACCCGTGTCACCCGTGTCACCCTGGTCGCCTTTGTCGCCCTGGTCGCCTTTCGGCCCGGCGATCCGTCCGATGTTCCCCCAGGCGCCGTTCCACACCCAACCGTCACCGGTGTCCCTGACCACCCACAGGTCACCGTCGGCGGCGGTGGCGGCCATCGGAGCCAGGTCGGCTTCGGTGGCGACGGAACCTCTCATGGTGACGCTGGTCCCGTCCACACCGTCGGTGCCGTCACGGCCAGGGGCACCTTGGTCACCTTTCGGGCCTTGCGGACCTTGCGCGCCGGTGAGCCCGGTCGGGACCGTGAACACGAGCCGGAACGGGTCGGCGGGTGTGCCGGCACCGAACACGCGCGCTTCGGCTTGCCCGACGACGTTGGCGGCGCTCGGCGGTACTGCGAACGCTGCCGCCGGTCCCCACACGGTCGGCGGTCCTTGCGGACCGGCCGGACCCTGGTCACCTTTCGGGCCTTGCGCGCCTTGCGGCCCTTCGGGACCGCCAGGGCCTTGCGGACCGGAGATACGGCCGGCGTTGTGCCAGTTCGTCCCGTCGTACCACAGGAGGTCACCGGCGCCGGCCGGTGGGATGTTCAGCCAGCCCGGCCAGTTTGGCAGACTGACGATCGTGCCGGGTGTGGCACCCGGGGCACCGGCGATGTAGGCGTCACCGGCCGACGGGGCGCCTGGCGGCGGCTGGTTCGTCACGACATGCCCGAGGATGGTCACCGCCGCCCCGCGCGGCCCCTGTGGGCCGGGGACACCTTGCACGTTCCCGAGCCGCACCCACGACGTCGCCGTGTCCGTCCCGATGTTGGCGGGGATCAACGGCAGGGCACCGTCACGGGTCGTGAAGATGTCACCGGCAACGATGGCGGGCGGACCGGGGGTTTCCTCGGCCGGGGTCGGCATGCGGATCGTCGGATGTTCCGAGATCTGCACTCCACGGATCGGTTGCGTACCGTCGGTGAGGCTGAGCGTCAACCGGCCGCTCGTGTCGAGCACCACCCCGGCGATGCCGATCCCGTCACGACCGGCTTGACCGGGTGGGCCTTGCACCAGGCCGGACGGGTTCCCGATGGCGATGTAGTCCTCTGCTTCGGCCATGCCGAACAGGTCGTGCAACGTTGCTTTCGTCATGGGATCGCTCCTGCGGGGATGGCCGGGCCACGATCGGCCGGGGTGAGGTCGTAGGCGACGGACGGGATCACGACGAGCGTGCCTTCGACGATGCGATCTACGGCTGTCCGGCCGACCCGGCGCACCGTGAGGTCCCAGTCGAACGTGGTCCGGGTCGATGTGAGCACGGTGCCCTGCCCTACGCCTTCCACTGCCGCTTGAAGGTCCCGGGTCCACTCACGAGACGTCTCGTTGTGCGGGAGGACCGTGAGCACGGTCCGGTCGGCAGACAGCTCGGCGGGGATTGGGAACCGCCGGTTCTGTGGACCTCGCATCCACAGCGCGAACGCTTCGATCTGTTGCGGTACTGCCCGGAACACCGAGTCCTCATCGTTGCTGCGGACCTTCGGGTCCCACGGTTGTCCCCACCCGAAGTGAATGACGAACCCGGCCGGGACCGTGGTCCGCATCGAGAACCGCCACGGTTGCCCGTGCGGACCCATCACCATGTCACCTTCGATAAGCGACTTGACGGGCACGGCCGAAGCGCTACGGGTGTAGTAGCGCACACCCAATCCGAGGGTGGTCCCGGCTTGGATCACCAGATCGTGTCGTCGTGCTCTCATCCTGGTGTCCCTTCGTCGTCGCTGCCGTCCATCTTCCCACCTGTGACGTCTTTGCGGCCGCCTCCCAGCTGGAACGTCACCCCGCCGGCCAGCGCACCGACCCCGGCCGCCACCACCGTCACCAGAGCGTTCTCCCGGGTCAGGATGAACCCGATCGTCGCCAGCACGGTGATGACGCTCAAGCTCAACGTGAGCATGGCCGGGTTCGGTTTGTCGGCCGAGCGCAGCAGCAGCCACATCACCGCCAGGAATGCCACCATCACCGCGATCGCCACCACGATCACCTCGACCGCCAGTGCGGTGATGACCTCGGACGGGTCGGGCGGGTCGGTCACCGAAAGCGTGACGTCGTAGACCGTGGTGGCGGTCACGGGTAGGCCACGCCTTCGATCTCGATGTGACCGGACTCGTGAGCATACGACCCGAAGATCAGCCCGGTCGCCGACGCAGGCAGCAGCAGGGTGGCCTTCAGCCACTGGTGCGCCGACGTGATGATCTCGATCTGGCCGATGTGGCGCCCGTCGGGCAGCCGGTGCAGGTCGATGTCGAACGTGATCACGGTGAAGTCGTCGATCCGGTTGAACAGCAGCAGGCCCGGAGCCCCCGACGACGCTGGAATGCTCGCATCCCAGTTGTTCAACGACGCCGGAGTCGTGGCGTTCTTCCATACCGCCTTCATCTCACCGGCCGTCGACCCGCCTTTCACGCCGATGAGGAACGACTGGCCGATGCTCGACCCGGTGAACGTGATCTCACCGTGCTGGTCCAGGTTGATCGTCTCCGTGTAGCCGTTGGGCGCCGCACGGCTGATCGACACCACGACCTCGGGCAGCTTGTGAGTCACCCAGGCGAACCCGCCCGCTGCGCCCGGCCGAACCTCAAGCAGTGCGCCGGCCGGCGCGGAGTTCGGCAGAGGGACGGTGTGGCCGATCTTCTCCCAGGTGGCCGGCAGCGCACTCTTGACCAGCAGCGCAGTCGTGTCACGGCAGTAGACCAGGCTCCCGACCGGCAAGCCGTTCCAGTAGGCCGTGGTCCCGCCGGTGACGGCGGTCTCATGGTTGGCGACCGCGGTGCGAGAACCCCCGGCCGGCCACTTGACCCACGCGCTGCCGTCGTGGATGAACGCCGTCTGTTCGGTCGTGTTCAGCCATACGTCGTCCCGCAGGCCACTGACGCCGGGCAAGGTGGCCGCCGAGGTGATCTTCTGGGCCGAGGTCTGGTCCAGCGTGTGACCGACGATGACCCCGGTGTCATAGGCCAGGCTGAGCCGTCGGGTGCCGGCGACGTACTCGACACCGATCTCGTCGGCCTCCAGATCGGCATGGTTGGCGAGCACCTGGCTGACGTGGCTCTGGTGCGACTGGAACAGCGGGTACATGCTGGTCGGGATCGACTCGATCCACAGAACGATCGTGTTCCCACCGACGACATTCACCAGCGACAGCTCGCCGGCTGCCGTCGATGTCGGCAGCGTGACGTGGACGATCGTGGTGGCGCCGGCAGCGACGAAAGCGTAGAACTCGGCGATGGACCATGCCACCGGCGTTCCACCGGTGGCGCCGGTGGTGGGAGGCAGCGGTGTCTCGCCGGCCACGGTGCTCACGGTCACTGCCGGTCGTTCACTGGCTCCCGGTGGGCCGGCCGACAGCAGCTGGAACGTGTCGGCAACACCGTCATTGTCTGAGTCGACGATCGCCACCAGGTCACCGACGAACGCTGTCAGACCGGCGATGCCGGGCACCCCGGCCGGGATCGAAGCAACCGCCTCGGCCACGTACAGGTACGTGTGAGGGTGCATCCCGTAGGCGGTGAACGGGTTCGTCACCGTGGCCACCAGGTTCGTCCAGCGGAACACGTTGTCGCCGACATGGCTGGTGTGAGCGATCACACCTCTGATCGCTTCGACTGGTTCGGCCCAGCCGATGGTCCCGGCGTTGGCGTCCAGTACCGTCAGGGCCTTGCCGTCGTCGGTCGGCCCGACGGGCGGCAGAGCGAACGGGTCGGCCGGCCGGTGGGTGACGATCCGGCCGTCGGCCCGCTTGCGGAACAGGGTCCCGAACGGGTAGTGCCCGTCCGGCACCCCCTTCGACGCCGCCCCGGTGATGTCGACGCCGTACTCCTCGGCCACCTCAGCCCACGACCCGGGCGGGAAAGCGCCGTCGTTCGTCAGCTCGGTGGAGCGGAGCTCGACACCGCCCAGCCAGTGGGCCGGGTCCACGATCATGTGAGTGAACAGGTCAGGGCCGATGGTGATGTCGCCAGCCGCCGACACCTGCACCACCATCTGGCCCGTCTGGCCCGGTCGGGCCGGTGGCAGCAACGTCTGCCAGGTCGTGCCGTCGTACACCCACGTCCGGTGCGTCGTCTCGTTGAACACCACGTGCCCGAGCGTGCGGGCCGGCGGCGGCTGGAAGTTGTCAGGGGTCCATCCGGCGTTGACCGCGGTGCCGTCGCGGCCGCTGATGACCGTGACCAGCCCACCGGTGGCGGTCGGCATGGCGACGTGGTGCCACACATCCGACGTGCCGTCGCCGTCGCCGTCCACCGCCACGATCCAGTCGCCCAAGGTGAGCGAGGTCTGGGCGGTGATGCCGGGCGGCAGGTTGGCCGGGTCCAGCGGTGCCTTGACGATGAGGTACGAACCGGACGGCAGGGTCCCCAGCAATGCCGTGAGGTCGGCCCACGTGTGCTCGTGGGGTTCGGTGGCCGGGTCGGCCACGATGCCGACCAGCATGGCCTGGCTCACTCCGGGCCGCCATTCGAGACGGGGCGAGCCGTCGGCGTTCGTGACCACCGTCAGCACCGCCCCCACCTCGGTCACGTCGGGACGGGGATAGGTGCGGGCCGGGTCCACGTAGTGGCGGCCACCGGCCCGGTCCACCAGCAGCGGCGGGTCGTAACGGTGCTCGAGGCGGGAAGGGTTCACCTGCTCCACGTCACGGCTCCGGGGTCGTCATGAAGGTGTAGGGACCGGCGTGGTCGCACGACACTTGCATCGTCCACCGGTGCCCAGGGAACGCACCGTGGAACATGTCGCCCACGCCGGCGATGTCGTTGAAGTCCACCGAGTGCGGACCCCGGAAGCTCAGGTACACCTGACGGGTGCGGGAGCGGCCCGAATCCATGACCGTCCACGTGACCGTCACGTAGTTGCCTACCGTCCAGTCGTTCAGCGGGGTGACCTGCACCTGCCCGGCGTACCAGGACCGGCCGATCCAGTAGCCGCCCACGTAGTTGATGGTCACCTCGAGCGGGCGGGTCCACGTGAGGGTGGCGGTGCGGTCGCTGCCGCCCTCGTTGCCGTAGGCGTCCACGAACCGCAGCTCGTAGCCGGCGGTGTGGGTCTGACCGCCGATGTTCGCCCACGACAGGCCCAGGTACCCGTCGGTGGCGGCCGGGCGTTCGCCGAGCCGGTGGGAGTCGGTGCCGGACTTGTCGATGACCACCCACAGCGGGAACGGGTAGTTGGGGACCTGCCACGTGAGCCACGTGTTGCCCCAGCCGCCGTCGTTCAGGGTCGCCCCGGTCACCGGCGGGATCGTGTGCTGCACCTGCACCGTGGCCGCCGGACCGTCGAACGTCACGCCGTTGCTGTAGCTGTACCGGTACCGGGCCGTGTACGTCCCGGTCCCGAACGGGTGCGGACCGAGCCGCACATCGTTCGACGCCGGCCGGGTCGGCCACACATCCATGATCCGCTGGTCGGTCCCGTCCATCGTCAACACCACGAACGCACCGACCAGCGAATGTTCCGGCTGGGGGAGGACCGCCACGTCCGGGACTCCGAACGACCCGTCGAACCAGGCGTGGTCGTCGACACGACCGTTCCACTGCGGGACAACGCTCGGCGTCGGCGGCAGCGCACTGGCTATCTCCGTCACCCTTGTCGCCGTCCCCCGCTCACCACCGGCCCCGATGTACGACACATCGGCGGTCACACTGGTCCCCGGTGCGACCGGCAGCGGGTACACGGCCCATGCGTTGCCGAGCGGCACCTGCATCGCCGACGTCGCACCACCAACCGTCCAGCGAACCTCGACGTGGTCGACCCGGGACGGCAGGTTCGCTTCGGTCCATTTCAGCACCGGCTGCCACTGGGCGCCGTCCCACGGCTGGAAGAACAGGTCGGGTGCCTCGACGTTCGGGGGACGGAACGCCGGTGGCAGCGCCGGCCCACCCCCGGGCGGTGGGGTCACCGGGAGCCAGTCCATCGCCACAGCCTTGGCGGTCGACACCACCGTCGTCCACGACCCTCCGGCCACGATGCTGTGGGTGATGCCCTCCACCGTCACCTCGTCGACGTGGTGGACGGCGTTCAGGTGCAGGTGAGCCATGAGGGTGTCACGAAGCTCCAGTGTGTCGATCACGTCGAAGAACCCTCGGCACACGTCAGCGTCGAGGGTGATCGTGCGGAACTGGGGACGAGGCCACGCTCGCATCTCCAGCACGATGTCGGCGATCAGGTCCAGGTGGGCGTTCGACTCCACGATCAGCTCGTTGCCGACCCCGGAGAACTCCCGCAGGCCGTAGCGCCACACGCTCTCGGCGTCCCGCTTGGTCACCCCGGCCCCGGTGTCCTCGCTCTCGATGACAAACTGCTGCGCCGTCTGCACCCGGGTCAGGCCGACATGGTTGGCGAGTCCTTCGACCCCCACACCCCACGTCACGTTCTGGTACTCGACCACCGGGGCTCCGGGCACCAGGTTGGCGTGCGGCAGGGCGGGCAGGTCGTTCAGGCAGGACGTGGCGATGGCCACGATCGGCTTCAGGTCGATCCAGGAGCGGCGCCGGTCGTGGAATACCACCGTGTCGTCACCGGTGACGAACAGGACTCCGAACTCCGACGCCTCGACCTTCTGCAGCTGCTCCAGCACCTTCTGGCCGGCCAGCGACTGCGGCAGCAGCGGCACCTGACCGGCGTCGAGACGCATCTTGTCGGCCGCCCACCCGTACAGCCCGAGGAACCGGGCGATGCGGGCACCCGCCATCTCGGTGGGAGTGAGCAGGCCACCGGCCAGGACCGGGTCGTCGTCCTCCAGCGACCATCCCGCGAACTCGCTCAAGGCGTCCAGCGCCACGATGGTCTGCGTGGCGTCGGCCGGCCCGGGCGGCTGGTAGGCGTACTCGGCGCCCTGCGTGAAGCCGTGAAACAGGGCGTGACGGACCCCGTTGCGCTCGTAGAACACCCGCAGCGGGGTCATCGGAGCCAGGCCGACCCCGGCGGCGTTGGTGGGCAGCAGCGTGTCCAGGTACCGCCACAGGTTGTCCACCGTCACCGTGCACGACCCGGCCGGCATCGGCACGAACGGGTCCTGACGGCCCCGGACGATGTCCACCTGGCGCACGAACGGCGTGATGTCCAGCCAGGAGCGGTACTCATCCGACGGACGGCCGAACGGGTCCGGTGGACGCTCGTAGTTGGCCGCCGCCAGCGGCAGCAGGTTCACTTCCACGAACAGCCGCACCCCGGCCACCTCGCACCCGGCCTCCGGTGGCACCGGCACGCTGGGGAGCGGCGGCAGGACCGGCGGCTGGCCTTGGGCGCCGTGGTCGAGCGTGAACGCCGCCCGGCCCACCTCGGTCCACACCGCCGTCGCCCCGGCCAGCGTGGACGGCGCCGACTCGACCAGCAGCACCCCGTCGGCGGCCACCGTGTACGACCGGCCGTAGTCGTGGACGCTCCCGGCCGTCCACCGCAGCGAGGCCACCTGGACCGCCCCGAACCCGACCGGGAACCAGGACACTCGCACCATCTCGTCGGTGGCGCCGTCACCGTGGACGTCGAAGCGCAGCGACGCCGTCCCGTAGACCGGATCGGCCGTCAGGGCGGCCGGCGCCGTCGGCGTGGTCGTGAACGTGACCGTCACAGGGTCCTCGACCGGAACGCTGCCTGCACCTCAGGCGGCACCGCACTCGACCGCACGTACTCGCGCAGAGCCTCCACGATGGAGCGGGCGAACGCCTGACGGTCAACCCCGGGCTGAGCCGTGACGTTGACGTTGAAGTTGATGGTTGAGCCCGACGGGGCGAGGCCGACAGCCTGGAGGACCTGTGACGGCTGGTTCGCGCGCAGCGGCGACAGGGTGCCGTCGGGCAGTGGCACCGCCGTCACCGGCACCGGCTGCGAAGTGAGCGACGGAATGTTCCCGGACGTTCGGCCGGTACTCGAAACGGTCGGCTTGTAGGACACCGGCACGGTGATCCGCAGGTTCCGTAGGCGCTGCTCCTCGGCCACCAGGGCGGCGTTGTCAGGGCTCATCTTCACCTTCACCGCGCCCCGACTCTGGATGTAGCCGTTCGCCTCGTTCCAGGCCGCCACGAAGTCACCCCGGTCCACCGCGGCAGCGATGCGGGCCGCCACCTCCCGGTTGTCGATGGCGTCCAGGTCCAGGTTGAGGAGTTGGAGCTTCGCCCGGGCCTCCTCCTGGCCGGTGAGGCGGATGGCGGTCTCCACCTGGTCGGGGGTCAGACCCAGCTGGCGCACGTAGTCACGGGCCTGGTCCTCGTTCATGCCCATCGCCAGCAGGGTCAGGCCGAGTTGACGTTCGTAGTCCTTCGCTTTGCGTCGCACATCCTCGAAGGAGCCGCCGGAGTCCTTCAGGGCCTCGACCAGTTCGCCCTTCATGGCGTCGGCAAGTTCCTGCACCGCGTCGATGTTGGCCCGGCCCTCAGCCGTGTCGAAGGCCAGCCCTTCGCCGTTGGCCTCCACCGCCGCCGCCAAATCGTCCAGGGCGGCCTCGTAGCGCTGGGTGGCGTCGATGGCGTCGTTCATGCCCTGAGCCGAGATGGCGTCGGAGAAGGCGGCGGCGCGGGTCCCCACCAGGTCGTAGGTGGAGGCGACGCGCACAAGTGCCTCCTGCAAGCCGCGGAAGTTCCTGGCGGTGGCGGTGGAGTTGGCCACCACGCTCCGCAGCGACTCGTCCAGCGCGCGCGACTCCTCACCGCCCTTACGCAGTTCGGGCACCAGGTTCCTGGTCGTGTCCACGATGCTCTGAAGGCCGTCGGCCTGCTTGTACAGGTCCTCGGCGGCGATCTGGTCCGCGATGGACGGGGACGCGCCGAGCCGGTAGGCCTCCTCGGTGTAGGCGGCGATCTGGTCGCTCAGGTCCTTCAGGAACCTCTCGATGTCGCTGGACGGCTCCTGACCCAGCATGGCGAAGAACTCGTCCAGGCTCAGGCCGGCATCGACCAGGTTCCGGCGGAACTCGGTCAGGTCGCCCTTGGCGGCCAGCTCCTCCAGAGCCTTCGTCACGGACTCCACCCGCGCCACCGCGACGTCGCCGCCGGCGCCTCGCACCGCTTCGAACGCCTTGGAGAACTCCTCGGCTGCCTTCTTCGATGACCTGCCCAGCAGGTCCATCGCCTTGCTCACGATGGCGACCCCGCCGGCGACCGCCACCCCGGCGAAGGCCACCCCGCCGAACGCCTGCCCGATGCGAGCCGCGACGCTCTGGCTCACCCCCAACTTCTCGCCCAGGATCAGGGCGGTGTCACCCAGGTCGGCCACCGCCTGGCTGGCGATGCCGGCGCTCTGCCCCAGCGGCCCCAACTCGTCGGTGAACCCGCGCAGCGCCGGCACCGCCGACTGGAACCCTTCCGCCGTCCGCACGGTGCGGTCCAGGTCGTCGGCGGTCTCCCTGACTCCTCTGGCCTCGACCCGGATGTCGGCCGTCTTGCCGTCCAGGTCGGCCATCGCCTTGTAGATGGCGTCCAGGCCCTCACGGGCGTCACCGATGACGGTGGTGCGGAGTTCCACCTCCTCGTCGGACAGGTCCCGCCAGTTCTTCAGGTCCCGCTGGGCCTTGCTGATCACGGAGTAGAACTGGCTCGCCTCCGCCTTCAGGATGACGCGCTGGTCCTTCGCGCTCAGGTCCTTCAGCTTCGCCAGCAGGTCCTTCACGACCTTGCTGGCATCGTCCTTCGCGGAGACCTTGAAGGACACCTTCTCGCCGTCGATCTTGCCGACCTGACGGGCCAGGGC
>Ga0209594_1001329_pt1 | contig 12451 bp, 6 predicted proteins | sample AshMeaCrysSpring_FD_184126 | JGI IMG/M metagenome (GOLD analysis project Ga0209594, IMG submission 184126) | Groundwater microbial communities from Big Spring, Nevada to study Microbial Dark Matter (Phase II) - Ash Meadows Crystal Spring... | ecosystem: Environmental > Aquatic > Deep subsurface >...
CTGGTAATTATTTTGTACAGGTATATCGCTATAGTGGGGATACTTCTTACAAATTAAATTTATCCGCAGCACCTCAAGACTTTACTGGTAATACAGTTGTCACGGCTCGCGATATCATTCCTTCTTCTACTACTATCAGAGAATTTGTTGGTAGTGGAGATACTAATGATTACTTCCGTTTTGTCCTTGGTGATAACAGCAATTTAGCTGTTACAGTAAACGGCTTAACAGCTAATGCTAATCTCCAAATACTGCGCCTGAACGGTAATGGTAGTACAACGGTTGTTGGTAGTTCAACTAATGCTGGTAATGCAGCAGAAAATGTAAATCTTACAAGTTTAACAGCTGGTAGATATTTAGTCAGAGTATATCAAGGTAGTGGGGATACTTCCTTTAATTTAAGTGTCACCTCTAATTACGCTCCTTCTGATTGGGCTGGTAGAAACATTGCTGATACTGGAGTTTTAACAAAAGTTCGTTCCTTATCAGCTGACGGTAGCTTGAGTCGTAGCGATATGATTGACATCTTCCGAGATGCTAAAGATGGCAATACTGTTGATGTGAATGAGTTAATCGACTTAAGAAATATAGTCGCCAATGCAGTTGGATTTAACATGGCAGACCATGTTCGTGTTCTTTCCAATAAAGTTGTGAATGGAGATGTTGCGAACGCCAAATACCAAGGCGCTACTTTAGGAAATCTCTATGCGGGTAGCACTGGCACCCAAATGGAAAACCTGATTGGTAAATGGTTTTTAGGAAGCGATCGCCCTGCAACAAGTCGGACTTATTCTTACAACAGCGCACCACTATTTAAAGATGGCGTGAGTATCACCGATATCAAACAAGGAGCAGTAGGCGACTGTTACTATCTTGCTACTCTGGCTTCCATAGCTCAAGAGAAGCCAAGCTACATCAGCGACATGTTTACTGATAACGGCGACAATACCTACACTGTTCGTTTCTTTAACAATGGTGTCGCAGATTATGTCACCGTAGATAAATATTTACCCGGTTATGCCAATGCATCTCAAGAATTATGGGTTGGATTAGCAGAAAAAGCCTACGCACAACTAGCTGAATCAGGTTGGAGTAGAGGAGCAGGTCAAACAAACTCCTACGCTTCCATTGAAGGCGGTTGGATGGATTATGTTATTAGACAAGTGACAGGATTAAGCGCAACAAGTAGTAATGTAACTAGCATGACAAAACAACAGTTAATTGATTTGGTCAACTCCAATAAAATATTAACTGCAGGGTTTGTTAATGGTGCAGGTTACGGTGTTGTTGACTCCCATGCTTACACAGTCCAATCTTATAATTCAACAACAGGTCTATTTAGACTAAATAACCCTTGGGGTACAACCCATGCGGAAGTTACTTGGGAACAATTAAATAGTCTCCAAGCTTACATTATTTCATCTAATAGCTAATAGCTAATAGACTTTTGCGAAAAATTGTAGAGGCGACCCGATGGGTCGTCTCATTGTTAAATCTTCTACGCCTTGTAGAATAGACTTTATCTATATATTGCAAATGATAAACCAGAAAAAATTTATTTTCGTATCTTCCAAAATATTAATTGTATTTTTCATCGCGATCGCCTGTTTTTTGCAATCAGCGATGGCAGTCAATAAACCTGTTAAGAAAAACACTGTAAATAAAACTAATAAATGTACTACTATGTCATCTAATCAAGGAATTATAGTTAAAACAGTAAGCCTAATTGCCAGAGAAGAAAAGAACCCACCCATTGGCACTACAGTAAAATCCAACGTAAATATAGGCTTTGCCTCAGTATTTTTATCTCTGGAGAATCAGAATTTAGCTGATGCAAATTTTGTGATTAAATCTATAGAAATTCGCGATATTTCTAATAACTCTCTGCAAGACTTTAAATCTAGTTGTCAGACAGTAAAATTAAAACCTTTAGAAAACTCAACAGTAGCTTTTCACCTCACAAACAAAACTGGATACAAGATGGGTAAAGTCAAAGCGATTATTAAATACCAACTGGGGCAACAAATTAAAGTAATTGAATCTGGTGCTGTAGGCGTGGACAAAAAATAAACTACATCTTTGATGGGCGCCTTCGTAGTCAGGAATTAAGGCTTGCCTAGTAGAGTTGACAGATTTTATTAACAAAACTAAACAATGTCTGAAATCTTTACCAAATATGCATTATAAAAATAAGGTGCCTTCGCTCTAGTCCAGGCATTATTAAACGGGTTGGAAGACGAAGAAAGGGAATTTTTTTGTCCGAGGGGTTGGAGAACCCCACCCTAGCCCTCCCCGATTTCGGGGAGGGGACAAGAGGGAATCCGATTTCAGCGAGGGGACAAGAGGGAATCCGATTTTGGGGAGAGGACAAGAGGGAATCCGATTTCGGGAAGGGGATAAGAGGGAATCCGATTTCAGCGAGGGGACAAGAGGGAATCCGATTTTGGGGAGAGGACAAAAGGGAATCCGATTTCGGGGAGGGGACAAGAGGGAATCCGATTTTGGGGAGAGGACAAGAGGAAAAAAATTCCAGTTCCCCCTCCCCGCAAGCGGGGTAGGGGGCTAGGGGGTGGGGTTCTGCTCCAAACAACACACAATCTCTTCCACTACCCCATCAATATTTCCCAACACCTCCTCATTCCTAAATCTAATTACCCGTAATCCCTGACTCTCCAAAAAATCCTGACGAATCCTATCCTCTTCTTGGGTGTAATCATGAATTTCCCCATCCACCTCAATAACTAACTGGGCTTGATTACAAATAAAATCAACAATAAACCTATCAATCGCATGTTGACGACGAAACTTATAGCCGAATATTTGCTTGTTTCTCAGTCTTTGCCACAATCGATTTTCTGCTGCTGTTGGTTCCCTTCGCATCTGTCGGGCTAATGGTTTGAGCTTTTCCCACAATTCGATTCGCGTTTTCCAAGTTCGTTGAACTTCGCCTTCGGCTTGGGAGGAGAGTAAATCTTGCTTTTGAAACATGTATGCTTTTTTATATCTGATTGTGATTACACTTATAGTTTATTTCTCCAACCTACTTACTCATTAACTAGAATGTATATATTACCTTGATTAAATAATATATACTGATGCGAAAAAAATAATCTTATAGTAATAAAGACTTAAAATTACTAGACTAAATAAACTCTATGCCTATTCTTAGCAAAAAGAGAAAATTTATTACTTTATTCACTATCATCGGTATATTAACAGCAATTACAGCAGAAGCTAAGTTAGGAACTCAAACAGCAATTAATAACCAATTAACTGGATTACTTATCTCCCAGAAAACATCACCTAAAAAAGTTTGGAAAATATTACCTATTGGAGACTCATTAACTGAAGGCCAAGGAAAAGAAGGCTATCAATCTTACCGGGGTCATTTATACAATCTTCTACAAAAGGGTCGATATCAAGTAGATTTTATCGGGCCGCAAAATAAAACAACTTTAGCAGGTGGAGACCCAGACCATGCAGGGTTTGGTGGCTATACCATAGGACCTGATGAATCTAAATTTTGCCAAAATTGTCCCAAGGCTAATATTTATGATAATCTCCCTAAAATTCTGAGCAATAAAGCTGATGTAATTTTATTATTAATTGGAATTAATGATTTACTTCCAGTAAAAGACCGCCCTGTCAACCCTAAAGATGCAGCCCAAAAGTTAGAAAACTTGGTAAAAAAAATTAAAGAAACTCAACCACAAGCTAAAATTTTAGTCTCATCACTTTTACAAGTCGGTTGGACTAATAATGAATGGACAGATTATTTTGCTGTAAATAAAAAAGCTCGTGAATTAGGAGAAAAAAGTTCTTCTGATAAGATATATTTTGTAGACCTTAACAAGGTGAAATTAGAAGAAAAAGATTTTACCGATAAATTACATCTTACAGATAATGGAGCGCGTAAAGTCGCTGAAGGTTGGTATCAAGCTTTAAAGGCAAATTTATAAATTGCAGTATACGCAAATAAAATATTCGGCGTTGCTGAATTAAAGTATGAATTATAATTTTTCTGCAGAGCGCAAAGGCGCAAAGACGCAAAGTATCGTTGTTTATTTTTCTCAAAAATAGCCATTCATATTTCTATTCAGCAACGCCAAATATTCAGCCTTCTCCCAAGTAGGGAGAAGGAGTGCTTTAAGCTTAAGATTCCTTAATAATTGCAACTACTTCCCTACCAACTCGGTTGTAAGCAAGATACTCATAATTAATATTTCTCTGAGTGACAAACTCCTGAAAAGCTTTATACTCATGGTTTTGCCAACCGGGATAATTAAAGTACTCATCAAATACAATGACTGTTCCCGGTTTAATGCGATCGCCTAAATAATCAAAAATTGTTTTTGCTGAGGAATACAAATCACAATCGACATGTAAAAAAGATACATCTCCTTGATAATACTCTACAAAATTAGGCAAACTTTTCTCAAACCACCCTGGATGAAGCACCACATTTTGTCTAACATCAGGTAGTTGCCCTAACATATCAAAAGACCCTTTATCATACCTTCCTACGTGGGTAATTTCTGTCCAAAATTCTGGTAGTCCTTGAAAAGAATCAAAACCATGCACTGTATTTGCAGGAACTTGTTCAGCTATAAAGTTTACAGTGGCACCCTGCCAAACACCAAATTCCATAAATAAACCATCTGTTTGGGCTTTAGATATAGCCCACTTGAGTAAACTTAGGTTGTTTGTAAAAGTGTAAGCCCCATTCATATGTTCTTCAACATATTCTGCCGAGGCTTCTAGGGCTTTCATTTGGATTTGCAAACTTATATCTAAGCTATAATATTTAGCAATTTTGTCAAAAAATATTTTTCTTGCAACGTCGTTTAAAAACTTTTTAACCCGATATTTATTAGTTGTTGTTATCATATTAGTCAAAGCCTTAAATATTTGTAGCTTCTACGTAGTGCAACATATCATATTATAGATTTGTTGATATTTGTATTCTCTTTCCTCATCCTTTATATAGATATTTTACTGATTTTAAAAGAATTATTTTTTGTCAAAAATAATTCTTAATTAACTTAGTAATAGTATTTATGCATATTGATTTTAAAGAATATATTGGGAAAGTATAATTAATACTTGTATTAGCGACTAGAAGTCGCAGCTACACAGGCAAAACCCGCCTGGGCGGGTTGAGTCCGCGCAGGCGGACTTTGTTTGTATAGTCGCGGTTTTAACCGCCCAACTTATTCAATAATTAGAGTATCTAAAGTTATATATTTTACTTCAAACAAGGGGTCTGATTTGCACCTAAATTATAGCGGTTATAATTTTGACTAATTAATCTGACTTGACCCTTATTATCAAATATCCAACTAGTAGCAGGAGTCGGAATCTTATTTTTTTCTTGTATATGCCTATGAGTCTGTTTTTCTACCCTTGTATTATCTATGTTAATTAGTTGTTGTCTTAAAGCAATACGATTGTCTTCCCAAATAACTTCGCTTGTTTGAAGGTCATCGGGACTGGGGGGTAAACCACCTCTTCCAGTGTAGGTAAGTTGACTTTGATTCTCGTTACCTAAATTACTACAACTAGAAGCAATTAATGTTGATTGGTCAACAACTGTGTTGGGCAATGTTATTGACCCATGAGTGGGGTCTATATTAAGGGAGTTGATTTGAACTCTACCATTTAAGGAAGGGTCTATTTGAGAAAAAGCTGTTATATCACTTAAACCTGTTAATTGAGGACGGATTTCTAAGCCAAAGAAACTATTTGTCGTGATATCTATTTTCCCACCTCTACCAGAAAATGCGTTGGCTGTAATATCGCTATTGTCATTGGGAGTAGTAACTAATAAAGGTGTCTTAATTGTTATATTACCTCCATTCGTAGCTGTTGTTGAAATGCTACTTTGTCTTCGTAGTAATATAAATCTTTGTGTTGTTAGGTCTATATTTCCACCATCTAATCTTGTTGTTATATTATCTCCTCCTGTACTATCAATAGTACTTTGATTGTTGAGAAAAATTTCTCCAGCTTTGATTTCAATATCACCCGCTCTAATATTTCTAGTATTGTTAATTTCAAGAATATTACTATTCTCTCTGTTTGCACTTGTCGAAATTTGAGAATTATTGTCTAACTTAATATTACGACTATTGATTATTATTTTCCCTCCCTGACCTAATCCACGAGTTTCACCAGAGATTTCAGCATCATTATTAATAAATAATGAATCCGCATTAATATCAATAGTCCCACCATCTCCTCGATTATTCAATGAAGTATCTGTTTCATCGACCGATCTGGTGATACCTGTATTAACATTAATTCCTGCACGAAGAGTATTATTTATTGCATTGTCTCTAGGAAGATTAGTGACATTTAGGTCATTACCAAAAGTATTATTAAGTCTTCCTTCTATACTCAATGTACCTGTGGTGATATTAATATCCCCAGCTTGACCTGCAGTAACAGTACTACTGCCAATACCAGCATTATTTGTTAACGAGATAGAATCAGATTTAATATTAATGTCTCCTGCATTTCCTGTTGCTTCTAAGTTTGATGATTCTGAACCAACATTGATACCACTTGTGTCACTAACATCTAAGGTGTTTGTATTTATATTTATGTTTCCTGCATTTCCATTATTTAGGGTAGTGCTGCCAATACCACCACGATTTCTGACATTAATAGAGTCAGCTTTTATATCAATTTTGCCCCCATTTCCACTTGTATTTAAATTTGTTGATGCAGATTGTGTAGTTATACCGCTATTTTTTTCAATCAATAAAGAGCCTGTTTCAATATTAATATTTCCGGCATTGCCTCGATTAAATGTTTTGCTACTAATTCCAACTCTATCTGTTAGCTCAATGGATTTAGCGATAATATTAATATTTCCAGCATTGCCTGTAACAGTTCTTGGTAAATTTCCCGCATCAGCTATTATTCCCTCAGTATTTCTAAGAACTAAAGAATCTGTTCTTATATTTATATTACCCCCATCACCATCGCCAAAATTAATAGTATTGATATTACCTTGATTGGTAGTAATTGAATTAGCGTTGATATTAATATCCCCACCTTTGGTTCCTTGAACTCTAACATTACTACGAAGGGCAGTAGTATCTAAATTCAGGGTATTTGTCTTGACATTTACATTACCAGAATTTGCTGTTGATTGCTCACCAATATCACTACCAATTCCAGCCCTTTCTGCTGTAAAATCATTATCAACTACTATATTCAAATCTCCAGCATTACCTTTTTGATTGGCACCAGTGCGAAGGCTACCCATTCTGACTAAAATATTGCCTGCGTTAACGTTAACCAATCCACTTTTCCCATCACCTGAAGAAATATTGTTGATTCCACCATTCTCAATTGTAAGTATGTTTTTGGCATCAACAATAATATTTGCTGAATTTTGTGTAGTAAATGTCCCACTATTTAGGGAAGCTTTTAAAGAAACATTATCAGCTTTGAGTGTAATATCATCTGCTCGATTATTAGTTCTATTCGTACTTCCAAATGTTCCAGCTTCTAGAGATATTTTCTCAGCAGCAGTTAATTTAAAAATGCCTCCGTTAGTATCAATGGAACCAGAACTAATATTAATATTACCTTGCCCTGAGTTATCACTATCAGCTTCAAAAATCAGACCTAAGCTACCATTCTTGGAGGTTATACCAAAACTTTTCAGGTTTATATCATTTGCCGCTTGTAAAGTTAATGTAGCTGTATTATCACTAGTTTTATTAATACCAAAACTCTCTGCTGTGATATTTCCAGCTTCGCTACCTGCACTATTTGTACGAATAGTTACATTTGTCCCTGCGTTGAGTTGTCTTTCTATATCTTGAATATTTATTTGGGTATTATCAGCAGTTGTTGGCGTATTTACCAAAGTGATATTGGTGGGGTCTAACAACCAATTTCCTGCTAAACCATTAGCTGCGGTCGCATCTACTGTAATTCCAGCCACATCTAGAAACTTTTGTCCAGATGTTTCAATCAAACCTCCATTTCCACTTAATAATCCACCCTTGGCACTAAAACTACCATAGGCTTGGGTGGAATCTGTTGATAAAACTTTTATTTCTCCACCGTTACCTGAAGTCAAAGCATCTGCCTGAATTGTAGCTAGTTTATCTACATATATAGATTGGGTATTTTCTGACCCGATGGAAATTTTACCTCCACTTGTATTGCTGCTAGTATTAATTTGAGAATTAGGAGATATGTTAAGGTTTAAACCCCCCAGATATATATCTCCCCCAGGCGCAACCAGGGTACCATTTTGATTAATTTGGCTACCAACTAAAGTGATACTTTTTTGAGGATTAACAGATAAATTACCTGAATTTGTTATATTTCCTCTGGTATTTTCCCTGGCGCCCAATTGTAATCCAATAGGTGTACTAACAGTTAACAGTGGTAAAGATTGAGTTGGATTAACGCTGAAAATACTACCATCAGTAAATCTTAACTCAGAGGCAGTGCTAGCAAAAAAAGAACCACCAATATTTAGATGGGCACTCGTTCCAAAAGTAATACCATTAGGGTTTAGTAGAAATAAATTCGCTTTACCTGACGCTTGGATTAATCCATTAATATTAGATATATTTTGTCCAGTTATACGACTAATAATATTTTCTATGTTTGGGGCGTTATTAAAAATAACGCCCTTGCCTGTCGGGATAGAAAATTCCTGAAAACTATGAAATAAGTTACTTCCTCTAGTCGCTCCACCATTGATAATATCGGTGTTTGGTGTGCTGGGATTTACTATTGAATTATCTTTTCCTAAGGAATTATCCGGTATTACTTGAGGTGATGCTGGCTTTATAAAAGCCAAAGCAAATACTAACCCTAAGCTAATATCTATAAATTTAACTTTCATAATATAGATGCCCCATTTGTTTTATAGGGAGTAGAAGCCACGATAATTAAGCATGGCAATGCACTGCACTGATAAAAATCGCAGAAAGTATAGATTTTACTGAATTTATCTTTACTTTCCTTTTTTATTTCGTGTTATCTTTGTCTTATTTTTGTGATGATTTAATCCTGCTTATTCTCTTACAGTAGATTAAAATTGACTCAAGGACTTTGTGCTTTAAAAAACGTAACCATAATTTCATTTTTTACTAAAATAATTTAAGTTTAGTTAAGAAATATTATTTTGATAACGTTTATATGTTTGTAGGACTTGCATGGTGGATAGATTTTATTTGTAGGTGTTAAAAAATTACAAATTTAAATCCCTGTTTTAATTCCGTGGAACAGGCGTCCCGCCTGTTTCTTAAAAACATTTTGTTTTTAATAGGAATAGGCTTTCCGGTCTGTTTCACGGATGATTAAAAACAGAAAAACAGGCAGGATGCTTGTTTTACGGATGATTAAAAACAGGCAGGATGCCTGTTCCACGGATGATTAAAAACAGGACGAAAAACCTGTTTCACGGATGATTAAAAACAGAAAAACAGGCAGGATGCTTGTTTTACGGATGATTGAAACAGAAAAACAGGCAGGATGCCTGTTCCACGGATGATTAAAAACAGGCAGGATGCCTGTTCCACTGATGATTGAAACAGAAAGACAGGCAGGATGCCTGTTCCACTGATGATTGAAACAGAAAGACAGGCAGGATGCCTGTTCCACGGATGATTGAAAACAGGCAGGATGTTTGTTTCACGGATGATTGAAAACAGGCAGGATGCTTGTTTCACAATAAAATATTGTACTTAGTACGATAAAATACAAAGTGCAGGTGACAATATCTATGGAACAGGATATATATTTTATATATATAAAATTTTAATTTTTTGTACTATAAGCTGGCGACTCTTGCTACCATAGAAGTCATAATAGACAATATTTTAAACGCCGTTGATTCAAGCTGAAACCTTAGAACTATTAGAATGGCATCGCCTTTGCCAGCATCTTTCTACTTTTGCGGCAACAAAGTTAGGGGCGATCGCTGCAAGTCATCAAAAAATTCCTGCCTTTCAGGAAGAAAGCGAACGTTTGTTGGCCTACACAAAAGAAGTTTATCAATTGGAGAGTCGTCTTCACACGGGATTGCCTTTTGAAGGAATTCAAGATATTGGCGATTCTTTTGAGAGGGCTGAACTTCAGGGGATTTTGACGGGGGATGAATTATTGGCCATTGCCACAACCCTTGCTGGTGCTAGAAATATTCGCCGGGTGATTGATGACCAAGATGATTTACCTATCTTAAATGAGTTGGTTGCTGATTTACGAACTTATCCAGAGTTAGAAAAGGATATCCATCATTGTATTGATGACCGAGGCTTGGTTAATGACCGGGCTAGTCAAAATTTGGGTGACATTCGAGTTGAGATTCGCAAAATACGCTTTTCTATAACTCAAAAATTACAAAATATTTTGCAGGTTAAGTCTAATGCTGTTCAGGAACAACTTATCACCCAAAGGGGCGATCGCTATGTAATACCTGTTAAGGTTAGCCATAAAGATGTAATTCCTGGCATTGTTCACGATACCTCCACAAGTGGGGCGACTTTATTTATAGAACCTAGTTCTATTGTTAATTGGGGTAATCAATTACGCCAAGCTGTAAGAAAAGAAGAAATAGAGACGGAAAAAATTCTTCGCCAGTTAACACAAAAAGTTGCCCTGGTTAAAGAAGATTTAGAACGTTTACTGGCGATTATTACTGTATTAGACCTGGCTAACGCCAAAGCTAGATATAGTTTGTGGTTGGGAGCAAATCCTCCCCGTTTTATAAAGCGCGAGAATAATGAGTTTATTACTCTGCGCCAACTTCGCCATCCTTTATTAATTTGGCAACAACAACACGAACAAGGACATTCTGTAATTCCTGTGGATTTGTTGATTAACCCAACAATCAGAGTTGTTACTATCACGGGGCCTAATACGGGTGGTAAAACTGTTAGTCTCAAAACCCTAGCTTTAGCTGCTTTAATGGCAAAAGTGGGTTTATTTGTACCAGCTAAAGAACCTGTGGAAATCCCTTGGTTTGATTTAATATTGGCTGACATTGGTGATGAACAATCCCTACAGCAAAGTTTATCGACTTTTTCCGGTCATATTCGCCGAATTAGCCGAATACTAGAGGCTGTAGATGAAGGTAATCGGAATTATGTAATTGCTAATCAACAAGATTCTAATCAACAAGATTTGACCTTAGAATCTTTATCAGCGCAATCCTTACCACAATCTTTAATTCTTCTAGATGAGGTTGGTGCAGGTACAGACCCTGCGGAAGGTAGTGCTTTAGCTATTGCTTTATTGCAATATCTGGCTGATAACTCTTTGTTAACAATTGCTACCACCCACTTTGGCGAATTAAAGGCATTAAAGTACGAAGATAAACGCTTTGAAAATGCTTCTGTAGAATTTAATGAAGCTACCCTGTCGCCAACTTATCGTTTACTATGGGGAATTCCCGGACGTTCCAATGCTTTAACTATAGCTCGTCGTCTGGGGTTAAAAGAAGAAGTCGTAGAAAATGCCAAATCTCAAATAGGCGGACTTTCTGAAGATGTTAACCAGGTAATTGCTGGTTTAGAAGCCCAAAGACGGCGCCAGGAAACTAAAGCTGCGGAAGCCCAAGTTTTATTACAAGAAGCGGAAAAATTATACAAACAAGTATCAGCAAAAGCCACATTTTTAGAAGAACGAGAAAAGGAATTAAAGGCTTCTCAGGAAATTGCCATACAACAGGCTATTGCTGAAGCAAAAGGTGAAATAGCTAAGGTTATTAGGAGATTACAAAAAGGTACTCCAACAGCACAGGATGCCCAATTAGCTACCAATACCGTTAATAAAATAGGAGATAAATTTAAACCTGAAGTAGCACCAAAAGCGAAAAAAAGTTACATGCCAAAGGTGGGCGATCGCATCCGCATATCAAAGTTAGGGCAAACAGCGGAAGTCTTAACTGCACCCAGCGATGATGGGGACTTAGCGGTGCGGTTTGGGATTATGAAAATGACCGTGAAGTTGGAGGATATAGAATCTCTGGAAGGGCAGAAACCCGAACCAGTAGTCAAAGTTAAACAAACAGCAAAACCAAGTACACCACCACCTCAACAAAATGTTCCAGCAATTCGCACTTCCCGAAATACCATTGATATTAGGGGGAAACGAGTTGCGGACAGCGAGTTGATATTAGACCAAGCTATTTCTGAAGCTTTTGGGCCAATCTGGATAATTCACGGACATGGCACGGGGAAACTCAGAGAGGGAGTACATGCTTATTTAAAACAGCATCCTAGAGTTACTCGTTTTGAAGCAGCTGAACAAAACGACGGTGGTAGTGGCGTAACTGTGGCCCATGTTGATTAATTGGGTAATGGCTGATGGCTAATGGCTAATGGCTAATGGCTAATGGCTAATGGCTAATGGCTAATGGCTAATGGCTAATGGCTAATGGCTAATGGCTAATGGCTAATGGCTAATGGCTAAT
>Ga0209594_1001336_pt1 | contig 12414 bp, 7 predicted proteins | sample AshMeaCrysSpring_FD_184126 | JGI IMG/M metagenome (GOLD analysis project Ga0209594, IMG submission 184126) | Groundwater microbial communities from Big Spring, Nevada to study Microbial Dark Matter (Phase II) - Ash Meadows Crystal Spring... | ecosystem: Environmental > Aquatic > Deep subsurface >...
CTAGCTCATGTTTGATATTTTTAGGAGGATTTATTCTAGATGATGATGCTAACATATCGTATAAAAAAAACGTAAGTATGCCTAAAAATTAGGTTATTAAGAGGGCGATCGCCAATAGACATCTCCGCTCCAAGAGATATTGACCCTTACTAAACAAGGCTTCCATATTTACTTGTCCCACGATAGATTATTGGGCATTGCGGTCACGCTCCGCGTGCGCCTTCCGCGCAAATTCAAGTATGAATGATGATTTTTTTAGCGTCACGCAAAGGCGCCATAGCGTTCGCCGTCCAGGCGCGTTCTCAGCGTGGCACTCCGTGCCATAGGCGCAAAGTTTGGTTGCTTATTTTGATCAAAAATTTTAATTCATACTCCTATTTGCGGGGAACGCGCACGCGGAGCGAACAGCAACGCCGATTATTGCTTCACAGTGAATCGACCTTCTACCTTCTCGCTGCCAATATTGGCAGTCACTTTCATCTGATATTGACCAGTGGCATTTCGCGGTAGTGTCGCAGTGTATTCTTTTTCCTTCTCATCATATTTAAAGTCTACATTTTTCTGTGTTCCATCAGGTAGTTGAACTTGTGCAGTGACTTTTGCATTTTTTACAGGTTCGTGCTTCTCCCCTTTTTCCAAGTGGAAATGCATGTGTGTTCCCTTGTCTTCTTTTTCTGTCACTAGCTCTAAATGATAGGCGCCTGACTCCACAACTTGACCACCATGCGAGTGTTCGCCATCTTTGTGGGAGTGAGAATGCCCCCCATCTTTATCGTCATGCCCATCGCCTTTTTCTGATTTGCTTGTTTCAGTTTTTGCTGTTTCAGTTTTCGCTGTTTCAGTTTTATTTGATTCTGCGCTTTCTTGAGTACCACCACTACAAGCACTTAATGACAGCACCAATGCACTAAATAAAATAACGAAGCCTAATTTGAGAGATTTCATTAATATATTCCTCACGCCTTGTAATATTAGGATGGCACTTAGGGATGAAATTGCAATGAAATTTTCAATAAATTATAGATTTTATAGGACTTATGCAAAGGATAAATAGTCATTTTCAGTAAAAACTAGGTAACTCAAGCATATCGGAAGATTCTTCTCTTCAGTTCCTGAGTTAAGAACGCGCTTTATGCGCTAAAAGCGCACGCTTTGCTAACAAGCGAACACTCTTTAAGAGCGCGACTAATGACAGAAATTCGTTTTTTGCGGCTATTCCTGTTATAAACAGAAGCTTTTTGATAACTTTGAATTATATTATGTTCAGTTTGATAATTATACATATAAGTAAATTAGGACTTACGCAAAACAACGAGTTTCTGTCATTGTGATCGGAACAAAGTGGAGAGAAGAATATGAGCGACATGCTTGAATTACTAATGTTTCACGTTCAAATGACGATTTATCCTTTGCGTAAGTCCTGTAAATGTATAAATTTTCCTATAAAGTCCCTACATTATTTTTTTCGAGATAGTTATTGGGGCTTATCTTGCTTCTCAAACTGTACATCAGGAGACAAACTGACTTTATAATTACTAACATGAACCTCTGCTTCTGTTGTAAAACTTATAGGTTCTGAACTGCCAGTACTTACAGCCACTGCTTTAGTTCGCTTACGGCGACCCAACAATAAATTTCCTCCCAAAAAAGCTAAGGCTGTAATTCCAGCACCTCCCCCAGTTGTTATCAATAACAAAGGTACTGATAAACTGTTATTTTGAGTTTGGGTTTCTTGTGAGTGAGACCCCTTCTCTTCTGAATGGTCGTGACCGTGATCTTTTTCGCCACTTCCACCCCGCAATGACTGAGCATAAAGTTGTGGTGCGCGCTGGGTAACTATTAAATCTCCCTCAAACAATCCAGTTTTAACCTCAACCATGTCCCCAGCTATTTCCCCCAAGGTAACATCCACTGACTCAAAGGCATTACCATTTTGAACGTAAACCATTTTTCTGCCATTTGCATCCACTACTGCAGAAGCAGGAATTACCAAAATTGGCGTAGCTGTTTTGTCCGTAAGTACTTCTAATTGAGCAAACATCCCAGGTTTTAGTACTCTACCAATGTTATTAAGTTGAGCTTGTACTTGTACAACTCGCGTTTCTCCTTGCACCACGGCACCAATTTGAGTCAGTTTGCCAGTAAAAAAACGGTCTGACAGAGATGCAACTTTTACTCTAATATTCTGACCAACTTTGACTCGACTTAAATCTTTTTCATAAATATTTGCTGTTGCAAACACCCTACCATCATTAATAATAGTCATTAATTTGCCTCCCGCATCTTGCAGCGATTGACCCAAGCTAACATTACGCTCGGCAACAGTGCCACTTATAGGAGCGTTAATTGTAACTAAACCTTTGGCATTCCCCTGAGTTTCTAACTGCTGGAGTCGAGTATTATAAATATTATCGCTGAGATTTAATCTTGATTTGGCTACTTCAACATCCGATTGAGCGCGTTTTAATTGTGCTTCTGCTTCTAAAACCTCTCGACGGGTTTGCGCTCTTTTTAATTGTGTTTGCGCCTCTGCTGTACGGGATTGTGAATCTCGTAATTCTCGCAAAGGCAAATCAACTTCCGCACGTTGAACTTCACTTTCAGCTTGCACAACTTGAGGGCGATTTTGTGCCCTCGCAAGTTCGCCTTTTGCCCTCTCAAGTTTAGCTTGGGATTCCAGCATTTGCCGCCTTGGCAGCGCTCCTTTTTCTAGCAATTCTTGATCGCGGTCGTATTGTTCTTGAGCTACTTTTACTTCTGTTTGGGCTTGGGCAATATCAGCTTGTGCTATTTGCTGCTGGCGACGAAGATTTTCTTGTGCAACTTTTAAGACGCCACGTCCATTCACTAAAGCCAAGTCCCGATTATATTGTGCTTGGGCTGCTACTAATTGTGTGCTAGCTTGTTCAATTTCAGCTGATGCGATTTTTTCCTGACGGTCTAGATTTTCTCTTGCTAGTTTCAAATCTGCCTCTGCTTTTTGTAAAGCGGCACGAGCATCTGCTTGTTTTTCTTGAGAACCTACCCGTAATTCTACTAGTTCCGGTGAGGCAATGACGGCTAGGGGTTGACCTTTTTTAACTTTACTGCCCGGTTGAACCAAAAGTTCAACAACCTTACTAGTTAGGGGTGCAGTTACCTCAACTCGTTGGTCTGGTAAAGTCTCAATTTGTCCTGTTGTTTTAATTCCAACATCCAAAATTTGTCGTTTTACTGGCTCGATTTTAATTCCCAAACGTTTACTAGTCTCTGCATCAACTTTAACAGCACCACCAATATTTCCACCTCCTTGGAATGAGCTTGCACCACTATGGTCGTGTCCAGGTCCTGCAACAGCAGTTTTGGGAGCATATAGCAGTAAACTGATAACTGTTACGGTCGGTGTTAACAGTATCAACAAGCTAGTAAATATACCCGATAAAGTCCGAATGGCGGTAGGTGTTAAGGAAGGCTGGGAGTTAGGCATTGGGGTTAAAAATTTTTCTGTATTAGGACAAATAAATGTTTTGCGCTATTTTATGATCTTGGTACCAGTCTGGCATAGGAGTATGAAATTGGCATGAAATTTACCGCTTAATATTCAAGAGTATTATCATTCCCAAAATTCCTAAAGCTAATAGTGCTGCTAACGCAAACGCTAGAAGATTCAATCTTTGTCTCTGTTGCACATTGATTGTCAAACCAATGGAAAAGGTATCACCTACGAACAAAGTATGAAATACTTGAAAACCTTGGATATTGGCTATGGTTACACTCCAGATAATGGTAAAACCTACCCATTTCGCGGTAAATAGTTGGGGATAATGCCGACATTTGATGAAATTATGCGAGAATTTCCCGACAAAAAATTCCTCGTTGACCAAAAAGATACCTTTAAAAAAACCATCAAACTTCTTGTTAATTGGTTAAAAAAATATCCACCCCAACAGCGTCAAAATATCTATTTGTTTTTTGGGAAAGAACTACATACTCAACTACAACAGGAAATACCGGAAGTGCAAAAAATCAGGACTTACGCAAAAATCCTCAGAAAGCTTGATTTATTTAACCGCTCCTGAGCCAAGAAGCCAAGATTTCGTAGAGCTTGCCTAAGTCCTAAAAATATTTCCAACCCACAAAGAAGCCAAAGAATGTTTACCTGAATATTTTAAAATGCTATTTTCTGGAAGTATTTCCAAATCTTGTAATCACCCGCACGGCAGCTAAAAAACTTTCCTGGCTAGCCCAATCTTGTTCTGAATAAAGCGCAAAAAGGGGGTTTAAAAATTTATGTTGCTGATGTGGATACAAAAGAAGAATTGGATCAGGTCAAAGATTTACCTATCGATGGGATTATAACAAACCGTATTGATGTAATTGCTCCACTTTTGAAATAAACAGGAATAGCCGCAAAAATTCTCTAGTAATGATTTTTATAACCGCCTAAGAGCGAGACCGCCGCGTTCCTAGAAGCCAAGAGCGCCAACCCTCCGCGTAGAGCTTGCGTAAGTCCTAATAAAAATATCTGGCAAAAAATATCTGGCAATGTCCTATGCAATTTGGCGGTTTACATTATTTTACCGCAATCGCTCAAGACCATCGAGAATTAATGCCAACCCAAACTCAAAATCATAAATACCATTATAACGTCCCTCCATCACATTCTGAGCAAGTTGATTGAGGTAGGGGTAGCGATCGCATGGTATAAGCGAAATATAATTCTTCGCCTTTTCGCCATACTCCCTTGCCTCAAAGGGAAAATTCAATTCCTGGAGCGTAAATCCGTAAATGTGATTGTCGATCGCATTCCATGCATAATCCGCCATCTCCAAGGAAAAGCCCGCTTCGTGCAAACAACCCAATGTCGCGTCAACGTAGCGTAACATAGCCGCTCCCTTATTTACCCGCGACACCATCGTCGTTGTCATCCAAGGGTGACGCAGCAAAACAGCATGAGCCGAAATAGCCCGCTGTCGCATGGCTGTTTTCCAGTCGAGTCCGAGATCGGGCACTTCAATCTCACTAATTACAATATCAACAATGGCATCCAAAATATCGTCTTTATTGGTGACATGGTTGTATAGGGACATCGCCTTGACACCTAGTTCCTGGGCAAGTTTTCGCATCGAAAGCGCCTCAATTCCCTCCCTGTCAGCCATGCGGAGTGCAGCATCTAAAACCCGCTCCCGACTCAACCCTAATTGGGGTATTTGGGGTATTTGGGGTATTGGCTCTGGGTTATCTGTCTTCGCCATTTCACCGTCTTGCATAAATACTATTGGGATTATGGTGTATTTTTCGTCATACCATCTTGACAAACTTACGCCGCAAGTTACACTTACAGTGTAAGTCAAAAAATATGGAGATTTGACTCGATTGTGAGTCAATTCCTCCTCAAAGGGAGAAAAAGCGATGAAAGCAGCAGTTATACCGGATCGAGCAGTTCAAAAAATGAGAGCGATCGCGCAATCCGAATATGGTTCACCCGATGTATTAAAATTGGTAGAAATCGATCGCCCTGTTGTGGGGGATAACGGGGTGCTGGTAAGGACTCGTGCTGCTGCTATCCACGCGGGTGACTGGCATTTGATGCGGGGTAAACCATTCATGATTCGCTTCATCTACGGAGGACTGCAAAAGCCTCAAGTCAAAATCCTTGGTTGCGATGTTGCGGGGGAAGTGGAAGCTGTAGGTAAAGATGTGACACAGTTTAAACCAGGTGATTTGGTTTTTGGAGATTTATCTGAATCTGGTTTTGGTACCTTTGCCGAATATGTTTGTGCCCCTGAAACTGCTTTCGCCTTGAAACCAGCTAATTTGAGCTTTGAGGAGGCTGCAAGTATTCCTGTTTCTGCCCTTGCTGCCCTCCAGGGATTGCGGGATGCGGGACAAATTCAGTCAGGACAAAAGGTGTTGGTGAATGGGGCTTCCGGTGGTGTCGGGTCGTTTGCAGTCCAGATTGCCAAGGCTTTCGGGGCTGAGGTGAGTGCGGTATGCAGTCAGAGCAAAATCGAAATGGTACAATCAATCGGTGCAGATTACATTTGCCCTCGCACCCAAGCAAAATCGAAGCTGAATCAGGGCTATTACGACTTGATACTTGATGTTGCCGCCTATAATTCGGCGTTTGACAATTTACCTTTATTGACACCCACAGGCACCTATGTTGTGGTGGGTGGTTCCACAGGGCGATTATTCCAGGCAATGTTTCTGGGGGCTTGGATTTCCAGAACCAACAGTAAAAAAGTGAAGTGTCTGGTTTCCAAGCCCAATCAAGATGATTTAATCGTTTTGAAAGATTTGATAGAAGCAGGCAAGATTCGCCCTTATATCGATCGCTCCTACCCCTTGAGTGAAATTCCTGCAGCAATTCGCTATCTAGAAGAACGTCAAGTGCGGGGAAAAGTTGCGATCGCTGTTTAAAGACTGTGGATTATGACCGCTACAAGCAAATATGCGAACGGTCATATCCTGAAATTTATAAGAAATATGCCAAAAACTCTTGAGAAGGTATAAAAAATGATTTTCTAATAGACATCTTATCTCCTAAGCGATATTTTTGTTGCTGGTAAACACCATTAATTAATTAATTGACAAACGGTCAACGACCCAGGACTAACCCCAAAGGGGTATAGTGTGGGCTTGTAAAGTGCGCGAAACTTTGCCACGGGGAGTATCCCCGTGGCAAGATTTCGCCCAAGTTGACCAGTTTAAGCCTTAAGTGGCTACGTTCTAATCGTCATGACACCCAGGGGTGCGAAGCTAGCCCCTCCGCCACGTGCGGGTATCCATTCGGCGACCGCAGTCGCTACAACGGGGGGAACCCCCCGAACTTGGGCGGGACGGAAACCGACACCGCCCAGTTCTCTCCGCAACGCGCTGCTCACTGTCGCTTGTCATTAAACATTCTTAGAGGGTTAAGAAAGTGTGACAAGCCGTGAGCAAGCGTTTAGAACATTAACGTTAGCGAAGCGTGCCCTTTTAGGGCATAGCTAACACAACCTCAGAAATGGGAGGGACTTATGTCCAAAATTTTTTTAATTGATGCCAACAAAAAACCATTAAATCCAATTCATCCTGCGACTGCAAGGCAATTATTACGAAACAAAAAAGCAGCTATTTTTCGACGATTTCCATTTACTTTAATACTCAAAGAAGCGAAGCCAGACACAGAAGTTGAATCTTTGAAGTTAAAGATTGACCCAGGTTCTAAAACTACTGGTTTTGCTTTAGTAAACGATTCAACGGGTGAAGTTGTTTTTGCGGCAGAAATACAGCATAGAGGTTTCCAAATTAGAGATGCTTTAACTTCTCGCAGGCAATTACGTAGAAGCCGCAGAAATCGTAAAACCCGTTACCGCGCCCCAAGATTTAACAATCGTAAACGCGAAGAAAAATGGATACCACCGAGTCTTCAAAGTCGTGTTGATAATATTATTACTTGGGTAAAACGTTTCCAGAAACTTACAAAAATTAACGCTATTAGTCAAGAGTTAGTTAAGTTTGATATGCATATAATGCAAAACCCAGAAATATCTGGAGTTGAATATCAACAAGGAACCCTTGCTGGTTACGAAACAAGGCAATACTTGTTAGAAAAGTGGGGCAGGAAATGTGCTTATTGTGGTTTAGAAAATGTACCTTTACAAGTAGAGCATATTCACCCAAAATCAAAAGGGGGTAGTAATAGAATTTCAAATCTAACTTTAAGTTGTGTTCGCGAAGCGTGCCCGAAGGGCATAAAATGTAATTTGAAAAAAGGAACAAAGGATGTTAAAGAGTTTCTCAAAAAAGACTCAAAAAGGTTAGAGTTGATACTCAAGCAAGCTAAAAAACCATTAGCTGATGCAGCATCTGTAAACACTACCAGATTTACATTGTTAAATTCTCTAAAAGATATTGGTTTACCTGTTGAAACTGGAAGTGGAGGACTAACGCAGTTTAACCGTAGTAATCAGGGTCTGGACAAAACGCATTGGATTGATGCAGCTTGTGTTGGTAAATCAACTCCAACTTTAATAATTAAAGGGATTAAACCATTGCTAATAACCGCTAAAGGACATGGTAGTCGTCAAATGTGTGGAACTGATCAGTTTGGTTTCCCCAAACGTCACCGCACAAACAAACAAATACATTTTGGTTTTAAAACTGGAGATATTGTAAAAGGAATTGTCAACAAAGGTAAGAAGATTGGTACTTATATTGGTAGAGTCGCAGTGCGTTCTACTGGAAGTTTTAATATTTCGACAAAAGATGGTTTGATTCAAGGTATCAGCTATAAATATTGTAAGTGCATTCACAAAAAAGATGGTTACTGTTATAGATTTTAAGAACTGTGGATATTTGTTCGCTATCCTCCTCATTTGTTTTAGCAAAGCTAAAAATTATTCGTCGGACGCAAACAAATATCCCAGCCATTCCTCTCACACCAAATCGAAGATTATGGTGTGAGCCTCCTGTCTGTCAAAGGTGATTTTTCGGACGGGTCTATTAGAGATACAACTGTTTAGTACTTCTATACAAACTGCGTTTTTAGCACTTTTTGCCATGCCATCTTTTACACAGTCTCCATTTTCCAAGTAACCTCGATTACAGGTAAACCATCGCGTTCCTGTGATTTGCCACTTACAAATTTAAAACAAATATAAAAACTAGAAACATTCCCTACTTAAAATCTTCTTTCCATTAGGAAGACGATAAATTCCTTGTGGTTCAATAATCGGGTCGCCAATTTTCCATCTGTAATTTTTTCTGGAATCACTACTTGTAGATGAAGAATTATTACTTGGTATCGACTGTATTGTTCCAGTACTGAAATTTGAAATTTGTGCATTCCCAGGGCGTTCTGGTAAACCACCTTTTCCTGTGATAAAGAAGGTGCTATTTTGTTGTTGGCGACCTCTAATAATACAACTTTGGGCAAGTAAAATATCTGTATTAACTAGATTTTGTGGTAATTCTCTCAAGCGATTTTGGAGGAAACTAGCATCATTTGCTCCGCTAATTGTTCCAGGGACAGCACCACTTGCATTTACATCTGCTCGATTATTTCTATCTAGATTTACTAATGTTGCAGCATCCCTAATTACAGGAGTGGGTCGATAGGGAGGAGCGCTAAGAAATGTTAAAGTATTAAATTGAATATCACCACCTTTGCCATCTAAAGCAAATGATAAAATATCGCTGTCATCGAGAGCAATAATCGAGTTAGCAGTTAGGGTAATATTTCCACCACCACCCTGACCGCTAAAAACATTAGTACGAATATCACTATCACCAAATAAACGAATGTCTTCGGCTGTAATATTAATAATTCCTCCAGAAGATTGACTAGAAGATGTATTAATATTCCCATTGGTTGCGTTGATTTTTCTAGATGTATTTAAGTTGATATTTCCTGCATTTCCACTTCCCTGACTTTCGGCAATAATTTGAGCATTATTAGCTAAATCGATGGAAGCCGCATTAATAGTTAAAGTTCCACCATCACCAGCATTGGTCGTTTGCGTGCTAATTGTCGAAGCGTCTGTAACTATTAATTTTTCTGTTAATAAATTCAGGTTTCCTGCTTTACCTCTTCCTTGAGATTCTGTGGAAATTGTATTTACAGTTTGTCCGTTGGGTGAAATACCACGCAATACAATTGATTTAGAGGCTCGAATATCGAGATTACCGGAGTTGGCTTGTCCAAAATTGTTATTTATTGAGTCAATTGTATTAACCAAATTTTGCAAAATTGGGATAATGCTTTCCGTCAATGCTGGATTTGTATTATTAAAACTTCTTTCTATAATATTAATATTTTGACTTGAGACAAGATTTTGGGGGTCGATGCTACTATTATTAATTTGACTTCCTCCAAGTAACAACAAATCTCCTGTTTCAATATTAATATTACCTCCATCCGCAGCACTAAAAGAAGTAGTGGAGATAAAACTATTGTTAATCAATTTGGTAGAATCGGTAGATTTCAAGATAAGATTACCTGGTTTTCCTTGCCCCAGAAAGCTACTAACAGTAATACCAGATAAATTTTGAATAGTTAAAGTTTTGGTATCAATCACAACATCTCCTCCTGCTCCTTGATTGGTATTACTTCTGACTCCAAGGGTTAAGGTTCCCAAAATGCTAACATTATCTAAATTCATCGAATTCTTGGCATCCACTATTATATTTCCTCCATTACTTTCGGCAGATAAACTAACAGTATTAATACCAGAATTATCCAAATTAAGATTTTCGGTATTTATCACAATGTCCGCACCATTGCCAGAGCGTGATGTGATGGCAATAATATTAGAAAAATCTGACAAATTGAGTTGGGAGGCTTGGATTGAAATTGGTTGACTATTTTGGTCGATAGAGACTGATTCAATGCTAGAACGACCTGTTATTTGCAGATTATTTCCGACAATTTCAATTCCTCCATTTCCCAACAGAGAAGAATTGGTAATTTCCCCTGCATTTGCGATGGAAATATCTGCTTTGGGAATATTAATAGGAACACTCAAATTTAACTCATTGCTATCTATTTTTAATCCAACAGTTCCCGTCCCTGCTAACCCTACTAGGGAAATCTTTCCCCCAAATGCTCGGACAGTACCCCCATCTAAATTAAGATTTCCACCTAATAAAACTAAACTTTTGCCATCAACTCTTAGCCCATCGGTCAGTGATGGAATGATATTATTAGCAACTTGAGATTGATTAACAATTGGTGCTGGAATTTGGTTGAAGAGAAAAGCCGATGGATTGATTGTTAATAATTGAGAACTTGTGGGTTGGGATGCACTAAATAAGTCTCTATCTCCAAATTCAATTGCGTTTGCTGTTGTTGCGACAAAAGAACCAGCTAGGTCTAAACGAGCATTTTTTCCAAATATAATTCCGTTGGGATTAATTAAAAATAGATTGGCATTAGAGCGGGTAAAATTACTATTATTCGATTGTAGTGTTCCCAGAGTTCCCAAAATTTCCGAAGGATTGCTACCTGTAACTCGTGCCAAAATATTTTGAATTGCTGTATTCGGACTGATAAAATAAGCTGTTCTTCCTTCGCTAACGTTAAATTCCTGAAAACTATGGAATAAGTTGATTCCGCGAATTGCTCCACCGTTAATTGCATCCGCTGGTAAACCTGTAGCATCGAGGGGAATAACTATAGAATTTTCTCTATTTAAGCTATTGTCAGGAACAATATTACTTTGAGCCAAAACAGGTTGTTGTGCGATCGCCATGAAAAGGGAGTAAATTGCTCCTAATTGCAGGGTCAAGCTGGTGATTTTTTTCATAGTTATTAAATACGCTTGTAAAAAAATGCTGAGAATACTGAAAATAAAGCTGAAATATTCTGAAAAAGAGATATTGTATTAATTGTTAATAGTAAATATACAGTATTTACAGAGCCTATAACAAAATCAAGTTGACATCGCCGTTAGATATATTTAATCAACAGTTAAAATAGTAAAAAAAAATATTAAAATAATGCTTAGTAAAAATAACAAACATAAGCGCTATCGCTTGCTAGGAATGATATTTCTGTGCAGCTTCTCCGTTTTTTGTTTTTATCAAATGTTTTATTTTTTACTTCATACTCATCAGCAAGACAAATCACAATCACACAGCAGATTGATGGGGAAAAGTTCGTACAGCAAGGTATAGAACTGTATCAGCAAGAAAATGTGACAACAGCAACTCAACGTTGGCAGGAGGCTGTTAAATTTTATCAAAAGAATCCCAATCCTAGTTCTGAAGCGATCGCACGAGAAAATCTTGCACGAGCATATCCGGGAATTGGTGATTTGCAGCAAGGAATCCAGCAATGGAATTGGATTATTGCTTACTATCGTCAAGGGGGTAATTGGCAAAAAGTTGGGCGATCACTCACCGAATTATCCCAGGTCTATAGTAGTTTGGGGCAACCAATGGATGCCATTGCGTTTTTGTGCAATACTGACAAAGACAACAATTGCAGTAGTGATAGTGCGGTGGGAATTGCTCGTACTCACAAAGATTTGCTTGGTGAAGCTGCTGCTTGGGGAAGTTTGGGTGATGCGGAGAGGTTATTGGGAAAATACGATTTTGCAACTACAAATTTGGTAAAAAGTCTAAAACTTGCAAATAAACTTAATAATCCCGGATTAGAGATTTCGGTTTTACATAGTTTGGGTAATATTCATATTAGCAAAGCTTTTGTCAACTATCGTCGTGTAGAATCTGCTAAACAAAGACAGGATGATGACAAAGAAAAAAGATGGTTGGAGGCAGCCAAAAAAGAAGACGCAAAAGCACGGGAATACTTGCAAGCAAGTATAAAGATTAGTCAGACTCAAAACGATGTAAAAACAGAAATGCGATCGCTACTGCGACTAATTCCTCTATACAATCGTGAGCAAAATACGATTGATGCAAAAAATAGCTTACAACAAGCGACAA
>Ga0209594_1001340_pt1 | contig 12396 bp, 14 predicted proteins | sample AshMeaCrysSpring_FD_184126 | JGI IMG/M metagenome (GOLD analysis project Ga0209594, IMG submission 184126) | Groundwater microbial communities from Big Spring, Nevada to study Microbial Dark Matter (Phase II) - Ash Meadows Crystal Spring... | ecosystem: Environmental > Aquatic > Deep subsurface...
AGCCTGTGCCCAGTTGCCCACATGGCACAATTCAATCTATTGCCAATTCTCCTTTTTCAGCAGGTGCAATTGGCACTGCGCTATGGCAATGCGCCTGCCCACACTCACGCCTATGCAGGCTTAGGCATCATCCTTTGTTCTTTCCGGGAAGATATCGAAAGAGGATATGAGGCAGGACAATTAGCTCTCGCCTTGTTGGATCGGATTGAAGCAGAAGCATTTCGCGCCGCTTCAACATTTGTTGCGACTTACTTTACCCTACCCTGGAAAACAAGCATCCAGTCAACTTTTCATTTAATGCTAAAAGCTTATACCAGTGGGGTTAATACTGGCGATTTAGAACATGCAGCCTATGCCCTTGAACGATATGGTCAATTAGCTTTATTTAGCGGTGCAGTCGAACTTTCCTATTTGGAAACTCAAATGGATGAGTTTACCGAATTTATGCGAAAACAACATCAAGATAGCATTGTGCAAATTCAGAATATCACTCACCAAGCTGTCTTAAATTTGCAAGGAAAATCAAAGTATCCTTTCATGCTCGTTGGAGCAGTTTATGATGAAAAGAGCGTGTTGCCTCAGCACCTAAAGGAAAATAACCGCTTAGGGCTAATTTACTACTACCTTCATAAACTTATCCTTATTTATTTGTTCGCTGATGATTCACAGGCTGCTGTAGATTATGCCACCCAAGGGATACAGTATCTCGATGGTGGATCTGGCTCAATTATCCTCCCATTATTTCATACTTATGATTCGCTAGCACGTTTCCAGAATTACGGGTATGTTTTACCAGAAAAACAACAGCAATATCTCACAGAAATTGATGCCAATCAAAAGAAAATTAAAAATTGGGCGTTCCACGCCCCTATGAACTATTTGCACAAATACGAACTTGTAGAGGCAGAGCGTTACCGGGTGCTTGGTAACAAGGCTGAAGCTGTCGAAATGTATGAACGCGCTATTTCTGGTGCCCGCATAAATGGCTATATCCAAGAAGAGGCTTTAGCAAATGAACTAGCAGCTAAATTTTATCTTGCTTGGGGAAAAGAAAAAGCAGCAGTCGGGTATATGCAACAAGCTTATTACTGTTATGCAAAATGGGGAGCAAAAGCAAAAATTGACGACTTAGAAAAACGTTATCCCCAACTACTACAACCAATTCTGCAACAGCAACACATTGCCCTCAACCCCCAAGAAACCCTGGCTTTTGTTGGCAGTTCCTTATCCACTTCCACGAGTAGCATCATTATTTCCGATGCCTTGGATTTTACCTCCATCCTCAAAGCCGCTCAAACTATTTCTAGCAGTATTGAATTAGATAAACTTGTTACCAACCTCACCCAAATTATCCTGGAAAATTCTGGTGCCAAAAAATCTGCATTAATTCTCTCCCAAGAAGACACCTGGCAAGTAAGAGCAATTACCTTTATTAATCAACTAGAAAATTCCCAAAGTGAAATACAAACCATCCTTGTTTCACAATCAATTGACACTTGTCAAGACATCCCCATAAAAATTATCAATTATGTTAAGAACACCCTAGAAACTGTTGTGATAGATAACTGTCAAACAAATATTCCTGGGATTGTTGGTGAATATATGCGCTTAGCACAACCTCAAAGCGTATTATGCACACCAATTATTAATCAAGGGCGTTTAATAGGTATTCTCTACTTAGAAAATCAACTCACAAGCGGGGTATTTACTAATGAACGCCTGCAAGTTATCAATCTACTTTCTTCCCAAGCTGCAATATCTCTGGAAAATGCTCGACTTTACCAACAAGCCCAACAAGCATTGCTAGATTTACAACAGGCACAATTACAAATTGTCCAAAGCGAGAAAATGTCAGCTTTGGGTAACTTAGTTGCCGGAGTTGCCCATGAAATTAATAATCCTCTAGGCTTTATTGTTGCTACTCTCCAACAAGCTAACAATAGCGTTAATGATATTCTCGAACACTTAAAACTATATCAAGAAGCTTTTCCTAATTCAAGTGAAAAAATTATTGAACATAGCCAAGAAATTGACTTGGATTACACTTTACAAGATTTACAAAAAATGATAGATACAATGATAATCTCCTGCGACAGGTTAGAAAATATTAGCACCAGTTTAAGAACATTTTCCCGCACTGATAGAGATTACAAAGTAAAATTTAAGCTTCACGAAGGCATCAATAGTACCATTTTAATCCTCAAACATCGTCTCAAAGCTAACGAACAACGCCCCGCAATAGAGGTAGTTACAAATTACGGTAATTTACCAGAAATTCAATGTTTTCCAGGACAATTAAATCAGGTATTTATGAATATTCTGGCAAATGCCATTGATGCTTTAGATGAATCAAATATAGGACGTAGTTTTGAAGAGATTAAGGCAAATCCTAATCGAATTACCATCAAAACCTCAGTCGAAGATAACCAAGTAAAAGTGTCAATTGCTGATAATGGTAAGGGGATGAGTGAAGAAATTAAACAAAAAATATTTGACTATTTATTTACTACTAAGGTCGTCGGTAAAGGTACAGGATTAGGATTAGCTATCGCAAAACAAATTGTCGAAAAAAAGCATAGTGGAAAAATTGAAGTAAATTCTGTTTGGGGAGAGGGAACAGAATTTAAGATTAGCCTCTTTGACTGCCTGCCTGACAGAACTATGAAAAGCCAGTAACAACAAGGAAATTAAGCAAAAATGCTTGAGAAACATCAGAAGGTATCGAGATTTTGATGATGGTCTTGTTTAATTTCCATAAACACCAAGTCGGGATAGAACCGAGTGAAGCTTTTATCACACTCAAAGATAACTGGACTTACGCAACTGGCACAAACAACTCTCGGCACAGGACTTTAAAGTCTTAACTAGTCCAGAAGAAATAGTAAAAATAAAATAGTTAATTTACTATATGTATTAACAAAGCCGGATTTGTTATAACCTCTAAATAAAGGAAACGGGCGTAAAAACAGATTTCTTGACTTCGTTTTGACCCGCTCTTAGACTAGAAGTCCCTGTCTAATAGCGCGCATTCCTCGCTCAAGAGGACTAAAAAATCAGGCTTTTAGTGTAATATTTATCACGTATTTCTATTTTTATAAGTTTTTTTGCGTAAAGGTGCAAGATGTGAGTTAGCCATTAGCCATTAGCCATTAGCCATTAACCATTCTTCTATTAGCAACTTATGGATTACTTCTCCCCCCTCCTTGGACAACCCCAAGCAATAGAGTTACTAACCCAAGGAGTATTACAAAACCGAGTACCCCCCGCCTATTTATTTGCAGGTACCAATGGCATAGGACGTAGTTTAGCAGCCCGCTGTTATTTAGAACTATTACTATGTCATAATGCAGCCAATCCAAGCCTAGTCCAACATAAATTAAGACAAGAAAATCACCCAGATGTGTTATGGATACAGCCAAGCTATCAACACCAGGGGCAAATTTATACAGCCAAAGAAGCAGAAGAAAAGGGATTAAAACGTAAAACACCCCCATCCATCCGTTTAGAACAAATACGGGGAATAACAAACTTTGTCAGTCGCCCACCACTAGAGGCATCAAGAAGCGTAGTAATAATAGAAGATGCCCAGACAATGGCAGAATCAGCAGCCAACGCCCTATTAAAAACTTTAGAAGAGCCGGGGCAAGCAACACTAATATTAATAGCACCATCCCCAGATTCCATACTTTCAACCTTAGTATCTCGATGTCAAAAAATACCTTTTTATCGCTTAGACAAGGAAACGATAAAAAAAGTCTTGAGAAAGACAGGTAATGAAGAAATATTAGAGAATAAAGCCATTTTAGATTTAGCAGCAGGAAGTCCGGGGGAAGCGATCGCATCCTACAAGCAATTACAACAGATATCCCCAGAATTATTAAAATCAGCCACACAGTTACCCAAATCACCCCGTCAAGCATTGGAATTAGCCAAGCAAATAGATAAGGAGTTAAATTCAGAAGCGCAATTTTGATTAATTAAAATGTCATGTCAAAAGCACCCAAAATGTCCCGTTTTTATATTTAAAATTAACGAGACTGGAGTCGCAGGGACAATATGATTTCAGGAAGCTTTGGTGATGAAGAGGAGTTAATATTTGAAATTGAATTAATTGCATTTGATGGATTTGAATTATCAATTGACGATAATTTGTGGAATTGTTAGTAGTGTTTATTGTTGCGGTGGTGGACTTCCCCCATTACGGTCACGCAAATAATTTAGTATTTGATTGATTGAATTTCTAAACTCTTGCCTATCAAGTGCGGCTGAGGAACGGTCTTCGGCTGCTTCCTCTGCTAATCTGTTAATGTTGCGGGTAGTTTGTTCAGTTAGCTCATCTACTCTTTGACTTACTGCGGCTACGTTCTCAGTTAATTGCTGGATGTTGGCCACTAGCACATCAATATTACCGTCATGTTGTGCGATTGTTTCGTCATGTTCTGCAACTTTTTCCCCCACGTTGACAAATAAAGTTTCTAGCCTGCTTAAGCGTTCTTCTATGGTTGGTTGATTTGTGGTCATTTATCTGTAGCTTCTAATTCAAGGTGAAATCATGTCTTTTATGGTAACACCAGCTAATATCGATGACCGTAAACTAGTTCCAGAAATGACCATTTCTTTATTTGGCAAGCTTTTTGGTGAGCCAGCGCCTTGCGGGGGTTCCCCCCGTTGTAGCGACTGGCGAACCCGTAAGGGTGATAGGGGCTATATTTATCAAAACGATTTCACCAATTTTTAGAACAAAATATTCAACTCATTACTACTGTCAAAAAAACATGAAAAATCGAAGGTTATTTTTAGGTGATGTTAAGAACTATTCAAATCATTTGGCAAGGACAAGCTGATAATGGTCTATTTCTTCATCAAAGACAAACTGTGTTTCAACTACCGGGTCTTGTGTGACAAAATTAACATAATCTTCTAGTAGCTGCTTTATTATTTTTCGATATTGAATTAGTTTATCCATTGGACAATTGGAGTTAGGGAGAAGGGAGAAAAGGGGGAAGGGAGGAGCTTTTACGGATAGGTTTTTCATCTCGTCAATAGTTGAGAAAGTTCTCAACTATCCTTATAACCCACATTCCGCACCTCCCCCACTGTCACAATGCCTTTGGCAACCGTGGGTACGGTTTTATCGTATTTCATCCACTAATGAGGATATATTTTATACACTAAAGGAGGTGATTTGAGATAGCGATCGCCAATCCCAAATCTTCAAACGTCCAAAATTCGTTGTGTGACACTTTAGGGTGCGGAATGTGGGTTATAAATACCAAATTTGCCCTTTTTCTAATTTGCCAAAATTAATCTTATGATTAAACAAACCCAAAGATTGTTGTACTTCAACAATCACCATATGTAGCAAGGCAAATTTCACCTGAGTTTCAATTTTTGCTCTTCTTTGTGGTGTAAATGTTTCCAGTAAGTTATTGAAGGGCTTTGTTGTAGGCATATCAACATATGTCATAAAAGCTTGACGGGCATTGTATTTTGACTATTAAGCTTTAATCCCCTTGCGGGGAAGAAGATGGCACATATAAGTTAAATTATATGGAGGCTAACATCTCACGGATATATGTTTCCGTCCCCTTGCGAGGAATATTATTTACAATAATATCATGAATTGGAAAGGTCTTTAACCGAATCAACAGCTTTTTTTGCAAGATATAAGCGATAATTATTTTCTAGTTTTATCCAAGACTCGGCAGAAGTCTCAAAAGCTTGTGCTAATTTGTCAGCAATCTCAGGTGTAATATGCTGTGTTCCATGAACGATTGTAGAAATAATTTGAGGTAAATCTTCATCAATTTCGGCTAAATTTTTCTCCGTCCACTTTCTAGCTTCTAATTCTTTTTGTAAGATTCTTCCTGGTGGTAAGGCTCTTGCTGGTATCAAATGGCTTTGCATTTTTGACTATCCTTAATGCCGTCGAAAATATATATTATTTATTATAAACGATAGATTGTAGAAACGCTTATTAAACGTTTCTACAATTTAGCAATTACAACAATAGACATCTCCGGAAAATAATATGAAAGACTTACACAATAGAGGTCAGCATCTAATTTTGGAACGCACCCTATCCGGTGAACGGAGATGTATAATCAACTATGAGATTTGACAATTGGACATCTCCCGAAACTGACGGCATAAGACTTCTATATTATTTTACGAAAATGTCTAATTGTCACTAGCGACTAGTGATAGTCAACAATATCCTTAATCAAAAGATATTTGCTTTGTTGTTCTTGTTTAATCTCCACAATCAACCTCCAATTACCATTAAGCCATACAGCGTACTTACCCTTTAGCTTACCTTTTTTGAGTTTGTGAAATCCCAGGTTCTTGTGGTTGTATAAATCCTGCTCGTTAGTTACTGTTGCAAGAATCTGCATCTTCTCGAAAAAATTTTCAACAACTGCTTCAGAGTATTTACGAGAACCTTCCTCTGTCTCGTACAGTTTCTGTATATCTCTGCAGGAAAACTCTAAAGGTTTAAAGGATTTTACTGCTTGGGAGCATTCCATATTTTTTTTGGTAACTTGATTCCGTGCTGATGTAGTCTTCATATAATTTATATCCAGACTTGTACCCCCTGGATGAGTATCTACACCAATCATTCGTAGCTTGGCAGAATTTTTCTTTTTATATTTTTTCATAAGTAAAATTACCTTGTTAGTAATTAAATTAACTAGACAATACCACTATAGATAATAAATCACAAAATGGTAATAAATTACTCAGTACACTTAACACTCTTAATACTTCCATCATCTTTAATAGCAACAATTTTAACCTTTACAACCTGCCCCTCTTTCAATGAAGCCGCTTTCTTTGGCTCTTTCTCTGTCAACTTAATAACTTCTAGTATCTGATAAGTAACTTTATTACCCTTAATACTTAGTACACTAGCATCTAAAACTTGGTCAACTTCAAACTTTTGCGACTGGGAAACCTCAGCAATTTCCGCTTGTCGCTGAGAAATTTCTGGCGCCATAGCAACAGCATTGGGTAAAGAAAAATCCTCAATAGGGCTAACTTTGTAATAGCGCATTAAACGCATAGCCCAACCTAGAATCTTGAGTATATTTTCAGCATTAGCTTTTTCCCCTTGCAAAAATTTATTGCAAGCAGCTTGGATACTATAGTAATAGTCTGAAGTTTTCTTGCTATGTCCTATTTGTCTACCATTACTTACTAGGGTTTTCAGATACTTAAAAAATCTTACCCCCGCATCTTGTTGGTTAACAATACTACGTAGATATGCAATAGCTTTTCCCAACTCGTTAACATCAGTTTCATCTTTAACTAAAGCCATTGCTAAATTATGGGCGAGTTGAGATTCGGCGTCTGTTAAGGATTCTTTTTGAGTCAACATTTAATACATTCCTTCTGGTGGTTGTCTATCGGTTGGGTAACGTAGGACGTTAGCTAGTTGTTGAAGTTGCTCGGATTGAATTAGTCGCGAATGTGCTGTTTGGATTTGGGTTTGGATAAATTGTTTCAGCTTATCTTCTGTAAGAAGATGATTATTGCTGGGAGTATATTGACAATAACGTTGTTTCAAATCTTGAATATTCTGTAAAACTCTTGCTTTGGTTATTTCTACAGTCATAGTTCCCATACCAATGGGTTTACCACCCCCAACTTTTAAAGCAATAGGGTATTTATTGTCTTGTCCCAATACAACAAATAATGTTCCTAATTCTTCGGGTTTGAGATTTTTAAACTGTAATTGGGTAGTAAATGTATATGCGCGTGCAGCTTGTTGGACTGCAATTCCTTGATTTTGCCCTTTTTCTATAGCGCGAATTGTATGATAGTAAAACTTACGTCCAGCTACTTTTCCTCCTCTATCAAAATATGCGCTTCCAGGTTCGGGACGAGGACGATATAATGACGGCATAAAACCTGTATTAAAGCCGACACTTTCACATTTTGCATCGTTAAATTCAATTAATCCTTGCCAATCTAAAGCACCAAAAACTTGACTTGCAGGGCAAAGTTCGGTCTTCTTTTTACAGGGTAAACGTTCTGGAGGTATTTTATCGCGATATTTTGATGTTATTATTGTTAAAGTACTATTAGTAATCGCTTCGTATACAGAACGAATACAACCTTTTAAGGAACTACCTTGAATTAAAAGATGTTTTTCAACACCTTGGGTCATAGTTTTAATTAATGAAATTCGACTTCCAACATCGACACCAGGGGCGACAATTCCTGTAGAAATATGTAAGGAAGTTTGGACATGTAGCTTTAAAAATAAAGTTCCATGCAAGCGATTTTTCTCAAATTTATCATGTCCCGCAGGCTCTTTTAAGTGAGGCTTTTCGCGGGGAAATGAGACAAATTGATATGGTTTATTAGGATTAGTTTCTGTTGAGTTATCGCGGGTTGGACGTTGGGGAGGAGCAGATTTTCTCGGTTGAGGTTTAGGAGTTTGGGTCATTTTATTTTTCTTTTACTGTTAATGCGACAAAATGGACGGTTGCAGTGGTAGAGTCTTGAAAATATCGTTGTTGAATTTCAGGTTGCTTCTCTGGAAAAATAAAACCTTTGGGAAACTTTGGTTCTTCCTTATGCCAAAATGCATCGCGATCGCAAATTTTCCATTTCCCTGTTAATGCATCAAATCCATCTAATTTAACTTCCTGTTTACTAAGAATTAAAGCTTCATATCCAGCCTTGTACTTTTTCCACCGTAACTCACAAATCCTATTAAACATTTGCCCTTCAATTTCTCCCCTCTCTGTGGGTAATTCCAGACAAATTCCACTTAGTTTATGAGAATAACACAAAAAGTAATAATTTTCTAACAGATTAGAAGCTTTTTTGGTAACATCAATAATTTGATTGATATTTTCTGCGGCTACAAATTGCCTATGATATACATATCCTTGTATCATGATGTCGTACATCCTAATACCTTACCCCAAGCACGAACCCCACGCATAAATAAATCTTTAACTCCTGCTTCTGTATCTCCTTCCCATTTCATTTCCACACCAAAACCTAAGTTCATCGAATTAGCCCTAACGGGAGTTTCTTGCTGATCAGGTTTTTTAAAGCCATATTTATTAGCTTCTTCCTCTGATAAAAATTCTCCAGCTCCCAGTAAATAATTCCAATTCCATTGATTGTCACTTCCTAAAAGTTTAATTTGTTTATTTTCTTTATTTTCTTCATTGATGACACATCCTGGATATTGAACTATGGCGGAATTATATTTAACTTTAACTGTTCCTAAACCGCGAGATTTGGCAAAGCCTAAACCAAACCAACCATCATTTAAATCACGTAATACTAAACCAATTAAACCAAGTTGCGCTAAGGTAAAATTTTTCAGATGGATTTTAGTTTTAAACTCTCCCGCAGTACATACTTGATAATTAAATGGCCCTACTGCAACCGAACCAAATACTCTATCAATTGCTACGCCATTACGTTCTTCAATATATAATTCTTTAACATTAACAGGGTATGCATCTTCCACTCTAACGCGGCTAGCTATTGAAGTATTACCAAACATTTGGTCAGTAAAAGAAGATTTTTGATAAATTTCGTGGGATGGTAAATCTTTACCCTGAGCATTTTTCAAATAACTATATTTATCATTTAAAGGGTCATTTGCCCAAATTTTATTACTATTATTACCACTATTACTATTAGGGTTTATCTCACTTCCAATTGTACGTACAATTCTTTCTGCATGAGCGCGAATTGCTCCTTTAAGACTGCTTCCGGGTAAATATATCGACCATCCCTCTTGATGAAATGTTCTCACAAATTCCATATCAGGGTTTGTAGGGTCAGCACCTTCCCGTCCTGATTTTACTAAAATTGGCCCATCTGGAATAATGCTGAAATCGATAGTACAATGATTAACAAGTCGTTTGTGCATGGGAATACCATATACTAGTAAATAAATGAAAAGTTATCAAAAATTAAGCCGCGACTAAGTTATCTAGCTGTAATTCACATTGATAAAATATGTAATTTACAACAGGAAAGAGTCTATCTAATTCGTAAATACTATAGGGACTATTATCTTTGGTAAATAAATTATTTTCTAACTTGCCAAATTGCCATCTGTCTCCATTAGAAACAATACCAAAGATAGTAACGGTTATTTCTTCATTGAGATTTCGCGCTGCAATCATTTCAGCGAGACATTGTGCCCAACCTGCTTCAAAATTATCTTGTTTAGCTTCGACTAAAATAAAATAAGGTTTATCAAAGACAATTTGACCAAGAGGAGAGCGTTTAGCAATCATATACTCAGGAAAACCTGATAGCTTTTCATCATAGTTAAATGATTGGTGGCTCCAGAGAGTTAGTTTTGTTTTATATTTTCTCCAAACTTCTATTAAAACTGGATATATTAAACTTTCGCAGACAGCAAATTCTGAGTTGTAAACAACCCCATCCTGTATTACTTCCTCTAAATTTTTTAAAAAGTAGTCAGGTATATTAAAAGGTCTCTCCCCTAAAAAATTAGCTTGAGTGTAAGTAATTTGATATTCTTTTAAAACTTCACCAAGGTTTTTAAAATTACTAAAAGCCATATTTATCCCTTTGTCTCAGTGGTCGTTTTGTCAGATTTAGTAGTTATCAACTTCTCAATTAATTGTTGTACCCAATGGTCTTTAAATTCCCGCGCATCCTCATAAGCAGTTTTATCACCCATCACCAGCTTTTTGAGATAATCAAGTAATAAATCTGGTCTATCTGGGAGATAATCAAACCATAGCATTTCGCTAATATCTAGTTTAACAACGCCTAAGCCACGAGAGCGACCGCCACCAAGGGGGATTTGTTCGGTTTCAAATTGATGTAAACCAATCATTAATAAACCTAATTCCCATTCTTCGGCATTTTCGACTATGGCTTTAAATTGAAATTGGGTTGCTGCGGGTACTACTTGGAAATCGTAAAGTTTTCCATCTGCGGCGGTTTCAGTATCTCTATCAATTGATACACCATCGCGTTCTTGGTATTGTCCAAACCAAGTATCTTGTATTACGTTTAAGTCCCGCACTTGAAATTTACTTGCTATCCAAGGAGAACCGAAGATAGAAGATATTAAATCTGTCTGTCTGATAATTTCCTCGGTTAAAGCTAAATCATCAGAGAAATTTTCTTTAAGTTTTTTAATTTCTTGAGAAGTTAAAGACCATTCCTCTTCAATTGCAGGATTTGCTACTAATTTTCGATTATTACCAACGATACCACGGAGAAAACTTTCTAAGCGCGATCGCATTGCTCCTTTAAAGCTAGAACCGGGGATTAAAGGATTACCCAATGCGTCTTTGATAACTGGTAAATCGGAACCAATCGGTTCGGTGGAGCGTCCTGCGCTAATTCTTAGTGCGGTTACAGTTGTCAGGGTTCCTGTTATTTCTAAGCGGTTTTTAAATGTGTCGAACATAGTTTGAATAGTTTTATATTTTCAATTAAGTAGTTTCTTTACCTTCTACATATTTATGAGTACCATAATGCCGTAGGTGTAGAGTGCCATTATTCATTTTACAACTGACTCTAAACTGCTTTCCTACGTAAAAATGGTCAACTCCCTCTTTATCTTTTGCTCCTTCGTATGGATAATATTCAATTTGCTTGGCGACTTCTCTAGTATTACCATTGGATTGCTCAAGTCTCATTGAAACTTTAGCAATAGTTTTTTGTAGACGAACTTTATCATTTACATCTTGAATTTTCTTGTAGTCTCCTCTAAAACTACTTTCGTAAAGTATTCTAGGAAAATTTAATAAAGTATCAGATAGCAGATTATCTTCGCATTGCTTCCAAACAAGTCCTCCCCAATTAGAAATTGTCATTTGACCATCTATCTCTGCAACCATCGCTTCTGGGATAGTCTTAGTTTTTTCCGGTGATAGACTGGCACCAACATCAAGTAAAGCTAAATTTGCAGTATGCTCTTTAAGCTTATCTATGTCCACAGTTATTGGTAAGCGAGGTATTGTAATTAATTTTGAGTATTTACCTTCAAAAACATAAACTATTTTATCCGCATAAAACATACCTATTGTGTTCATACATCCTTGTAAAGCTTTAAAACCTCCAACTAAATTGAAATAAACATCATAGTTAGGATGCTCTTTGACTTTTTTAGAAACCCAGTCTATTAAATCATCAATTCCTTGGTGAAAATTTTTTGTACTTACAGTTGAAAGCTTTTCTGGTGTATAGGTATCAACAAATGCAACTTTGTTTAGTAAAAATTCTTTTACTAAATTAGCCGTGATAATACCTTGTGCAGTATCAGTAGTTATTAAATAATGATAATCAAACTTAGCGGCTTCAATTTTCTTGTCATATAATTCATATAATTCATATATTCCATTTAATTCAGCACTAGCTTTACGAACTTCT
>Ga0209594_1001341_pt1 | contig 12393 bp, 11 predicted proteins | sample AshMeaCrysSpring_FD_184126 | JGI IMG/M metagenome (GOLD analysis project Ga0209594, IMG submission 184126) | Groundwater microbial communities from Big Spring, Nevada to study Microbial Dark Matter (Phase II) - Ash Meadows Crystal Spring... | ecosystem: Environmental > Aquatic > Deep subsurface...
CAAGTGGATAAGCAACATAAGTGTCTGGATGCTTTTCGACAACGATTTTAACCTGTTTCATGGCCCACATTCCCCCCCTATTCCGATCTCAAACTCAATCACTATAGCACGTTATACAGGAATCGAAAAACATCAAGGGGCCATTTGAGCCGAGGAGCGAAAAGTAGCCAATTCAATGATTATTAACGCTTTAGAGGTCGGCCATAGAGTTCAGCACGCCGGTCGGAAAGATAGGGGTTTTTCTTGCGGCCCCTTGAGATGGCGGCAGGATCGATATCGGCAAATTGCAACGCCGGGCTTGCGCCCGCGCGTGCAAGGTCATGGCCGTCGGGGCCGACGATGCAGGAAAGCCCGCAGTAGCCCAAGCTCCCTTCCCGGCCGCACATGCCGGCGTAGGCGACATAGACCTGGTTTTCGAACGCCCGCGCCGGCACGAGCGTGCGGCTGACGATGTCGAACGGCTCGATCAGCGCCGTGGGCACGGCGATCAGCTCCGCGCCGGCCAGCGCCAGCGCCCGCACCGCTTCGGGGAACTCCACGTCGTAGCAGATCAGGATGCCGATCTTCAGGCCGTCCAGGTCCGCCGTTACAAGATCGTCTCCCGGCGCGAATAGACGCTTCTCCTCGGTGCCGTAAAGATGCGTCTTGCGGTAGTTGGCGATCGCGCCGCGGGTGGGGTGGACGAGGCGGGCCGAATTGAAAATCCGCTCGCCGGAGCGCTCCGGGTAGCCGTAGAGGATGGAAATTCCTGATTCTCTGGCGATGGCCTCCACGGCCGCCGCCGAAGGCCCGTCCGCCGGCTCGGCCAGCGTGAAAACATCGTCGCCGATGCCGTAGCCGGTCAGGAACATCTCCGGGAATATCAACAGCCCGGCCTGCGCCGCTTCCGCCGCCAGCGCTCGGCGTCTCATAAGCTCAAGTGCGCCCGCAAGTTCTCCCGCCGGGCTCAATTCCTGGCAGACGGCAATTTTCACTTTTTTCGGCTGCCCGCCGCCGCGTGAATTTTTTCGAGCAGCTCCTCGAATTCATAAGGTTTGAAAAGGTAGTCGTAGGCGCCGTACTCCATCCCCTCGCTGGCCGATTTTTCCGACCCGTGTCCCGTCAGCATGATCACCGGCATGCCCGGGTCCATTTTCTTGAAAATCCTGAGCACCTCGATGCCGTCCATGTCCTCCATCTTGAGATCCAACACGGCCACGTCGAACTCGGCCTTGCGCAACGCCTGGATCGCCTCGGACCCGCTGAAGGCGCTGGTCACCTCGAGCCCCCGGCGCGCCAGCCGCTTGGCCATGACCGTGGTGAAGCCGACCTCGTCATCGATGAGGATTAGGCGGATTCGCTTGGAGGGTTCCGGTATTTCCGTGCTCATGTCATCCAGATTCTATGCGCGACGGGTGGTGATGGCTTTCATGCGCGCCTGCATGATTTTTTCCTCGTGCTGGCGCTTCTTGGCGGCCGCCTCGGTGACCTTCGCCACCAGCGTATCGATTTCCGCGGGCTTCATGAGATAGTCGAATGCGCCGATCTTCATGCCATCGATGGCGGATTCCACCGTGGCATGGCCGGTCAACATGATCACCTCGACCAGTGGAAACTGGCGCTTGATCTCCTGCAACGTCTCGATGCCGTCCATTCCCGGCATCTTGACATCGAGGATGACGACCTCCACGCCGGCATGTTCCTTCAGTTTCTTCAGGGCCTCATCCCCGCTGTGAGCCGGGATGATCTGCAGATCCCGCCGGGTCAGGCGTTTGGTCATGGCTTCCACAAAGGGAACTTCATCGTCTACGAACAGCACGTTGGCCAAGCTCATCGCTTCACTCCTTTATGCCTGGTTGTCTTCTCTGTGATCGTTGGGTTTCTCCGCAGGAGATTCGCTCTCAACAGACGGGATATGAACCGACATCGTGGTGCCGACGTCCACCGTGCTCTGCACTTCGATCCGCCCGCCCATGTTCTCGATGATGCCGTAGCAGATCGACAGCCCCAGGCCCGTCCCCTTGCCGACGGCCTTGGTGGTGAAAAACGGGTCGAAGATGCGATGCAGATTCGCTGCGGGAATACCCGCGCCGGTGTCGGCGACGTCCACCACCACGAAGCCGTTTTCCGCTCGGGTGGATAGGGTCAGCTTGCCGCCCTTCTTTTCCATAGCGTCCAGCGCGTTGTTAATCAAGTTCAGCATCACCTGCTGCAACTCGGAGAGCGACACCCGGATGGGCGGCAGGCCTTCCTGAAGCCGCGTCGTTATCTCCACCATGGCGTATTTCGCCCGCTGGGCGGATATGCCCACGATCTCATCGATCAGTTCGTTGATCTGGATGTCCTGAACCGAAAGAGACGTCTTGCGGGCAAAACTGAGCAGTTTGCGGGTGATCTCCTTGCAGCGCTTTCCCTGGATTTTGATTTGCGCGAGCGAGCGGCGCAGCTCCTCGATGTTCTTGCTGCCTTGGAATTCCTCCTCTTCCAGCAGGTCCCCGATCCAGCCGGCCTCCTCGACCATGATCGCCACGGGGTTGTTGATCTCGTGCGCCACGCCCGAGGCCAGCTCCCCGATGGAGGCCAGCTTGCCGGTTTCGATCACCTTTTCGTCCATGAGGTGCTTCTCTTCATCGGCCTTGGCAATGCGCATCACCATCCGCCGCGACAGCGCCAAGGCCATGATGATCACGGCCGCCGACCCCAGCGCCATGATCATTGTCGTGACGGCGAAGGACCGGTTGAGATCGGCAAAGGCATCCGACGCCCGCTGCTGATAGACCAGCAGCCATTCGCCGTTTTTGAGGGGCGCCTCCACATAGACGTACTCCTGGCCGGCCCGGTCCTTCCTCAGGAACACCTGGACGTCGTCGCTTTCGGCAAACATCCGCTTCCAGATGTCCGGCGGCTCACTGGAGTCGATCACCGCGGGCGAAATCGGCTGCGTGAGGGGGGTGGTTTGAAACTTTCCTTTGCGATTCAAAATGTAAGCAAAGCCGGTCTCGCCGATGCGGATGTTCTGAACCAGCGCATTGAAAGCGACGAAGTCGATGGTGGCCCGCAAGATCCACTCTCGGCCGCCCGCCTCGGAACGCACCGCGACAATGAAATGCGGCAGTCCGCGCAGCCCGAGAAAGACATCGCTGATGACGTGGTCCTTCTGCTTGACATCCTTGAACCACTCGGCGTCCCCGTAATAGACGTCGGCCAGCTTGAAAGGCCCGGCATAGGCTTTCTGATATCCCTGCGCGTCGACCACGCCGAGGTCGACGAAGGCCTTCTCGTATTCTTCCTTCAGCAGGTCGAGATTGCGCTGCAGCAGCTCCTCTTCCTTCAAGCGCTCAAAGCCGTAACGGGCGGTCATCAGGCGAATGTCGGTCAGGCGCTCCTGGAGGTAATTGTCGATGTTCTGCTTGTGCTTTTGGACCAGCTCGCGGAGATGGTCGCTGACCTTTTCCTTGTAGGAATGGCGGAATTGGAGGTAGAGCGTGCTGCTGACAAGAATCATCGGGACCAGCGACACGATGATGATGGTCAGGAGCATGTTCCGGATCAGCGAACGGTAATGCTTGTCCCGGGCGAGCTTTTCGGGAAACAGCCGGGTTATGATCGTGTCGAAGGGCATCAATGGCATTTCGACCCCATGAATGCAGTTCCCCACCAGCTCCGTCGCCGTCCGCGGTGGGTCAGGGCTGGATCTCTATCGTCGGATAGATGCCTTTCTGCATGCCCATCGGATAGGGCTGGATGATGTTGTAGGCGATGTTCTGCCCCTTCTGCGCATGCCCCTTCTTCTTGCGTCCGTCGAAATAGGCGCCGTTTTCTTCCAGGATATGGTCGATTCGATGCTGGAAAGCCTCGACGAACTTGGAGCCCCAGCCGGCGAATTCCATCCTGCCGATGGTGACCATGCGCTTGATGTCGCAGAGCGCCTTGAGGGAAATGCTGTTGTGTTCGACGTCGCGCGGGCCGGAAATGTATCCCCACACGAGGTGGTCAGCCGGAATGGAAACCGGCTCCTCGAGGTCGATGATCGTATGGGGCATGACGATGCTGCCCTTGCCGATGACAAGAGGCGCGTCGGGCAGGCCGTTCAGGAAGGAGTTGAAACCCACGAACGTTTTGCGGCCGAGCCGCGCGTTGACAATTTTGGCGCCGTGGGCCGTGACGTTGTCGCCTTCCAGAATCGAGTTGATGATGAAGCAGTTCTCCTGGGCATTGGCCCCCTTGCCGAGAACCGAGTTTTCTAAATAAGCACGCTGGGCGACCAGTGTGTTTTCGCCGAAGCGGGTTTTGGGAATAATGACCGCATATCGGCTGACGGATGCAGATTTAGGGACTCCCGGCAATGGGTCGAGGTGCACGGTATCGAAAACCCGGCGGAAATGCCCTTTGCGCTCGTTAAGGAAATCCATGAACCGGCCCTGAGGCAGTTGGCCCGGTTCGGTGCGGATGTATTGGGCGAGGACTTCCTCCGGGAATTGGTAACGGAAATCGAAGGTGTAGTCCTGGTTGATCCAGATCTGCCCCGCCTCGATCCGCTCGTGCCATAGCTCTCCGAGCTGAACGTAGGCGAAAGGCTCCACGATGCAGCCGTGCAGCGTCGTCAGGTCCGCCGTCGCGAAGGCGCCGAGGAAGCTTCCCTCCATAGGGGCGCCGTGGATGTTGGCGAAAGGGCAGGCCGCCGAGTTCTTGATCTGGAAGACCTCCGGGTTTTCGGGGTCGTGGGACTTGTTGTGCACGAGGGTCTTGACGAGCAGGCTGTCGGCGACCGAGATGATCTCGTCCTGGTCCATCGCCATCTTTATCCCCCGGTAGTGGAAGCTGTCCCCCTTCAGCTTGAGCTCATCCCCCCGGATGTCCGTCTTGTAGAGGACCGACCCGTCCACCCGGCACTTGCCGAGGAAGTAGCTTCCGGCCAAATTGGAGTGGCTGAAGCTGAATCGCAGGGGGTGGTGCCCGGTGATTCCGTAAAATGCGTAAAAGCTCGACAGCTTCCTGTCAGGGATACACGGCCGCAAATAGGGACCACAATCGAACTCCAAGCCCCTTAAATTGATGTTGATGCGCCGAATGATCCGATCGATGAGCTTCTGCAGTTTTTGCATTCCGGAGGCCTCCCTCCTGTCACTCCTGCGTTACCGGACCGTATGGATGTGTATCGCCTCTTTTTCCGGGCTTTGTGTCACTTGGCGATGGTCACGGGCATCCCCATGATCGGCCAGACGACGGCGACAAAAACGCCCAGAACCACCAACAGGATGATGCTGGCGATAGTTCCGTAGGTAAAAAACTCGCCGGCGGTGAATTGTTTCGAATCATAGGCAATGGCGTTGGGTGCCGCTCCTACAAGGAGCACGAAGGGCATGCCGGCCGTGACCAGTGCGGCATAAAGGATGACCTCCGCCGCCACCCCCAGGTAGGGGGCGATGACGAGCGCCACGGGAAGCGAGATCGCGATGGCGGCCACGTTCATGATGAAGTTGGTCATCACCAGCACGAAGAAGCCGATGCTCATGACGAAGACGAACCAGTTGGCCTTCTTGAAAAGCACCAGCCAGTTCACCGCCAGCCACTTGGCGGCCTCTGTCTGCCACAGGCAGAAGCCGATGCTCATGGCGCCGCCGAAAAGCAGGATGATGTTCCAGGGGATTTCTTCGAGGTCCTCAATGTCCAGGATGTTGAGAATGAAGAAGAGCAGGGTCGAGATCAGGATGATGGCGGTCTTGTCGATGGCGTTGAGGGCCGGGATGAAGGAACGCAGCGAGAGCGCCGTAACGCAGGTGAGGACGATCGCTGCGGCGAGGACCTCGTTGCGGGTGATCCTTCCGAGCTCCGAATTGAGCTGTTTGGCCTTGGCCCGCAGACCCGGTATCGATTTTTTTTCGGGCCGCAGAAACACCATGAAGAAGCCCCACAGGATCAATGTCATCAGCCAGCCGAGGGGGGCCATGTAATACGTCAGCTCGAAGAAGCTGACGCTCTTGCCGGCGATGTCCTTGAAAAAGCCGATCGCCACCGCCCCGCGTGCGGCGCCCAGAAGGGTGATGATGCTGCCGGCGCCGGCGACGTAGGCCATGCCCATGAAAAGGGTTTTGCCGAATTTGGTTTTCTTGTCACCCTCGCCGTACAGCGAATAAATGGACATCAATAAGGGAAACATGGTGGCAGCCACCGCCGTGTGAGCCATGATGTGGGTCAGGGCGGTGGTGACCACGAAGCAGCCGAGAACGATCATGCTGGTGTTCTCGCCGACCACCGCCAGCATGGTGTAGGCCAGGCGCTTGGTCAGGCCGGTTTTGGTGAAGACGAGGCCGATCACAACGGAGGCGAAGATGAACAGGACCGAAGGGTCCATGAAGTCCTTGAAGGCCTGTTCGGGGGTGCGGATCAGAAACATGGCCTGCAGCACCCCGATGGCGATGCTGGTCACCCCGATCGGCAGCACCTCGAACACCCACCAGATGCCTGCCAGCATGAACACGGCCAGCGCGCCTTTTCCCTCGCGGCTCAAGGGAAAATTCTTGCCCATGGGATCCACGGCATCGGGCCAGGGCGGCGAGTAATAGATGGCCACGAAAAGAAAGATGCCAAGAAAGAGAAAAATGATGCGTTTCCAATCGATGGGTGTTCTTTCGGCAATCGCCCCGGCGTGATCGGACATGGATTAACCCCCTCCTTGTTGGAACCCCCTATGGTCGGAAAACAGTCTTAAGCGTTAGCGAAGCTGACGCTCAGTTCAGCTTGCATTCCTTCATCATGTGGAAAACGGCCGTGAATACGTCCGTCAGCCGCAAGATGCCGATGATGTCCTCTCCGCGCGTCACCAGCAGCGACTGGTGGTGCCCGATGACGAACTGATGGATGGCCTCGTCGAGAGTGGCCGTTTCGGCGATGATTTCACCCTCGGTGGGTGTCTCCATGAACTTGGTTACGGGCTGCTCGGAAGCCTTGCGGCAGATATCGTGAAGCGGGCTGTCGAAGAGAAAGTAATCTTTCAGCATGGTCTTAAGGAACTGCTTGCTGAAACCGACCCCCCTCAACCCCCTTCCCTCCAGGATCTCCTTGTACTTCGGCTCGAGCGCCCTGAGCACGTCGATCTGGCTGATTTTTCCGACCACCTTGCCTTGTGGATCGAGCACCAGGATGGCTCGGTGGCGGTATTCGGAGTGCTTGTAGGTGTATTTTTCCTGGGCCTTTTCCAACGCCATCACAGCATCGTAAAGGGTGGCGCCGTCGCCGACGGTGGCGTATTCCGAAAGCGGGACCATTAGCTGGGACACTTTGAATTCTTTCATGGAAATCCTCCATTCCAGCGGTAAAAATAAGTGGTGTTGGGTAACATACCGCTATTCCGTTTTCAAGTCGATTTTTGTGTCTGGTAAGGCTGTAGACTTTTACGATAACAAAAGACTCGATAATCATATAAAGGGGTTTGAGAAGTGTCAGGTTGGCCTCGATTACTTCTCATGGCAAACAAGTAGTAATAAAGAGAAGGCACCTCCCTATCCAAAGCGCTGCGTGCTATGGAACCAGAAAGACCAACCTTATGGATTTATGAGGTGCCCATGGGAACTTACGCCGGAATCGATCTGCATTCAAGCAATTGTTATTTGGCCGTGATCGATGAGCAGCAACGACGACTTTATTCCAAGCGGCTGCCCAATTCGATGGATCACATTCCTGATTCGCCCATGCGGCGAGCTTACAACAGGGTTGGCTAACAACCACAGCGTTTGTCAAGCAAATGACTTGGACGCTGCATGGTATCGATCATTTTCTGGGGCTGCTCCGGCGGCCAAGGGCAGCGTGTCGATTACAAATCGAGTAAATATTCACAGGGTGATCAAGTAAAGATCACGCCAGCCAGCCCAGGTTGGGCGTTTGCTCTTTGAAATAGGCCTTCACGGTATCCACCAATAGCGGGAAGGTTGCCGGTTTCCGCAGCCGGCAGGTCTGCCGGAAGGTCAGCAGTCGCTCCACCCAGCGGTTCCCTTTTTCACTCTGAGTACCGTTGGAACGCTTGCGCCACAGTACGGCAAAACGCAGCGCCCGCTCGGCCCGGTTGTTGGTCGGCTCAACCCCGGCCTCATCGAGGAAGACCCAGAGCGTGTCGATCTCCCGCAGGACCTCGCTGGATAGGCGCCCGGCAACATCCTCGGCGCCTTCGAAGAACCACAAAAGCAGCATCAGCCGGGTATAGAAATCGGTCCACTTCTTTTTGCCGGGCGGCGCATGGGCAAACGCGCATAACTGCTGCAGAGCCTCTTTCAACTGCTCCCCGAAGCGCCGGCAGCTGTCATCGGTTCGTTCCGCCAGCCCGTTGGCCTTTTGGATCAGATGCGCCAGGCACGCTTGCCGCTGGTTGACCCAGTTGCGGTAGACTCCGTAGTTGTCGCTGACCAGAATCCCGCGCCAGTTGTCAATCAGCGCTTCAAACGCCTTCCGGGAACGGTTGGAATGCACGATGAAGAAGCTGGCTAAACAGTTGGTCATCGTCCACAGCCACTTGATCGCCCCGGCCTGCTGCCAGCTGGTCTCATCCACATGATTGACCGCCGCCCTGCGCGCCGAGGCCCCGATGGCCTCATGCACGGGTAAAAGCGCCGCCGAGAGCCGGTCGATCACTTTCTGGATCCCGCCCTTTGAAATGGGAACATCGAAAACGTCTTGGATGAACCCCTCCACGGCCTTTCGACTGATCCCCTGGATGCCGCTCAACTCGGCCACCAACGCACCGAACCGGGGACCATAGCCGGTTTGATACTCTTTGGGCAGCTGCGCCTTCACCCAGCGGCCGCAGCCGGAGCACTGGCTCTTTTTCAGCACTACGTGCTTGACCTGCATGGCGATCTCGGGCGGCTCGATCCACTGATGTGTGTAAAAGGATCGCAGCGATCCCGCCCGCCGCAGCGTACACCCGGAGGCGCAGGGACTGGGATCGATGGTTACGACTTCGCTCGGCTTGAGCATCTGCTGCCGATGACCCTTATGCCCCTTCTGGCCGCCCCGCCGGCGCCTGGATTTTCGCCTCTCCCGCTCCGGCCGCTGATAGGGCGGATCCGATGAGGGCGTCTTTTTGGAGTTTTGCGAGTTCTGATTGAACCGGTTCTCAAGCTTCTCGACGCGCTGGCGCAGTTGAACATGATTGTCTTCCAGCCCTTTGATGCGCTGCTCCAGACTCTCCACGTACCGTTGCACGGGCTCCGGTGTGGCCGTCCAATCAGACTCGCTGAAGGCTCGCTTTATCGACAGGATAGTAAATGTAGCATGTGATTTAAGAAAAGTCTAGCGGTTTTAAAAATTATTTCAGTTGGTTATTAACAATTAAAGCCCCGTGCAATTCCAAGCAGCTGCAGTCGATACTTGGCCCCGTGAACGCTTACTCTCATTTTAAAGATGGAAGAAATACTCAGGAGATAGGGAGCAAAGGATGAATCAGGGCAAAGGCTCGGCCGGCCAGGCCGGGGTCCGTTTCTTCTCGAAAATGTCTGCATCCATATCACACGATATCAAGAACGTGCTGGCCGTCATCAACGAGAACGCCGGTCTCTTGGATGATCTCTGCCTCATGGTCGCACGAGGCAAGCCCCTAAACTCTGACCGTGTGAAGCGGCTGGACGGAGACATCCAGGAGCAAGTCCGGCGGGGAGATCAGATCGTAACCATCATGAACCGGTTCGCTCACAGCGCCGATAGCGAATCCATGCCGGTCGATCTTGGAGAGCGGTTGTACCTTCTTGAAGCGCTGTCGCAGCGGGCAGCAACCATGCGGGGCGTCCGCCTGGAAGTCCAACGTCCTGCCGCCCCGGTGAGGGTAGCGATAAAGGCTGGTAAGCGAATCGGCTCCTGAGGTGTCGCTTCTGAAATCCCCCGCCCCCTTTTTCAAAGGGGGGAAGCAGAGGAATCCGCTTCCTTTTTTTGTGGGAGCGGCATCTTGCCGTGATAGTCGAGGTTGGAAGCCTCTCCCGCCAAAGAGCCTCTTCGTTTTGATAGAATGGGCCTGTGCGCCACCATTCTAATTGGTTCGACTCTCCGGCGTGAGCGCCCCCATCAGCCGCGGCAGGTCGCCGAAGCGGCCGATGAGCCCGAAGATCAGCGCCGCCAGGGCCACGAAGAAGATGGTCACCGCGGCCATGACCGGGGTGTAGCCGTAGCGCAGGGCGTTGAAGATCTTGATGGGCAGCGTCTCCACCGTGAAGCCCGCCACCATGTAGGCCACGATGTACTCGTTCAGGCTGAGCACGAAGCAGAAGGCGTAGCCCGAGACCAGGTAGGAGCGCACCATGGGGAAGACCACCGTGCGGAAGACCTGCCGCGAGTCCGCCCCCATGGTCTCGGCGGCCTCGACGATCTCGCGGTCGATGGATTCGAAGCCCAGCGAGATGGTGACGAGCGGCAGGGTCACGAAGAAGATGGCGTGGGAGACGACGGTAGCGACCATCTGCCCGTAGAGCCCCACGGTCGCCCAGAAGGCCAGGAACCCCAGCGCGGTGATGACCGGCGGCAGCATGAAGGGCGCGATCCCCAGCATGAAGAGCACGCGCGCGTAGAACACCCGGTAGCGCCAGAGGAAATAGGCGAGCGGCAGCGCGATCGAGACCGCCGCCAGGCTCGACAGGGTCGCGATGATCAGGCTGTTCTGGACCGGCACGAGCCAGGCGCTCTCGGTGAAGAGCTCCACATACCAGGCGAGCGAGAGCCCCTGCGGCGGGAAATACAGGGTCTTCTTCGCGTTCAGCGACACCCCGCCGACCACCACGATGGGGCTCAGCAGAAAGAGCATGACGAGCGAAAGGAAGATCTGGCGCAGCGCCCGGTTCATCGCTCGGCCGGCCCCCTTCCCCTCCCCGCCAGCATGGTCAGGCCCACCAGCGCCAGGCTCACCGCCATGAAGAACACCGACATGGCCGCCGCGAACGGCAGGTTCGAACGGTAGATGGCCTCGTCGGTGATCAGCACCGAGAGCGTCCAGTGCTGCGGCCGGCCCAGGATCTGCGGAATCAGATAGGTGCCCAGCGTGAAGGCGAACACCATGATCAGGGTGGCGACGATGGCGCTCCTCAGGGAGCCCACCACCACCGTGAAGAACGTCTTCATAGGCGACGCGCCCAGCGTCTGGGCAGCCTCCGGCAGGTGCGGGTCCAGCCGCGAGAGCGGCGGGTAGAGCACCAGCACGGTGTAGGGAAAGGCGATGTAGCACATGCCGCAGGTCAGCGCCCAGAACCCGGGGGACCAGCTGACCGCTTTTTCCATCAACCCCAGCCAGACCAGCAGGTTGGAGACCCCTGCGGTCTGGGAGAGCATGATCGACCAGGCGAAGGCCACGATGACCGCCGAGAGCGAGAGCACCGAGACCAGCGTGACCAGCCAGACCACCTGGGCCCGGCGACGCATGCGCGTGACGAAGTAGGTGAAGGGAAAGCCCGCGGCGACGCACAGCGCGGCGCAGAAGGCCGAGATGAAAATCGAAAACGCCAGCACCCGCCCGAACAGCGCGGTGAAGAGGTTGGCGTAGTTGTCGATCGAAAATTCGGTGATGTAGAAGCCGCCCGGCTCGCGCTGGCAAAAGCTCACCGCCAGCATGATCCCGAACGGGATGACGAAGAAGACCGCCAGCGTCGCGGCCGGGTAGAGGATCGGACGGTGGGCGGCCAGGCCCTTGGGTTTGGCCGCGATCATGCGCCCAGCACCACGCAGGCTGAGGGCGGCAGCACCGCCGTGGCGGCGTCCCCCTGCCGAACCGCGGGGCGGCTCTTAGGGGTGGACTGGCTGACGATCTGGAAGCCGTCGCAGTCGAGGTAGATTTCGACGCTCGAGCCGACGTCGCGCACGAACGCCACCCGGCCCTGCAGATGGTTTTCGCCCTCGCGGGCGCCGGCCAGCACGGAGATATCCTCCGGCCGCACCGAGATGCTGACCGCGCTGCCGGCCGCAACCCCGGCCGGCAGGGCCTCGACGCTCAGGGTCATGCCCGATACCGTCACCTCCCGCCCCCCCCGGCAAATCCCCTTAAGCAGGTTGCTCGTCCCGATGAAGTCCGCCACGAAGGTGTCGGCCGGGTGGCGGTAGATCTCGAGCGGGCTGCCCATCTGGTGGACCTGGTTGTCGGTGCCCATCACCACGATCAGGTCCGACATGGTCATGGCCTCGCGCTGGTCGTGGGTCACCAGGATGGTCGTGGTCCCCAGGCGCTGCTGCAGCATGCGCAGCTCGAGCTGCATGTCCTCGCGCAATTTGGCGTCGAGCGCGGACAGCGGTTCATCCAGCAGGAACAGGCGCGGTTCGATCGCGAGCGCCCGCGCGATGGCGACCCGCTGCCGCTGGCCGCCGGAGAGCTGCGAGACGGCGCGGCCGGCGTAGCCGGGCAGCCGCACCAGTTCGAGCAGCTCCTCCACGCGGCGCAGGCAGTCGGCG
>Ga0209594_1001344_pt1 | contig 12384 bp, 9 predicted proteins | sample AshMeaCrysSpring_FD_184126 | JGI IMG/M metagenome (GOLD analysis project Ga0209594, IMG submission 184126) | Groundwater microbial communities from Big Spring, Nevada to study Microbial Dark Matter (Phase II) - Ash Meadows Crystal Spring... | ecosystem: Environmental > Aquatic > Deep subsurface >...
TTTCCTCGCCGTGGTGCCGGTCGCGGCGCTGTTCTTCGGCCTGGGCTACCTGATGCAGCGCGCGCTCATCAACCCGTTCATCACGCGGCCCGAGCACTCGCAGTTCATGCTGCTGGTAGCGGTGGCGATCATCATGGTGAACGGGCTGCTGATCGCGTTCGGCCCCGACGCGCGCGGCGTGCCGGTCGATTACGCGCTCGACTCGTTCGCCATCGGGCCGCTCGTGGTGGACAAGGTGCGCGTCTATGCCGCGCTGGCCGCCTGCGCCATCGCCGCGGCGCTGTTCGCCTTCTTCCGCTACACGCTCACCGGCCGCGCCATCCGCGCCTGCGCGGACAACCAGCTCGGCGCGAAGGTCGTGGGCCTCGACGTGAAGCGCTACTATGCGCTTACGTTCGGGCTCGGCTCGGCCTGCGTCGGCGCTGCGGGCTGCCTGATGGCGCTCCTCGTCGACGTGACGCCGATGCTCGGGCCGGTCTACACGCTGCTCGCGTTCGTCATCGTCATCGTCGGCGGTCTGGGCTCGATGACCGGGGCGCTCGCCGGCGGCGTGCTGATCGGCGTGTCGGAAGCGATGGCGGGGCTCTTCTTCACGCCCTCGGCGAAGAGCATGTTCAGCTTCGGGCTGCTCATCCTCGTCCTGCTGCTGCGGCCGCAGGGACTGCTCGGGAAGAAGGCGTGAGCGGGCGTCCCGAGACGGTTGCCGCCGCGGCATCGCGAAGCGTGGTGCGCGCGAGCGATGCCGCGTACTCGCGCCGCGCCGTGGTGCTGCTCTCGCTCCTGCTGCTCGCGCTGCTCGCGCTCCCCCTCTTCGCCGACGCCTACCTGCTTTCGGCGGCGATCCTGGTGCTCTACTTCGCCTACGTCGGGCAGGCGTGGAACCTGATGATGGGCTATTGCGGCCAGCTCTCGCTCGGCCACTCGCTCTACGTCGGGGTCGGCGCCTACGCCGCCGCGGCGCTCTTCGTGCACTTCGGTGTATCGCCGTGGATCGGCGCGATGGCGGCCGTCGCGGCAAGCCTTGCCTTCGCGGCGCTGATCGGCGTGCTCGCGTTTCGCTTCGGCATCGGTGGCGTCTACTTCGCGCTCCTCACCATCGCCTTCGCCGAGTTCACGCGCATCGGCTTCGACCACTTCGATTGGGTCGGTGGTTCCGGCGGCTTCTTCCTGCCGGTGAAGGAGTTCGGCACGATCGACCTCTGGCGCCTGCGCGGTCCGCCGGCGATGTTCTACTACTTCGTGCTGGCGATGGCGGTCGCCGCGTTCCTCGCCGCGTGGCGGCTGCGCGAGAGCCGCATCGGCTACTACTGGCTCGCGATCCGCGAGGACGAGGACGCCGCGCGCGCGCTCGGCATCGACACTTTCCGCTACAAGCTCGCCGCGATCCTGGTGTCCGGCGGCATGACGTCGATCGCCGGCGTGTTCTTCGCCTTCTACTACAACACGCTCTTCCCCGAGCAGATCTTCTCGATGGCACGCTCGATCGAGATCATCCTCGGGCCGATCATCGGCGGCCTCGGCACGCTTTTCGGCCCGGTGCTCGGCGCGTTCGTGCTGACGCTTCTCGGCGAGGCGATGACGGCGCTCACCGATGCCCTCGGCATCAGCGTCCCGGGCTTGAAGCAGGTTTTCTACGGCGTGTGCCTGCTCATCGTCGTGCTGTTCCTGCCGAACGGCATCTGGCCCGAGCTCGCGAAACGACTGGGTCTCCGCCACGCGCCGGGCGACCGCTGATCATGGCGCTGCTCGAGGTGCGTTCGCTCGGCAAGAGCTTCCGCGGCCTGCGTGCGGTCGCCGAGGTGAGCTTCGACGTCGAGGCGGGCAGCATAGCGGCGCTCATCGGGCCGAACGGCGCGGGCAAGACGACCTGCTTCAACCTCATCGCCGGCGTGTATCCCGCGGACAACGGCAGCGTCGCCCTCGCCGGGCGGACGCTCACCGGCCTGCGCCCGGACCAGGTCTGCCGCGAGGGGGTCGCGCGCACCTTCCAGGTGGTGAAGCCGTTCGCGCAGCTCACAGTGACCGAGAACGTCGTGGTCGGGGCGCTGAACACCCTGCGCGATGTCGCAGCGGCGCGCGCCGAAGCGGCGCGGGTGCTCGCGCTCGTACACCTCGAAGCGAAGGCGCACCAGCCGGCGGCCAGTCTCACGCTCCCGGAGCGCAAGCTTCTCGAGGTCGCGCGGGCGATCGCCACCCGCCCGCGCATCCTGCTCCTCGACGAGGTCATGGCGGGGCTGCGGCCAACCGAGGTCGACGAGATGGTGGAGGTGTTCCGCCGCCTGAACCGCGACAGCGGGCTCACGATACTGCTCATCGAGCACGTCATGCGTGCGGTGATGGCGCTCGCGGAGCGCGTCGTCGTGCTCCATCACGGCGAGAAGATCTGCGAGGGTGCGCCCGAGGATGTGGTGCGCGATCCGCAGGTGCTCGAGTGCTACCTCGGCTCGGAGACGCTCGATTGAGCGCAGCGCTGACGGTCGAAGCGCTCGACCTCTTCTATGGCGACGCACAGGCGCTCGACGGCGTTTCGATCGCGGTGGAGGAGGGCAGCATCGTCTCGATCGTCGGCTCGAACGGCGCCGGCAAGTCGAGCCTGATCCGCGCGATCGCCGGCATCGAGCGCCCGCGTCGCGGCCGCATCCGCCTCCGCGACCGCGACATCGCCGGGCTGCCGAGCCATGTCGTCTGCGACCTCGGCGTCGGGCAGGTGGCCGAGGGGCGGCAGGTGTTCCCGTCGCTCACGGTGCGCGAGAACCTCGAGATGGGCGGCATGCTGCCGCGGGCGCGCGCCAAGGCGCGCGCGATGCTCGAAGAGGTGTTCACGATGTTCCCGCGGCTCAAGGAGCGCGAGCGCCAGGCCGCGGGGACGCTCTCCGGCGGCGAGCAGCAGATGCTCGCGATCGGTCGCTGCCTCATGGGTCAGCCGGAGCTGGTGATGTTCGACGAGCCCTCGCTCGGGCTCGCGCCCGCGGTCGTGCAGAGCGTGTTCCGCACCATCCGCGATCTTCACACGCGCGGGCTCACCATCGTGCTCGTCGAGCAGAACGTCGCGGTCTCGCTCCGCCTCGCGAGCCGCGCCTACGTGCTCGAGAACGGGCGCATCGTCATGCAGGGGACGGGGGCGGAGCTGCTCGCGGACGATCGCGTGCGCCGCGCCTACCTGGGGCTGTGAGCGACATGCCGTCGTCGACCCTGTCGGAAGCGCTTCGTTTGCCGCAAGAGAGAGCGCTGGCGAAACCGGTGCGGCGCGCCCCAAGCCGGGGCGCGTGCGCGTCGCCGGCAGTGCGGTCGGTGCGTCGTATCGCTTACGAACACCGTCGCCCATGACCGATTCCCCGGGCCGTTTTCCGCTGCGGTGCGCTCCGTGCGCGGCTGGCACGGATGCTGCTCACGCTCAGGGCACTTTCGCCTGTTTTTCCTCCTCCTTTGGGGTGAAAGTCTTTCGGCCCTCGAGAATCGAGGGCCGTTTTCTTTCTCGGTGCGCCGGCAGGGCGCACTCGATCGGAGGGTGTCGACTCGGAGCCGCAGCAGGGCGCGCGATGACGCTCACTGCGCTGGATGCGATTCATGTAGTCCACGAGGGCGATGATCTTCGCGTGGGCCAAGGCGCTGCGGAGGTCGTAGAGGGGCACGCTGTCCGTGCGCGGGAGGTCCGGTACGCGGCCACGAAACTCGTCGCCCCAGATCGGCATGTCGCGCGGCGCGTGCGCGGCGACGTCGGCGCGGCCGTCGATCACGTCGTACAGGCGCTGCGCGGGGAACACCCACCGTTGTTCTTCTTCAGCGTCGTGAGGTCCCCGGCCGGTTTGGTGAGCTGCCCCGTACGCGACAGTGGCCCATCGCCCTTGCCCGACGTCCCGTGACAACTCGCGCACCAGGGATGGGCCTACAACGTCGGCCCCCGCGCCCGGGCGCGCAGCCGCTCGTACTCGCCCTGGCACTTCGTGCAGCGGATCGCGCTCGGGTAGGCGCGCAGCCGCTCGAAACCGATCGACATGCCGCAGTCCTCGCACTCACCGAAGTCGCGCTCCTCGATGCGCGCGAGCGCCGTATTGACCTGCCGCACCTCCTCGATGTCGCGCCGGGCCATCTCGAAGTCGGTGCTGGCGATCGCCGTCGCGAGTGCGGCCTCGCCGGCCTCGCTCCACTGGTCGACCTCGCCGGTGCCGGTATGGGCGCGCGATTCCGCGAGCTTGGTGCGGATCTCCTCGAACAAGGCGGTGCGGCGTGCCGTCAACTGCTCCTTGAGCGCGGCCTTCTGTTCCCGGGTGAGGCGGGCCATTGAATGCTCCCTTCCGCGGCGTCGGGGTGAGAGAACGGCGCGTCGAACGACACACGCCTGAAACACACGGTAGACCCCACTGAGCGTGGGCCTTTGACGAGGATCAACGCAGAGGCCGGCTTGAAACCGGACGCGTTCGGCCCGATACAAGGGATCCAGGAAGAGCCCGAACGTCCCCATATCACCATGACTTTATCCCTCGACGTGACGACCGAGAGCTTCGAGCGCGAGGTGCTCGAAGCTTCCCGCAGACAGCCCGTGGTGGTGGACTTCTGGGCGCCTTGGTGCGCTCCCTGCCGTGCCCTCAAGCCGATCCTCGAGAGGCTCGTGCGCGAGTACGCGGGCAAGTTCGTGCTCGCCAAGGTCGACACCGACGAGCACCCCGAGGTCGCCCAGCGCTACGGGGTGCGCGGCATCCCGAACGTCAAGGCGTTCGTCGACGGGCAGATGGTCGACGAGTTCACCGGTGCGCTACCGGAATCGCAGGTGCGCGCGTTTATCGACGCGCTCGTTCCGTCGCCCGGCGAGGTGCTGCGGCGCGCTGCGGTGGCCGACGTCGCCGCGGGGGACTTCGAGGCTGCCGAAGGCAAGTTGCGGGAGGCGTTGGCGCTCGATCCGCAACGCCAGGCGGTGCGCATGGACCTGGCGGAGCTGCTTGCGGCGCGACCCGACTATCCGGCGGTGGAGGCGCTGCTTGCGCCGCTCGAGCACGAGGTGGGGGACGCTCGTCTGGAGAGGCTGCGCGCGCGCCTGTCGAGCTGGCGGGCGGCACAGTCGCTCCCCGGCGCGGCGATCCTGCGTGAGCGGCTGGCGCGCGATCCCGCCGATTTGCCGCTGCGTCTGGAGCTCGCCGAACGGCTCGTCGCCGACGGCGACCTTCGCGCCGCGATGGAGGAGTACCTCGAAGTGGTCGCGACGGACCGCGGGGACCTTCGCGAGCGCGCGCGCCAGGGGCTGCTGCGGGCGTTCGGCCTCGCCGACAGTGGCGATGATCGCGTGCGCGAGGTCCGGCGGCGGCTCGCCTCGCTTCTGAACTGACGGATCCTCGCGTAATCGCGCCCCGCAAGGCGGGCTGACCCGAACGCGTGATAGGCGGCGCCGGCCCGACCGTCGAGCCGCTCCGGCGCGAGCGGCTTGCGCGTTTCCGCGACCCCCCTCGCCGTCGGGCAATGGTGCGCCGGACCGGATGTCTCGCCCTCGATTCGGCGGCGGCGCGAGGATGTGGCGGCCTACGCCGACCCGCGTTGCCCGAGCGCGGCGTGCCGGTGGGCCCGCGGTGGCCGCGTGCCTGTTTTTTCGGCACAATCCGCGACGCGCCGCGGCGCCGCTGCGGCAGACCCTGACGCCACGCTGCGCCATGCCGGAAGCACCGCTGATCCTGACCCTCGACTCGCACGGGGTGCCGCACCGCTGGGTGACGTGGCAGCAGGCGTGCTTCTACTACGCCAAGAACCTCGTCGCCTGGACGCTCGGCGGCCACGCGTTCACCGTTTATGGGGGCGTCTCGCGCGCCACCGGGCGACGCTCTTCGATCACAGGCCACTCGATCATCGCAGTGAAGGGCAAGGCGATGGCCATGAAGGGCTTTAACCAGGTGCCGCCGCTCTCCAACCGCGAGCTCTTCCGCCGCGACCGGCACATCTGCGCCTATTGCGGCGGCGAGTACGGGTACCTGCGCCTGACGCGCGACCACATCCAGCCGCTCTCGCGCGGCGGCCGCGACCTGTGGATGAACGTGGTCACGGCGTGCCGCCATTGCAATGGCCGCAAGCGCAACCGCACGCCGGAGGAGGCCGGCGTCGAGCTCCTCTACGCGCCCTACGTCCCGAACAAGGCCGAGTACCTCATCCTCACGAACCGCAAGATCCTCGCCGACCAGATGGAGTTCCTGGTGCAGCACGTCGCCTCGGGGAGCCGCGTGCTCGGTGACTTCGCGCCCGAGGCCGGCTAGGGAAGCGAGACGCGTCCTCGGAGCCTGAGGTGGCGCAGGACTTCTGGACGGACAGCGGCTTCCACCTGCTAGCGCGAAGCGCCGAAGGGCGGCTGCAGCTCACCGACGATTTCCTGCGCGCCTATCTGCTCCGCCCCGAGATCCGGCCGATCGAGGGCGAGAGCGGAGCGCACGAGCTGGCCCTGCACGAGCGCCTTCTCGAACAGCCGCGGCGCTCGGTGAGCGACGCCGAGATCGAGTCGATCGACGATGCCGACACCCGGTTCAACTATCGTGTGCTTCTCGACTTTCGTCGTCGCCTGGCCGCAGTGCCGGACCTGGAGTCGTGCTACCTCGGCTTCTTCGCGGGCGAGCGCGTGCCCGTGCCGCCGCTCTTCGTCGACCAGCTCGCGCACGTGATCCTGCGCAACGTGCTCGACGGCGTCGAGGATGCGCTGGAAGCGCGCGTCGGCGAGCTCTTCTTTCGCGAGCAGAAGGCGAACGTCGACGCCGGCAGGGTCATGCTCGCCGATCTCGAGACGGTGGAGATGCATGCGAGCGGCAGCGCGTACGGCAGCCTCGGCCGGCTGCTGGTCGAGGCGCAGACGCCGCCCCGCAACGTGAACCTCGACGTCCTCGACGCGGACAACGCCGGACTCTACTGGACTCGCGACCTGCGGCACGACTTCGTGGTGAGCCTCGATCACGGCCGGGCCGGGGGCCGCGCGCTCGCCCGCGTAATGACGAAGTGGATCGCGCACTTCACCGGGTTAGGCGTGACGATCGAGCCGGCGGCGGCGATCCGCGACGAGCGCTGGACCTGGCACATCGGGCTCGATGCGCAATCCACGGCGCTCTTGAACGATCTGTGGCGCGGCGAGGAGGTCGAGCCGGGGCGAATGCACCGGCTGCTCGCGCTCTTCCGGCTGACGTTCGACGAGCCGGGGGTGATGCGCGCGGAGGTCGCGGGGCGCCCGGTGTACCTCGCGCTCGCCATGGACGAGCGCAATGTCGTGCGCATGAAGCCGCAGAACCTGCTCCTGAACCTGCCCGTGTCGCGGAGCCAATAGACGCATGGGCCATGCGGTTTCGGTCACCGGAGAGGGGCACCCGGGCGCCGCTTCCCGACGGCCGATCCCGGATCGCCGATGTGCTGCACCGCAATTGCGCGGTGTAAGCTTCGCGATGGGGTGATTGACTCACGTCAAGTCCGGCGCGCTGGAGTGGGTCTAAATCTAACGCCGACGGCGCGGCGGTCCGCGGGACGTCGCGCGAGGCGCCGCGAGTTGCGCGGCGGGCGCCGGTGTGCTTGCGCGCACCGCCGGTGCCAGACGCCTTTGCCCTACGATGGATGCCATAGGAGGCGAACGATGAGCAGCAACCCAGTGGGCGCCGACGCTCCCACGCGCAACAAGAAGCTGGTGGCGTGGGTCAGCGAGATGGCCGCGCTGTGCAAGCCTGATAAGGTCGTTTGGGCCGACGGCTCGAAGGCCGAGTACGACCGGCTGTGCGACGCGATGGTCAAGTCGGGCACCTTCGTCCGACTGAACCCGGAGAAGCGCCCCAACTCCTTCCTCGCACGCTCGCATCCCTCCGACGTCGCGCGCGTCGAGGAACGCACCTACGTCTGCTCGGTGCAGAAGGACGATGCCGGCCCGACCAACAACTGGGCGCCGCCGGAGGAGATGCGCAAGACGATGCGCGAGCTGTTCGACGGCTGCATGCGCGGGCGCACGATGTACGTGATCCCGTTCAGCATGGGTCCGATCGGATCGCCCATCGCGAAGATCGGCGTCGAGATCACCGACAGCGCCTACGTCGTCGTCAACATGCACCTCATGACGCGCGTCGGCACGAAGGTGCTGGACGCGCTCGGCGACGAAGGCTTCTTCATTCCGTGCATGCACTCGGTGGGCGCGCCGCTCGCCCCCGGGCAGAAGGACGTCGCCTGGCCGTGCGAGCCCGACATCTCGCGCAAGTACATCGTGCACTTCCCGGAGACCTACGAGATCTGGTCGTACGGCTCGGGATACGGCGGCAACGCGCTCCTCGGCAAGAAGTGCCTCGCCCTGCGCATCGCGTCGGTGATGGCGCGCGACGAGGGCTGGCTCGCGGAGCACATGCTGATCGCCGGGCTGCAGTCGCCGTCGGGCGAGACGACCTACCTTGCTGCGGCCTTCCCGAGCGCCTGCGGCAAGACCAACCTCGCGATGCTCGTGCCGCCGGCCGGGTTCGAGGGCTGGAAGGTCAAGACGGTCGGCGACGATATCGCCTGGATCAAGAAGGGGCCGGACGGCAAGCTCTACGCCATCAACCCCGAAGCCGGCTTCTTCGGCGTCGCCCCGGGCACGAACGAGAAGTCGAACCCGAACGCGATGGCGACGGTCAAGAAGAACTCGATCTTCACCAACGTCGCGCTCACCGACGACGGCGACGTGTGGTGGGAGGGCATGACCGACCAGCCGCCGGCGCACCTCATCGACTGGAAGGGCGAGGACTGGACGCCCGGTTGCGGCCGGCCGGCCGCGCACCCGAACGCGCGCTTCACCGCGCCCGCAGCGCAGTGCCCGAGCATCGACCCCGAGTGGGAGAACCCGAACGGCGTGCCGATCGCGGCATTCGTGTTCGGTGGCCGGGTGAGCAAGGACATGCCGCTCGTGTTCCAGGCGTTCAACTGGGCGCACGGCGTCTACCTGGCTGCGACCATGGGGTCCGAGGCGACGGCGGCGGCCATCGGCCAGGCAGCGATGCGGCGCGACCCGATGGCTATGCTGCCGTTCTGCGGCTACAACATGGCCGACTACTGGGTGCACTGGCTGAACATCGGCCGGCGCGTCCCGAACCCGCCGCGCATCTTCCGCGTCAACTGGTTCCGCAAGGACGACAACGGCAAGTTCATCTGGCCGGGCTTCGGCGAGAACATGCGCGTGCTCAAGTGGATCGTCGACCGCGTCCACGGCCGCGGCTTCGCGGTCGAGAGCCCGCTCGGCTGGATGCCCCGCCACGAGGACCTCGGCTGGAAGGGCCTCGACTTCCCGGCCGACAGGTTCTACAACCTGATGTCCGTGGGGCGCGACGCGGGCGCGTCGGAGGCGCGCTCGCACGAGGAGCTGTTCGACCGCTTCCTCGATCGGCTGCCGAAGGAGTTCATCCTCGAACGCGAGATGCTTCGCTCGCGGTTGTGGCGGTCGCCGGACCGCTGGGAGCTCGCGCACGAGGAGTGAGCGCCGGGGCGTAGGCGCGAGGCGGGCGTGGGTGCCCGCTACGCGCGGTGCCGGGGCGCGACTCCCCGGCACTTTCTGCATGACGATCGCGGCGCGGGGGGCGCGCTGGCGTGCATGCTCTTGACGCGGCGGGTCGGGCGCTTCCGCGCCCGTCGGCCCGTTCGCGCTTGCGGACCGCGCGGTCCGCGGTGGTGACACGCGCTATGGGGGTAACATGAATCAGCGGGCCGATAACGGCGCGATGTACGAGGACGTGCGTACGGGCCTCGGCGTCGAGGCGATCAAGCGCGATTTCCGCGACAACCTCTTCTGCATGCAGGCGCGGTTCCCGGCGGTGGCGACGCGCAACGACAAGTACATGGCGCTTGCCTACACGGTGCGCGACCGGCTGCTCAAGCGCTGGATCAACACCAGCGCCACCTACCTCGCCAACCAGGGTCGAACCGTCTGCTACTTCTCGGCGGAGTTCCTGCTCGGACCGCATCTCGGCAACGCGCTCCTCAACCTCGGCATCCTCGAGGAGACACGCCTCGCCATGGCCGAGCTCGGCATCGATCTCGAGGAGCTGATCGAGCAGGAGCAGGAGCCGGGCCTCGGCAGCGGCGGCCTCGGGCGGCTCGCCGCGTGCTACCTCGACTCCCTCTCGACCTTGCAGATCCCGGCGATCGGCTACGGCATCCGCTACGAGTTCGGGATCTTCGAGCAGGTCATCAAGTACGGCTGGCAGGTCGAGGAGGCCGACACCTGGCTGCGCTTCGGCAACCCCTGGGAGATCATCCGGCCGGAGGTCGCCTTCGAGGTGAAGCTGCGCGGCCACACGCGCGCGGACCGCGACGAGCGCGGTCGCTACCGCGTCACCTGGGTCGCGGGCGATGCCGTGCGCGGCGTCGCGTGCGACACCCCGATCCCGGGCTACGGTGTGCGCACCGCGAACCTGCTGCGGCTCTGGAAAGCGGAGGCGTGCGATTCGTTCGACCTCGGCGCCTTCAACCGCGGCGACTACTACGGCGCGGTCACCGACAAGATCGCCTCCGAGACGATCTCCAAGGTGCTCTACCCGAACGACGAGCCGCAGGTCGGCAAGTACCTGCGGCTCGCGCAGCAGTACTTCTTCGTGTCGTGCTCGCTGCGCGACATGCTGCGCATCTTCCTGCAGACGGAGAACGACATCACGCGCTTCCCGGAGAAGTACGCGGTGCAGCTCAACGACACCCACCCGGCGCTCGCCGTCGCCGAGCTGATGCGATTGCTCGTGGACGAGTACGACCTCGACTGGGAGGTCGCCTGGGACGTCACCGTCCGCACCTTCGCCTACACCAACCACACGCTGCTCCCCGAGGCGCTGGAGAAGTGGCCGGTGGCGATGTTCGAGTCGCTGCTGCCGCGGCACCTGGAGATCGTCTACGAGATCAACCGGCGCTTCCTCGACGACCTGCGCACGCGTCGGCCCGGGGACGAGGCGCTGGTGCAGCGGCTCTCGCTCATCGACGACTACGGTGAGCGTCACGTGCGCATGGCGCACCTCGCCTGCGTCGGCTCGCACTCCATCAACGGCGTCGCGCGCCTGCACACCGAGCTCCTCGAGCGCGACGTGCTGCACGACTTCTACGGCCTGTGGCCGGAGAAGTTCAGCAACAAGACCAACGGCATCACGCCACGCCGGTTCCTGATGCTTGCCAACCCCGGGCTCGCGGCGCTCATCACGCGGCGCGTCGGCGAGGGCTGGGCGCACGATCTCGACCGGTTGCGCAGGCTCGAGGCGCACGCCGACGATCCGGAGTTCCAGCGCGAGTGGCGGGCGATCAAGCGCGCCGCAAAGGCGCGGCTCGCGCGCAAGCTCAAGGACCGCGTCGGCGTGAGCGTCGACCCGGACTCGATCTTCGACGTCCACGCGAAGCGCATCCACGAGTACAAGCGCCAGCACCTGAACGTGCTGCACCTGGTGACGCTCTACAACCGCATCCTCCGCGATCCGCACGGCACGCACGTGCCGCGGACGGTGGTGTTCGCGGGCAAGGCGGCGCCCGGCTACACCATGGCGAAGCTGATGATCAAGCTCATCACCTCCGTCGCCGAGGTGGTGAACGCCGACGCGCGGGTCAACGACACGCTGAAGGTGGTGTTCTTCCCCAACCTGAACGTGAAGAACGGGATGCTCATCTATCCCGCCGCGGACCTCTCCGAGCAGATCTCGACCGCCGGCAAGGAGGCTTCGGGCACCGGCAACATGAAGTTCGCCATGAACGGCGCACTCACCATCGGCACGCTCGACGGCGCCAACGTGGAGCTCCGCGACGCCGTGGGCGGCGACAACTTCTTCCTCTTCGGGCTGCATGCCGACGAGGTCGTGCGCCGCAAGCGGGACGGCTACCGGCCCTGGGAGCTGCGCCAGGAGAACGCCGAGCTGCGCGAGGCGATCGACATGATCCGCGACGGTGCGTTCTCGGGCGGCAACGGCGAAGTGTTCCGCCCGCTCGCCGACGCGCTCGTGCTGCAGGACGAGTACATGGTGCTCGCCGACTACGCGGCTTATGTCGCCTGCCAGGAGCGGGTGGCGGCCCGCTTCCGCGACGTCCCGCGCTGGACGCGCATGTCGATCCTCAACGTCGCGCGCATCGGCACCTTCTCCTCGGACCGTGCGATCCGCGAGTATTGCGACGAGATCTGGAAGGCGAAGCCGGTCCCCGTGCCGTCCGAGGACGCGGAAGTCTCGCTCGCCAACGGCGGCGACGCCTGCCTGGTGCGGCCGTAGGGCGGACTCAACTTTCCGCCCCACGCCTCGCCTCCCGCGGACGGGGGCGACGGAGCCTGCCGGGGGTCAGTTCGCGCCGGGGTTGCTTGCCCGACCGTGGGCTCTCCGCGCCGCGGCTGTTCGGCCGCGTGTCTCGGGTCTGTCCCGAGCGGCGCGCCCCACCTCCGGACTTGCCTGTCGCGCCGGTCTCCTGGTT
>Ga0209594_1001350_pt1 | contig 12348 bp, 11 predicted proteins | sample AshMeaCrysSpring_FD_184126 | JGI IMG/M metagenome (GOLD analysis project Ga0209594, IMG submission 184126) | Groundwater microbial communities from Big Spring, Nevada to study Microbial Dark Matter (Phase II) - Ash Meadows Crystal Spring... | ecosystem: Environmental > Aquatic > Deep subsurface...
CATAGACAAGGGGCTTTAGCCCCTTGCCCCAGTCATAGACAAGGGGCTTTAGCCCCTTGCCCCAGTCATAGACAAGGGGCTTTAGCCCCTTGCCCCAGTCATAGACAAGGGGCTTTAGCCCCTTGCCCCAGTCATAGACAAGGGGCTTTAGCCCCTTGCCTATGAGCGATCAATCTCTTTCACAACTTTATCAAAATGATATAAGTATATTCCAATATTTGCTATATCATAAATTTCTCCAAAAAATCTAAGCGTGTTTTAAACAAAAAACATAATTAAATTTAAGCTCACCAAAACTCCCAAAAGTCCCCCATTAATAATTAAATCCTGTTTTTGTTTTTGCACTTCTTTTACTAAAATATTGCTTCCTTTGTTAACGACATATTTTTTAATCAGTGCTGGGGTTTTATCATAAAACTTCTTATATTTTCTCACTGTAATAATAAATTCTACGGTTCCATAGAGAGTAAACCCGAATAAAACCCAGCGGTAAACAGTATAAAAATTCATCATAATTGATTATAAATTATTTTAAATACAATGGCTAAAATCGCCGCTGCAATACTACCTAATAAAGTAATGCGCACAATGCGATTATACTTTCTAATTTCGATTTCTGCCTTCATTTCCGCTTGTCTAACCAGATATTTTTCTAACTCAGAACCGAGGGTAGAAACAACAGTAATAATGAGAATAGCATCATCAGCTAATCCCAAAAAAGGAATTGCATCTGGGATAGCATCAAAAGGAGAAATAAGATAAACTAGGGCGGCGATCGCCATTGCTTTTGACTTCCAAGCTGCTTTTGGATCGGCAATCATTTTAGCTAAACTTTGAATTTTCGGCCAGATTTCTTGAATTTGACCTCGATTCATTTTATCTAAATTTTGGTTAATATTTTGCTTAATATTTTCCAAATCAGATTGCTTGACTTGCTCAAGATATTTATGAAAAAATGCTTTAATTCTGCCCCAGTTTTTCTGTTCTAACTCCTGATCAACTTGCTCAATTTTACAGTTTTCTGAAGAGGTTTCCTTTTTTGGCAATTTTTTCAGTATTTCAGGAAATTGTCCATTTTTAGGATTTGCTGGAGTTATTATTTCACTTGCTACTGGTACAGTTATTTCTTGAGTTTCTGATGGTTTAATTTTCGGCAACTTTTCCCTTATTTTTCTAATTTTTTCCAGGTTACTTTGATGAAAATAAATCACCTTTGTTTTCAGTTTTTCAGGTGGTTTGATTTTGAGCAACTTTTCTGTGATTTGTTTTAGCTTACTCTGATGATTTGTTGCTGCATTAGTGTCAATTTCCTGAGCATTTTCTATAGGTTGTTTTGGTTTGCGCAACCTATTTAATAAGCTTTCTTTAATTCCCATTATCACCCTCCTTAGTGACAATTTGATTTTTACTCAATCTTGTTGAAGTTTTCTTTGAAAATTTTCTGGTGTCAATGGTATTTCTCTGCTAATTTCTCTAATCAGAGGACGGGAAAGATCTTTTTTTGGATGATTGGGAACTGTAGTAGTTCTACCATCGGGATGTCTATAAAAAACATGACTTCCTTTTTGCCGAATAATTTCAAATCCCAGACTTAGTAATATCTTCTCCATTTAAAGTTAACAATAGGAATGCGACTCATACCCCTACCTCAAGAAGCTGCACTCCTACAAATTGGGGTAAATTTTCAATTGAGTCTTGATATTCTTCTAAACACAACTTTAAAACAAGGGGCTTAAGCCCCTTGTTGAGATTTGCACGAAGTTCATCTAAAGTTGCTCCCTGAGTATGAGCGCCTGGAATACCTGGTACAATACCAACATAGAGTTTAGTTTCTTGATCCCATTCAATATAAGCTGTAAAAGTTTTCATGGTTTTTATCTTTGGTATCAGTAACTTACAATTATTCTAACCATTATTTAGCTTCCATCCAATTTTCTGCTGCGTGAATTTCCACAACTATTGGTACGGTTAACTCTACTGCATTTTCCATTGTTTGTTTAATTTGCGGTTCTAATTCTTCCCATTCATTTGGTGGTATTTCAAACACTAATTCATCATGTACTTGCAATAACAAAGCAGCTTGATAATTTTGGAGAATTTTGTGCAGTTGTACCATTGCTATTTTAATAATATCAGCACTTGAACCTTGAATGGGAGCATTAGCAGCAGCTCTTAATATTTGTGCATCTTGATAGTTAAATTTTAGTTGCTCTAAATTAATTTTGTCTGGGTGAGTACCTTGGAGTTGACGCAAGGTATCACTACTTAAATCAAAGTAACGTCTTCTTCCTAGAATAGTGGTGACATAACCAGAGGCGATCGCCTGTTTTTTCGTTGTTTCTAAATAAGCAAATACCCGCGCATATTTTTGCCGATATTTATCAATAAATTCCTTACCTTCTGCTGCACTTACTCCTGCTTCTCTGGCAAATCTTTGCGCTCCCATGCCATATATTACCCCAAAATTAATTATTTTGCCTAACCGTCTTTCTTCTGAGGTGATAGTATCTTTTTCAAACAAAAGTTTTGCGGTCAAATTATGGACATCTTCCCCTTTTTTATAAGCGTCTAGCAAGACTTTTTCTCCGCTTAAATGAGCTAGAATGCGTAACTCAATTTGAGAATAGTCTGCAGATACTAATAACCAATCTTTTTGGGGAATAAATGCTTGACGTATTTGACGAGAAAACTCAGTGCGGATGGGAATATTTTGTAAATTAGGGTCAGAAGAAGATAACCTTCCCGTAGTAGTTACAGTCTGATTAAAATTTGTATGTATTCGTTGAGTTTTTGGATCAACTAAAGCTGGGAGTGCATCTACATAAGTTGATTTTAACTTTGACAGAGTGCGATATTCCAAGATTTTATCTATTATTTGGTGTTCTCCTTGGAGTTTTTCTAGGGTTGCATGGTCAGTTGAATAACCTGTTTGAATTTTACGTGATTTTTTCTTGTTTAAACTTAGTTTTTCAAACAAGATCTCACTTAATTGTTTGGGAGACTCTAAATTAAATTCTGCTCCTGCATCTGCATAAACTTGTTTTTCTAATTCAGTTAAACTTACTGCTAACTGTTGCGATAACTCTTGCAAATAAGCTGTATTTAGACAAATTCCTTTAGCTTCCATTTCAGCTAAAACTATTTCTAAAGGTTGTTCTACCTCTAATAACAATTTATGCAGTTGCGGTACTTTTTCCAATTCTGCTTTTAGTGGTTCAACTAATTTAAATGTTCCATAAGCATCCATTCCGCAATAGTCTGCTACTGTTTTTATATCTAAGTCAGCGATGGTTTTACCTTTGGGAATACCTAACTCTTTGTAGCTTTTACTGCTAAGATTTAAGTATCTTTGAGCTAAATCTTTTAAGTTATGACTTCTTTCAGGATGGAGGACATAACTAGCTATCATGGTATCAAAAACCACCCCTGTTAACTTAATCCCATGATGCAATAAAACAAGGCGATCGTATTTAGTATTTTGCAGAACTTTGGGATATTCTTCACTTGTTAAAATGGGATGTAATGAGGAGATAACTAATTGTTTGTCTAAGTTATTTCCTTGAGTATGATTGATGGGAATATAAGCTACTTCTGTGGGTTCAATTCCCCAACAACAACCTATTCCTATTAATTCTGCATTGCGTGGATCTAAAGATGTGGTTTCTGTATCCCAAGCGACAGGTTTTTCTGGGTTGGTGTGAGTTTTGAGGAGTTTTATTAACTCAGTAAGTTTTGCTGGAGTATTAATAATTTGTGGGTTAATTGGTATTTCTGGTTCATCAAATAATGACAGTTGTTTTTCTTCAAAAATATAACCACCTAATAGGTTTTGTATTTGGTTAATGTCTTTAATAAATGATTTGAGTTCTAATTTTTCTAACCAGGGGATGATTTTATTTACTTCAAATCCTTGTAATTGACAATTTTCTAGTTTGACTTCTGTGGGAGCATTTATTGCTAACTTGGCGAGATATTGAGAATGAAATGCGTCTTTTTTTCCTGTTTCTAGTTTGGTTTTGACTGCACCTTTGATTTGATCCAAGTTTTGATAAATTCCCTCTAAAGTTTGATATTCAAGGAGGAGTTTAACTGCGGTTTTTTCTCCTATTCCTCTTACACCTGGAATATTATCTGATTTATCCCCACAAAGAGCTTTGTAATCAACTACTTGTTCTGGGGTAATGCCTAATTTTTCTTTTACTCCTTGACGATTTATTTCAGTATAAAGACTGTTAGATGATTTAATTGCTTTTTGATTGATATATAAGAGAGAAACTTGTTTTTTGTCATCAACCAATTGGAATAAATCGCGATCGCCACTTAATATTTTTACTTCATATCCTGCTTCACTTCCAAGACGAGCTAAACTTGCAATAACATCATCTGCTTCATAGCCTTCAGTAGTTACTATTTGCAAATTGAGTGCTGTAAGTAAATGCTGAAGATTTTCGAGATCGGGGATAAAATCTTCTGGAGTTTCCTTGCGAGTTGCTTTATAATTTGGGTCACTTTCATGGCGAAAAGTAGGAGTAGGTAAGTCAAAAGCGATCGCCAGATATTCTGGTTTTTGTGATTTAATTATCGGTAATAACGAGTTGAGAAACCCAAAACAAACGCTAGTAGGAATCCCTGTTGAAGTTTTTAATGCTCCTAAGCGAGATTTTGCGAAAGCATAATAAGCGTTGAAGGCGAGAGAGTGACCATCAACCAGAAGTAATAGGGGAGCGGTGGTTAGGATTAAATTTTGTTGGTTCATCATGAGTTCGTTACAGGCTTAAGTTTATTCTAGCTAAAATAAGTTAACCTAGTTATAGGTTTCTCTTGTTAAAAAATTATGACTCAAATATTAGAAAAAATTATAACAGAGCTGGAAAAGTTGCCAGAGGATGAACAACAGGCGATATTAGAGGGCGAAAAGATCGAGCAAAAACAGGCTTGTTTAGATGATGTAATTAATTTAGTAGATGAATGGTTAGCAGAAGAAGATGAATATGATCAAGAGGTTTATCCTCAGCTAAAAGTTGCCTTATCAAATCATCCAATATCTATTTTTAAAATATATAAATAGCTGCTTTAAATGCAGATTAAACTGTAGGTTTGAGTTTTAAAGAGTTGAGGAAAAAATGCAAAGGATGGTGAAAGATGCAGTGGAAAGAAGTGTGCGAAAATAAGCAATTAGAAGACTTACCTTTCAAGATTGAGACAAATAAATGGGGACAAATTGTGATGAGTCCAGCCAAATTTAAACATTCTTTTTATCAAGGAAGAATTATGAGCATTCTAGCAGAATTAATGGACACAGGACAACCTATCCCAGAGGCGGCGATCCAAACTACTGATGGTGTTAAAGTAGCAGATGTTGTTTGGTGTTCTGATGGGAGACTGGTTCAGATCCTTGAAGAAGATGTAGCTTCAATTGCTCCAGAGATTTGCGTGGAAGTTAAATCAGGTAGTAATACTTTTAAAGAGATGGAGGAAAAGAAAAATTTATATTTTGAAGCAGGAGCAGTAGAAGTTTGGCTGTGCAATGAAGCAGGAGATGTCAGATTTTATAATCAACAAAATGAGTTGAAAAATTCTTTGTTAGTACCTGATTTTCCCAATAAAATTGTCATTTGACAACACCATGATGCGAGATCCATTTGGAGGATTTTCTGGCAAGGCGATCGCCCGAAACCGCAGTTTTTTATAAGTACAAAAAGACAAAAAATGTACATTCATAATAAACAATGCCATCACCTACCAACTAACCCTTGTTGTGCGGGTGTCGTCGAAAGTGCTAATAGGTTTTAACCTATTGCATTAAAAACTATAACGCACCTATCATTAAATACAACAACGGGTTGAAACCCGTTGCTACCCAAACAAAACCCGCCTGCGCGGGTTTCAACTTTTGGTTATAAACATTAATAATAATAAACAATACCATCACCTACCAACTAACCCTTGTTGTGCGGGTTTTGTCGAAGGTGCTAATAGGTTTTAACCTATTGCATTACAAGCTATAACGCACCTATCATTAAATACAACAACGGGTTGAAACCCGTTGCTACCCAAACAAAACCCGCCTGCGCGGGTTTCAACTTTTGGTTATAAACATTAATAATAATAAACAATACCATCACCTACCAATTAACCCTTGTTGTGCGGGTTTCGTTTGGGTAGCAATAGGTTTCAACCTATTGCATTTTGCATTTTGCCTTTTGCATTTAAACATATGACAAAACCCAACAAAAACAAAATATCTGTTATCTGTTGAGGTTTGGTTATTAAAGCCAATTATGCTGTGACTGGTTCTTTTTGACTTCTCCGGGCTCTAAAGAGGCGGGGATTCTAAAAGGAATCGCTACACCCGGCTAAAGCCGCAGCTTCGCGAGCCTTCTTTTTCGATATTTTTTACATAAATTCTCATGTAGAAAATATCGCTTTGGCGCAGTCAAAAACGCCCTACACGCCTTGACTAACCTGGTGATTAGCTGTACGCTTACTTATTATTGTTAGATTTCAGCCCTTCGCCAGTTCGGAACACTCCCCACGCTGCCTATTCGCCATTGAATTGTCATACTTACGATTTCTAAAATCCGTTGTTTCAATTATGTTGCAGGAGTTACACCATCAACTAGCGTGGTTCAACGTGTCGCTGATTTTCTAAAATTATAGAATAAATCGATCAAAAGGTTAAAACCTTTTTTCGCTCCACGCCACAGGAGAAAAGCCAGGGCTAACTCACAGCGAGAATTATTTTTGGTTTTGTTTTTCAGCTACTTTTCGTTTGAAGATAGAACCTAATCCTATTGCTGTAATTGTACCAAATACAGTGGCGGGTTCTGGACAAGCGGCGCAAAAGTCGGGGTCCGGATTCGGGTAGTCTCCTGGAGGCAGAGTCGATCCTGGAGGGAACGGATCATCTGGAGTTGGGGTTGGAGTTGGAGTTGGAGTTGGAGTTGGAGTTGGGGTTGGAGTTGGAGTTGGGGTTGGAGTTGGAGTTGGAGTTGGAGTTGGAGTTGGGGTTGGAGTTGGAGGTAAAGGATTCATTATATCGCCTGGATTAGGCATAATCGGTAGTGGAAATGCATTTGCCACTCCCTGAAAAAGAACTAGCGAAGAACCTACAATTAAAATCGCACAACCCATTTTAAGATAAGTTTTTGTTAGCATAAATTCACCTCTGTTCTAATAAAATAGTTGGCTATTTAAAGAGCGATCGCCTCTTATAAAAGGCCTCACAAAATCAGTATAACATTCCATAAAATTGTTAATTACTGTTAATTAATCACCAAAACATAGGAAAAAATTTGATAATTTGCGAAAAATCAAGCTTCTAAAACCTGGGAAAAAACATAAAATGTAGGATAATATAGGTAAAGCTTGGATTAAGTTTTGTAAAAATTAGCTTTTTTTACTCCTATGGAATTTAAGGAATTCTTAAGATTTGCCGATGACCTGATCTACGATAAAACTGGTAAACACTTAAATGATTTGCAACGGGATATCCTAGAAGAAACACTCCAAGGTCACAAATACCACAAAGTTGCAGCAAAACGCGGCTATAAAGTTAACTATGTTACAGAAGCCGCATCCGATTTATGGAAGCTTCTCTCTCAAGCATTAGGTGAGAAAATCACAAAATCTAATGTCCGCACTACACTAGAGAGAGCTCGTTTTTCCATTGTTTCAAATTTTTCTCTTAATACACAACACAATCATGTAACTTTCTGTGAAAAGAGTTCACATCCTGAAGAAGAACCGAAAAAAACCATAAGTGAAACCCCTTACATAGACTTAGAAGACGCACCCACTCCCAGCCAGTTTTACGGACGTACGCAAGAATTAGACATATTAGAAACCTGGATAGTCCAAAAAAAACATCGCCTCATTGCAATTTCTGGAATGACAGGAAGCGGCAAAACCGCCTTAACTGTTAAACTCATTGAACAAATTAAAAATAACTTTAATTATGTTATCTGGCGCAGCCTTCGTCACTTCCCCACAGCAGAAGCATTACAAGAAGATTTAATTGAGGTTTTTGGAGAAGAGAAAAACAGGAAAAATAGGAGCAAAGCGCAACAAGAAACCGAAGAAAAACCAGTTAAAATAAAACTACGCATTCTCATTGAGTTTCTGCGTCAATATCGCTGTTTAATTATCCTGGATAAAGTGGAGATAATATTTGCAAAAGGACAACTGATAGGAGAATATCAACCTGAATATCAAGAGTATGGTTTATTTTTCAAACAACTAGGAGAAACTAATCATCAAAGCTGTATTATTTTAAACAGTTGGGAAGTACCCAGAGAAATCCAAACCTTAGCAGAAGATTGCAATTTAGTAAGTTTATTGCAACTAGAAGGATTAGGGGATACAGCAAAAGCAATTTTACTAGAAAAAGGATTAGAAGAAGAAAACACCTGGGAAGAATTAATTAATATTTATAGAGGTAATCCACTCTGGTTAAAATGGGTTGCAACTATGATTATAGAATTATGTAGAGGTAAAGTCAGTCAATGTTGGGAATATGAAAAAATCTTGATACCCAATGATTTAAAAATCATACTTGACCAACAAATACAACGTTTATCGCCCTTAGAAAAACAAATACTGATATATCTTAGCCAAACAACTGATCCGCTAACTTTGTTTCAAATTCTGCGTTATTTGAATCAGTCACCCACCGACATATTAAACGCCATTCAATCATTAAAAAAACGTAGCTTAATCGAAAAAATAGAAGTGCAAGAAACTCAATATACACTGACACCTTTGCTCAAGGAATATTGCTTGTCTTTTTTAGTAAATTCTGTCTAATTGACTTCGCTCATTCTTGAATTAAAACCTTTGTTTGCGTTTAATGTTTTCACCAAAAAATTATGATTACCAGTTCACATTTAATGAGCTGGTGAGAAACCATAAATAAACAATTACACTAATTTCATTAAGTTTTGTGAACAAAGGGTGAGTTTTTGCGTAAAATCTCTGTTAAGCTAGTGAGTAGTAAGAAAGTAAAATTACTTGACAGGTAGGTAAATTATGACAAACCCAGTATTTGTAGAACAAGATAATATTCTTAATCCTTTCAAGGGAGTGAATTTTGATTACGCAGCAACTGCCGCTTTTTCGGATTTTGATGGAGATGGAGATGAAGATGCGCTGGTTGGAGCATATGAGGGTGCTTTAGTTGCTGGCAAATTAAACTATTTTCGTAACGATAACGGCAAATTCGTTGAATTAACGGGAAGTGACAACCCTTTTGATGAGTACATCGGTGCTGAATCCCACCCCAGACCCAGTTTTACTGATTTCGATGGCGATGGAGATGAAGATTTGTTTGTAGGCTGGGATTGGTACGGAGAAATCAGGTATTTTCGTAATAATAACGGCGACTTCACAGAAGTAACGGGAAGTGGCAACCCCTTCAACGGCATAGTATTTGGTGACAGCTATTATCTTAATCCAGGCACTCCAAATCTAGATTGGACAGATATAGATGGAGATGGGGATGAAGATGCAATAATTCTGAATGGTGAGGGGGATTTGTTGTATTATCGCAAAGATAACAACAAAATGACTCAGGTAACGGGCAATGGCAACCCTTTTAATGGTGTAGATGGTGGAGCACCTTCTTTTGCAGATTTGGATAAAGATGGGGATGAAGACTTGATTCTTGAATCAGGAAATCTGAGGTATTTTAGAAATGATAATGGCAGCTTTACTGAGCTAGCAGGCAATAAAAACCCATTAAATAATATAAATTTTGAGGATACTAGATCTATTGCGTTTACAGATCTTGATGGAGATGGAGATCAAGATGGGTTTGTTGCTGTTAGCGAGGTAATTGATAATGGATGGGAATGGAAATATATAGCCAAATTCAAGTATTTTCAAAATGTCAGTGGGGATAACCAGATAAATGGAACTGCGGGAAATGATAACCTCTCTGGGACTGGAGGAACAGATATTATCAAAGGAAAAGGAGGAAATGATAACCTCTCTGGGAAAGGAGGAAAGGATACTCTCTGGGGAGATGGAGGAAATGATGTTTTAGATGGTGGGGGTGGAACAGATACCCTGATCGGAGGAAAGGGAAACGATACTTATATTGTGGATAACGGAGGCGATCGCCTTTTAGAAGCAGCCGCTGAAGGTTCAGATTTAGTCAAGTCAAACATAAATTATACCCTCCCAGATAACGTAGAGAAACTGATTCTTACAGGGGGAAATGATGTTAAAGGGATAGGAAATAATCTGAATAATGTTATCACTGGGAACTCAGGGAATAATATTCTCAACGGGGCTTATAACAACGATCAACTACTAGGAAAAGGTGGGAATGATATTCTAGTAGGTGGCAAAGGAAATGATATTCTGACAGGTGGCGGAGGGAAAGATAGTTTTATCTTTTATGCTCCCACAGAAGGAATAGATACCTTAAAAGACTTTGTTTCTGGGGTGGATAACATCAAAGTAAAAGCCAGCAGTTTTGGTGGAGGACTAACAACAGGGGTTTTAGCAGCAGAAAAATTTGTTCTGGGTACAGCAGCGAAGGATAGTAGCGATCGCTTTATTTACAACTCCAACAATGGCGCTTTATTTTACGACTTAGATGGTACAGGTCAGGGAGCAAAAGTGCAAATAGCTATCCTTAGTGGTGAACCAACTCTGGTTGCTGGGGATATAGTGGTAATTTAGGGAGTCAACTTGGCAAGTGAATGTAAATAAATGTAACAATCGCTTGCCATTTTCTTAGGGGATTGACTATACTGAAAATAGGCACAGGGAAGAACAGAAAACTTCCAAAAGAAAGGTGATTAGAGCCAGTGCCTCCTGCTCTAGCCACAGCCAAAACCATCCTAAAAAGAAAACCACTGAAATAGTTTTTTGAACGCTTGTTGTCTTTTTAGAATAATAGGAGTTGAGCAGTAATTATTTTGATTTTGGACTGTTAATTAGGAGTAAGGTTTGGCAGGAATGTTGTAAACATTAGTAATAGAAAGTCAGCTTAATTAATTCAGGAGTTCAATTCGTTTGTACAGTTATTAACCCGCCGCCGTCGGCGGGTAACTTGTTTTTTGGAAGAAAATATTAAATCCAGAAATATCTGGCGATTAAAATCGCTGCTAGCCAGACAAAGTCCGCCTACGCGGACTTGCTTATATTTAAAATGTAAAGTTTGGTAACAATAACTTGCCTATTTTAAGGAGGATTGGTATATTAAAAATAGGCACAGAGAAAAACAACAAATTTCTCAGAAAAAAGTGATTGGAGTGAGTGCCTCCTAGCTCTAATCAACCCGACTCCTTCCTACAAGGAATTGACCTGGATGAATGGTTTCAGAATCAACTAATTAAAGGAGAAGATGAGCCAAAATCAGAGCCTGTATCGGTTTTTTTGAGGTTCTAAGTAAGAGAAGAGTAGTTGTGGAAAGATTGTAAACCTTTATAAGTAAAATTTGAATTTAACATAGATATCCAATTTGCAAGTTGTCAGAAATTACCCGCCGCCAACGGTTGGGTAATTTGCGTTATAAGAGGCAAAATTGTTGAATTGCTTGCCAAATTTCAGGTAAAACGTTAGTTAAGTTGTGGTCACTTTCCAGTTCAATAAGTTGTACCCAGGGGCGGTGAAAAGCATAGTTGCGAGTAGACTGGATGGGGATAACAGCATCATTTACTCCATGCAGAATAAGAGTAGGAATGGGTTTTTGTAATTGGGTTGCTTCATACTGATGGAGATCCAGCACAAATTGATAATGGAGGGGGAGTAATTTTTGCTCGCCATAGTGGTAAACAGGTAAATAGCCAGACTGCTCCCATTGTAAAAGCTGAGTTTCCCCCAGTTTAGGCAACCAGTGAGAAAGAAAACCAAAAGCTGGAGCTAAGAGCACAAGACGGTGAACTTGTGTGTATTTTTCAGCTAACCAAGCTGCTGTTAACCCGCCAAAACTCGAACCGATGAGAATTACAGGAATGTCAGGGGGAGGGAAAGCAGCAGCGACTTGGTTTAACTGTCTGGTGAGAGTAAGATGGGGAAAATCACCCTGGTTAAGGTCAAGAATTTTAAGATTAAAATGAGAGTCAGAAAAGACTTTGCTTAGATATTGAGCTTTAGTTGATTTTGGACTAGTGGTCTGTCAAGTTAAAATTGACGGATACAATAGACCTCTCCAGAAACCCCGATTTTCCCACGGTAGCATAAGGGTTCTAGTATAATTATTGGAGATGTCTAATTTCCTTAATTTGATACGAGCATCTTCGGTAGTAAACTGCCAGTCAACAGGGGAAGAAGATTGATTTCTTTGTTGTTCTGTCGCTTTCACTTCTTGAATTAAAGTTTCCTGAGAAGAAATACGTC
>Ga0209594_1001353_pt1 | contig 12317 bp, 8 predicted proteins | sample AshMeaCrysSpring_FD_184126 | JGI IMG/M metagenome (GOLD analysis project Ga0209594, IMG submission 184126) | Groundwater microbial communities from Big Spring, Nevada to study Microbial Dark Matter (Phase II) - Ash Meadows Crystal Spring... | ecosystem: Environmental > Aquatic > Deep subsurface >...
TCCCCCTGTGTCACTTTTTCCATGAATTTATAGCTTAAGCTAATACTTGGAAGGTTGATACGTGATTTTAAATGGCATAACACGTTAATACCTATTTTGCCAGCGGCATGCTCAGGGTAATGGTAGTGCCTTGGTCAGGCCTGCTTTCCACCAATAGCCTGCCTTTCCAGCGCCGGGCACGTTGCTTCATGTTTTCAAGGCCGTTGCCTTTTGGGGTATGCTCTGCATCAAACCCAATTCCATTGTCGGCTATGCTAAGGGCAACCTGTGTTTTGGAGGCAACTATTTCTACTCTTGCCTCGGTGGCGCGGGCATATTTTACCAGGTTGTTGAGCGCCTCTTTGAAAATGAGGTAAAAGTCGCGCCTTTGTTCCATGGGCATTACGATGTGTATGCTTACCTCGGGAAAGTTGAGCAGGTGTGAAATACCTTTGCCATCAAGAAGGTCGCCGGCATAACGTTTCATGCGAATGAGGAGGTTGTGCAGGTCGTCGTATTTCGGGTTTACATTCCATACAATATCGCTCAGGGCCTCGCTCACCCGCTGTATGTCTTCGGCCGATTTTTGCAGGTAGCTTTCTGCCGTTTGCGCACTGGCCATGTTGCGGCGGGCCAGTTCATTCAGTATTTGAATATTGCTGAGCGATGAGCCAATATCATCGTGCAGGTTTTGCGATATGGTGTTGCGCACCTGCTGGGTGCGTATAAGCTGATTGAGGCGGTACCGGTACAAGGCATACGCTGCCCCCAGTGTGGTAAGCACGGCCAGCGTAATAAACCACCACGAAAGCCAGAAAGGGTTTTGGATACGAATGGTGAGTACAAAGGGCTGGCTGGTACTGCTTCCGGCCCCGCGTGCCAGCAATTCCAGTCGGTAGGCGCCCGGGCGCAAGGCAGGCAATACCAGGTTTGGCTCGGCCAACTGTATCCACGGGCTATTGGCTTTTTCGTTGGCCAGCCGGTAGTAAAACCTGGTGGCGCCCGGGTAAAGCCAGTGCATAGCTGCAAACGATAAGTCTATATTGTTTTGGAAATGAGGCAGTTTCACGGTGCTGCCGCTTGCTGCGAAAGTTTGGGGTGGCAGGGGCAGGTTATTTGCCCGCATTTGGCTTACATGCACTTCCAAATGCTGCCGTGTACTGGCAAGTTGTTCTTCGTCAAATACCTGGAGGCCATCGCGCAGGTTTATCACCAATTTGCCGGTGGGGCTGGCATACACAGGCCTGTCTAAAAAATCCTCTTCCAGGCCATCGTTCACCGTGTACAGGTTCCAGCCGTCGCCAATTTTGTTCAGCACGCCCAGGCCTGCCGAGGTAGCTGCTACCAGCTGTGGCCTGCCGGTAATGGCCAGGTGATTAATGCTCGAAGAGGGCAGGTTTTTAGCATCCCAGCTTAGTACTACTTGCATGCTGTCGCTGTCAATTAGCTGGAGGCCCTGCCCATCGTACCCTACCCACACTCCGTTTTTGCCATCTATGGCTATTGATTTCACCAGTTCGGCCGCCATCCACCGGCCCAGGTCGTTTTGGGGGCTCAGGTGGTGCAGGGTTTGCTTATCGGCATCGGCACGCCACAGGCCCAGGTTGGTGCTTAGCCATGCCCTGCCGCTGGTGTCGGTAAGCAGGCTGTAGCTTACCAGGTTGGCAGGTTTGTTGCCTTTGTTTTTAAGTTCAAAAACCAGGGGAGGGGCATCGGTGCTTGCAAAGCAGTACAGGGTACTATTGTCTGCAGCCCATAATCTGCCTTTGCGGTCGTTTTCCAGGTTAGTTAGCTGCGCATGTGCCAGGCCAGGCAGCTTGTAATGGGTCATCTTCCGTGATTCGGCAAATACCTGGTAGGTGGCGCCCGTAAAATGAGCCAGGGCAATCCATGGGCCGTCGGGTATTTTAGCTACATCGGCAAATACCTTGTCGTTGCCGCCTTTAGCCTCCACCGGCCATGCCTGGTTGAGCGAGGGGTTGGCAACGACCATGCCGGCCTTGCCTGCACAGGCCAGCAGGTGAACCCCCTTTTCGGCATCGTAAGTCATTTCGCTCACAAGCAGTTCGCTTTCGTTGGCCCGGTAGTTGACTTGAAGGGAGCCCCGCAAGCGCTGAAAGGCCGGGTGCCACTGCAATAACTGGCCTGAAGTGCCTACCCATACCCCTGCATCGGATGTACAGGTAATGGATTGGTAATCGGGGGCATACAAGGCTGTGCCGTAAAGCCCCAGTGGCGGTATGGCGCGGGAAGTAATGCCCTTTTGGGTATTGTACTGCAACAACCCATACATACCGCATGCTACCAGCGTTAAGGTGTCGTTTACCTGCGCCACATCCATTATCACCAAGCCCGCAACCTCAGCATCCTCGTCTTTCTTTAGGTCAACTTTTTGCAGCGTGCGGGTGGCAATTTCAAATTTCCACAAGCCATTGCCCCAGGTGCCCAGCCACAAGGCGCCTTTGCCGCATGGTTCAATGCAGTTCCAGGCAAGCCTACCCATTGAATTTCCAATACATTTGGAGGCCGACCAGGCGGTAAACTGTTTGCTTTGAGTATCGAACAAATAGAGGCTGTCGGTAGAAATGGCCCACAGGCGGTTTTTGTCTTCCGTATCGGCCAGCATATTTATAATGGGCACCTTGCCATAGGTTTGGTACATTTTAAAGGTGCCGGTGGCTTCCTCATACTTTGCCAGTCCGGCTGCGGTGGCCAGCCAGATGTTTTTATTTCCATCGGCAGCCAATTTGTACACCCGCTGGAACTGTGCTGTTTGGCTCCACACAGCCTTCCAGCGTGTAAAGCTGCCGGTGCGGGGGTTGTAGCGGCTAAGCCCGTGCAGGTTGCCTGCAATCCATAGCCTGCCGCTATCGTCTTCCAGCAGGTGACTCACCTGGTTGTCGGTAAGGCCATCGCCATCGGCATGATATGTTTGGTAGCGCCTGCCGTCAAAGCGCACAAGCCCATCGCTGGTGCCAATCCACAGGTAGCCGTATTTGCTTTGGCATACGGTGGTAATGCGCTTACCTGTAAGCTCCGGTACGTTTTTGTACACCATAAAACTGCCGGTGCGTTCTTGCGCAGGCAAGTAGCCACATGCCGTTGCAAACAATATGGAAGTTAAAAAACGCATCATAATAGACGCCCTGCAGCGCGAATGTTTCTTGCGGCCTGTAATTTAACAGACAATCGGGTTAATCGTAACAAGTACAATGACTTATCTGCCGCCCTGCCATTTTACAAAAAAACACCGCTTGAGGCGGTGCTTTTTGCAGGTGTGTGAGTCGTGAAAAGATACAGGCTTAAAAAGCCTGAAATACCGCTGCAAAGTCGAACCACCTATTTGTATCTGCAATACCACTTTTTGGGTATTTTTTTATCCGTGGCTGCCTGTTATAAAATGAAAATCAGGTGCGCTGATACAGCATTTGGCAGGCAATATTTGCAGCACCTAAGCCCTTTCACACAGAACCGGTACAGCTGCCAGCTAGGGCCTCGTTCTGGCAGACCGAAAGTTTTGGAAACCTTGGTTAGAGTCCATCCGCACCCAAGCCCCACTCCTACACCCACCCATTTAACCCGCAAAACCGGAAACATTATAACTTCAAACCTCCCACATCATTCCCATTGTAGCCTTACATTTGCGAGTCTTTTTTAAAACGTTATTGCCAAACACATTCAATGAGTAATCCTACCAGGGAAACGACTGTTCTTCAAGACGTTGTAATAAAATTTGCCGGCGATAGCGGCGATGGCATGCAGCTTACCGGCAGCCAGTTTACCAACAATACCGCCCTCATGGGTATAGACCTGGCCACCTTTCCCGATTTTCCGGCCGAAATACGTGCCCCTCAAGGTACCCTGCCCGGTGTGAGTGGCTACCAGCTGCGCTTTAGCAGCAACCCCGTGTTTACCCCCGGCGACCTGTGCGATGTGCTGGTGGCCATGAACGCGGCAGCACTGAAGGTAAACCTGAAACAACTGAAAGCAGGTGGCAAAATCATTGCCAACACGGATGGCTTTGATGCCAAAAACCTGCGCCTGGCTAACTATCCCGACGGCGTAAATCCGCTGGATGACGGCAGCCTCGATGGCTTCGAACTCACTAAAATAGATGTAACCAAGCTTACCCGCGAGGCCCTCAAGGAATTTACCATGGGCACCAAGGAGAAGGACCGCGCCAAAAACATGTTTGTACTGGGCTATCTGTACTGGATGTTCGACCGCGATATGGATAGCACAATAAACTTCCTGCGGGAGAAGTTTGGCAAAAAAGATGAAATACTTAACAGCAACATAAAAGCCCTTCAGGCAGGTTACAACTTTGGCGACACCACCGAAACCTTTACCAGCCGCTTCAAAGTGGAAAAGGCCAAAATGGAAAAGGGCGTATACCGAAGCATCATGGGCAACCAGGCGCTTGCTTACGGGCTAATTGCCGCCAGCGAAAAGAGCGGGCTACCCCTGTTTTTAGGTTCATACCCCATTACGCCCGCCAGCGACATTTTGCACGACCTGGCCAAATTCAAAAACTTTGGTGTGCGCACTTTTCAGGCCGAAGATGAAATAGCCGGCATTGCCAGCGCTATTGGCGCCGCCTATGGTGGCAGCCTGGCAGTAACCACCACCAGCGGCCCGGGTATGGCCCTCAAAACCGAGGCCATGGGCCTGGCCGTAATGCTGGAAATACCTCTGGTTATTGTAAACATTCAGCGCGGCGGCCCCAGTACAGGCCTTCCTACCAAAACCGAGCAAAGCGACCTGCTGCAGGCATACTATGGCCGCAATGGCGAATGCCCCATGCCGGTAATAGCCAGCAGCACCCCTGCCGACTGCTTTGATGTAGCCATGGAAGCAGCCCGAATTGCCCTGCAGCACATGACACCGGTGATTCTGCTAAGCGATGGCTACATTGCCAACGGTGCCGAACCTTGGAAGTTTCCCAGGGCCGAAGACCTGCCCGAAATACCGGTGCATTTTAAAACGGCTCTTGCCGAAGGTGAAGACAAGTATCTGCCTTATGCCCGCGACGAAAAACTGGCACGCCCCTGGGCTGTACCTGGCACGCCCGGCCTCGAACACCGCATAGGAGGCCTCGAAAAACAGCACATTACCGGCAACGTAAACTATGAACCCGACAACCACGAGTTCATGGTAAAACTGCGCCAGGAAAAGGTGGACAACATTGCGAACTACATACCCGAACAAACAATAGATGGCGGACCCGACAGCGGCAAAGTGCTGGTGCTTGGTTGGGGTAGCACTTATGGAGCTATTAAAACTGCGGTTTCTGATTTGCTGGCAAAGGGCCATCAGGTGACACACGCCCATTTGCGCTACATGCGCCCCTTTCCTCGCAACCTGGGCGAAATTTTGAAACGCTACGAAACCGTGCTGGTGCCCGAAATTAACAACGGGCAACTCGTCCGCATCATCCGCGATGAGTATTTGGTGGATGCGAAAGGTTACAACAAGATAAAAGGCACGCCTATCGCAAGAACAGAACTGGTAGAGGAGATAGAGAAGTATTTGTAGACGATGAATTGAGCCTACATTCTACCTTTATTGGTCTTTTTTATTTTATGATGACCAAGCAGGATCATATTGCTTACTGGACCATTACCGGTACCGAAGACTGGGATAGGGCTTTGTATATGATGCAAAAAAAAGACTTTGTATTTGCATTGTTTTGTGTACACCTTTCGTTGGAGAAATACTGTAAAGCCCTTTGGGTAAAAAGTAATGTGGCCAATCACCCTCCCAGAACACATGATTTGAAACTGCTATTGGCAGATACCGCATTTGATCTTTCCGCTGAGCAGGCTAAATATGTGGATGATATTCAGAAATACCAGATTGAAGGCAGGTATCCCGATTACCGGAAACTCATTTACAGGTATACTACCGAAGCATATGCCATGGATCTGCTGAAGAAAGGTGAGGAACTTAAAGCATGCTTACACGAAGAGATATCGAAACTGGCCTGAAGGCATTTGTACAATCGGCAGAACTGGCTGGGATTCCAATATCCCGGGTTTGGTTGTTTGGCAGCTATGCCCGAAACAAGCCACATGCCCACAGCGATGTGGATGTAGCCGTGTTTTCCCCCGCTTTTGTCGAAAATCCTTTTGAGAACACGGCGCTTATTCAGCCGACTATACGTATTCCGCAAATGCAACTGCACCTGCACCCAATGGCCGACCTTACAAATGACCCGTTTGTTGATCATATTCGTTCAGAAGCTATTGAATTTGACCTGGATACCGGGAAACTGAGAATGCATGAGGTAGTTGCTGCATAACAAGTCAGTTATATATCTGGATAGTCGAATCGGGAAAATGCCGGTTTTGATCATTATGACTCATTGTTGCAATGATAAAACTTGACAATCTGGTTAATTGCCACTTATCTTGTGCCAAATACCATTTGTCATGAATAGCAACCGTTCGTCAGACAACTTGAAATGTGGCAGTGATATTTGTGGGTGGGTCGCCATAGCCAGCCTTCTTATTGTTGGTATGGTTGTGATCTACTCCAGCATTTTACATGTATCGCAAGCAATAATTAATCAAACTGATTCGGCAGAATATGCCGCTTTGAACCCGACCCCCTAAGGCTGAAGTTTAAGCACAGTTTTCTCCGCTTCGCCGCTCAGGATATCTATGGTGTCCATGTAGTCGGCCAGCATTTTTGCCGCCACCAGTTTGTGGCGGGTTCCCCCATCCAGTTCACCCCGGTTAAGTTCCTCTTCTCTTTGCTTCAGCAGGTTGCCTGCAGTTTTTTGCAGGCTATTGTTATCCAAACCATGTGGCGCTTGTAGCGTACCATTTCCACGCATGATACTGATGGCATTCGTCAGTTTGGCTCCGGATTGCTGAGCCAGTCGTCCGGCGATTGCCGGTATAGCTTGCTTTTGCACCAGGCCTTTCAAGGCTGCAATATTGGCTACCAAGGCATGCAGTGCCACCACCAGTTGATGCCAGTAAGCCGCCATACCCGGGTCTGTGCCTGGTTCTGTTGCCATGCGCTGAAAAGCATCGTTGAGGTTGGCTACATCCACCAGGGCATTTTTGCGGCGCAGCCGGTATTCGCTATTGTTGGTATCGTTGCCTGCTGTGGGTTCTACGGCAATTAGCAGGTAGCGTTGCACCGACACCAACGCGGCTGTGGCCAATGACTGCACTTGGTTTCGCTCCCACAAAGGGGGAATCAGCCAGGTTGTCAGCAGGGCTATTATGCTTCCAAGGGCCGTATCGGCCAGCCTGTCTAAAATAAGTGGTTCGTAATTGCCCGGCCGCAGCAGGTGAAATGCCAACAGGATAAAAGCCGTCATAAAGGCCACGCTAAGCAGGTAGCGGTGTCGCCACAGGCTAAACGATGCAATCATAAATGCAATCAGGAAGCCTAGCAGCACACTGTGGTTATACACCATCATCAGTAGCATGGCTCCGGCAACTGCTCCTGCTAATGTGCCCCACAGGCGGTCGGCGTTTCTTTTGCGCGTAATGGCGTAGGCCGGCTTAAGTATAACGGCTATCGTAAGCAGCACCCAATAGGCATGCCCCAAAGGCATTAGCAGGCTCAGCAGGTAGCCGCTTAGCATAGCCACAGCCATGCGTACCGAAAACCGCAGCACGTTCGACTGCCAGCCCAGGTTGTTGAACACAAGCCGCAGGCTAATGCGGGTAGGGGTTACAAAACGCTGATAATCTAAACGACGTTGATATCTTGGCGAAGGAGGATGAGCCGTGTATGTGCGTAGTCGCTGTGTATGCAGGCAAAGGGGAGCCAGGGTTTCAATCACATGGCTCATGGCTACAAAGGTCCCCAGGTTTCGGGCAGTGAGGCTTTGGCGACGGGTTTGCTCAAAAAGTAATTGCAGGTCGACCATGGCCGTATCCAATGTTTCATCCGGTGGCAATGTATTTCCTTCCTGACGGGCGATGGCTGCTTCGGTGAGCGAACCCGCAATTTTTTGCAGAACAAGCCCTGTTCGCTCTAGCAATGCACTGCCTTCAAAATGGGTTTGCAGCAGCGTATAGTTAGGGTGCGAGCTAATGATGGCTTCATGCAGATCTGTCAGTTCCATAAAGGCAAGTACCAAAGCACGCCCGGTCTGTGTGCTTTCGCGCACAATGCTGCGTGTTTTAAACAGCAGTTCGCGTACATTTTGCTGCTCGGTATTTGCTTCTGTATGCGCAGTGGCAAGGTCACCGTTCAACTTATTCAGCTCGGGGCTTGGCCCATAAAAAGCAGCCTTCACTTCAAAATACCGTGCCGTTGCGGCTATGCATTGACCTAGTGCCTGCTGTGCCAGTTTATATGGCCTGATGCGGTACAAGGCAAGGCTGAATGCAAAGTAAAAAAGGCCGCCGCCCGCCACCAGCAGTGTAAGCAGCCACCAGGGCGTAGCCTGCTGGGCCTCGTCGGTAAAAATGGTGAGCAGGATAAGTGCGGCCGTACCCAACTGCGAAGCCCTGTTTCCGAAAAGGGTGATAATAGAGAACGCGAAAGCCGCCACCACAATCCAGCAGGCAGTAAACCAGGTGTATGGCGCCAGCAAATGAGTGATACCTGTAACGCAGGCTGCTGTTATAACCGCGGCCGTCATGCCGTTTATGCGGTGGTGAACCGGCCCGGCGAAATCTACAATACCTACGGCCAGGGCGCCAAGGCCAGCCGATACGCCCAATTCAATATGGCCCAGGTATGCCCCGGCAAATACCGGCGCCAATATGCTCACCGTTAGCCGCAGCCCCTCATAAAAATAGTGGCTGCTTACAAAACGGCGGTATTGCAACAGTATTTCCTGCATGTATAAGCATCGAAAATAGAAACTCCCCGTCGGAATGGGCAGGGAGCTTTGCAAGGGATGCTTATATAACAACCTTATTGCCTGATGACAAGTACGTTAAAAGCCTGGTTAAGAATGGATGAGGTGGCGTCTTCCAGGTAAATCGTCCAGTTGGAGCCATTCCAGTACACACCAAAGGGCTTGTTGAGGTACTGGTTGGTTCCCGAATAATTGTGGGTGGCAATGACAATGTCGGAGGCTGAAGGATTGGTGTAAGACAAACTGGTAATGTGTCCGGTGGTATTGCCTGCTGTGGCGGTATGCACAAATGCGGTTTTGTTGGTGCCGCTTACTTTTAGAAAGCCATTGTTAAGTTCTAACGCTGTTTGGCCGCTGGCATGCTGGGCTATTATGCCGGCGCCGGCGTCGATACCGCTATATCCGAGTACGCCATAATAGCCATATCCGCCAACCCCTGCCGAATAAATGCTTCCGGTAGAAATGCCATTGCTAATACCTATTACACCAAAACGGTCAGTTTCATTTTCAATATTATAGCCAGTAACGCCTGCATAACCTACTGCCCCTGTGCGTGGCGCTGTAGTGATGCCATAAACCCCGCTGCCGGCTGCCAGAGCTTGGTTAATGCTGAGTGTGGCACCAATTTCGCCTGAAATAGTAATGCCCGCACCAGCCCCGCGCTGTACCACCAATTGGGCGTAGTTTGGCAGGGCTACAGGGGTGTTGATACCCACATAGCCACTATTGCCGTTAAAAATATTATTACCGTTTTGTGTCCATACAGAGGCGCCCGCAGGCAGGCTGTGCCAGGTAGCATTGCCGCTGGCATCGCTGGTAAGCACTTTGCCGGCACCCTCGCCTATACCACTCATTTGTACCGGCCCAATGGTGGTAAGTGCCTTGCCACTCCCAAACATTATTTGCGACAAAATTCCACCGGCATTGGTACCAAAAGCTGCTATACCATAACCTTCATTAAGGGCGGTTCCTACTACACCGTATTTACCAGGCATCAGGCCTGATGTTGCCCCGAATTCAGTACCCTCCACCGCTCCTAATACAGAAGCCACATTACCTGCACCGGCAGGTGTAAGGCCAACCAATGCCGAGGTAAAATTGCCCGGCGCGGGCCTCGATGAGCGGGCATATATGGCGTTATCGGTAGCAGAAGATATGGTAAGCATATATCCAATATATCCACCATCCGGGAGCGAACCAATGCTCACCCGGCCATCGCCACTTATGCGCATACGCTCCAGGTTGCTCGTGGTAAAATGAAGTGGCTGGGCTGTTTTGGTGCCTATGAGCAAACCTCCCGTTGCACTGGCCCCGGTGGTTATTTGCGACAGGCCATCCAGGGCTATGCCAGCCAGCGTGCCTGTGGCGCCGGGCATCCATTTGCGTAGTTCCAGAAAATCGAACGTGCCGCTATTGGTTTTTAATTCCAGGCTCGCATCGGCCGAGGAAGCACTCGTTTCGGATCGAATGACAGATGCGCCGGATACATTAAGTACATGCAGCCTTGTTTGTGGACTGGTAGTGCCCACTCCTACATTTTGTGCTAACAAGGGTGCTGCGCAACTTAGAAGTGGGAAAAGGGAAAGTGATTTTTTCATAATAACTGTAAGCAATAGTGAAAAAGGAAATGGCCAAATACGCGTTTTGTTACATAGGTTGTTTGCTGCTAATATATGACTATTGGTTTCAGCAGCAAATGCAGCGAGGTTTTTGTGGTGGCCATGCTTTCGCCGGCAGTATCTCTTAAATTTAAGTGTGCTCATAACATTACCGCCCGCCGGCTGTTTATTTGCAGCAATATTCATCTATGGAGCAGCCCCAAGCATTGGTGCAGGTAACCAACCTGTGCAAGCAATTTGCCGATATCACCGCCGTAGATCACTTGTCATTTACTGTCAACGAAGGCGATATTTATGGTTTTTTGGGCCAAAACGGCGCCGGCAAAAGCACCACCATCCGCATGCTGCTTACGCTTATTGCCCCCACGGCCGGCAGTATCCAAATGTTTGGCTACCAATTGCCCCATCACCGCAACGAGATTTTGCGGCAGGTAGGCGCCATTATAGAGCGGCCCGACCTGTACAAGTACCTGAGCGCCTACGACAATCTGGAGATGATGGCCCGCCTAAGCGGCATTAAGCTAACCAGGGCCCGCCTGATGGAGCAACTGGATAAGGTGGGCCTTGCCCAGCGGGCCACCAGCAAGGCAAAAACCTTTAGCCAGGGCATGAGGCAAAGGCTAGGCATAGCCATTGCCCTGGTGCATGATCCCAAACTAATTGTATTGGACGAACCCACCAATGGCCTGGACCCGCAGGGCATAGCCGATATGCGCCAAATGATACTGGACTTGCGCAGCACACACAACAAAACCGTGATAGTGAGCAGTCATTTGCTCAACGAAATAGAACAAGTGGCCACCCGAATGATCATTATCCATAAAGGCAAAAAAGTAATTGAAGGCTCCACTACTGACCTGTTTAACCCGGCCGATACCCTGGTGGAGCTGGAAAGCTCAACAGCCGATTTGGCAAGTAAATTGGCGGGTACACCATGGGCTGATTGCATGGTAAAAAAGGGCAACACCTGGCAGTTCAAAATGCATGCTGCGCAAATACCCGACCTTGCCAAAGCACTGGTAGAGCGGGATGTAAGCATTCAAAACCTTAGCAAGTTGCATAGCCTCGAAAGCCTGTTCCTCAACCTTACTGCAACTGCCGAACATGCTCCCAACCCCGCCTAACTCCAGTTTATTAATCTAAGAGTTACCACTATCGAGCCCTAAACCTCAATATGCAAACAAATAGAACCATGTTCCTCTCCATCCTCCGCATCGAGCTATTCAAAATATTCAGCAAGCCACGTTCGTATATCGGCTTCCTGGCCATAGCTGTCATGATCCTGCTTATTCAGCTCGCCCTTAAGTCCGATGGGCCCACCTGGATCAAGCTCATGTTCAGCGGCATGGACGAAATGTTTGAAATAAGCCAGGGCAATATCCTGAACGGGTACTTTGTGTGCTTCCTGGTGCTCAATACGATTCTGATACAAGTGCCGCTGCTGGTAGCCATTGTTACCGGCGACCAGATAGCCGGCGAGGCTAATATGGGTACCTTAAGGCTGCTGCTAACCAAACCCGTGAGCCGCGGCCAATTGTTGCTGGCTAAGTTTACTGCAGGGCTTATATACACTTTACTGCTGCTGGTGTGGATGGCCATTCTTGCCTTGGGTGTAAGCGTATTGTTGTTTGGTCGCAGCGACTTGCTGGTAAATAAAAGCTATGCTATCAACCAGTTTTTTGTCGACGCGCAGGGCGATGATGTGCTGTGGCGCTACCTGGCAGGCTTTGGTTTTGCTTATGCTGCCCTGTGCAGTGTGGCCGCACTATCGTTCATGCTCAGTGTTTTTGCCGAAAACAGCATTGGCCCTATCGTTACCACCATGAGCATCACCATTGTATTTACCATTGTAAGCACGATGGATCTTCCTTTGTTCAGTCGTGTAA
>Ga0209594_1001356_pt1 | contig 12310 bp, 15 predicted proteins | sample AshMeaCrysSpring_FD_184126 | JGI IMG/M metagenome (GOLD analysis project Ga0209594, IMG submission 184126) | Groundwater microbial communities from Big Spring, Nevada to study Microbial Dark Matter (Phase II) - Ash Meadows Crystal Spring... | ecosystem: Environmental > Aquatic > Deep subsurface...
GGCTCGGACTGCCGTGGCGCGAATACGTCGAGGATTACAAACTGGAGATCGTCCGCTCCGGCTACCACAAGGGCGAATCATGGGAGGACACCGCCGGGGTAGATTCACGCGGTCGGATTGTGGCCGCACCGTATGAACCGGGAGATGTCGCCACCCAGATCGTGATCCTGACCGTGGACGTGCAGATGGATCACTTTTTCGCCGTCATTCGCGCATGGAGTGCCAACGGATCATCCCGCCTCGTCTGGAATGAGCGCATCCTTTCTTGGCACGACATCGAGGCATTGCAGGAACGCTTCTCGATCTATCCGAGCCTCGTGTTCCTTGATGCCGGCCACGCGACCTACGACGTTTACCGGGAATGCTCGACCCGCGGCTGGATTGCATTGATTGGCGACCGGAGGGCGACGTTCGTTCACCGCGTCCGCGAAGGCCGATCCATCCAGCGGTTTTACTCGCCCCGGCGCAAGGTCGTGCTCGCGCACAACCGGCATTGCTTCGTCCACTACTGGAGCAACCTGAACATCAAGGACACACTCGCCCGGCTGCGGCGGAACCAAGACCCCGAGCGAGGGGCGACATGGGAGGTTCCTGATGACATCGACGACGACTATCTCGCGCAGTTGGAGAGCGAGCAGCGGATAAAGGAAAAGGGCGTCTGGATGTGGAAGCAGATCGGGAGCCGCCCGAACCACTACTTCGACTGCGAGGCGATGCAGGCGGCAGCGGCGACGATGCTCAAGATTGTCGGGCGCGAGTCCGTGCCAGAGCCGGTTGACGCTCCGACGGAGGCGTGACCCAGCAAGAGCAGATCGATGAGGCGGTCAAGCATTTGGGTGACACCCCCGTCACCCCGGAAGATCCCCGGCCATTTTGGTTAAGATTGTTGAGATCGATTAGGATCAAGCTGTCAGGACTCCCAAAAAGACCAAAAATCGAGATCACCGGAGGGACCGACTTCTAAAGCGGGCAATTGACAAGGCGGCAGGAGGACAATGAAGACAATCCTTCAATTCGCATTCGCCAAACTCGCCAAGCTGGACATGGCAACCCTGCGCCAAATCTGGGCTGCCATCGACCAACTCGTCTCCGGCTTCGAGCTGGCCAGGTTCAATGACGGCTCGATGACCGGGACCCAGAAACTCGAATACGTCCTTGAGCGTGTCGGCACCCTGATCCCGCATGACCGCAAGGAAATCGGCACCCAGATCATCCGGGCCATCGTCGAGATTGTCCTGATCGGCATTCGACTGAAAGGCGGTGCCCGGTGAAATTCTCCAAAGTCGAAATCCTTCTGATTGCCGGGGCCGCAATCAATGCGCTGGCCGAACTCGCGAACCTGCTTCCGGTCGAGGTGAGCGGAAAAGTCACCGCCGCACTCCTCGCCCTCTGGGCGATGCTGCGGTTTGTCCTGCGATTCCTCCAGGCGTCACCCGCCTCGTTGCAGGAAATCGAAAACCTCCGGGGCGAGCTCCACGGGCGGGTCAATGAAATTGAGGCCAAACGAGCCGAACCCATCATACCGCAGAAATGAAGCCGGAAGCCACCATCGAGAATCCCCGGTTCAGGCGTGCTCTGGATTTTGTCCTGAAGTGGGAAACCGTCTTTGACCGCAAGGGCAATGCCGTCGCAGAAAACGACCCGGACGACCCCGGCGGGCTGACCAAGTTCGGCATCGACCAGCGGTCCCACCCGAACGCGAACATCCGGGCACTGACCAAGGAACTCGCGGCGTCGATTTACCACCGGGATTATTGGCTCCCAGTCCAGGCGCACGAGCTTCCGGTCCCGGTCGGAGAGGTTGTTTTCGACATCGCGGTCAACAACGGGAAGGCGAGGGCGGTCCAATGGCTGCAGGAAGCGGCAGGGGTCATCACAGACGGCTTCATCGGCCCGGTCACGCTCAAGGCGGCAGGGGAGGCGGATGCTGCGAAGCTTGCCGCAAAACTGATCTCCCGACGGGCCACGTTCTACCGCAACATCGCCAAGGGTCGGAAGGCCAAGTTCCTCAAAGGATGGCTGAACCGCAATGAGGCACTCAAGGCGTTCGCGGCAACCACCGTCGCTTGACACCCGGCCTGCGGTGTCATGGCACGCGGACTTTTCATTACCGGATTCACAGTCGCCGAGGTTGTCGCCATCCAGGCGAAGGCGAAGCAGATGCTCATGGAGGGCAAAACCCTCATGTCGTGGGGCGACAGCGGATCGTCCGTGACAAAGCAGTTTCCGATGCAAGTGCAGGACGTACTCGAAGAATGCGATCACGCGCTGCGGGTTCTCGATCCTGCGACCTACGGGTCGCGAAGGACCACCGCCGTTTCCGTCGTCGTCGGCTACCTCCCAAAATGAACCGGTTTCTTGCCACTATCAGCAGGCTCTTGCCCACCGCCTGGTTCGGCCCCTACGAATCGGCCAACCCATCGCCGCGACGCGGGCGGGTTCCCGGTTCCGCGCCACGGGACGCGAAGCTCGATCTGACACACGGCATTCGCTCGGAGCTGGTCCGCCGTTCCCGTTACCTCCAGAAAAACTCGGGGTTCGTCCGCGAGCTGGTTGGCAACATGGCTATTTACTCGACCGGCGACGGGATCAAGCCGCAGGCCCAATCGCCCGATCAGGAATGGAACCGTGCCGCCGAGGAGCATTTTGCCAACTGGTCGGCGCGGTGCGAGGTCACGGGCAGGTTTTCGTTCGAGGAATGCCAGAGCCTTGTTTGCCGAGGGATCGACGTGGACGGCGAATACTTCGTCCACAAGACGCGCGATCCTATCGGGCGTCCGGCGCTCCAGTTGATCGAAGCCCACAGGATCGGCGACGCAGCCGGAGGCACCGAGACCGTGGACGGCATCGGGCTCGACGGGGTAGGTGCGCCCGTTTTCTATCGTCTGCTCCTCGACGAAGGCACCTACCGGGATCTTCCGGCATCCGGCGTCTTGCATGTGTTCGAGCCAGAATCGGTTTCCGCCGTGCGCAACCCGGCCACGATCCAGCATTCGATCAATCACATCCTCGACGAAATCGAACTCCTCGCGTTGGAGAAACACGCAGTCAAGGACAACGCGGACGTGGCCCGCGTCCTGAAGACAGCGCGCGGCGAGGTCGAGGGCGATGGGGATTTCTCGCTCAGGACCGGGAGCGCAGGCGGACCCGATTCCAGCGACCCGGCAGCACTCCAGAAGATTGTCGGAGGAAAGCTCGTTGCCTTGAAACCCGACGAGTCTCTCGACAGCTTCCAGTCGAACCGGCCCAGCCCCACCTTCACCGGATTCCTTGAACATCTCCGGCGCGATTCCGCGCTCGGCGTGCTGCCGTTCGAGTTCGCCGCCGACTCTTCCAAGATCGGTGGAGCGGGCGTGCGTCTCGTTGTGGCGAAGGCCGACCGGCGGTTCTCGTTCCGCCAACTCATCTTGATCCAGCGGTTCATCCGCCCCGTTTGGGCTTATGTGATCGCTGATGCGATCCGGACTGGAGCCCTACCTTTCGTAAAAAACTGGCAACGCGTCAGCGCGACCACCCCGCGCCGGATCACGGTCGATGCGGGCCGGGAGGCGCAGCAGAACCGGGCGGACGTGGAGATGGGACTCAAGACCCTGAGCGAACACTTCGCCGAACAAGGCATGGACTTCGAGGAAGAGATGCGGATCCGAGCACAGAACGCCCGGCGCATCCTCGATCTTGCCGCCGAATACCGCATCCCGCTCGAAATGCTCTGGCGACCGGGAGGTGGGACCAACGCCACGCCAGCGGTAGGAGAACCCGAAGAAGCGCCTGTCACCAATGGCGTCCGGCAGGGCGGTTGATTGACATCGCGCACGGGTTTGTGAAACCCGCCGAAGTCCTTTTTCTCAAACAACCGTGGCTGATCACCCCGGAGGCACACGCCGCGATGGTGGCTGCGTCCCGCTCGTTATTCGACACGCATCCACCACAGATCACGCTCGAGGCAGAATCCCCGCTTCTGAGCATCGCGGACGGTGTCGGGGTGATCGCGGTCAGCGGCCCGATCATGCGCAAGCCCGGGCTCATCGCGCAGATCCTGTTCGGCGCGACGGATACCGATGAACTCATCGCGGCGTTGGCCGAGGCGGGAGAACGCGCCGATGTCTCGGCGGTCCTGCTCGACATCGACAGCCCCGGCGGGAGCGTGAACGGCACGCCCGAGCTGGCTCAGGCCGTGGCCGATCTTTCACGGACGAAATACGTCTATGCTTTCAGCGCGGGCCAGATGTGCAGTGCCGCCTACTGGGTCGCATCCCAATGCGATGCCATCTACGCGACCCCCAGCGCGCGAGTCGGCTCCATTGGCGTGATCCTGCCGGTGATCGACTCGAGCGAGGCGATGCGCAGCGTGGGCATCAAGGTCGAGGTGTTTGCCGCAGGCAAATACAAGAGCGCGGGCACGCCCGGTGTGCCGCTCACCGACGACCAGCGTCAATGGCTGCAATCCGATGTCGAGGAAATCGCCGCCGAGTTCCACGCGGCGGTGCTCGCGCGAGGGCGGAAGATCCCGGCGGAAGCGATGGAAGGTCAGACGTTTTTCGCCAGGAAAGCGATGCGCTTCAACCTCGCGGGAATGGCCAAGAACCGGGATGAAGTGCTCGGGCGGTTGCGTTCGCTGCACGTTCGGAGCGCCGCTGCGTCAGCCCGTGCGGTTGACACGGGAACTGGGGGTGAGATGAAAACCCTCGACCAGGAACTCGAAGAGGCGCGGCAGCAAATCGCGCAGATGGAAACCGCGCACGCCGCAGCGCTCGATGCCGCCAAGGCCGATCTCCAAACCCGCATCGACGATGCCGCGGCCAAAGTCGCGAAGCTTGAAGCCGATGCGCAGGCCCGCGAGGCACTCCTTTCCCAAGCCGGGATCAAGGCGGAATCGTTGACCGCCGAACTCGCCGAAGCACAGGCCGGGCGCGACCGCATCGAAGCCGATCTTGTCGTGGCCCGTCAGAACATCGAATCGCTTACCGGCCAGAAGGCGGAGAGCGAGGCACAGCTCGCGACGCTCACCACCCGCAACAAAGACCTCGAAGCCCGCGAGCAGAACATCGAGACCCGCGCCTCGAAACGCGCGGTCGAGATCGTCGCATCAACCGGGACGCAGGCTCCGGCCCCGGTCACGCCCAAGGGCGACCGTCAGACCGAAGACCTCGTCGCCCGCTTCAAGGCAATCAGCGACCCGAAAGAGCAAACCCTTTTCTGGCGGTCCCTCACCGCCCAGCAGCAGGCCCAGATCCTCTCCAGCACCGCCAACCAGTAATCCGCCATGCCCAACACACTCACCAACGTCAAAGACATCAAGGTCGCCCAAGCGGCTCTCCAGCCGTTCATGGCGACGCTCCTGCCCATGCGGGCGTTCTCCTCGAACTTCTCGCCGGAGCCCGCTGACAAACTGGACACCGTTCGCGTGCCCATCGTCGGCGCTCCTTCCGCCGCGAGCGATTTCGCCGGGAGTTACACGGCGAATGCCGATTCGACCATCGATGTCGCCCCTGTCACACTCAACCGGCACAAGTTCAAGACCGTCCACGTCACAGCCCGAGAGGCGGCTGAGACGGCTCTCAACGTGCTGGAAGCACTGGTGGCCAGCGCCGTGAAGCAACTCGCCCAGGACGTGTTGCAGGACATCTTTTCCGAAATCACCCAGGAGAACTACGGCGCGCCCGCCATCCCGGCACTCGCCTCCACGGCTTTCGACTACAAGAAGGTGCTCGGGGTCCGGGAAGCGTGCGCCACCGCGAAGATGCCCGTCGGCGACCGTGCGCTCGTGCTCGACGGCGCCTACTTCACCAACCTGCTCGGCGACGACATCGTAGCCAAGAGCTTCGTGACGCCCATCGCGCAGCCGAGCGTGGTCGAGGGCCTCATCCGCCGGTTGGCCGGGTTCGACGTTTACGAAACCTCGATCCTGCCGGAGAACAACGAGAAGTTGGTCGGGTTTGCCGCGCACCCGAGCTGCCTCGCGGTGGCCATGCGCTACCTGCAGCCGGTGGCCGACTACGACGAGGCGGGCGCGGTGACCGACCCGGATACCGGACTCACCTTCGGCTACCTCCGCTACACCGAGACCAGCAGCAACCGCATCTTCGTGACCGTGGAGTGCCTCTACGGTTTCAAGGTCGCCATCAAGAACGGCCTCAAGCGGATTGTCAAAGGCAACGCCTCGTAACCCCAAACCGACAACCACACCATGATCCCATTTGCCAAAACCGGCGACGCCGGAACGACTCTCAGCCACGCAGTCATCCCCGCCGGAGGGCGGGACCGGGTGCGCGTCCAATATGTCAGCGCGACCTCCGACAAAGCGGCATCGCTGCTCACTTTCCGCTCCGCATCCGAAACCGCGACTGTGCTCGCCGCCAGCGCGTCCAACCAGAAGGTCATCGGTGCCGCGCCGTATGCCGGTGCGGCGCAGAACGACGTGGTTGTTCTTCTGAGCAAGGCCACCGGCCAGGCGATCCGGGGCGTGGTCGATGCCGTGGACGCCGTGGCGAAAACCATCACGCTCAAAGCCAACCTCGGACTCGCGCTCGCTCCCGGCGACACCGTCCACCTGATGGTGGCGAAAGGGCAGATCCCGGTTGGCGCGGCGACCAAGGAGGCGAATGCCCCGACCGTCTTCGCCGCGCTCGAAGGCCCGGTGCTGGTGGAACTCGACGGCACCGCAGCCTGCCGGATCAATCTGGTCGCGGGAGAGTATTTCTGACTTTGCCAGCCCGGCCCGCCGACAACCCCCGCATCGGAAACGGTGCGGGGGTTGTCGTATCCCGGCAGCGCGGCAGCAATCGCCCGGTGCCGGGACGTTGACACGGGCCGCCGGGCATGTCGATTCAGGACGAAATGGCCGCCGATGCGGCTGAGATACTTGCGGAAATCGGGGAGTCTGTGACTTGGAACGGGCAAACTTACCCGGCACTGGTTTCTGATCCGACAATCGGTGAAGATCTAGGCCTCGGGGGATTTTCTGAAACGGGCGACTTCACCGTGAAGATCATGCGTTTGGCATTTGGCACCGCACGCCCGAAGCTTGGGGAGATCATCGGCTTCGAGAATGCCCGATACCGAATCACCCGCATCACCGATCACCCGCGCTACCCGATGGTTGTGCTGGTCGTTTCCCCGGAGGACTGACGCCATGATTGATCACGATCTCGAATTGGCATTTTGCGCTGCGCTCAAATCTGACACTCAACTGAGCGGAATTCATTTCTTCACCGGACTGGATGACGAAACCCACAAGCTCCCTGCGATTACCGTTGTGGCGCGGTCGGAATCGCTTGCCGGATCGGCTGAGGTGTTCCGCTGCGATGTCGAAATCCGGGTCGAGACGCATGCTCACGACTCTCGGCCCAGCGATCACGTTTCCATTGTCGGACGCATCCGGGAACTGCTGGCATCAAAGAACGCAATGCTGGCTGCGCTGAACACGGGAGATGCCGTCCAGATCCTCGGATATGCGGCGGCGGGGTCCGGGCAGGAGGTGGATGATGAGAAATTCGCCACCGCGATGACTCTCAAGGTCGGCTGCCGGGTCTCGGCAAATTGACACCGCGTCCCGGATAACATGCCAGCCAGCGACGTCACATTCGGAATTACCCGTCATGCCGGGGCGCTCATCGACAGTGTTGAGACCACGCAATCCGTGCAGGTCAAAGAGCTTGCCGGAAGCAATGGCGAAATCGCCCGTGTCCACACCTACCGCTCGATGACCGAGGGGTCGGTCAAAGGTCATGGAACGCTCTCAGTCGTGCCGGGTGTTGGCGATCCGGGGGTGACCGGAGTCACGGGCGGGGTGACTGTCATCCCGGAGCTGAAGAAATCCGAGTCCAACGACGACTTCGACGGTTGGGAATACACGTTCAAAAACTATCCGAGCGCCACGGCGGTCTGATCCCATGCAACGAGGCGACAAACTCATCATCCTCCGGGAAATCGATGCGGATCCTGCAATCTCGGGAAAGACCGACCTGATTGCAGCATTGACGGCGCTGGGAATTCCCCTCGACACCGATTGCCCATATCAAGAGACGCGGGAAATGGTGGATGGCCACGAGCAGCGGGTCGTGACATGGGTTCTCAAACCATCCAGCGTCTGCGGGCGATTTGAAACACAGGCGATGCTGAAAGCGTGGGACGATCCGGCCTTCGCCAAGACAAACCCTGAGCATCCTTTTGCTTACATCAAACAGGCGTTCGAGAATCTTTTGCGCATCCGCTGCGGGGTGGCCGCACAGGCTCCGCTTGCGCTCATCCGCAAGGGCAAACGGATCGCCCTGATCCCCTTCGACCTCACCCCGGAACGACGGGAAGAACTCCTTGCCGAACTCGAATCATGAACTCTGACGAACGAACCGAAAAACAGATCGATGTGTTTATCGCCCCGGCGCCCGAGGCCGGACCGCTCAAAATGCGCCCGTTCTCCGCAGGGACGCTCACGCTTTGCCGAAAACTCGGGCTGACCATGATCCTCGGTAGCGCAGACGACAAGGCATCGCTCTCGGACGAGGAAAAGCAACGCCAGATCACCGCATTTCTCTTCATTCAGTCCGCCCCCATCGAAACCGTGAAGAAGGCGGCGAAGCTGGCTCGTGAGGACCGGGCGGCGTTCGAGGATCAATACCTTCTCGACTTCGAGTTGAACTTGCCAGTCGGCGCGATGGCGCAGGCGGTTGAGCAGCTCGCCGCAGGAATCGATCAGGTGGGTGCCGCGCAGTTTGAAGCCGTGCCCCGCGAGCAATCCGCAGGCGGCAGAGAGGATAGTCCTCCCCCAAACTCCTGACGCCAGCCTGGCTCGCGCTCTTTGTTTTCCAACTGGCGCGTGAGACTGGCTGGCACCGCGATTTCATCCTCTGGGAAATGCCACTGGCTGAACTGCTTCTTTACCAGCAGGCGGCGGTGTTCATCGAGGGCCGACATTGGCTCGTGGCCCCGTCGCCACCGGCACGATCCCAATGGGACGCACTCGTTTCCAACTGGCAATGAACGTGAAGTTCAAGTTCGACATGCGCCGACTGGAGAAGGCGATCAAGGATTTGCGCCCGCATGTCCGAAAGACGCAGGCCGAGTTGGTCGAGGGAGCCGCCAAAGGGTTCGTCAAGCGAGTTGTCGCCATCACGCCCCCGGCCTCGAAGGGTGTGAGCGGATCGAAAGCGAAGCAACAGGGCGACCAGGCGATCAAAAGCGACATCGCCCGGATCATGGTCGCTGCGGCACGGAAAGCCGACAGGGACAAGCGGAGCGCCGCTGCCTCGCCTGAGGAACTGCACCGCCGGTTCCGAGATAAACGGACTGGGCGGGTGAATCCCGGCTCGTTGAAGCGTCCCTATCGGGTAGGCAAGTCCGAATTGCTTGCTCTCCAGAGGCGTCTTCTCAAGGAAGTCGGCTGGCTCGCCGCCGGGTGGAATGAGGCGGCGAAGAAACTTGGAGTCCGCCTGCCTGCCTGGGTGGCCAGACATGGAAGCGGACGTGGTTCCATCGGAATTACGAGCGGAGCCACCCGGTTTCGCATCGCCATTGCCAACGAGGTCGGTTTCGTCGGCAACGTGAAGGGGTTCAGCCGGAGGATTCAGAGCGCGATCAACCTCCAGGCAAATGCGATGAAGCGGCAGGCCGAGCACTTTCTCAAAAAGAGCATCCGAAAGAGCGGCTTTCGGTAGCAACCCGCCGAGTTGTTTCCACTTGGCAGGATGGCAAGTCGAATGATAATCCATGCCACTCATGACACGCGAAGAAGCTCAACAGTATCTGATTAACGCGGCAGACAGCGGAACGCTGATGACTCCCAAGCATGATCCTGCCAACCTTACAACGACGTATCCGACATACCGCACGGTCCTCTCCTACGAGGTTGCGCAAAACATCGAGGTGTTCATAAAGTCGGGGCAGTATGTGATCACGGAATACGAAAACACTGCGCTTCCGACTTCTCCGATTTACTTGGAAATTCAACCTACGGGCAACTCAACCTTCTCTGTTCCCGCCTCTGGAGTTCCTCGAAACTCTCCGTTTGCGACTACATCAATGGATCGCATTATTGCTGTTTCAGGGAGCAACCAAGGATGGCATTTGTTTGGAGAATCAAGCTCGACGATTCAGCAGAAACTGTCAGCTGGTGATTTGAGCTTTAGAGGAGTGCTCTAAGAAATCTTGGTTAGTTTAGTGCATTGACACGGCGGCGGACGTGAATGTCCGCATCCGCCAAAGCCGTCTTTGAGGCCGACTCGGGAAAACTCGACGCGGCCCTGCTCAAAATTCAGGGATCAATGCTGCGCCTCCAGAAGGGCGTGGCTGGGCTTTTCGTCGCGTTTAAATCCCTCCAAGCGGCGGGGCAGGTTATTGGTGCCCAGTTCGATCAGGTCAAGAAGGCGTTCGATCTGGGCGGCGAACTCAACGATCTGAGTGCCAGGACCGGCATCGCCGTGGGCGATCTGGCCGTGCTCCGACAGGAATTTGCGAATGCGGGCAAGAGCGCCGAGGACGTTGGTCCCGCCGTCGCCAAAATGCAAAAGTCGCTCGCGGAAGGCAAGGGGGCGGACTTGATCCAGAAGATGGGGATCAGCATGGAGGAACTGAAGGCCAAGACGCCATCGGAGCAATTTCACGCTCTGGGATCGGCAATCGCCGGTCTCCAGAGCCCGCTCGACCGGGTGCAGGCATCCACAGCGATCTTTGGAAAATCCGGCGCAGAGCTTCTGAGCGTGTTTTCCGGCGGTAACTTTGGCGAAGCCGCCGCACAACTCGGTGGCCAGGCACAGATCCTCCAAAAAGATGCAGCCCTCTTTGATGACGTGGGCGACAAGCTTAACTTGGTGGGCGCCAAGGTGCAGGGGTTCTTCGTGGGCGTGGCGGACAAAGTCGCGCCGGTCTTGAAGCCGCTCCTCGACCGCATGGCGACGATGGATTTCTCGTCGTGGGGCCAGCAGATCGGCGACGTTGTCGCGTTCCTGATCCAAGCGTTCGCCGATGGCTCAATCAGCGACATCCTTTTCCAGAGCGCGAAGATCGCAATGGCCAACGCAGCGAACTTCACCCTCGGCATCTTCACCTCGCTCGGTCGCATCATCGGTCAGCTTCTTTCCGAAGCGGTCAAAAATGCAGTCCTGATGTTCCAGATCGTTACCACGGGCGACTTCTGGAAGGGCCTCGGCAATGCGCTGATTGCCGCCGCTCAAGGGTTTGTCGCCCTCATGCTCGATGGCGTGGCCATGATCCTTGGGGCACTCCGAAACGTGCCCGGCATCGGCGGAAAGATCGGCTCGGCTGCCGATGCCGTGGCGGGGCAGGCGCAATCTATGCGCGAAGGAGCGGCGGCAAGCGCGAATGCCTCGACCACCCAGCTCGGCCCGATATTCGACCAGATCAAAGGGCGAATGATGGAGGAAATGGCAAACGTGGTGAACGCCGCAAAGGAGGGATTCGGCCAGGGCGCGAGTGTTTTCGACACCGATGCCATGACCGGCGAACTCGATGCGCTCATGGGCAAGGTGATGGAGCGGGTTCAGACCGTATCCGAAAAATCGCTAGCCGAGGCCCCGGTCCAGCAGGTCAACGCGGTTGGCGACCAACTCCTCGAATCCACCGGAAAAGACAAGGTTTCGCACCTCCAGCGGATAGGGGGAGGCGGGCTCGCCGGTGCAGTGGATCCGGCTCGACTGGAGCAGAAACGGACCAACAGCCTGCTCGGCGACGTGCGGGGACTCCTGCGGGACATCCGGGGCAAGGTCGGCCCGACCAATCAACCGCAGGAGGGAGTTTTCGCATGAACGGCGAGCCATTGCAGCTTCTCGGCACGGGCGGGTCGGTGGACCGCAACGGGATCGTCTCGGTCGATGTGCCCATGTGGGTGGCGACGCTGGGCGAAGCACTCAGGGCCACGTCCAACCAGGGACTCGGGATTCCACTCGTTTCCCGCAATTTCAAGCAGAGCGAGGAGGGGGGATATGAAGTTACGCTTCATTTTGAGGGGCTGGAAAGCGAGGCGCAGGAAGACCAGACAACCTTCGAGTTCGATGTTTCGATGAGCGAGGATCCCATCGAGAGCCATCCGAACTTCGAGGCCATCGCAGCCAAATACGGATGGGACGATGTGGAGCGGGCATTTCCGAAGGCACCGCCAGCAGGAACGGAAAGCGGCAGTGCGCTCGGGAAAAAGAGCAAGGCGAAGAAGAACCCGCTCTATGGGATGGAAAGTTACCTGGCCGTCGGTGCGGTTTACCGGAAGACCTATGCGGTCAAACGCATCCCATCGAACGTCCTTCGCGGAATCGGCGGCATCGTCGAGCGTCCTCCGGGTGTCGGCCAATTCAACCTTCCG
>Ga0209594_1001357_pt1 | contig 12307 bp, 9 predicted proteins | sample AshMeaCrysSpring_FD_184126 | JGI IMG/M metagenome (GOLD analysis project Ga0209594, IMG submission 184126) | Groundwater microbial communities from Big Spring, Nevada to study Microbial Dark Matter (Phase II) - Ash Meadows Crystal Spring... | ecosystem: Environmental > Aquatic > Deep subsurface >...
AGGTAATTTTTAACTTTAAATAACTAAACCTCTTGTAATCTCGTAAAAATTGAGCAGTTTTAAAAAAGGTGTTTTATAGGCTAAAAACTGCTCAAGGTAATGCTTTGCTTGTTTTCGGAGAGGTCTATTTGTCATTCCGATCGCTAGCGAGGAATCTCAGAGCTCTAAGATTCCTCGCTGGCGATCGTTATGACAAATATTAGGATATTAGCCAAAAATATATCTATCACAACTTTAAAAAAATGGTATAAATATTATGCCATGCAAAAAAGCAAAATTGTGGCATCAGGAACTACCAGCGACTTAAGTAATGAAGTGATTCAACAATTTTAAGCGGTATGATTGAACAGAAAAGGAGTTAATTAAAAATGGGAGAAAAAGTTTTACAAGAAATGATTAAACAAGCTGATAATCTTACCCCAGATGAAAAATTGCGTTTGGCTAATTATTTAAAACAAATGAGCAATAAAAATCAGCAGAAACTTGAGAATAAATTGGCAAAAATAAATACTCATAAACAAGAAATTTTGAATTTAGCCTCTAAATATGGGGCAAATAATTTGCGAGTTGTTTTGGAAGAAAAAGCAGGAGAAGAGCAAGTTTATTTTGTTATTAATTTAGCTCAGGGAAGAAGTTTATTAGATCAAAGTGGTTTGATGATTGATTTACAAGAATTACTGGGTTTTAAACTGTTAGTATTTACTGAAGATGGGATCAAAGAGTTAACTCGCGATCGCCTATTACGCTCTGCTGTAGCATTATGAGAAGTGATTTAGAAAGGTTAAAGGATATTTTACAAGGAATTAAACAAATTGAAGAATACACTATTGATGGTAAGAAAAGCTTTGAGCAAAATACTTTAATTCAAAGTGCGGTTTTGTTTCAAATTTTAGTTATTGGAGAAGCTGTGGGTGATTTATCATTAAATTTAAGAGAACAATATCAGGATATTCCCTGGGCAAAAATTATTGGTATGAGAAATATTGTAGCTCACGAATATTTTAGAATTGACTTAAAGGTAGTTTGGGCAGTAGTTGAGAATTATCTGCCACAATTAAAGAGCAAAATAGAATTAATTTTGCAAGATTTAGAAGCGGATAAATGAGCTAATAGCCAATCAGATTGATAAAAAAATTCAATAGATATGGTGGTTTTAATCCGCTCAACCACCGCTAAACAAATGTTATATTAAACAAAAAACCAAAGGATAAAAAAAATGAGTGCAATTCAACCTAGAAAAGCATTAAACAAAGCATACCTAAAAGTTAAACCCAATGGACAAGACATAGAAAAATTTCAATGGAATCTGAGTCAACTATTCCACCAAATCAATGAAGCAGAATCAGAAGAATTTCAGAAAAATTTAGTGTCACAGTTTCTTAACGAAACTTATTATAAAGAATAATACCAAAGGAAAAAATGACCTAGTAATTCATAATGGTAAAGATGCTAAAAGCAGCGTAGGTGTAATTTTAGAAACGAAAAAACCAAATAACAAAAACGAAATGCTCAAAGCAGACAACCTCAACAATAAAGCATTTCAACAAATATTATTATACTTTTTGCGGGAACGCCTCCAAGAAAAAAACCTGGAACTTAAATATTTAATAGCCACAAATATCTATGAATGGTTTATTTTAGACGCGCAAGAATTTGAGAAATATTTTGCTCAAGACAAAAACTTAGTTAACAAATTTACTGACTTTGAAACAGGAAGATTAACCAGTAAAAAAACCGACTTTTTTTATCAAGAAATTGCTAAACCTGTCATTGAAAATGTCAAAGAAAAAATAACCTTTACATACTTAGACCTTAGAGAATATGAACCCTATTTACAAAATACAGCAAACCCAGAAGACCAAAAAAACCTCATAGTTTTATATAAACTCCTTTCACCAGAACATTTATTAAAACTCCCCTTCGCCAATGATAGTAACAGTCTAGACAAAAAATTTTATAGCGAATTACTCCACATCATCGGTTTAACAGAAATCAAAAAAGGCAACAAAAAAGTCATTGAGCGTCAACCAGAAAAAAACCCAGGTTCATTTATAGAAAATACCATCATTCAGCTAGAAAGTTTAGAGAAAATTTCTCGACTAAAAAACCCAAAACAATTTGGCGCAAACTCTGAAGAAAGATTTTTTAATATAAGTTTAGAATTAGCCATTACTTGGGTAAATAGAATCCTCTTTTTAAAACTCCTAGAAGCTCAAATAATTAATTACCACAAAGGGGATAAAACCTTAGCCTTCTTAAATCTAGAAAAAGTGCCAAACTACCATGAATTAAACAACCTATTTTTAAATGTATTAGCTCGTCAAAACAGTGAGATACAAAGCAAAGAAAAAGAAATTTTTGCCCAAGTTCCCTATTTAAATAGCTCCCTATTTGAGCCAACAGAAATAGAACAAGAAACAATTTTTATTAGTAATATCCGCGATGAAAAATTACCAATATTCTCAGAAACAGTGCTCAAAAATAGTCAAGGAAAAAAACGCCAAGGTGAACTAAACTCCTTACAATATCTTTTTGAATTTTTTGATGCTTATGACTTTAGTAGTGAGGGTTCTGAAGCAATTTTAGAAGATAATAAAACCCTCATTAATGCAGCAGTATTAGGATTAATTTTTGAGAAAATTAACGGTTATCAAGACGGAGCTTACTTTACTCCAGGTTTCATAACCATGTATATGTGCAGTGAAACTATTCGCAGAGCAGTTGTCCAAAAATTTAACCAACTTAAAGGTTGGAATTGTCAAAATCTTGACCAACTATATGATAAAATAACCGATAAGAAAGAAGCAAATCAGATTATTAATAATTTAAAAATTTGCGATCCAGCAGTGGGTTCAGGACATTTTTTAGTTTCAGCACTCAATGAAATTATTGCCATTAAAAGCGACTTGAAAATTTTACTTGACAGACAAGGGAAAACATTAAGAGATTATCAAATAGAAGTGGTGAATGATGAATTAATCATCACTGACGATGATGGACAATTATTTGAATATCATCCCAAAAATCAAGAAAGTCAACGGATACAAGAAACTCTATTTCACGAAAAACAGACAATTATTGAAAACTGTTTATTTGGGGTAGATCTTAATCCCAACTCAGTCAAAATTTGTCAGTTGCGGTTGTGGATCGAGCTTTTGAAAAATGCTTATTACAAACCAGAAACTAATTACACTGAGTTGGAAACTTTACCCAATATAGATATAAATATTAAATGTGGTAATTCTTTGATTAGTCGTTACTCTTTGGATGCAAATCTACAACCAGCTTTAAAAAAAGCTCAATGGAATATTAACAGTTACCTCAGTGCTGTCCAAACTTACCGCAATGCTGAAAGTAAACAGCAAAAACGAGAAATGGAAACACTTATACAGGATATTAAAGACAATTTACGCTCTACACTTCAAGGAATTGATCCTAAGAAAACCCAGTTAAGAAAATTAGAGGGTGAGGTTTATAATTTGGAAAATCAGTTATCATTGTTTGAGGAAACAGCAGCAGAGAAAAAAGCGCGCAAAACTAAGATTACTAAGTTAAATAAACAGATTAAGCAGTTAAAAGTTGAGATAGAAGAGATAGAAAGTGCTAAGATTTATGAAAATGCCCTCGAATGGCGGTTTGAGTTTCCAGAAGTATTAAATGAGCGGGGGGATTTTGTGAGTTTTAATGTTGTAAGAGGGAATTTCTTATGTGTGCTGCAAAAAAGAAATTAAGGATTTCCAACCTGCTCTACGAGCCAATTATAAATGTCATATAAAATTAACAACTATATGGTTATTTCTATGAACAAAGTTTATTGCCAAAATAATTAGGTTAAGAAAGGCATCAAGAGCGGATATAATCACAAGGGAACGTACTGAGGGAACGCAAAGCTTTTCATGAGAATTTTATTTGTAGGTGCAGAAGCAGCACCCCTAGCTAAAGTAGGGGGGATGGGGGACGTTGTAGGAGCTTTACCGATAGTTTTGAGAAAACTAGGTCACGATGTGCGAATATTTATGCCATATTATGGCTTCCTTCCAGACAAGATGGAAATTCCTCTAAAACCAATCTGGTGGGGTAATGCAATGTTTGAGACTTTTGCTGTATATGAAACAGTCCTCCCAGGTACAGATGTTCCCTTATATTTGTTTGGACATCCAGCTTTTGACCCCCGTAATATTTATGGAGGAGAGGATGAAGCGTGGCGTTTTACTTTCTTCGCTAATGGGGCGGCAGAATTTGTCTGGAATTATTGGAAACCACAAATCATTCATTGTCACGACTGGCATACAGGGATGATTCCAGTATGGATGAACCAATCACCTGATATTAGTACTGTTTTTACAATTCATAATCTAGCTTATCAAGGGCCCTGGCGTTGGTATTTGGATAAGATTACTTGGTGTCCCTGGTATATGCAAGGACATAATACAATGGCAGCGGCAGTTCAATTTGCGGACAGGGTGAATACTGTTTCTCCAACTTATGCAATGCAAATTCAAACTGCAACTTATGGGGAAAAACTAGAAGGGTTACTCTCTTGGATAAGTGGGAAAATGAGGGGTATCCTGAATGGAATTGATACCGATAGCTATAACCCAGCAACAGATAAATATATAGAGAATAATTACACCGCAGATACCATAGAAAAACGCGCTCCTAACAAAATAGCCTTACAGGAAGAAGTGGGGTTAATGGTGAACAAAAGCGCCTTTTTAATGGGGATGGTAACCAGGTTGGTGGAACAAAAAGGGATAGATCTGGTTTTACAAATTTTGGAGCGGTTTCTCTCCTATTCTGACGCTCAATTGATTGTGTTGGGAACAGGCGATCGCTATTATGAAACTCAGCTATGGGAATTATCATCTCGTTTTCGCGGTCGCATTTCAGTGCAGTTACTGTATAATGATGCCCTATCGAGGAGAATTTATAGTGGTGCTGATGCTTTTTTAATGCCTTCACGGTTTGAACCTTGCGGTATTGCGCAAATGTTGTCTATGCGGTACGGATGTGTGCCAATAGTGAGAAAAACTGGGGGGTTAGTGGATACAGTTTCTTTCCACGATCCAATTAATGGTGCAGGAACGGGTTATACTTTTGATCGTTATGAACCCCTGGACTTATTTACCTGTATGGTAAGAGCTTGGGAAGGTTTCCGTTACAAGAAAGAATGGCAAGAGTTACAGCAGCGTGGTATGAGACAAGATTTTAGCTGGTATAAGTCGGCGGTTGAGTATATTAAGATGTACCGCGAAGTAATTGGGGAAGCACCTGAGTTAACTAAGGAAGAAGAGGAAATAATAGCCAAATACAGTCATTAGTCATTAGTCCCTACTCAGAAGTCATTAGTCATTAGCTAAATGGTATGATCTTTTTAAGAAAAATTAAGAATTTTTTAGAATACATACTAATGACTAAGGACTAATGACTAAGGACTAAGGACTAATGATATAATGGAAAATTTGGGAGAAAATATATAATCTAGAGGAGATTAATAGATGTCAAGATATAGAGGACCGCGTTTGCGGATAACCCGTCGTTTGGGAGACTTACCTGGTTTAACCCGTAAAAAAGCACGTCGTCAATATCCACCAGGTCAACATGGTCAAGCACGTAAAAAGCGCTCAGAGTATGCTGTCCGCTTGGAAGAAAAACAGAAGCTGCGGTTTAACTACGGTGTGAGTGAAAAACAGTTGGTGCGCTATGTGCGTCAGGCACGTCGTGCTACTGGTTCAACTGGTCAAGTGCTGTTACAACTGTTAGAAATGCGGTTAGATAATACCGTATTTAGGTTGGGGATGGCTGGAACAATTCCAGGTGCACGTCAGTTGGTGAATCACGGTCACATTACTGTAAATGGACGGGTAGTGAATATTGCTAGTTATCAGTGTCGTCCTGGGGATGTAATTGGGGTGAGAAACCGCGAGAACTCGAAAAAGTTGGTAGAAGCAAATATGCAATATCCAGGTTTAGCGAATCTTCCCAGTCACTTGGAGTTTGACAAAAACACGCTTGTTGGTAAAGTTAATGGCACTATTGAAAGAGAATGGGTTGCGCTGCCAATTCAAGAATTGCTGGTAGTTGAGTATTATTCACGGAAAGTGTAAATCAGTTATCAGTTATCAATTAACAATTAATAATGAACAATGAATAATGGTTCATTAGACCTGTTGCGAAAATTTTAAAACCCCCCCTAACCCCCCCCCTTATTAAAGGGGGGAATGTCTGTTTTTTGGTAATTTCCCCCCCTTAATAAGGGGGGGTTAGGGGGGGGTTAACACTACTTTCGCAAAAGGTCTATTGTTCATTGGTAACTGAATCACTGTTCACTGATAACTGATTTAGGTGGGAATAGTAACAGTAAATGTTGTTCCCACATCTTCTTGGCTTTTAAATTTAATCGTGCCTTCATGTAAGTCAACTGCTTTTTTAACGATAGATAAACCCAGACCATTACCTTTAATTGATCCCACATTATCTGCTCTTTCAAAGATTTGAAATATTTTAGTTTGATATTCTTCTGGCATTCCAATCCCTTCATCTTGAATTTGGAAAAATATTTGATTTTGTTTACAAATTAAGTTGAGAGTGATTTTCCCACCAGAGGGAGAATATTTAATAGCATTAGAAATTAAATTATTCAAGATATGACGGAGAAGTTTTCTATCAATATTAGCTAAATAGGATTGATGGTGACAGTTAAAAATTAGTTGATGTTGGCTAGTAATGCTAGGTTTAAACTCATCTATAATATGGCGAAAAAAATCTACTATATCTAAAGTTTCTGGCTCACAAATTAACTTACCTTCTTCTGCTTTACTAATAAGTAATAAATCTTCCAAAGATTCGTTCATGTGAGTCACAGAATATTTAATCCAATCAAAGTATTCATTTCTTTTTTCTGGGGGGAATTTCTCGCCATAGTCTCTGAGCAATTCTGAATAACCTAAAATATTAGTAAGGGGGTTGCGTAAATCGTGGGAAGCAACAGCAAGAGCGCGAGATTTAAGGAGACTATTATCTTTTTCTTGAGCTAATTGTGCTTGAATTTGTTGCTCTTCTTGGTATTTTTGGAGAGCAACTTGAATAGTTGAATTTAATTCAACTGCTTTATATGGTTTTACCAAATAACCATAGGGAGAACTATTTTTTGCGCGCTCTAAGGTATTAGCATCTGCATAGGCTGTCAGATAAATCACAGGAATTGCAAAAGTGTTATAGATTTTATCTGCGGCGGCGATACCATCGACTTCACCTTTAAGCATGATATCCATTAATACTAAATCAGGTTTAGTTTTATCTGTTTTGTTAATAGCTTTTTCTCCAGAATCTACAATACCAATTACTTTATATCCTAGCCGTTTTAAATCAAGGGCGAGACTTTCTGCGGCTATCAATTCATCTTCTACTACCAGAATTTTAATTTCAGTCATTTTAAATCCTCTCTTTGTAGTTTAATTCTGCAAATTGTAAATGGAAATAGGTTCCCGATGGAGAAGACAAAAGTTGAATTTCTCCATCTAATTGTTGAGTTAAAATCCGCACCAATCTTAAACCCAAAGAGGGACTATCTTCCCAGTCTAAATCTGGTGGTAAACCAATGCCATTATCACCAATAATTAGATTAATTTTTGGCGTTTCATCTACTGTTAATTTGATTTTTATTTCTCCAGATTTTCCTTGAGGGAAAGCGTGTTTAAAGGAGTTGGTTACTAACTCATTGATAAGTAATCCACAGGGAATTGCTGTTTCCAAATTGAATAATAAACATTGATTATTATTTTCTGTAAGAGTCAAGTTTGTTGAATCTACCTCAATAACTGGTTTAATTTTGCCGCCATTATTATTATAAGATAAAAAGAGATTATCAACCAATTTTTGGAGATATTCAGTAAAATCTATTTTAGCGAGATTTTCTGATTGATAGAGTTGTTCATGAATCATTGCCATACTTTGAATACGGTTCTGGCTATCTGTAAATAAGTTGATTATTTTTTCATCTTCTACATAACTGGACTGAAGATTTAAAAGACTGGAAATAACATAAAGATTATTTTTGACTCGGTGGTGAATTTCCTTGAGGAGAACTTCTTTTTCTTTGAGAGAATTGAGGAGTTTTGTATGTGCTTTTTTATTTTCAGTGATATCAGTAGCCACCCCTAAAACAGCGGTTTTATTATTAAAAGTTATGGGCATTTTAATAGTTTGAAAATAGCGAACTTCTCCTGTGGCGGTGGTGACTGTTTCTTCTGCTAGACAGTGAGCTTGCAGATTATTAATAACTAATTGATCGTGGGTAGTAAATTGATCTACTTCTGTTAAATTGTGATGAAAATCAACATCTCTTTTACCAATAAGATTTTCCACAGTTGTACCATAAATATCAGCAGTAGCTTGGTTAGCGAGAGTAAATCTACTTTGAGAATCTTTGACAAAAATTAAATTAGGGTTAGTATCAATAACATGGCGGAGAAACTCTTGACTTTGTTGTAAAGCTTCTTCAGCTCGTTTACGCTCACTAATATCTTCAATGAGATAAACAAAGTATTTTGGTTCTCGATATTCATTGGTAATTAAAGACATAATAACATTGACCCAGCGCACAGAACCATCTTTACAGATATAAGAGGTTTCCATGGAATAATTATCAATTTGATTATGGAGCAACTGCTGCATATATTGTTGATTTTCATTGCGATTTTTCACTGGGGTAATATCGAGATAAGAACAGTGTAACAAGTCAGCGCGATTATTGCCAACAATTTCACAAAATTTTTGATTTACTCGTAAAAAGCGACCATCTAATTGACAAATACTAATACCAACTGCTGCTTGTTCAAAAATAGCCCGAAAACGTTCTTCACTTTCCCTGAGTGCTTCTTCTGCAGCTAGGCGATCGCTGATATCATTAATTGCACCGATAAAATAGCGAGGCTCATCTTCATAATTCACCACAGACATAGTAAGATTTACCCAAATTACACTTTCATCTGAGCGCATTAAACGAGTTTCGAGGGAAAAAGTAGGAAACTCATCGCTCAATATTTGACTCATTTGGGTTAAAGTTTCGGACATATCATCAAAATAGATAATCTCTTTAAAGGTTAAAGGGTTTAATTGCTCTCGTTGATATTGTAATAATTCCACAAACTTATCATTAACGAGAAGAAACTCACCTGAAATTGCTAATTGAAAAATTCCTACTGCTGCACGATCAAAAATGCTACGGAAGCGCTCCTCACTTACTCGCAATGCTTCTTCTGTTGTTTTCTGCTCTGTAATATCTTGACCACAACAGATCATAGCATTATTTTCACCTTGATGGAGACAGTTGAGATTCCAATTTAAGCATCTTTCAGAGCCATCACGGGTAAAGACGTTACTTTCAAAATTTTTCAAGGCTGTTCCTGTGAGTACTTGTTTCATTGCTGTGGCGAATTTATCGCGCTCGTCTGGGTTGAGAAATAGTACAAAGTAGTCTCCACTTATTACAGCATCCCTTGACCAACCATAAATTTTTTCTGCCTCTTCATTCCATTCTAAAATGCGATGATTTTCTGAGAGGACTATAATTACTGTACCCGCAGTACTTACCAAGTGACGCAGACGGTTTTCACTTTCTTGAAGCGCTGCTAAAACCAGGTTTTGCTGGGTAACATCGCGATACATCCATAAATGCCCTGCATACTTTTCTCCGACAAAAATGGGTACTATATCCGCTTCAAGGATGCGTCCATTTGACAGGTGAAACTCTTCATTACAGACAATTTCTCGGTTGTGGAGAATTTTTTGATAACTTTGTTCAAACTGGGTTGGGTTAGCAAATAAGTGTGCATAGTCCCTATTAAAGTGGGAAAAATCTAAGCCTATGAGGTTTTGAGGTGGTGATTGAATTTGAAAAATCTGACAAAATGCTAAATTAGCTAAAATTACTTGTTGTTTTTCATCTTTGACTAATACTCCTACTTGGAGGTTTTCTATGAGTGCAGTTAGTCTTGATGTTGTGTATTGTAATTCTGCAGTTCGCAGGGTTACTCTGGTTTCTAAGGCAAAATTTAGGCGTTTTAATTGCTCTTCTGCTTGTTTGCGTTCTGTAATTTCTCGACAGGTAAATAAAGTTGTTCCCCAGAAGGTTTCTTTTTTTTGATTTAAGCTGGGTATTTTTACAAGTTTGACGTTGACTAATAAAAAGTGTTTATTGCCGTATTTATCGGTTATTTCGCGCTCAATGTTGGGTATTTCTTTACATTGTTTGAGTTTTTCAAAATCAAATAGGTTTTCTCCAAGAAGTTGAGTAATATTTCTCATTGCTTCTACTTCCCGAAACGAATAACCAAAAATTACTTTGGCGTTGGGACAAACAAAAGTAAAATCGCCGCGATCGTCGGTAATAAAAACAGCATCGGAAATGTTACTAAGAATAATTCGATGTAATTTTTCTGAGGAGCGTAAAGCATATTGAGCATCTTTGCGTTCTTTTAAGGCTGTTTGGCGATCGCTTATGTCTTCTAATACATAAATAAAGTACTTGGCTTGTTCGTTTTCTGACTTTACCAGAGATACAGTTAAGTTAATCCAAACTTGTGACCCATCTTGACGCAAAAAGCGTTTTTCGATGGAGTAAGTATCTATTTCTCCTGTTAATATCTGGTGGATGTATTCAGAGTCGCTATCTTGATCTTCTGGGTGGGTAATAGCTTCAAAAGTGAGTGTGAGTAACTCTTCGTGGGTAAAATTAAGAATTTGACAGAGTTTTTGATTTACCAGGTCAATTTTGCCATCAATAGCTACATGGGCAATACCAACCGCTGCTTGTTCAAAAGTTGCTCTGAAGCGCTCTTCACTTTCTTTGAGTGCACTTTGAACTGCTTGAGTTTCAGAAATGTCCCGTGCTACTGCATATATCAGTCCTTTTTTTAATGGTTGAGCACTCCAAGAAAACCAACGATAAGTCCCATTTGCGCATCTGTAGCGATTTTCAAAGTGGGTACTGGTCATTCCTGCGGCTAATTTTTTTATTTCTGCTAGGGTAGCTGGCAGGTCTTCTGGATGAATAAATTCAAGAAATGGTCGGTTGAGTAGTTCTGTTTCAGGATAACCCAGGGTTGCTGTCAAACTGGGGTTAACTCTTTTAAAAAATCCGTCCGCTCCTGCCACACATAACATATCTACAGAAATTTGGAAAAAGTTCTGCTCCTGGTTGATGTTTTCTTGACGTTCAACTGCTGTTGCTATGATTTTTGCTACATTTTGCAAAAAATTGACATCTTCTGAGTTTATTTGTTGATTTTCTTGCGGTTCAATTACTAATATGCCAAAATTGTTTTTAATGATTACGTTAAAGTTACTTATAAGTTTTTTTGAATTTTTAGCTAGCCAACACTTTTTTGCTGCAACTTTTTTTTTGCCTACTTCATGTTGAGATTTGTCTGTTGTTGCTTTGAGAAGAAACGTCGAAGTGTCCCGAAGCAATTGCAAAATGCTACAATTTTTGACCTGGAGAGTTTGAGTAACTAGGGTGACTGCTTCATTTAATAATTGATCTAGGTTGGTTTCGGCGATCGCCTTATTACTTAAACTGGTTAGACTTTGTTGTTGTTCAAGTTTTTTTTCAAGCTCTTTTTGTTTTTCTCCTAAATAAATTATTGCCCTGGTATAGAATTTAACTTGTTTGTTAATTTTCCGTTGACAAGTTATTAGTTGTTGACGTAACTTTAATTCTGTAGATGGCCAAAAGTTAAGCATTTTTCTGCTCCTTTTTCTAAGTGGTTGTTATGTAATCATAATTTACCACAGTGGTTGAGTGTCTGTTTTGACCCTACTTAATATTTTAAGCTGTAAATGACTAGACAAAAAATATTTGGAAAATCCTAGAAAATTAGCGAATTTATGCTAGAATAATCAAGTACGTGTTTAAAATAATCAATCATAATGACTATCAACTATGTCACCTCCAAAGAAGCACAAAACGTCCTTGGAGTCTCAGATCACACCTGGCGAAACTGGGATAAAGAAGGAAAAATCGAAACAATTAGAACTCCCTCTGGTCATAGAAGATACAATCTTGATTCCATCCTCGTTAAGCCAGAACGAGCAACAATTATTTACGCAAGAGTCAGTAGTTACAAACCATCTAGCTGACTTGCAACGACAAGCTAACTATCTCCGAAGTTTGTACCCAAAAGCCGAACTTATCACAGAAATCGGCTCTGGACTTAATTATAAAAGAAAAAAATTTAAAGCCATTTTGGAACGAGTTATGTCAGGAAATGTCGAATTTCTTGTGGTCGGACATAAAGCTCGACTT
>Ga0209594_1001364_pt1 | contig 12258 bp, 6 predicted proteins | sample AshMeaCrysSpring_FD_184126 | JGI IMG/M metagenome (GOLD analysis project Ga0209594, IMG submission 184126) | Groundwater microbial communities from Big Spring, Nevada to study Microbial Dark Matter (Phase II) - Ash Meadows Crystal Spring... | ecosystem: Environmental > Aquatic > Deep subsurface >...
GGTTCGCCGTTCGCGTCGGCGTAGTAGGCCGGATACATGGCCTCCTGCTTGGAGTTTCCGTAGATGCCGAGCACGGCCGCCAGCATGCGATAGGTGTAGTTGTTCTTGAGGTAGTCGCGCGTGCCGAACAGGTCGCCGGATGCAAGCTTGCCGGCGACGACCTGCTGTTTCGTGGCTTCGTCCTCGGCCCAAGCATCGGCGATACCCTGTTCGAAGGCCTCTCTGATCTCGGGCGAGAGGCTGTTGACGTCAAACTTCCTGCCGGCGCCGACGTTGATGCGGGCGAAACGCGCCATCAGTTCGGTTTCGGAAGGATGGACCGGCGCGAACTGCAGACCGAAGTTGAGGCTGTTGAAGAACTCCAGCGACGATTTCTGTTCGGTCACCGACAACGGCTTCGGGAAAGCGATCGCCGGCGCCTGCACCGGCGCGGGCTGCCCGAGGAACGCCGACAGCGGCTGCACGACATACTGCGACTGGATCTTCTTGACGTTCTCCAGATCGTCGGGATTGAACAGCTGGGTGCGGAATTGCGCCGATGCAATATTGGTCTCGCAGTGGATGACCTTGGTGATGCCCTTGGGCACTTCCCCTTTCCACGATGGTCCCGCGACCATGAAGCTGCCGCCGCCATTTCCGGTGGTTCGCGTGCCCAGATAGGCGAAGTTGAAGGTGTACAGGTCAATCAGCTGCAGGCTCCAGTAACGCTCCTTGGGAATGGCGGGCACGGTGAAGACGATGGGTTCGGTGCGAAGGTCCAGGCCGATCCAGGAGTACGGCGTGTCTGAGTTGGGCGTCTGGATTGCCTTGTCGTCCGGGGTGAACACCCGCGGGATGTTGAACAACTGGTTGTAGGGCGCCTTGTATTCCGGATTCGACCGGTCGGTGAAGTACGCGTACTGCACGCGCAGATTGTCGACCATCGGATAGCCATAAACATAGGCTTCCTTGGCGATAGCTCGCACCTGCGCCGGTGTAAGGCCCGATTGCGCACATGCGGGCGCCGCTGGCAATGCGAATCCAACGATCCAGAGAATCGACGTAACCACAGTCCTGACGGCTGCTGTTCTGTGACGGAGTAAGTTCGCCATACGGTCTCACTTGTCCTGGAAAAACGAAGATGGTCTTTGCTGGTCCAGCTAACGCCCGCGTTCAGCCGCGGCCGAGCGAAGCGAGACCGTCGGCTGGAACGCATAGTTGGACGACATGCTATGCCCCGGGCTCAATGAAATATCCGGCCTCCCGTTGATGACGGATGGCAAGAATGAGCACGACATCTTCTGCCTCTTCATAACTATACAGCGCCACGTATCCCGACTGACCGCGGGAGATAAGGAGTTCACGGAGCCCTTCCTCGACAGGCCTCCCGATAAGCGGGTGGTTGGTCAGGACCTCAACAGCCTCGATGATCAGGCCCGCCGTTTCGTGAGCCGACGCTGGATCTACGTCAAGCAAGAAGTCGGTGAGTCTGCCGAGGTCCGTGAGTGCCCGACCCGAGTAGATCAGCTCCGCCAAGTCTTAGCCTTGGGTTTCGGAGCCGACTCACCACGAGTCCTGGCGCGCAGATACGCATGGACATCTGCGGCGCGATAGCCGGCGCCGGTTTTCATCATCGCTTCTCTTGCCGAGACGGCCTCCGAAACGAATTCGGCCCGCCGTTCAGCGGCAGCGGCGGCCGAACGGATGGCCTCGACCATGAAAGCATGTGGGGTCACACCGCGCCGCTTTGCTGCCGCTGCGGCGCGCTCCTTTACGTCGTCAGGGAGCTTTAGCGAAGTTGTGGACATAGTGCTACCGACACATTGGTGATGACACCATGGTAACACCGCGCGCAAGATGTCGTCCAACGCCGGCGGTCACCGGCGCGCATCGCGCGCGCCAGCGCGCTTGAACTCGGCACGAGACGGTGGGCGCCCGAGCGCCGTCGCAGCCGCGCGGATCGCGGTCAGGACTTCGTCTCGTTCGGGTAGTGCGGTCGTCATCTCACCTCAGACGGCTAACGATTGAGATGAGAGGTGGCACCCGGCTTGCCGGGTGACGTCCTCTCGATCAAATGGTTAGGCATCGGGCTGGTAGGGCTCGAATTCATTGCTTGCCCTCGACCTTGAGTTTGATTGAGGCCGCTTCTTGCGCGATATACCGCTCAGTGATGGAGCGGAATAGCCAGCCTATGGGCGCCCCGAGTGGACCTTGGAACGAGAAACGAAGAGTCACGTAGGAGATGCCTTGCGAGTCCTCTTCGATTGAGTGGTCTGCCACCATCAAAAGACCAAGCGAGCGCGCCTCCCACCTAAAGCGATGTGGTGGCTCCAGTTCAGTGACTTTCCAGGTAGTTGGCCAAAGCTTCGGTTGGCGGACGATGAACCTTGCTCCCACCTTCAGAGCATTCCCATCGAGCGGCTGGACGATGCTGACGGTAGGAAGCCAGTCCGCCCAGGCGGTAACCATTGAAAGCGCAGGCCAAACGGCTTCTCGTGGGGCAGCGATAGAGATTGAGGTGGCGTATGAGGGCATGCGATGCCTAACAACTATTAGGCAGGAACAATTGGCCGCTGTTCTGCGGGAACATTTTCCGGCATAGACACGCGATTGTGCCGCATAAGATGATGCTCCAGCTGCCAACCCATTGATGCGACCACATCACCGGGCGGCGAACCCGCCAATTAATGGCTCGCCGCATATACGTCACATCTGGCGAAGGGAAGCGCCTCGCCTTGCCCGCCCAGGCTGCAGTCAGGCGCCGCCCACCTTGAGCATCACCCGCGCTGAATTCCGCCCGCTTGCCCCGCTGATCCCACCGCCTCCGTGAACGCCGCTGCCGCACAGGTACAGCCCGTCCACCGGCGTGAGGTGATCGGACCAGCCGGGAAGCGGTCGCATGAAGAAGATCTGATCGAGGATGGGCTGGCCATGGCTGAGGTCACCTTCGGTGAGGCCGAAATCCTGTTCGAGGTCGAGCGGCGTGACGGACTGCACGCCGCGGATCGAGTCGCGCAGCCCCGGCGCATACGATGCCAGCGTGTCGATCGCGCGCGTCTCGAGCGTAGCCCGCGCGTCCTGCCAGTGCCCCTGCCGAAGTGCGAACGAAGCGAACTGGTAGTGCACCGACACCACCGGGCCCGCGGTCGTGACCTCGAGGTACGGCCGCTCGGAGATCCCGCCGTACTTCGACGCGTCGTAGGCCTGCTCGAGGTACTTGAGTGTCGGCGCGACCACCAGCGTGCCTTCAGGCAGGCCGTGCCGGCCGTCGGTCAGCAGGTGCACCTTGGCGACCGAGCCGCGCATGCGGATGGCTTGCGCCTGCCAGACGAACTCGGGCGGCAGCTCGGGCGCGCCGACGAGGCCGAGCAGCGTCGTACGCGGATCGGCGGCGGAGACGACCATCGACGCGGCGATCTCCTCGCCGCCCGCGACACGCACGCCCCGCACCTGCTGTCGGTCGACGAGGATGCGTTCAACAGCAGTGGAGGTGCGCAGTTCGCCGCTACCGGCGCGCAACGCTGCGACCAGCGCTTCTGTGAGCGAGACCGCGCCGTTAGTCGGCCGGTGCGCGAGGCCGCCGCGATTGAGCCAGTTGTGGATCAGCGTGAAGCCGGTCCCCGCCGAGTACGCCCCGAGCGTGACGCCGTGGATCGCCAGCGCCCCGATCGCCGCCCTGAGCGGCTCGGACTCGAACCACTCCTCGGTGAACTCGCGCGCCGACATGGACAGGCTGCGCATCACGCGGAACATGTCCTTGCGGCCGAGGCGGCGCAGTCGCAGCAGCAGCGAGGCGAGCGGCAGGCCTTCGCGCACGAGCTCACTCCGCAGCATGCGCGGCATCGGCGTTCGGTAGGCCGCATCGAGGAAGCCAGCAGCGGAATCCATGAACGCGACGAACTCCGGCCAGCGCGCCGCATCCCGCGGCGCGAGCCTGCCGATCGACTCGAGGGTCGCGGCGTCCCCGGCATCGGTCGTCAGCCGCAGCGATCCGCCGTCCGGCAGCAGCGAGACGTACGCGCCGCCGCCCGCCGCAGCCGTCCGCAGTCCGTGCCGCTCGAGGCCGAGGTCGCGCACGATGTCCGGCCGCAGGTGGCCGGAAGCGTGCAGCATCGGCGCCTCGACGTCCGGCCACAGGCGCCGGGCGGCGAGCTGGCCGCCCGGTACCTCGGCGCGCTCGAGCACCAGCGCCTTCCGGCCAGCCTTCGCGAGATACGCGGCGGTGACGAGCCCGTTGTGCCCGGCACCGACGACGATCACGTCGTACTTCGCCGCTGCGCTCATCGCCAGTCCTTCAGGATCTCGTGCGCGGCGAGCTTGCCCGCCGCGCCCATCACGCCGCCGCCCGGATGCGCGCCGGAGGCGCCGAAGTAGTAGCCCGGCAGCGGCGTGCGGAAGTCGGCCCACTGCGGCGCGGGCCGCAGGAAGAACAACTGATGCAGCAGCAGCTCGCCGTGGAAGATGTTTCCACCGGTGATACCCGCGATGCGCTCGATGTCGGCCGGCGTGATCACCTGCTTGCCCACGATGGCGCGGCGGATGTTGGGCGCGTACTTCTCGAGGGTCGCGATCACCGTCTCACCGAAGGCCTCGCGCTTCGCGTCGTCCCAGCCGCCCTCGATGTCGGCGGGCGCGTACTGCACGAAGCAGGAGGCCACGTGGTGGCCGGGCGGCGCCATGTCGCGGTCGATCATCGAGGGGATGATCATGTCGATGTACGGCTGCGACGAGAACTGCCCGTACTTCGCCTGGTCGTAGGCGCGCTCGATGTAGTCGATGCTGGGGCTGATGGAGATCGCACCGCGGTGCAGCGGTCCTTCGCCCGGCAGGCAGGTGAACTGCGGCAGCTCGGAGAGTGCGATGTTCACCTTGCCCGAGGAGCCGCGCACGCGGAAGGCACGGATCGCCGCGGTGAAGTCGTCGGGCAGGTGCTGCGCGTCCACGAACTGCAAGAAGGTCCGCTTCGGGTCCGCCGCCGACATCACGACCTTCGCCTCGTACTCGTCGCCGCCCGCGAGCGCCACGCCGCTCGCGCGGCCCCCCTTCACGATCACCTTGTCCACCGCGGCGCCGGTGCGGATCTCGACGCCGAGCGCGCGCGCCGAGCTCGCGATCGCCGCGGTCACGCCGCCGGTGCCGTTCTTGGCGAAGCCCCAGGCACGGAACGCGCCGTCGATCTCGCCCATGTAGTGGTGCAGCAGCACATACGCCGTGCCCGGCGAGCGCGGCCCGAGGAACGTACCGATGATGCCGCTCGCCGATTTCGTGCCCTTGAGCGGGTCGAGCTCGAACCACTCGTCGAGCAGGTCCGCGGAGGATTGCGTGACGAGTTTGGCGATCCGGTAGATCTCGCGCTCGGAGAGGCTTGCGCCGTAGGTTCCGAGCTTCAGCAGCCCGCGCAGGTCGCGCCAGCTGAGCGACGAAGGGTCGGGTGGCACGAGCCCCAGCACCGGCTTGATCGCCTTGGCGGCGCGCGCCATGACGCGCGAGTACTCGTCCGCCGCCTCCGCGTCGCGCGGCGAGTGACGGTAGATCTCGCGCCGCGTGAGGTCGTGGTCGTCCCACGCGGCGAGGTAGTCGCCGTTGTCCATCGGCGTCACGGTCGAGGGCAGCGGCAGGATCTTGAGCCCGTGCCTCGGCAGCTCGAGGTCGCGGATGATCTCGGGCCGCAGCAGGCTCACGACGTAGGAGAACTCGGTGAAGCGGTAGCCCGGGAAGATCTCCTCGGTCACCGCCGCGCCGCCCACGATGTCGCGGCGTTCCAGGACCAGCACCTTCTTGCCGGCACGCGCGAGATAGCCGCCCGCGATCAGGCCGTTGTGTCCCGCGCCGATCACGATCGCGTCGTAGCGGCTGGCGCTCACTTGCGTTTCCACTCGGGATCGTAGAACGGCAACGCGACGACGGTGCCCGGTGCGTAGCGGCGATGGTGCTCGACCGTGATCTCGATCTCGACGCGGGTGCCGGGTTCGTAGTGCGGTCGCTCGAGATGCACCAGCGCGATGTACTTCTTGAGCACGGGCGACCACGTGCTGGTCGACGCGTAGCCGACCTGGTGTCCGTCCTTGCGCACCGGCAGGCTGCCGCGCACGGCCATCGCCGGGACCTGCGGCGGCAGCCCGACCGCGCCAAAGACGCGCTCGAGGCCTTCCCAGTCCACCTCGAGGCCGACCAGCTTCCACGCCGGGCCCTCGCGTGCCTCGCGCTCGAGTGCACGGCGGCCGACGAAGTAGCCGGGCTTGTCGAGCGCGACCGTCCAGCCGAGACCCATCTCGTAGGGCGAGGATTTCTGCCCCGGAATCCACGCGTGCGTGGCCGCGGTGTAGTCCACGTCGAGCATGAAGAGCCCGGCCTCGACCCGCGCCATGTCCATGGCGAGGATGCCGCAAGGGATGGCGCCGAAATCGGCCCCGGCCTCCAGCAGCGCATCCCACACCGGCAGGGCGTCGGATGCTTCCATCCAGATCTCGTAGCCGAGGTCACCGGTATAGCCGGTGCGGGAGATGGTCACCGCCTTGCCGGCGAGGACGTTCGGCGCCATGCGGAAGAACTTGATGCCGTCGACGGGAGTGCTGCAGCAGCGGTTCAGCACGACGCGCGACTTCGGCCCCTGCAGCGACAGCGCCGCCATCTGGTCGGTGCGCTCGGTGATGCTGACGTCCATGCCGACCGCGTTCATGTGCAGCCAGCGCAGCGAGGGCTCGGCGGAGGTGAGGCGGAACTGCTGCCCGCCGAGGCGGGTCACCGTGCCGTCGTCGAGCAGCTTGCCTTCCTCGTCGCACCAGCCGGTGTAGTAGACCTGCCCGACGGCGAGCTTGGCGATGTTGCGGGGCGTAAGGCGATCGAGGAGACGCGCTGCGTCGGGACCCTCGATCAGGTACTTCATGAGCGGCGACACGTCGATGAGTGCCGCGTGGTTGCGGATCGCCCAGTATTCGCGCTCGAGCCCGAGATCGTAGGAGCCGACCGCGATGTGGCCGGCCCAGCGACGCCAGTTCTGCGGCAGGCAGAGCGCCGCGGTGCGCGCGTGGAAGGGCGTGCGCTTCAGCTGGTAGAGGTCCGGCATCGGGTCAGCCGCGCTGCGCGCCCGCCTTCAGGTCCGCGTGCAGCAGGCGATGGAACAGCTGCTCGCCGGCCTCGCGTCGCACGGAAAGACGACCGGTGTCGTAGGCGCGCGAGCGCAGGCCTCGCTGCACGGCGCGGCAGATGCCCTCGTCCTCGTCCTGCACGCGGTTTGCGATGTCGATCGAGGCGCGGTTGAACTCGCGCGCGGACTCCGACACGTCCGCGAACCAGAAGTCGAAGATCACTTCGGTCTGGTCCACGCCGCGCGGGTACACGAGGTTCGTGTCCATCACGCCCTCGTACCAGTTGAACATGAAGTTCGGATAGAACCAGTAGTAGAGGGCGCGCTCGCCCTTGCGCACCGCGCCCGTCTCGGCCTCCGCGCCCCGCGTCACCATCGGGCTCGACTGCAGGCAGTGACGGCGGCCGTTCTCGATCGTGTACTTGTGATAGTCCAGCACGCTGCCGAGGCCCTCGTGCAGGTAGGGCACGTGGTATCCGCCGTCGAGGTAGTTGTCGACGAACACCTTCCAGTTGCAGTCGAAAACGTAGTGCTTGCGGTCGAACCAGTGCAGCCCGGAGAGCCCGAGCCCGCGCACCTGCGCCACGACCTCGCGACCAAGAAACTCCTCGAGCGTGGGACCTTCGTTCGCGAGTCGCACGAAAACCCAGTTTTCCCAAACCGCCGTCGCTACCGGCACGAGACTGTGGTCCGCCGGGTTGAAGTTGCGCACGCCTTCGAACGCAGGAGCCGCCTTGAGCGCGCCCTCCAGCGTGTAGGTCCAGCCGTGATACGGGCACCGCAGGCGCTTCGTGCAGCCCGAAGGTTCGGTCACGACCGCCGCAGCGTGATGGCGGCAGACATTGAAGAATCCGCGCAGCACCCGGTCGTCGCCACGCACCACGACGAGCGGCTCGCCGGCGAGCTCGAAGCTGACGAACTCGCCAGGCTCGCGCACCTGGTCGAGCCGGCAGGCGTACTGCCAGGTACCGGCGAACACCGATTGCTGCTCGAGGTCGAGGATGCGCGGGTCGAAGTACCAGGCGGACGGAATGGTGCACGCTTCCTCGAGCGGCAGCTCCGGTCGATAGCGGTCGATGATCGTGGCAACGGAGTCGTTCATGCCGGCCGTGCGCCTCAGAACTCCTGGCTGAATCTGAGGCCGATGGTACGGGGCTGGTTCGGCGTGTAGTAGGGGTTCACGCCGCATACGCTCACCGTGCACTGCGACCACGTCCAGGTCCGCGACAGCTCGTTGAACAGGTTGTCGACGAAGAACGTCAGCGTGAAGTCGCCGCGTGTCGCACCGACGGATACGTCGGTGACCGACCAGGCGGGCTGCTTGCCGTAGAAGGAGCGCTCCTCGCGCGGCAGGTCGGACCAGCTGCTCCCGTTGTAGACGTACGCGACCTGCGCAAAGGAGGCGTACTCGCCGACCTGGAACGTGTAGCGACCCGTCAGGTTGCCCTTGAAGTCCGGCGCGATCGGCAGGCTGTCGCCCTTGAACGCCGCCGGCGGCTCGTCGGGATCCGGCACGTAGTCCTTCGTGAGCTGCGAGTCGAGCCAGGAAAAGCCTCCCGAGATCAGCAGCGAATCGGTTGCCGCCCAGGTGAGGTCCATCTCCAGGCCGTCGACGCGTGCGGCCCCGGCGTTCTTGATCACTGTCAGGCCCGCACCGCTCGGCGGGAGGAACGAGTACTGGATGTCGTCCCACTCCTCGCGGAAGATCGCGCCGTTCAGGCGCAGGCGGTTGCCGCCCCACATGGTCTTCCAGCCCAGCTCGTAGTTCGTCAGGTAGTCGGGCTTGTATGGTTCGACGGTGCCGTTGCGGTTGATGCCGCCGGGACGGTAGCCCTCGGAGTACGTAGCGTAGAAGAGACGGTCGTCGTCGAAGCGATACGTGAGGTTGAACTTCGGCACCGTGTCCGAGTCGTCGACCTCGTCGTCGAGGTTGGTGCAGGGCGAACCCCTGTACTGCCTCGCGTCGAAGCACAGCGCTTCACCATAGTTGCTGCTGTAGTTGGCGTTGAACCCGAAGAAGCCGCGCAGCGAGTTCTCGGTCTGGAACCAGCGCAGGCCTACCGTGGCGGTGAGGTTGTCGAGAATGTCGAACGACGCCTCGCCGAAGACCGCGGTCTCCTCGTCCTTGCGGAGCTGGTTCGTCAGCCAGATCGTGTCCGGCCAGCCGGTCACCGAGATCGGCAGATACTCTCCGTCGACGACATAGCCGCCCAGGCCGGCGATCTGGTAGCGCTGGAAGATCTCGTGCTCGGACGTCATGAAGAACACGCCGCCGATGACCCGGAAGCGGTTCTCGCGCGGCGAGGCGATGCGCAGCTCGTTGGTCCAGCGCTTGTACCCGTCGGTGCCGTGGATGAACTGCGACGGGTCGGCGAGCGCGTCGCCGTTCTCGTCGGTCCAGTACGAGCCGTACCCGCAGCAGACGTCGTAGAAGTAACTGTAGTCGGAGTAGTCGGAGTCGACCTCGACGTCGCGATCGAGGTAGGCACCGGCGTAGACCAGGTCGAAGTTGCCGATCTTGCCCTCGACCGTGAGCGCCGCCTGCACCCAGCTGTCGGAGCTCTTCTCCTTGAACCAGCGCGCGATCTCCAGCTCGTCGATCGCCGGGTCGTAGGCGAAGGTGCCGTTCGCAGTCTGGTCCTGGCCCATGACCTGCGGCGTGATGGTCCAGTTGTCGTTCAGGTCCACGCGCAGCGCGGCGCGCGCGCCGTAGGTCTCGACGTCGTTGTAGTCCTCCTCGGCGTGCGCCGGGGATCTCGTGCAGCCCGCCGACGGGTTCTTGCCGTTGCTGATGCAGCCACCGGAGGTGGGGAAGGTGCGTTCCGACACGACGTTGTCGACGTATCCCGCGTCGTGGCGCACCCACCCCACCAGGCGGATCGCGGCGCGCTCGTGCAGCGGGATATTGACGAAGCCCTCGGCGAGGTAGCCGTTGCCGCCATCCTCGACGGAGTTGCCCTCGAGGGAGTACGCGGCATCGAACGCCGAGGGATCCGGCCTGTTGGTGATGATGCGGATCGTGCCCGCCTGCGAGCTCGCCCCGTACAGGGTGCCCTGCGGGCCGGCGAGGGACTCGACGCGCTCGATGTCGTAGATGTGGATGTCGAGCGCACCCTGGATCGTCGTGATCGGCTGCTCGTCGAGGTACATGCCCACGCTCGGCGCCGGGCCGGAGTGGTTGTTGTTTTCGCCGCTGGCCACGCCGCGGAAGTAGGCGAGACTGAAGCCGGGACCGAGGGTCGTGAACGTGACGCTCGGCAGGAATTTCACGAAGTCCGCGAAAGCGTTGATCTGCAGCTGGTCGAGTCGCTCGGTGTTGAGCGCCTGGATGCTGATCGGGACCTGCTGCAGATCCTCGGTGCGCTTCTGCGCGGTGACGACGACCTCCTCGAGTGCCGCCTCCTGCTGCGCGTGGGCCACGGGTACGCCCGCGACCAGCAGCGGTGCGATCGGCAGCCCGGCCAGCATGCGTCCGCGGAGTTGCGCGGCCACGGCCTGCCGCAGCGCGCGAGTCGAATGAGCGTTCATCGGGACCCCCTGATTGTTGTGCAGCTATTCTGGAGGCACGCGTCGCGGAATTTCAAATCGGCGGTGCGGCCGGGTAGGAATCCAGCACGGGCCCCAGCGCCGCGACCAGTGGCCCGAGCCACGGCTCGTAATTGCGCCAGTGCTCCACGGACTCGCGGTAGATGGGGGAGCGGACCTGCTCGGAGCTCGCGGTGCGCACCGCGCGCTCGTTCTCGTAGAAGCGCAGGCAGCGCGGGTCGAACTCGAGGCCGCAATACTCGAGCAGGCGCCGCACCTCGGCCTCGGTGTCCTCGACCATGCGCTCGTAGATCACGCGATGCACGCGGTCCGGCAACACGGCGTCGAAGTGCGAAAGCAGTGTCACGTAGTCGCGGTAGTAGCGCCCGAGGTCGGCGAGGTCGTAGGTGTAGGACTGGCCGCGCGAGAAGTGCTGCTTGAAGGCCGAGAAGCAGCAGCTGAGCGGGTGGCGCCGCGCGTCGACGATGCGCGCGTTCGGCAGGATCAGGTGGATCAGGCCGATGTGCGGCCAGTTGTTCGGCATCTTGTCGATGAAGATCGGCGCCGCGGTCTTGCGCTGGATGCGGGTGCTCGCGAGGTAGCGCTCGCCTAGCGCGCGCAGGTCATCGCTCGACAGTTCCGCCAGCACCTCGGGATAGCGCGAGGCCTCCGCGCGGCGCGTGCGGCCGCTGAGCTCCTTCACGAGACCGGGAAGGTCGGGCAGTTCCATCGTGCCCTCGACCGCCGGATGGCTCGCCAGGATCTGCTCGACCAGCGTCGAGCCGGCCCGCGGCAGGCCGACGATGAAGATCGGGTCGCGCGCCGGGGAGCCCGATCCGGTGCGCGCTTCGAAGAATTTTCGGGTGAAGACGGTCCGCGAGCGCCGCACCAGCGACGTGGCCTCCGCGGCGTCCCAGGGCAGCGCGGCCCGCCGCATGCGGTTGCCCGCCGAGTAGTGCTCGAAGCTCTCCGGGTATCTGCCCTCGTCCTCCAGGGCTTTGCCCAGCGCGAAATGGAAGCTCCAGCGGTCCTCCTCGCGCAGGTCGCCGCGCGCGAGCTGCGCGCCCATCGTCGCGACCTCGGCCTGGCTGAAGCGATACGTCTTCAGGTTGGCGAGGCTCCAGTACGCCTCGCCGAGCGAGGGCTCCAGCTCGATGCTGCGACGGTACGCCGCGATGCTCGCGGCCTGGCTCCCGGTGGTCTTGAGCGCGTGGCCCTGGCTCATCCAGAAGCGCGACTGTGTCGGGTAGTCGGCGAGCAGGTCCTCGTACGCGGCGATCGCGCGGTCGTACTCGCCGAGACGCGCCAGCACCGCCGCGTGCAGGCTGCGGTAGCCCGGATTGCGCGGTTCGCGTGTGAGCAGGCTCTCGATCTCGCCGAGCGCCGCGGCGGACTTGCCCTGGCGGTGCAGCACGAGGGCGTAGTTGTGCCGGGCCGCCGCGAATCCGGGTGCGAGCTCGAGGCAGCGTGCCAGCAGGTTCTCCGCGTCGTGCAGCCGCCCGAGCCGCGCCGCGACCTCGGCGAGCATGCGGATCGCGGCCACGTCGGTCGGATGGGTCTTGAGGTGCTCGCGCAGCAGCGCCTCGGCGACGGCGATCCGGCCTTCGCAGAGGGCGGCGGCCGGCGCGAGCAGGCGCGGGTCGCGTGTCGAAGCCTTGACGTGCGCC
>Ga0209594_1001370_pt1 | contig 12234 bp, 8 predicted proteins | sample AshMeaCrysSpring_FD_184126 | JGI IMG/M metagenome (GOLD analysis project Ga0209594, IMG submission 184126) | Groundwater microbial communities from Big Spring, Nevada to study Microbial Dark Matter (Phase II) - Ash Meadows Crystal Spring... | ecosystem: Environmental > Aquatic > Deep subsurface >...
CGCCGCGCGGTCTGCCGCCGGGTCTCGAGGCTCGTCACCTTGGACGCCGCGCGCCGCTCGCCGACACGCCGGGTCCAGACGCGATCCACGATACCGCCCGGGGGGCGGTACTCGCGCACCGCGTCCTGCAGGAGCGCACAGGCAGCAGGCACGTCGAACTGCCCCATCGCCACCAGCAGGTTCTGCAGGATCTCGTGCACCTGCTCCCAGGGCAGCGAGTGCTCCATGGCGCGCAGGATCATCGGGTGCTCGGTGCCGGACACGTTGGTGCCGATCAGGAGCTCCTCGTAGAGCTTCTCGGCCGGGCGCAGCCCGGTGAAGCGCAGCTCGATGTCGCCGTCCGGGTGCGCCTCGTCACGCACGGTGAGCCCGGCGAGCGCGACCATGCGTCGCGCGAGGTCGACGATGCGGATGGGCTTGCCCATGTCGAGCACGAACACGTCGCCGCCCTCCGCCATCGCGCCCGCCTGCAGCACGAGCTGCGAGGCCTCGGGGATGGTCATGAAGTAGCGAATCACGTCCGGGTGGGTGACGGTGACGGGCCCGCCGCGCGCGATCTGCTCGCGGAAGAGCGGCACGACCGAGCCGGAGGACTCGAGCACGTTGCCGAATCGCACCATGCAGAACTTCGTTCGGCTGTCGCGCTTCTGCAGGCCCTGCAGCACGATCTCGGCCAGGCGCTTGGTCGCGCCCATGACGTTGGTCGGGTTCACCGCCTTGTCGGTCGAGATGAGCACGAAGGCCTCCACCCCGTGCTCGAGCGCCGCCTCGGCCGTGTGCCAGGTGGCGATGACGTTGTTGTGGATGCCCTCGATGACGTTCTGCTCGACGATGGGCAGGTGCTTGTAGGCGGCCGCGTGGTAGACCGTCTGTACGCCGTAGGCCTGGATGATCTCGCCGACCCGATAGCGGTGGTGCGCGTTGCCGAGCAGGCTCGTGAGCTCGAAGTCCAGTTGCTCGCGCTCCATGAGCGTGCGCAGCTCGCGGTCGATCTGGTAGAGCGCGATCTCGGACATCTCGAGCAGCACCAGCCGCCGCGGCTTCAGGTGCGCGATCTGCCGGCAGAGCTCGGAGCCGATCGACCCGCCGCCGCCCGTGACCATCACGACCTTGCCGGTGATGCAGGCGTCGAAGAGCCGCTCGTTCGGGGGCACGGGGTCGCGGCCGAGCAGGTCCGCCGTGTCGACCTCGCGCACGTCCTCGATGCGCGCCGCGCCGGAGAGCAGGTCGCCGATGTCGGGCACCGTCATCACGCGCACGGGGTAGCGCTCGAGCGACTTCAGGATCTCCTGGCGCCGCCGGCGTGTCTGCGACGGCAACGCGAGCAGCACGCTCTGCACGCCTTCGTCCTGGATCAGTCGGTCGAGCGCCTTGGGTGCGTGGACCTCGATGCCCGCCACGACACTCTCGTGCAACGAGTACTCGTCGTCGAGGAACGCCACCGGCTCGAAGCGGCCGCCCAGGCGCAGTGCCTCGACGGCCTGCGCGCCGGCCGAGCCCGCACCGTAGATCGCCACGGGCTCGCTGCCCGCCGTGCGGCTCGTGATGAGGCCGCGCAGCAGGAGCCGGCTGCCGCCGACGTACAGGAGCGCGAGCGCCCAGTAGATGCCGATCGTGGTGTAGGCGATGCGGTCCGGCCCGAAGGCGACGTTGATCAGTGCGAGCGCGAGGGCGGAGGCCGTGACGCCCGCCAGCACCGTCACGAACACCCTGGTGCCGATGAAACGCAGGACCGCGCGGTACAGGCCGAGCCGGCCGAAGATCGACACGCTGGTGAGCAGCGCGGCCACGTAGACCCAGGGATCGGCGTCCGCGGCGTCCGGCCACTTGCCGACCTTGAGCAGCACGGCGCTCCACAGGGCCACGGGGATGAAGATGCAATCGGCGACCAGCATCAGCGCGCGCTTCCGCGCACGCGGGAGGTCGACGAGGCGCTGGGCCAGGGCTTCGATGCCGCCGCTCAACGGTCCGGGCATGGTCCCTTCCTGGGACTCGACGTATGCATGGGCGAATTGGACCACATCGGACGCTCTAGCGAAACAGGCTGGCGATCGTGCGGAACAGTATCCCGAGGTCGCCGGCGAGGCTGTGACGCTCCGCATAACGCAGGTAGATCTCGAGCTTGCGGGGCAGCACTTCCTCGACGTACGCCCGCTCCGGGTCCTCGGCAAGCGCGAGGATGCCGGCCTCGTCGCGATAGCGGATCGAGGCCTCGTCCGTGATGCCCGGCCGCACGGAGAGCACCTTCTCGGCCACGCCCGGCGGGTAGAGCTCGACGTACTTCGCCACCTCGGGACGCGGCCCGACGAGGCTCATGTCGCCACGCACGACGTTCCACAGCTGCGGCAACTCGTCGAGCTTCGCCGCACGCAGCACGCGGCCCACCGGCGTGATCCTGCGATCCCCCGCGGCCGTCACCAGCGGCCCCGTCCCCTCGGGGGCGTGCGTCATCGTGCGGAACTTGAGGATCTCGAACGGCCTGCCGTGCAACCCCACGCGCTGCTGGCGAAAGAGCACCGGCCCCGGGCTCGAGGCCGCGACGGCGAATGCGATGACGGCCAGCACGGGCGCGAGGACGACGAGCCCCGCCCCGGCGACGAGGAAGTCGAAGAACCGCTTCACGTACGCGCCCGGAACAGGTCACGCACGGCGTCGATGACGCGCTCATGCCCGGCGTCGGTCATCTTCGTATAGAGCGGCAGGCTGAAGCCCCGCTCATACAGCTTCTGCGAGTGCGGGAACTGCCCGGGCTCGAGCCCGTAGCGGTCGCGCCAGTAGGGCTGCAGGTGGAGCGGCACGTAGTGGACGCTGCAGCCGATGCCGGCCGCGAACAGCCGCTCGATGGCCTCGTCGCGACCGAGCGGCGCGTCGTCCGCGAGCCGCACGACGAAGAGATGCCACGAGTGGGAGTCGCCGCCCTTCGGCGTCGGCGGCAGCACGAGCGGCAGGTCCGCGAAGGCTTCGCAATAACGCCGCGCCAGCAGTTCGCGCCGCTCCTGGAAGCGCTGCGCCTTCGCGAGCTGCGCGAGCCCCATCGCCGCGGCCGGATCCGTCATGTTGTACTTGAAGCCCGGCGCCACGACCTCGTAGTACCAGGCGGGCTTCTTCGCCGTATAGCGGTCGAAGGCGTCGCGGTCGATGCCGTGCAGGCGCATGAGGCGGGCTCGCCTCGCGATCGCCGGGTCGCGCGTCACCAGCATGCCGCCCTCGCCCGTCGCGATCGTCTTCGTGGCGTAGAAGCTGAAGACCGTCACCGCCGAATCGAGCGTGCCGATGAGCCGCCCGTCGCTGTACGTCGGGAAGGCGTGCGCGGCGTCCTCCATCACCACGAGGCCGCGCCGCTGCGCGAACGCCGTCAGGCGGGGCATGTCGCAGGGCAGGCCGCCGTAGTGCACGGGGATCACGGCGCGCGTATCCGCCGTCGCGACCGCCTCGACGGCCGCGACGTCCATGCAATAGGTCGCAGGGTCGATGTCCACGAACTGCGGGTCGGCCCCGAGGTAGCGGACGACCTCTGCCGTTGCGGTGAAGGTGTGCGTCGGCACGATCACGCGATCGCCCGGGCCGATGCCGAGCGCCTCGAGCCCGAGGTGGAGGCCAGCCGTCGCGGAGTTCACCGCCACGCACTCGAGCCCGCCGCCGAGAAACTCGCCGAAGGCCTGCTCGAACTCGCGCGTCCTCGGGCCCGTCGTGATCCAGCCGGAGCGCAGCGTCTCGACGACGGCCGCGATCTCCTCCTCGCCGATGTCCGGCAACGCGAACGGAATGAAGGGCTGTGCGCCCCGCTCAGTGCTCGACATGCGCCTGCAGGTCCTTGAGGTAACGGTTCATCACGCGGCCGCCGTCGCGCCGGATCTCGGATTCGAGACGGAAGCCGGCGCGAGTGTAGAACGCATTGACCCCCGCGTTCTCGTCGCGATCGGTGGTGAGATAGACGTATCGTGCTCCCCGTCGGCGCGCCTCGTCACAGAACGCCTCGAGCAGCCGCACCGCGATGCCGCTACCCCGCCCGGCCGGTGCGACGCAGACCGTGCTCACGAGGGCACCGGACACGGCCGCGGGCGCCTCCCCACGGTACGTGAGCGCCGCCAGAAGCCGCCTCGCCACGGGCCCGGGACGCCTGAGGAGCCCCGGAATCGCGGAAAACGCGAAATATACGCCGCGGGCGTACAGCAGACCGCGGAAGAATTCCCTGGGCCGCACGGGTCCGGCCACCACGCCGAGCAGCGTCGAACCATCTTCCGCCACGAGGCAGACCGCCTCCGGACTCGAGATGAATCCCCGGTAAAGGTGGCGCAGGAACGGCTCGCCGAGCGAGGTGAGGAAGAAGCCCGGGAACGATTCGCGGTGCAGGCGCGCCAAGACGGTCGCCTCGTCGAGTCGTGCGGGCCGGATCACCATCAGCGGGCCACCCGCTCGATGAAGCTCACAAAGCGGTCGTGCTGGGCATCTGCATCGAAGCTGCCCGCGGCCTGGCTCGACGCGGCCCTTGCCGCCGCGAGCACGTCCGGCTGATCGATGCAGCGCTGGAGGGTGTCGACGAGGCTCGCCGCATCCCCCGCCGCATAGTTGAATCCGCAGCCGCTCGAGCGAACGAGCTCGCCGCACTCCCCCACGAGCGAATTCACGACCGCGAGCCCGGCGCCGAGGTAGTCGTAGAGCTTCACCGGCATGGCAACGGTCGTGTCGGGCGCGTACGAGCAGAGGCCGGCATCGCAGGCGCGGTAGACCTCGCGCAGTTGCGGCGGCGTGAGCGTGCCGAGAAAGTGCACGGCGTCCGGGTGTGCGGCGGCCAGGCGTTCGACCACCGGCTGCAGCGGACCCGCGCCGGCGAACACGAACCGGCAGCGCGCACCGCGGGCCAGCAGCACCCCGGCCGCCTTCGCCACCGTCTGCAGGCCGTAGGCCTCGCCGAACGTGCCCGCGTATACGAACCAGACTTCGCCCGGTGACTTCCCGGGCAAGCCAGGCACCGCCGCAGCCGTCGTGCCGTCCCGCGCCGGCGGGATGCCGAGGTAGCACACGTCCGTCGGACAGGTCACGCCGGCCTCGCGCGCCGGGCCGAGATAGTCGCGACACACCGCGACGACGCCGTCCGCGGAACCGAGCAGGCGGCGGCGGCGTGCGTACAGCGGCGCGAAGACCGCACGATCGAGGCCACGCAGCGACGCCGGCAGCACCACGCGGAAGAGTTCAGGCCAGAGATCGAGGATGTCGATCACGAGCCGGATGCCCTCGCGCCGGCACCAGCGCACGACCGGGCCGCCGAAGAAGAGCGCAGGCTCCGCGAGCACCACGACGTCCGGGCGCGGCTCGCGCGGCGCCTGCTCCACCACGTGCCTCGCGAAGGTCCGCTCGGAGCGGATGCGCGCGAGCGAGATGTGGTCCCGGTACGGAGTGGTCGGCACGATGATGAGCGAGGTGCGCTCGTCGAGCTCGCTACGGCGCCACGACTCGGTGCGGAAGCGCTTCGAGCGGTGCTCGAAGCTCGAGATCCACCACACGGCGCGGTGCCCCGCCCTCGCGAGCGCGCGGGCCAGCATCGAGCTGCGGTACTCCTGCCAAGCCTCGTCCTGCAGGGAGCCGTACGGGTTCACGATCCACACGATCACGGCAGCGCACCCCGTGCGGCGAGCGCGGCGCGCCGGTCGTCGACGGCGGTCAGGATGCCGATCGCGACCACGAACCACATGAAAGGCGTGGCGAGCGACACGTTGATCAGCATCGTGAGCACGAGCAGCAGGCGTACGATGCCGTAGCGCCCGCGCGCGGCGATCGCGAACACGAGCGCGATGGCGGCGATGCCGAGCCAACCGGCACGGATCACGACGCTCGCAAGCCCGCTCGCGGTGAGCTCGATGAAGTCGACGATCGAGGCGACGTAATAGTCGTTCCAGTCGAGTCGGTATGCCCAGATGGCGAGGCCGTGGTCGACGATCGCCGGCGTCAGCACGCCGACTCCGTCCCCGAACGGGTGCGCAGGCAGGTTGCTGAGCGAGAAGAGCCCGCCTGCGTAACGCAGCACCAGCGACAGCTCGGTCAGGACCCAGAACGGGCTCTCGCGCAGGCCGGACACGAGGTCGCCGACCCGTCCGCCCGGCTCGAGGCGGACGACCAGCAACGCGGCGAGCGCGAGGCCGGCCCCGATGAAGAACAGCCGCCAGACGATGCGGGCATCGAAGGTGCGCAGGTACAGCGCGACCGCGACCACCAGGCACGAGAGGATGCCAGTGATCGACGCCGTGAGCGCGGCGGTAACGGCCGCCATCGCGCGCAGCGTCCAGGCGAGCCTCGGCCGCGCGCGCCACCACGACTCGCGGTAAATGCTCGGCACGGCGATGAAGAGTGCGCAGATGTTGCCGACGATCGAGGGCTCGACCGCGAGTCCGTTCGGGCCGCGCACCGCGCCCGGCTCGTAGCGCACTTCCGAGAGGAACGGCGCGACCGCCGCATCGTACAGGCCGGGCAGCAGCAACTGGACGAGCACGCCGAGGAGATACGCCGCAGCCGCGACGACCACGATCGCGGGCGACACGAGCCTGAGCGCGCGCCCGAGCCCGATCACGATCGCCGCGCCGATCGCGAGGGGGCCGCAGATGCGCACGTAGTCCGCGATCCCGTCGAAGCGGTACGGCAGGCAATACACGAGCGACCCGATACCGACGGCCGCGAGCCACCACTCCGCGCGCACGAGCCGCCCGCCGCCCGCGAGCCAGCGGCTCGCGATCATGAGCGGAGCGAGCGCCATGGCCACCGGCTGCACGTCCATGCCGCGGATCGGGACGGGCGACAGGTACGGCATCAGCACCGCGAGCACGAAGGTGATCGCGAGAGCGCGCTCGAACTCGACGCGCGGCAGGCGGATCGCCGCGACGGTGGACCACGCGCCCGGACGAGTCGTGGCGGTCATGCTGGCACCGCCTTCGCCTGGACCCGCCGGGCCTGGCGCCTGAGGCCGGCCGCGCAGACGAGCGAATACCCGACGCGGCCGAGCGCCACCACGAGCAGGGATCCCGCGATCGCGCCCGCGACGAGGAGCGCACACGCGACGAGCGAGCCCGCGAGGTTGGCCGTGCCGATCGCCCGCGTCCGCGACGTGCCGAGCAGCATCGTGTAGTCGACGATCGCGAGGGCCAGCACGGCGTAGGCCAGGACGAGCGCGGCCAGCGGCCCCGCCTGTCCCGGCACCTGCAGCACGGGCCAGACCGGCCAGAACTGGCTCGCGGCGATGAATGCGACGGCGCAGCCCGCGAGCAGCAGTGTGAGCGTGCGCATCTCCTTCGCGAGACCGTCGCGCACCAGGGCGAGCCCCGTTGCGGATGCCTGCGCCGCCGCGATGCGCGGCACCTGCACCGAGGCCACGGCCGAGGGCACGAAGTGGATCAGGGAGGCAATCTGCGCCGTGGCCGCGTAGGCACCGAGCACCACGGGGCCCGCGACCACGCCGACGACGAACTTATCGAGGGTCGAGAACGCGAGCGACGAGGTCGCCTGAAGCCACACGCCCCCGCTGAAGCGGAAGAGCGACCGGTACTCCTCCTGGGTGCGCGGCATCGGCCCGAGTCCGCCGCCGGCGAGCCGCGTGGCCGCGAACCACCGCCAGACCAAAGCAAGGGCCTCGGCGACGATCGCGGCTTCGAGCGCGGGCACGAGCGGCGCACCGTCGGCACCGAGCAGCACGGCGACCAGCACGCCGTACACGAGCGCCTTGGCGACGAGTTCGACGACCGCGGCCGCGACGAACCGTTCGCGGCCCTTGAGCAGCGCCAGCAGCACTGGTCCCGGCAGCTGAAGCGCCGCCCAGAGGAAACCGAGTCGCACGATTTCCGCCGGCACCGCTCCCGAGCGTGCGACGAACTCGCTGATCGGGGTGAGCGCCGCGAGCGCGATGAGCGCGGCCGCGATGCCGGCGACCACAAGCGCGGCGCGCACCTCGTCCGCCTGGCGCGAGCCGCTCTCCGCCGAGTGCCGCGCCACGGCGTTGATCGACGACAGCGAGAGCCCCAGCCCGACGACGCTCATGGTCGTGCACAGCGCCTGCACGAAGACGAAGTGGCCGAGTCCCACGGAGCCTGCCGCGGCCGTCACCACCGGGATCAGCACGAACGCGAGCACCGGGGTCGAGGCGGCCTCCGCGAGCACGGCGAGCCGCTGCAGTGCCGGCGCGCGGCGCGCGAGCGCGCTCAATTCCTGAGCCCCCGCAGCACGCCGACCGGGTCGCCCGCGAGCCGCTGCAGCGTCTCGATGCGGCGCCGCAGGGCCGGCTTCTCGACGTAGAAGCCGCGGCGCGCATAGTCCATCTCGATGCCGTTCGCCGCGAACACCGCGGGGATGCCCGGGTGCCACGCCCCCTTGATGATCCCGGTGTGCAGGTACTCCATCGGCGCACCGGCGGACGTCGAGTAATCGACGACGAGGAAAGTATCGTCGCGCTGCCAGGACCGCACCGTGCCCAGGATCTCGAACATCCAGCCGTTCTCGCGCGGACGCAGGTACGAGCGCAGCGTGTCGACCCGCCAGAGCGCGGCCTGGGTACTCAGACGGTAGCGCGCGCGAGGAGCCACTTCCCTGAGCCAGGCGGAGGGGTGCTCGAGAAACGGCGGAAGGCTCCCGTGCCGGCTGAGCTGCACGTTGTGGATGCCGGGATCCGCGAGCATGAGTGCGGCCGCCGCGCGGATTGCCTCGTCGCGCACCGGCCGCTCGAGGAAGTAGTCCTCCTGCAGGTAGAGCACGAGCGGCGTTTCGACGCGCTCGAGCGCGCGGAGCACGCACTCACTCCAGGTGAGGCGCCCACCCTGCCCGGCCTGCACGCGCGTCGGGGTCACCGGGCGCGGCCCGAACGACCAGTCCTTGAGCTCGGTGTTGAGCAGCACCGGCGCGTCGCAACCGGGCCAGTAGCGGTGGAACAGCGTGAAGAAGGGCCGCCAGCAGTCCTCGAACGCGTCGCAGGAGTTGACGAGCACCGAGAATGCGGGGGCCTGGTTCAGGCGCGAGGCTCCTCGCGGCGCCGCGCACGGAAGTCGCCGGCGATGCCGGCGTGCAGCCATGCCAGTCCGATGCCGAGCAGCAGCCCGAGCAGCGGGCCGGCCGCAAGCAGGAAGGCCTTGGTCGGGCCCACCGGGTCGTCGCGGTCCGGCGGCAGGGCGCGGTCGACGACGCGGAAGACGTACTCGGGCGTCACGGAGGCGAGCATGCGGCGGCGGATCTGCGCCTCGACGAGACGGTCGATCGCGAGCCGCGTCTCGAGGTAGGCGGTGCGCTCCCGCTCCTTCTCGAGGAAGGCGAGCGACGCGGTCGATGCGTCGATGGCCCGCTGGCGCATGTCGGCGTTCACCCGGGCGATGAGCTCGTTGGCCCAGGCCGCGGCCTCGTCGCGGTCGGTCCAGTCGATGTAGAGCGTGATGAGGCCCGTACGCTTGTCGCGGTTGATGCCGCGAACGTCCTCGTTGAAGTGCCGGAAGCCCTGCGCGAGCGTGGGCACGAGATCCTCGGGCACGGTCCACTTCCCGGCGCGTGCGTCCCACTCGTCCGGGAAGAACCGCGGCAGGAGCCCGTGGTCCGCGATGAACCGCTCGCCGAACTCGCGCGACTGCAGCACGGCGAGCGCCTCCTCGGTGACCGAGTCGCCGGAGGCAAGGTCCTCGAGCGACGTGACGACGGTGCGCTCGGCATTGCCGCGTTTGTCGACGCTGGCGGGCACGACGACCACCGCAGCCCGGTACTTCGGCGGGACGTTGAACGCCCAGAGCGCCGCGAGGATGCCGCCGAGGACCGCGAACCCGAGCGGCCACCACCAGCGCCGCGCGAGCGAGCGTGCGAGGTCACCCACCGTGAGCGGCGGCTCCGCCACCCAGGCTCCCGTATCGACTGGTGCCGGGCTCATGCGCGGCTCAGAAGGAATTCACGGCGGCCACCGCGATGGCCATGTTGTAGAGGATGGTCGTGATCGCCGTCCACTTGAGCAGCGGCTTCACGCGATCCGTGTCGAGCGGCACCACGACGGTGTCGCCCGGCCGCATCGGCGGATCCCGGCTGAAGAGGCCGCTGCCCCGCTCAGGCTCGACGCTGCCGTCTGCACGCACGACGTAGATGCGGCCGTCGTCGGCGCGCCGCGTCGTGCCACCGCTGAGTTTCAAATAGTCATCGCGGGTGAGCGAGGGGTTGAAGAGGTGCGAGATCGGGTTCTGCACCTCGCCGATCACCGTCACTTCCTGCGGATTGCGCGGCACCCTGAGCCGGTCGCCGCCGCGCAGCGCGAGATCGTCGTGCGAGCCGGGCGCGGCCGCGAGGATGCGGTCGAGGTCGATCACGAGGCGCCCGACGGGCTGCGCCGCCTGCAGGTCCCTGAGCAGCGACTGCCCGACCGCCATGGTCTCCGAGGCCTGCCCGGCGGCCTGGCCGGACTGCGCCGAGCCCAGAGCCTCGGAGGCGAGGTCCTGCCGCATGCGGTCGGTGAGCACCTTGATCTGCTGCCGCTCCTGCTCGCGGAGCGACTCGCGGGTGAACACCGCACCCGCCGGGAAGGCACGCGAGGTGAGGCCGCCGGCGCGTGCGATCAGCGACTTGAGCGTCTCGCCCGGCACGATCGGGTAGTCGCCGGGGAAGACGACCTGCCCCTCGAGGCGCACGACTTCCTGCTCGCCCCACTCCGAGATCTGCTTCACGACCAGCGTGTCGAAGGGCTGCAGCACGACGTTGTCGGTCGCCTCACCGGCGAGCGCGCGCCCGAGATCGAGGTTGAGCACCTGCGTGCGGCGCGTCTGGCCGTCGCGCACCTCGAAGCGCACCAGCTCCGCCTGGCCGCCGTAGGCCTGCTGGGCGAGCCCGCCGCCGGCGCGCACGAGGTCGCGGACTTTCATGCCCTGCTCGAGCGGATACTCGCCGGGCGCGCGCACCTGTCCCGACACGCGCACGATCTGCGAGGGCTCGGTCGAGACGGCCTGCAGCCTGAGTCCCTCGAGCACCGGCGCGAGGTACTGGTCGCGGCCCGACACCTGGTCGAAGACGATCACCTGGTCACGCGGCGCGAGCGCCGGATCCGCGTCGCTGCGCGGCGCGCGCCAGGCCTGGTCGAGGTCGACGGACACGACCGTGATCTCACGCGTATCCGCATCCTCGCGGCGGATCAGCACGTAGCGCAGGTCGGCGTTCGGCTTCAACTCGTCGATCGAGGGCAGCACGTCGGTGAGCCTGAGACCGCCCCGGTACTGGAACGACGTCGGCCGGTAGACGTGGCCCTTGAGCTGGACCGAGTTCGCATAGGTCGGCCGGGCCGACGGGATCCTGAGCAGGTCGCCCGAGCGCAGCGCCTTGCCGCGTCCGGCGGGCTCGGCGAGGTTGACGTCGAGCACCACGCGATCGCGACGCTCGTCGATGCGCTCGAGCTTGGCGAGCTTCGGGTCCGCCTCCGGCGTGAGCCCGCCGCCGAGGCGCACGAGTTCAGCCGTATTTGCCTCGCCCTTCAGCTCGTAGATCGCGGGCCTGCGGATCTGGCCCGTTACGCCCGCGGTCGGCCCCACGGGCGGGATGAAGATCACGTCGCCCGGCAGCAGGCGCACGTCGCCCGAGGTGTCGCCGTCGAGCAGCAGGTCGTAGAGGTCGAGGCGCTCGACGATCGCGCCGCCGCGCTTCAACTGGATGTTGCGCAGCGAGCCGATGGTCTTCACGCCGCCGCTCGCGAAGAGCGCATTGGTGATGGTCGCGAGCCCGCTCACCGTGTAGGAGCCCGGGCGCACCGCCTCGCCGAGCACGAAGATGCGGATCGTGCGCAGGTCGCCCATGGTGATGATGGCGCGGGTGCCGATCATCTGCTCGGCGACGTAGGACTCGATGCGCGCGCGCGCGGCGTCGAACTTGAGGCCGCTCACGGCGATCGCGCCGAGCTCGGGGAACATGATGCGGCCGTCGCGGTTGACGACCAGCGAGTAGCGGCCCTTCGTGCTGCCGACGAGCTGCACCTCGAGGCGGTCGCCAGGCCCGACCACGTACTCCGAGGGCACGGGCACGTCGCTCACCGGTGCGAAGGTCGAGGGCGCGCCCGCGAAGAGGTCGTAGCCGAAGGGCTGCAGCGCCTCGGCATCGAGCTTTGCGAGCGGCAGTAGGCCGAGACGCACGGTCATGCCGCCGAGCGCGAGCTCGCTCGCGAGCCGCGCCGTGGCCTGCGCCTCGGTGAGTCCGGCGAGCGGCATGGCGGGCACGCCCGGGAGGCGCAGGATGCCGGTCTCGTCGAGCTTG
>Ga0209594_1001371_pt1 | contig 12232 bp, 11 predicted proteins | sample AshMeaCrysSpring_FD_184126 | JGI IMG/M metagenome (GOLD analysis project Ga0209594, IMG submission 184126) | Groundwater microbial communities from Big Spring, Nevada to study Microbial Dark Matter (Phase II) - Ash Meadows Crystal Spring... | ecosystem: Environmental > Aquatic > Deep subsurface...
CGAAGGCGAGAACCGCGAACACGATCTGGTTCTGCACGACCTGGCCCGCGATCTTGACCGGCCTGAGCGCCTGCGGATGCACGAGCAGCATCAGCTCGCGACCCGCCTGGCGGAAAAGCACGAGCGTGCGGAACATCTTGATGCCCCCACCGGTCGACCCGGTATTGCAGCTGTAGCAGGACAGCATGAGCATCACCATCGGCGCGAACATGGGCCACACGGCGTAGTCCTGCGTCACGAAGCCGCAGGTCGTCGCGAGCGCCACGAGATTGAAGGACGCATGACGCAACGCCGTCGGCAAATCGGCGTAGACGCCGTCGAACCAGATATGGAGCGCCACACCGAGTGTGCCGATGCCAAGGAGCGCAAGCATGGCCTTCGCCTCGGTGTCCGTGGCGTAGGTGCGCAGGCTCTTCTGTTGCCAGGCGATGAAGTGTCGGGAGAAGTTTATCGCCGCTACGAGCATGAATACGAGAATCACGAGTTCGATCTCGATCGAATCGAAGTAGCCGACACTCGAGTCGTGGGTGGAGAAGCCGCCAAGGGAGAGCGTCGAGAAGGAATGGAAGATGGCGTCGAACCAGTCCATTCCCGCGAACCTGAGCGAGACCGCGCAGGTGACGGTAATCAGGAAGTAAACGACCCACAGCGCCTTGGCCGTCTGCGTGATGCGCGGGGTGAGCTTGTCGTTCTTCACGGGGCCTGGCGTCTCGGCCTTGTAGAGCTGCATGCCGCCAACGCCGAGCATCGGCAGGATCGCCACCACCAGCACGATGATCCCCATGCCGCCGAACCAGTGCAGCGCTCCCCGCCACATGTTCACCGAGGGGGCGAGGTCGTCGAGCCCGGCCAGGACCGTGGCGCCGGTCGTGCTCAGGCCCGACATCGCCTCGAAAAACGCGTCCGTGAAAGTGAGTCCAGGCAGCGCCAGCATGAGCGGTACGGTGGCGATCGCAGACATGAGGATCCACGCCAGCGTCACCAGCAGGAAGCCGTCGCGCGAACGCAGTTCGCGCTTGTTGCGCCGCGTCGCCGCCCAGAGCACGCCGCCGCTGCCGAGGCTGATGAGCGCCGCGGCGACGAAGTCCACCAGCAGCCCGTCCGAGTAGATGAGCGAGGTCGCCATCGGCACGAGGTAGGTCACGCTGAACAGCATCAGCATCGAGCCCAGAACGTGGACGACGGCGAGCATCGGTCAGGACTGGAACAGCCGCTCGACCTGATCGACGTGGCGCTTGTCGGCGAGGAACAGGATCACGTGATCGTCGCTTTCGACCACCGTGTCGTGGTGGGCCATGATCACCCGGTCGCCGCGCACGAGGCAGATGATCCGCGCACCCTCGGGCAGCCGGATGTCCTCGACGGCGCGCCCGACGACCTTGCCGCCCCGGGTGCCGTGGGCGACAGTCTCCATGGCCTCAGCCGTCCCGCCGCGCAGCGAGTGGACCTGCACCACGTCGCCGCGGCGCACGTAGGCGAGCAGCGAGCCGATGGTCACGGTCTGCGGGGAGATCGCCACGTCGATCGGCCCGGCCTGCATGAGCTCCGCATAGGCCGGCCGCGTGATGAGCGCCATGACGCGGTGCGCGCCGAGGCGCTTCGCGAGCAGCGCGGAGAGGATATTCGCCTCCTCGGCGTTCGTCAGCGAGCAGAAAACGTCGGCACTGTCGATGTTCTCCTCGACCAGCAGTTCCTCGTCGGCGGCGTCGCCGTTCAGCACGATCGTGCTGCGCAGCTTCTCCGAGATGAGCTTCGCGCGCGCGGTCGAGCGCTCGATCAGCTTCACCTGGTGGTTGTTTTCCTCGAGCTTCTGCGCGAGCCGGAAGCCGATGTTGCCGCCGCCGGCGATCACCACGCGCTTGACCGTGTCCTCGGCCTTGCGCATCTCCGCCATCACGTTGCGGATGTCCTCGGTCGCCGCGATGAAGAACACCTCGTCGTTGTGCTCGATGACGGTGTCGCCCTCGGGAACGATGCTGTGGCCGCCGCGGTATATCGCGGCCACGCGCGCGTCGACTTTCGGGATGTGCTGGCGGATCGCGCGGATGGGCTGGCCGACCAGCAGGCCGCCCTTGACGGCACGCAGTCCCACGAGTCGCACGCGGCCGTCCGCGAAGTCGACGACCTGCAGCGCGCCCGGGTAGCGGATCAGGCGCTCGATATAGGCAGTGACGAGCTCCTCGGGGCTCACGAACATGTCGATCGCGAACCCGGAGAGTTCCTTCGGGGGGTCGCCCTCGGTCGACACGAAGATCTCGGGGCGGCGCGCGAACGCCTCGGAGCGGATGCGGGCGATCTTGGTCGTCGTGCCGAACAGGGTCCACGCGACCTGGCAGGCGACCATGTTGGTCTCGTCGCTGTTGGTGAGCGCGACGACCATGTCCGCGTCGCTGGCGCCGGCCATCTCCAGCGTCCGGGGGCTCGCCGCGTTGCCCTGCACCGTGCGGATGTCGATGCGGTCCTGGAGGTCCCGTAGCAACTCGTCGTCCGTGTCTACCACGGTGACGTCGTTGGCCTCCTCGCGCGCGAGGTGGTAGGCGGCGGTCCGTCCAACCTGGCCGGCCCCGAGGATTATGATTTTCACTGCGGCATTGTAGCGCTAGACGACTTCGAGGTTGGCGTACCCCAGCATCAGCCACTTGCTGCCCTGGCGCTCGAAATTGACCTGTACCCGGGCGTTGGAGCCCTGGCCCTCGAGTCCGAGCACCACCCCGTCCCCGAACTTCGCGTGGCGGACGCGCTGGCCGAGCTTGAGGCCGCCCGGCACCTCGTCGAAAAACCGCTGGGGCTGGGCCTGGGCGGCGCGCGGCTGTCCGCAGGCCGCCGGCCGGCCCGGCGTGTAGGTGGGCCGGGTTACCTGGACCCGCGGCCGGACCTCCTCGATCAGGTCGGCCGGGATCTCGGCGATGAAGCGGGAGGGTGCCCCGTAGCTGTCCACGCCGTGCATGCGGCGCTGCTCGGCGTAGGTGAGGTACAGGCGCTTCATCGCGCGCGTCGTCCCCACATAGCAGAGGCGCCGCTCCTCCTCGAGTCCCTGGACATCGGTGATCGAGCGCTGGTGCGGGAAGAGTCCGTCCTCGAGCCCGCACAGGAACACCACGGGGAACTCGAGGCCCTTGGCGGAGTGCAGCGTCATCATCTGCACGCAGTCCTCCCACGCCTCGGCCTGGCCCTCGCCGGACTCGAGCACGGCGTGCGACAGGAACGCCATCAGCGGCGGCATGTCGTCGTCCTCGGGTTCGAACCCGCGCGCGGCGCTCACGAGTTCCTCGAGGTTCTCGAGCCGCGCCTCGCCCTTGTCGGCCTTCTCCTTCTGGTAGTGGCCCGCGAGACCGCTCGCCTGGATCACGTGGTCGACCTGCTCGTGCAGCGCCAGCTCGCGCGTGTCCTCGTCGAGCTTGCCGATGAGCGCGAGGAATGCCTGCAGGCACGAAGTCGCCTTGGCACCGAGCTCGTCGGTACAGGCGCCCGAGGCGGCCCAGAGCGAGACGGAATGCGCCTTGGCGTGCGCGCGCAGCACCTCGAGCGTGCGCGCGCCGATGCCGCGGGTCGGCAGGTTCACCACGCGCTCGAAGGAGGCGTCGTCGTCGCGGTTGGCGATGAGCCGCAGGTAGGCGAGCGCGTCCTTGATTTCCTGCCGCTCGAAGAACCGCAGGCCGCCGTAGACGCGGTACGGGATGCGCGCCGAGAGCAGGTACTCCTCGAAAACGCGGGATTGAGCGTTCGAGCGGTAGAGGATCGCCGCGTCGCGCCGGTTGCCGCCGCGCGAGACCCAGTCGCGGATGTGGTTCACGACGAACTCGGCCTCGTCGCGCTCGTTGTACGCGCGGTAGAGGCGGATGCGCTCGCCCTTGCCGCCGTCCGTCCAGAGCTTCTTGCCGATGCGGCCGCTGTTGTTGGCGATGATCGCGTTCGCCGCGGCGAGGATGTTGCCGGTCGAGCGGTAGTTCTGCTCGAGCTTGTAGACCTGCACGCCCGGGAAGTCGCGCTTGAACTGCTGCAGGTTCTCGACCCGGGCGCCGCGCCAGCGGTAGATCGACTGGTCGTCGTCGCCGACCACGAAGGGCACGCTCGACGCGCCCACGAGCGCCTTCATCCAGCTGTACTGGATCGTGTTCGTGTCCTGGAACTCGTCCACGAGCACGTGGCCGAAGCGCGCGCGGTAGTGCTCGACGAGTCCCGGCACGTCGCGCCACAGCTCGTGGCTGCGCAGCAGCAGCTCGGCGAAGTCGACGACGCCGTTGCGGCGGCACGCTTCCTCGTAGGCCTCGTACAGGCGGATGAGCTGCCGGCGCGTCGGGTCACCGTCGTCCCTGAGGTGCTTCGGGCGCAGGCCCTCGTCCTTCTGCGCGTTGATGAACCAGGTGACCTCGCGCGGCACCCAGCGTGCCTCGTCGAGGCCGAGGCCGCGGATGAGGCGCTTCACGAGGCGCTGCTGGTCCTCGGCGTCGAGGATCTGGAAGCCCTGCGGCAGGCCCGCCTCGCGCCAGTGCATGCGCAGCAGCCGGTGCGCGATGCCGTGGAAGGTCCCGATCCACAGCGGCGCGGAAGGCAGGCCGAGCTGCGCCTCGATTCGCGCGCGCATCTCCCCGGCCGCCTTGTTGGTGAAGGTCACGGCGAGGATGCCGTGCGGCGACACGCCCTCGACCTGGACGAGCCACGCCACCCGGTGGGTGAGCACGCGGGTCTTGCCGCTGCCCGCGCCGGCGAGCACGAGTGTCGGTGCGAGCGGCGCCGTGACGGCCTGCCGCTGCGCCTCGTTCAGGGGGTCGATGAGATGTGAGACGTCCATGGAAGGCCGCGGATTCTATTTCATCCAGCGCACGACGAGGGTGCCGCCGATCGCCGCGATCACGACGTCGACCCACCCGAAAGCGGGCACGACCGCACCGAGCTGCAGCAGGCTCACCAGCAGCACGAAGAGGAACATGACTCCTGAGGCTACGTGGGGCACGAGCCCGGCCACCGCGAGCAGCCAGGCGAGCGCGACGTAGCTGAAGCCCTTGATCGCAAGGTGCCCCGGCGGCGGCGGATTGCGACCGAGGAAATCCTCGAGCGCGGGCAGGTCGACGGTGGCGGTGACCGCCGCGCCCAGGGCCGGCTGCACCGCCGTCCACGCGAGCCACGTGCCGAGCACCGCCGCGATCAGCATGGCGCGGGTCCCGTCCGTGAGGCGGCTCAGCACCACCAGTACCGGCAGCAGGAGTGCGATTGCCGCGAGCTCTGCTGCCACGAGCGCATTACCCGCCGTGACGACGCGTCCGACGAGCACGATCGCGATCGCGATCAGGAACGCATCCACCGCCCGCTGGCGGCGCGTGAGGTGGAACACGGCCTGCGCCACGACGAGCCAGCCGACGAAGTACGTCGTGAGATCCGACGGATCGACGCGCGGCTGGAAGAGCGGTCGCACCGCGTCCTTCAGTTGCCGCAAACCGACGTCCGGCACGAGCGGCCACAGGCGCGCGAGGAACCACAGCACCAGGATCGTGACGACGACGGCACGCGAGCGGCTGTGCGGGGTCGACTGCGGGGCCATGCGCGCATCCAGGACGTGCCAGGTCGACCCCATCAGTGCCCCGAACATCGCGCCCAGGGCGTTCAGCGAAAGGTCCTTGAGGCTCGAGACGCGCATCGGCACGGAGGCCTGCAGCAGCTCCATGCCGAGCGAGAGCAGCGCTCCGCCTGCGACCGCCGCCATGATCCCCGCCAGGCGGCCGAAGCGCGGTTCCACGATCAGCGCGATGCAGAAGCCGAGCGGCAGGTACAGGAGCACGTTGTTCAGCATCTCCCGCTGGCCGGCGCGCGCCCACGCGAGGCGGCCGAGCGCCTCGACGAGGGAGGGACCGTCGGGGACGAACCGGAACGGGTACAGCGACCCGTACACGATGAGCCCGACCACGACCGCGAGCAGCAGCGGGGCGGCGAAGTGGGAGCGCGTCGCCATCAGCCGGGCGTCAGAGGCGGACGTCCACGTAGTGGTCGAGGAGCAGCGCCGCGAACAGGATCATCAGGTAGTTGATCGAGTAGCGGAACACCGTCATGGGCAGTTGGGGAGGCGCATCCGTGCGCCTGAGCGCGAGGGCGTGGAGTACGAACTTTGCACCGAGCAGGACGGCCGCCGCGAGATAGATGAGCCCGGTCATGCCGGTGAGCCACGGCAGCAGCGTCACGATCACGAGCAGGATCGTGTAGAGCAGGATGTGCAGGCGCGTGAACTCGACCCCGTAGGCCACCGGCAGCATCGGGATGCCCGCCTTCATGTATTCCTCGCGGCGCGCGATGGCGAGCGCCCAGAAATGCGGCGGCGTCCACGCGAAGATGATGAGGAAGAGCAGCAGCGAGTACGGATCCACGCTGCCCGTCACCGAGGTCCAGCCGAGCACCGGGGGCGCCGCGCCCGCCGCGCCACCGATGACGATGTTCTGCGGCGTGATGTGCTTGAGCCACACGGTGTAGAGCACCGCGTAGCCGATCAGCGAGGCGAAGGTCAGCACGGCGGTGAGCGGGTTCACGAGGAACCACAGCATCAGCATCGACGCCACGCAGAGCGCCGCGGCGTAGCCGAGCGCCTGCGTCGTCGTCAGGTGCCCCGTCGGGATCGGCCGCAGCATCGTGCGCGCCATCTTGGTGTCGAAGCGCCGGTCGACGACGTGGTTGATCGCCGCCGCGCTCGAGGCCGCGAGCCCGATGCCGAGCGTGCCCCAGAGGAGCGCGTGCGGCGGCGGCACGCCAGGCACGGCGAGAAACATGCCCACGATCGCGGTGAACACGATCAGCGCGACGACCTTGGGCTTGCCGAGCTCGTAGTAGTCCCGCCAGGTCGCGGTTCCGGCGGGGGACGATTCGGCGGTGGTGGGCGATGGGCTCATCGGTCGGCCTGTGGGTCCGCGTCAGGCCCGGGCTGGAGGCGGAAAAACGAATCGAAGGAGCATGACGACCGAGAGCACGATGAGCGCCGCCACGACGTTGTGCCCGGTGGCAAGCCACAACGGGAAGGTCTTGAGTACCATCGCAGGGCCGACGAGCCACTGCAGGAGCACGGCGGCACCGACGGCGACGCCCGCCACCCGCACGGCGCGAGACTGACCCGTGCGGACCGCGAGCCACGCGACGTACGCCAGCACGGCCAGCGTGATGACGGCCCCGATGCGGTGCGTGAAGTGGATCGCGACACGAGCCGGGTGGTCGAGCACGCCGCCTTCGTAGTCGATGCCGAGGCCGCGCCAGAGGACGAAAGCGTCCCGGAAATCCATCTCCGGCCAGTACGAGGCCTGGCAGGTCGGGAAGTCGGGGCAGGCCATCGCCGCGTAGTTCGTGCTGACCCATCCGCCGAGCAGGATCTGGAAGACGGCCACGGCGAGCGCGATGACCGACCAGGTCCTGAGCCGTGCCTCGCCCGGCGGCCGCGGCCGCGGCCGCTCGTCGAAACTCATCCACCACAGCAGCGCCATGGTCGTGAGTCCCCCGACGAGGTGCGCGGTCACGATCGCCGGCTTCAGGAGCAGTGTCACCGTCCACATCCCGAGCAGGCCCTGGAAGACGACGAGCAGCACCAGCGCCGCGGGCTTCCGGACGGGCTGCAAGGGGTCGCGGCGGTTCAGGAACGCCAGCAGTGCGACAGCGATGATCACGAGCCCGAGCGTGGACGCGAAGTAACGGTGCACCATCTCCTTCAGCGCCTTGTCCGCCTCGAGCGGCCGCTCCGGGTAGGCCGCGTTCGCCGCCGCGGCGTTCTCGAGCGCCTGGCCAACGGTCAGGTGGCCGTAGCAGCCGGGCCAATCCGGACAGCCGAGGCCTGCGTTGCCGAGCCGTGTCCACGCGCCGAGCGCGATGACACAGAGCGCGAGCATTGCACCTAGGAGGCAGACGCGGCGAAACCAGATGAGGCGCATGGGATCACCCGATGTGCGAGAGACGAAGCAGCTTCTTCACGTCCGTGAGCAACGCCTTGTCGGGCGCGTCGGCCGGGTAGCTCATGAGCAGGTTGCCGAGCGGGTCGACGAGGTAGATCCGGCCCGCCGTGCCGGCCGACCCGTCCGCATACGCCGGAAACGGCGCGAGCAGCGGCGCGGCTTCGGGACCCCCGGCCTGCACGACGAGCAGGTCCGGGTGCTCCCCGGCGAGGAACGTCCGGTCGCAGCAGTTGCCGGTGACGAGTAACACCCGCTGCACACGGTCCATGTCCTTGTTGAGCGCGATGCGCGACTGGCGGGTCAGGTAGAGCGCCTCGCGGCAGCGCGTGTCGCAGGCGCCATCGCCGACGTACACGATCGACCACTTGCCGCGCAGGAACTCCGTACCGGCGGGGGAGCCGTCGGCCATCGGGAGCGACACGGCGGGCAGCGGTCGCGCGGGGTCGATGAGGTCGCCCTTGCTCGCGTCGCCCGCGGGCCGCCAGGTGCCGGGCCCGTAGTAGAGCCAGAACGCGACGGCGAGCGGCACGAAGAAGAGCGCCGCGAGCGCGACGAGCTGCAATCGTCCGCGGCGGCGCGCGGTGGGATCGGGCGCATTCATCGTGGTTCCCCCGTGGCGGGTGGCACGCGCTTCAGGCTCAGTGCGACGAAGATCACCACGAGCGCGATGGCGAGCGCGAACCACTGGATCGCGTAGCCCAGGTGCCGCTCGGGCCCGAAGCCGACGGATGGCCGCCACACTCGCTGATAGCCGTCCGGGTTCGAGGCGTCGAGCAGCAGGATGCGCGACTCCACCGGCTCGCCGAGCGCGGCCTCGGCGTCGCGCTGCGTCGGAAAATTCATCAGCCGGGGCCAGCCGGCCGCGCCGGGTGCCTCGGCGGGGCCGACGCGCAGGCCCGGCACCGGCAGCTGGTCGAGACGGCCCGCCACGGTGCGCTCGACGTCGTCCACGAACACGACCGGCAACTGTTCGCGGCTCACGCCGAGGGGCAGCCAGCCCCGGTCCACCAGCAGCAGCTTCTCGCCGCCGCCGCGACGGAACGGCGTCAGGACACGGAAACCGGGCTGCCCGGTGCTCGAGGGCATGTTGTCGAGCAGGATCTGGCGGCCGGTGTCGTAGCGGCCCTGCGCCGAGACGTGCTGGTAACGGGACAGCTCGTCCACGCCGACGCCCTGCAGCGCGACGCTGGTCTCGGTGCCCCGTGCGAAGGCGTCGATCATGGCCTGCTTTTCGCGGGCCCTCCCCACCTGCCACCATCCGGCCGAGACGAACGCGGCCAGCAGCGCGGCCGTGAGCACGACGGCCCAGGCCCGTGGAGCGAACGAGCGGTTGCCGATCCGCAGGCTCATCTATAATCGCCGCCCCTCGCCGTTGCGAGCCCCGCCATGATCAAGATCCTCATCGTCGTCGTTCTCGCGGCCATCGTCGTGAGCCTGGGCTCGGGCCTCTTTCACCTGGTCAAGGACGAGGGCCAGTCGAAGCGCATGGTCAACGCGCTCACCGTGCGCATCGCGCTCTCGGTGCTGCTGTTCGTGCTGCTGTTCGTCGCCTGGAAGGGCGGCCTGATCGCGCCGCACGGCCTCGACCGCTAGAGCCGAATTCTAGCCCGCCCCGGCCCTGGCCGCTCGCCGGCCGTGCCGGTGCCCGCCCCGGAAAGCAGAACGGCCGCCCGGGGGCGGCCGCTCTCACTCTATCCGCTAGTCACTATCCGCTATCCGCTACTCCGGCCTCACAGCCAGTACACGAACACGAAGAGGCCGAGCCAGACCACGTCGACGAAGTGCCAGTACCAGGCCACGCCCTCGAAGGCGAAGTGGTGGGTCGGCGTGAAGTGGCCCTTCATGACCCGCAGCCAGATCACCAGCAGCATGATCGCGCCGATCGTGACGTGCAGGCCGTGGAAGCCCGTCAGCATGAAGAACGTCGAGCCGTAGATGCCGGAGCCCAGCGTCAGGTTGAGCTCGTGGTAGGCGTGGGCGTACTCGGACGCCTGCAGGCCGACGAACAGGAAACCCAGGATGAAAGTGAGCGCGAGGAAGAGCTTGAGCACCCCGCGATTGCCGGCCTTGAGCGCGTGGTGCGCGATGGTGATCGTCACGCCCGAGGTGAGCAGGATCGCGGTGTTGATGGCCGGCAGCCCGAACGCCGGGATCGTCTCGAACGTGCCGCCCACCACGCCCGGTCCGTTGCTCGGCCAGCTCGACTCGAAGCCGCTCCAGAGGAACTCGTTGGTAAGGAACCGGCTGCCCTCGCCGCCGAGCCACGGCACCGCCAGCTGGCGCGTGTACCACAGCGCGCCGAAGAACGCGGCGAAGAACATCACCTCGGAGAAGATGAACCACATCATCCCCATGCGGAACGAGCGGTCCACGCCCGCGTTGTAGAGCCCGCCCTGGCTCTCGCGGATCACGGTGCCGAACCAGCCGTAGAAGAGGTACGCGACGAGCGCGAGGCCGAGGTAGAAGACCCACGGGCCGAACGCGCCGTTGAGCCACATGGAGACGCCGAACATCATCACGAACAGCGATGCCGCGCCGACGACCGGCCACTTGCTGCCGTGAGGGATGTAGTACTTGTCGCCGCCGTGGGCGGCCTGGGCTTGGGCCATGGTCTCGATCTTCCTGTACTTCTGCTGACAACGCCGGCCGCCGGGCGGCCGGCCCCCGATTCGAGTCTCGCTCAACGAGCCGCGAGCTTCTGCTCCGGCAACACGTACACCGAGTAGGCGAGCGTCATCCGGTCGACCTGCCGCGGCAGGTCCGGGCTCACGATGAAGCGCACGGTGAACTCGCGCTCTTCCGCGGCGCCGAAGGTCTGCGGCGTGAAGCAGAAGCACTCCGTCTTCTGCAGGTACTTCGCCGTCGTGATCGGCGCGACGCTCGGCACCGCCTGCGCGACCACCGGTCTCGTCGAGAGGTTGCGGATGCGGAACTTCGCCTCATTCAGCCGGCCGGGCTCGAGCACCATGTCCTTCGACTCCGGCACCAGCTCGAAGTCGCCGCCCGGCGCGATGAGCGAAATGAACTCGAGCGTGACCTCGCGGCCCGCCCCGGCGTTCGAGACCTGCGCGGCGGACGGGGCTTCGTTCACGCGGATGCCCGCCGCTTCGCAGATGACCCGGTAGAGCGGCACCAGCGCGAAGCCGAACGCAAAGCTGCCCGCGACCATCACGAGCAGGCTCCTCGTGAGCGAGCGGTGCACGCCGTGGCCGGTGCGGGCGTCCATCTCAGGGCTGCGCCTTCATCACGCCGGAGGCGATGAACGCCACGTAGATCGCGACCGCGACGAGGGCGAGCACGACGGTGGTCCGCCGGATCCGCCGCCGCTGCTCCTCGCTGGTCCCGTTCTGCATCCGCGCCTCCGTCACTTGACGACCGGAGCCTCGTCGAAGGTGTGGTACGGCGCCGGCGACGGCACCGTCCACTCGAGGCTCGTGGTGCGCGCGCCGTCCCAGACGACCGCGCTCGCCGGGGCCCCGCCCCTGGCGCACTTCCAGATGATGTACACGAACAGCAGCTGCGACAGGCCGAAACCGAACGCGCCGATCGAGGACACCATGTTCCAGTCGGCGAACTGCGTGGAGTAGTCCGGGATGCGGCGCGGCATGCCGGCGAGGCCGAGGAAGTGCTGCGGGAAGAACAGCACGTTCACGAAGATCGTCGACATCCAGAAGTGCGCCTTCGCGAGCTTCATGTCGTACATGTGGCCGGTCCACTTCGGCAGCCAGTAATAAACGCCCGCCATGATGGCGAACACCGCGCCCGGCACCAGCACGTAGTGGAAGTGCGCCACGATGAAGTAGGTGTCGTGGTACTGGAAGTCGACCGGGGCGATGGCCATCATCAGGCCCGAGAAGCCGCCGATCGTGAACAGGAACAGGAAGGCGAGCGCGAACAGCATCGGCGGCTCGAAGGTCATCGAGCCCTTCCACATCGTCGCAGTCCAGTTGAACACCTTCACGCCCGTGGGCACGGCGATCAGCATGGTCGAGAGCATGAAGAACATCTCGCCCGCGAGCGGCATGCCGACCGTGAACATGTGGTGCGCCCAGACGATGAACGACAGGAACGCGATCGAGGCCGTGGCGTACACCATCGAGTCGTAGCCGAAGAGCGGCTTCCTGGAGAACGTCGGGATGATCTCCGAGACGATGCCGAAGGCCGGCAGGATCATGATGTAGACCTCGGGGTGCCCGAAGAACCAGAACACGTGCTGGTAGAGCACCGGGTCGCCGCCGCCGGCAGCCGCGAAGAACGTCGTGCCGAAGAAGTGGTCGGTGAGCAGCATCGTCACCGCGCCCGCGAATACCGGCATC
>Ga0209594_1001373_pt1 | contig 12228 bp, 11 predicted proteins | sample AshMeaCrysSpring_FD_184126 | JGI IMG/M metagenome (GOLD analysis project Ga0209594, IMG submission 184126) | Groundwater microbial communities from Big Spring, Nevada to study Microbial Dark Matter (Phase II) - Ash Meadows Crystal Spring... | ecosystem: Environmental > Aquatic > Deep subsurface...
CGGCTCGCCGCGTCGGTGGCGCACGAGATCAACAACCCGCTCGCCGGCATCCTCACCTACGCGAAGCTCCTGATCCGGACGCTCGAACCCGGGGCGGCAGACGACCCCGACCGGGCGCGCGCCGTCAAGCACCTGCAGCTCGTGCAGCGCGAGACCGAGCGCTGCACGGCGATCGTCCGCAACCTGCTCGACTTCGCCCGGGAGCGGCCGCTCACCCTGGTGGACCTGAGCGTGAACGGCGTGCTCGACGAAGCCCTCGTGCTCGTCACCAACCAGGCGCGGCTGCAGAACATCGAGCTCGTGAAGGAGTTCGGCGCGACGCTCCTGGTGCACGCCGACTTCGGGCAGCTGCGCCAGGCCTTCATCAACATCGTCATCAACGCGTGCGACGCGATGCCGCAGGGCGGCCGCCTCGTGTTGACCACCGAGGACACGCCGGCCGGGGTCGCCGTGCAAGTCACCGACACGGGCACGGGCATTCCACACGATGTGCTCTCGAAGGTGCTCGACCCCTTCTTCACGACGAAGGAGAAGGGGACGGGCCTCGGGCTCTCGGTGGTCTACGGCATCGTCGAGCGCCTCGGCGGCGCGCTGACGATCGACAGCACCGTCGGCGTCGGCACGACAGTGCAGATCATGCTGCCGGCCGCAACGGCCCGGCGTCCGGCGGCCGCCGGCAGCGGCGTGCCCGGCCAGGCGACGGCGCCTGGGGCGCGATGAGGCCGCATGTCGTCCATCCACGTCTGGTGGGTCGGAGTGGATGCGCCCGACGAGCCGCTGCTCGACGGGGTGACGACCGAGATCGCCCGCGTCTTCGAGGTGCCGGTGACACGGTACCACTCCGGGGAACGCCCGACCGACACGCTCGACGTGCGCCGGCAGCAGCACCATTCCACCGCCATCCTGCGCTGGCTGAAGCTCCATCGCCCGCACGACGCGCGCAAGCTCCTCGCCCTCACCGACGTGGACCTCTTCATCCCGGTGCTGACGTTCGTCTACGGCGAGGCGCTGCTCGACGGCCCCTGCGCCGTGGTCTCCACCGCGCGGCTCGGGCCCATGGCGCCCCGTCACGAGGACGCCCCCCGCGCACGCGCCCGGCTCGCCAAGGAGTGCGTGCACGAGCTCGGGCACACCTTCGGCCTCGTGCACTGCGCCGCCGCCGCCTGCGTGATGGCGCGGTCGATCAACCTCGCGGCCGTCGACGGCAAGCAGGCCACGTTCTGCTCCGACTGCCGGCTGTTCTACCTGGAACGGCTGACCCAGCAGGGACACGATCATGAATAGGGAACGCACCCGGATCCTCATCGTCGACGACGAGGAGATCGTCCGCGAATCGCTGTCGGGATGGCTCGAGAAGGACGGGTACACCGTCGTCACCGTGCCCGACGGGCACCACGCGCTGGCGCGCGTCGGCGCCGAGCGCTGGTCCATCATGCTCGTGGACATGAAGATGCCGGGGATGGACGGCCTGCAGGTGCTCGAGCAGACCCGCAAGCTGCAGCCCGACGTGACGGTGGTCATCATGACCGCCTACGCCACGGTGGACACGGCGGTCTCGGCCATGAAGCTCGGCGCCTACGACTACATCGTCAAGCCCTTCGACCCCGAGGAGCTGACGATCATGATCGAGAAGATCGTGGCCCAGCAGGCGCTCGTGCGCGAGAACGCGCTGCTGCGGAAAGTGCTGCGCCGCGAGTACAAGTTCCGCGACCTCATCAGCAAGAACGCGAACATGCAGCGCGTGTTCGAGCTGGCCAAGAGCGCGGCGCGCAGCAACTCGACGATCCTCATCCTCGGTGAGAGCGGCACCGGGAAGGAGCTGCTCGCGCGCGCCATCCACGCCGAGAGCCCCCGGCGCGAGGGCCCCTTCGTCGGCGTCTCCTGCGCGGCGCTCACCGAGACGCTGCTCGAGTCGGAGCTGTTCGGGCACGAACGGGGGTCGTTCACGGGCGCCGTGGCGCGGCAGCGCGGCAAGTTCGAGGCGGCCAACCACGGCACGCTCTTCCTCGACGAGGTGGGCGACATCAGCCCCAAACTGCAACTCGACCTGCTGCGCGTGCTCGAGGAGCGCAGCTTCACGCGGGTCGGCGGCACCGACACCGTCGCCGTGGACGTGCGCATCATCGCGGCCACCAACCGCGATCTGAACAAGGCGGTGGCCGCGGGGCAGTTCCGCGAAGACCTCTTCTACCGCCTCAACGTCATCCCCGTGCACCTGCCGCCGCTGCGCGACCGCCGCGACGACATCCCGCTGCTCGTCGACACGTTGATCGAGCAGCTGTCGGTCGAGCAGGCGAAGCCGATCGAGGGCGTCAGCCACGACGCCATGTCGCTGCTCGTCAACCACGCCTGGCCAGGCAACATCCGCGAACTGCGCAACGTCCTCGAGCGGGCCGCGGTCGTCGCCTCCGGCAGTACGATCCAGGCTGGCGACCTCGGGTTCCACCAGCCGGGCACGGGGGCACAACCGGGCAACGTGCTCATGACGCTCGAAGAGGTGGAGCGGCGCCACATCATCAGCGTCCTCGAGAGCACGGGCGGCAACGTTACGCAGGCGGCGCGCATCCTCGACATCGATCGGGTGACCCTTTACAACAAGATCAAGAAGTACCACCTCCGGGAAGTCGAGAGCGCGTGATCGGTCGGCCGGTCGGTCGGTTTGTCACGTGCGCGGGCTCGGTCGCTCGGTCTGTTGGCCATTCGGATTCCTGGGCGCGCGCCGCCGAAGTTCTTCGGCGCAGTGACCAAACGCCCTGGAAGCTGGTTGGCCCTCGGGCTCGATACCGGCTGGCCCACCGATTGGCCGACCGGCTGAGCGGCCGAGGCATGCACCGGTGAGAGACCGGACCGGCTGACTCACCGACGACCGTTGATTTCCGCAACCGCCCGTTGAATCTTGCAACGATGCGAGTTTTCTCCACGGTTGTTGAGTTGTCCGGGCCTTTGCGGCCCTGGTACCGGCACGAACCGCTGAACTTCTCAACGCCTTCCGGAACGCCTGTTCTTCCCGCCATCCGACTGTCACTGTAAGTCGTTTGTTCGAAAAGTCTTATTTCATCAGACGCCACGGCCCCCCGGTGGCGGCGGTCTTGCTGTCTTTCTGAGCGAGGCTCGCGCGTGCCGCGCAGCTGCCGCATCGACGGGGGTTGTGATGTCCTGCCCGCACCTGAAGGAAGTGGTGATGCTGTTCTGCGACGCCTACCCCGTCAAGAAGATGCTGCCGCTCGATCGGATCGCGACGGCGCACCCGTGTCTCGGCCCGGATTTCGAAACCTGTCCGCTCTTCCGCGACCTCGTGGCCCGTCTGGGTTCAGAGGCCGCGGAGGAGAACTGCCAGGGGTGCCGGGGGGCCAAGGAGGCCAGCCATGTTGCTCGCACTGCTGCTCACGCCGCTGACGCTCGTCATGCTCGGCATGCTCGCCATTGAGCGGCGGCACGCCCACACCCGGCGCTAGCGCCGCGTCGACGCCGCTCGGCACCGGTTCGGCGCCCATCGCCCCGCACGGCGGGGCGGGAGAGACTCATGAGGCTCACACGACGAACGTTCTTCAAACTGGGTGGGGCGGCCGGCGCGCTCACGCTGGCCGGCCCGGCCCCCGCCGCGGGTGCCGCCTCCAAGGTGCCGGGCGGTTCGATGAAGGCCGTGCTCGTGGACACCACGAAGTGCGTGGGCTGCCGCGCCTGCGAGGCGGCCTGCGCCGAGGCCAACGGGCTCAGCGGGCCCGAGCTCGCCGGCGACGACCGCGTGTTCGCCGCGCCGCGGACGACCAGCACGCGCGCCTTCACCGTGGTGAACCGCTACCCGGGACACGACGGCGCGCCCGACCGGTTCGTGAAGCGCCAGTGCATGCACTGCGTCGAGCCGGCCTGCGCGTCGGCCTGCCTCGCCCGGGCCATCGAGAAGACCCCGGAGGGCCCGGTTGTTTATCACGGCGACCGGTGCCTGGGCTGCCGCTACTGCATGGTGGCCTGCCCCTTCGAGGTGCCCAAGTTCGAGTACGAGAGCGCCACGCCGTTCATCCGCAAGTGCACGTTCTGCCCCGAGCGCCAGGCCAAGGGGCTCGAGCCGGCCTGCACGTCGGTGTGTCCGACCGGCGCGCTGACCTTCGGCACCCGCGCCACGCTGCTGCTCGAGGCCCGGCAACGCGTTTACGGCTCACCCGAGAAGTACGCGCAGGAGATCTACGGCGAGCTCGAGGCCGGCGGCACCAGCTGGATGTACATCGGCGACCGCCCGCTCGAGAAGGTGGGCCTGCCGGCGTCGGTGCCGAACGTCGCCTTCAGCTCCCTGACGCAGCCGGCGCTCGCGGCCGTCCCGTTCGTCCTGACCCTCTGGCCGCCCCTGCTCATGGGGCTCTACACCTTCAGCCAGCGCCGCAACGGCGTCGACGCCGCGGCCACGACCGACACGCACGAGGTGCGTCATGAGTAGCCGCCCTGCCACGCTCACCGCACCCCAGCCCTGGTTCACCGAGAAGGTGCTGATGGGCCAGCCCTGGGCCGAGTACCGGCGCGGCCTCTTCACGCCGTTCAACGCCGTGGCCGCGTTCGTCCTCGCCATCGGGATCCCGATCATTGTCTACCGCTTCGCCGCGGGCCTCGGTGCCACGACGAACCTCTCGCAGACCAACCCCTGGGGCATCTGGATCGGCTTCGACATGCTCTGCGGCGTGGCGCTCGCCGCCGGCGGCTACACCCTCGCCACCACGGTCTACATCTTCGGCCTCGACGACTACCATCCGGTCGTGCGGCCCGCGGTGCTCACCGGCTTCCTCGGCTACGTCTTCGCGGTGCTCGGCCTCATGTGTGATCTCGGGCGGCCCTGGAACCTGCCGATCCCGATGGTCTACAGCTTCGGCACCACCTCGGTGATGTTCGAGGTGGGCTGGTGCGTGATGCTCTACACCATCGTGCTCGCGCTCGAGTTCAGCCCGGCCCTCTTCCAGTGGCTCGGGTGGCAGACGCTGCGCACCTACCTGCTGCGCGCCACCATCGGGCTCACCGTTGCGGCCGTGATGCTCTCCACGCTCCACCAGTCCTCGCTTGGCGCGCTGTTCCTGATGGCCCCGACCAAGCTGCACCCGCTCTGGTACTCCCCGTTCATCCCGATCTTCTTCTTCGTGTCGAGCATCGTCGCGGGACTGAGCATGGTGATCGTCGAGAGCAGCCTGTCGCACCGGGCCTTCCAGTCGCGCGTGGACCACCACGTGGACATGGACAAGCTGGTGCTCGGCCTGGCCCGCGCCGCCTCCGTCATCCTCTTCGCCTACGTGTTCCTTCGCCTGCAGGGCCTCGCCGACAGCGGGCGCACCGACCTGCTCGCCACGCCGCTCGGCCTCTGGTTCATCGCGGAGATCGTCCTGTTCGCCGCGGTGCCGTGCCTGCTGTTCGCCCACGGCGCCCGCACGCGCAACGCCACCCTCGTCCGCTGGACGGCCGGGTGGTCGGTGCTCGGCATCGTCGTCTATCGCCTCAACGTCTCGGTCGTCGCCTACAACTGGGAGGCCGCCGAGCGGTACATCCCGAGTTGGATGGAGGTGTGGACGTCGCTCACGCTCGTCACGACCGGCATCCTGGTGTTCCGGTGGATCGTCAACCGCATGCCCGTGCTGCGGGACGAGAGCGGACACTGACGGAGCGCCACGGTTCTCGGAGAAGAGTCATGATCCCACACGACATCCTGACGCTCTACGGGGCCAAGGGCCTCGAGTACGTCATCGCCATCGCGTTCCTGGTCCTGTTCGTGCCCTTCTGGCGCTACGCGATGGGCACGCGCCCGGCGCCCGAGCCCGCCATCGTTCGGGCCGCGCAGGCCGCCCCGGCCCACAGCGACCTCGTCGAGTGGTTCCGCGTCGCACGCGACGTGTTCTATCACCCGGGCCACGCCTGGGCCCGCGCCGCAGAGGCCGCCGGGGCCGTGCTGGTGGGCGCCGACGACTTCGCGCAGAAGCTCGTCGGCCCGCTGCGCACGATCGAGCTGCCGGCCCCGGGCACGGCGGTCCGGCAGGGCGAGCCTGCCTGGCGGCTGCACGCGGGCGACAAGACCCTCGACATGCTCTCGCCGGTCGACGGCGTCGTCACCGCGGTGAACCGCGAGGTCCTCGACAACCCCGGCCTGCTGAGGGACGACCCGTACGGCGCCGGCTGGCTGCTGCAGGTCCAGAGCCCGCGGTTCGCCGCGCAGCGCAAGGGCCTGCTCTCGGGCCGCATGGCCCATCGGTGGATCGAGGACGCCACCAACGCGCTCCGCCTGCGCATGTCGCCGGACCTTGGACTGGCCATGCAGGACGGCGGCGTGCCGGTGGACGGGATTGCCCAGGCGCTCGCCCCCGAGGACTGGGACCGCGTCGCCCGCGAGTTCCTGCTGTCGTGAGGGGACCGACCATGAACACCCGTCGCATCCTCCGCTCGCGCACCTGGCTGGTGGCCGGCGTGGCGCTCCTCGCCGGCGGCGTGCTGGCGGCGCAGGGCCTCCCGAAGCTGCCCGACGCCCTGCCGCTGGCGCAGTCGGCCGACAGTCCCGGGAAGGTCACGTTCAACCACGTCACGCACGTCGAGGAGGCGAAGCCGGCGTGCACCACGTGTCACCCGTCGCTGTTCCGGATTCTGCCGAAGGGCTCGCCCAAGCCCAAGGTGACGATCACACACGCCGCCATGGAGAAGGGCGAACTGTGTGGCGCCTGCCACGACGGCAAGAAGGCCTTCGCCATGGCGGATGACTGCACGATGTGTCATGGGGGATAGGGTTGCTTCGGCGTTCGAGGTTCAGTCGCCCGGCGTTGGGTGCTCGTTGTTCGCCGCTGGGCGTAAGGCGCTAGGCGTACAAGGCGTAAGGCGTCCGGTGTTCGGCGTAAGGCGTAAGGCCTAAGGCCTAAGGCGTAAGGCGTAAGGCGTAAGGCGTAAGGCGTAAGGCCTAAGGCCTAAGGCCTAAGGCGTAAGGCGTAAGGCGTAAGGCGTCAAGAGAGGCCACCATGGATCCGCTGATGTCGTTCCTGCAAACCGCGGCTATCGTGATTGCCGGGTTGACCCTGCGCTTCCTCGTGGCGCTGGTCGGGCTGGTGCTGCTCGTACTGCCGATCGTGGCGGTGCTCGAGCTGGTCCGGCTCGGGCAGCGGCTCTACGAGGGCCGGCGCGGGATGGAGCCGGCGGGCCACCTCCAGTGGCTGCGGCGGCTCTACTACGCGCCCGGGCACACGTGGGTGGCCGAGGCCTCCGCGTCGTCACTGCGCATCGGCGTCGACGACCTCGCGCAGCGGCTGCTGACAGGCGCGCGCGCCGTGCGTGTGGCCGAACCGGGCACGGAACTCCGGCGGGGCGACACGCTGGCCGAGATCAACCTCGGTGGCCGGAAGGCCCGCATCATTGCTCCGGTGGACGGGACCGTGATGGACGTCAACGACGAGGTGGCGACCAACCCGGAACTCGTGCACACCGAGCCGTACCGCCGCGGGTGGCTCGCGCTCGTCGCGCCCTCCGGCGGCGAGTACCGTGACCTGCGCACCGGGGCGGCCGCCCGGCAGTGGCTCGTCGCCGAGGACCAGCGCCTCTCCGCGTTCTTCGAGACGCGCCTGGGCCTCGCGGCCGCCGACGGCGGCGAGTACGTCCTGCCACCGCCCGCTCTCCTCGAACCGGAGCAGTGGGACGAGGCGGTGCGGCTGTTCCTCACGCCCCAGCCGTAGATCGACGCACCCGACTCGAACGGGCCGGCCGCCACGAGGGCCGGCCCGTGTTCATGTACGGCCGTCCGGGCCGGGCTGCCCGGCGACGGCGGCGCGTGACCCTCCAGGGGCCCCTCGGCCACGACGCGCGTGACCTCCAACCGGCAGCACGCCGGTCGTGGCACAGCGCCCCAGCGCGGTGCGGTCGCCACAGGCCTCCCCGTTTTGCCTCCCAGCTTGTAAGATCGTGCGGTCGCCATGACGCCAGAGGCCCCCGGCGGGGAGTTGCCGCCTCCCGCCGTCCCCACGCGCGATCCCTCCCTCCCGTTGAGCCTGCCCGAGGTCCACGGCAGCGTCCCCATCCCCGTCACGGCCAGCTTCTGGCGCAAGGCCTTCGCCTTTGCTGGGCCGGGATACCTCGTTGCCGTGGGCTACATGGACCCGGGCAACTGGGCCACCGACCTCGCCGGCGGCGCGCGCTACGGCTACACGCTGCTCAGTGTGGTGATGATCTCCAACCTGATGGCGATCCTGCTGCAGGCGCTCAGCCTGCGCCTCGGGATCGCCACGGGCCGCGACCTCGCCCAGGCGTGCCGCGACCATTACTCGCGCCCGGTCACCCTGGCGCTCTGGGTGCTCGCCGAGCTGGCCATCGCCGCCACCGACCTCGCGGAGGTGCTCGGGGCCGCCATCGCGCTCAACCTGCTCTTCGGGCTGCCACTGCTGATCGGCGTGTGCATCACCGTGCTCGACGTGCTGCTGGTGCTCTACCTGCAACAGCACCAGTTCCGGTTCGTCGAGGCGATCGTGCTGGCGCTGATCCTGGGCATCGCCGGCGCGTTTGCCGTCGAGCTGTGGCTGTCGAAGCCGAGCCTCCTGGAAGTGCTCGCCGGGTTCGTCCCCTCGCCGCGCATTGTTCAGGACCCCGAGATGCTCTACATCGCCCTGGGCATCCTCGGCGCGACGGTGATGCCCCACAACCTCTACCTGCACTCCTCGATCGTGCAGACGCGGAACTACGGCGACGACTACGAGAGTCGCCGCAGCGCCATCCGGTTCGCCACCTTCGACTCGACCCTCGCGCTCTCGAGCGCGCTCTTCATCAACGCCGCCATTCTGATCGTCGCCGCCGCGACGTTCCACGGGACGCCCTACGAGGACGTGGCCGACCTGGGCGACGCCTACAAGATGCTCGCCCCGTTGCTCGGCACCTCGCTCGCGAGCACGATGTTCGCGCTCGCCCTGCTGTTCTCCGGGCAGAACGCGACGATCACGGGGACGTTGGCCGGCCAGATCGTGATGGAGGGCTTCCTGAGCATCCGGCTGCGCCCCTGGCTGCGCCGCCTGATCACGCGGCTGATCGCGGTGATCCCCGCCGTCGCCGTCATCGTCATCTACGGAGAGGAGGGCACCGGCGCGCTGTTGATCCTGAGCCAGGTGGTCCTGAGTTTGCAGCTGCCCTTCGCCGTGTTCCCGCTCGTGCGGTTCACCGCCGACCGGCGCCGCATGGGCGCGTTCGTCGCGCCGCGGTGGATGCTCGCTCTCGCCTGGCCGGTGGCCCTGCTGATCGCGGGTCTCAACGTCTGGTTGCTCTATCAGAGCATCGTGGGCTTGATGTCCTGAGGGCGCCAAGGGGACGCCATGTACCGACGCATCCTCGTCGCCATTGAGCACTCGGCCGCCGATGCGGCCATCCTGGCGCACGTGCGCGAGCTCGCCCGCCTGTGTCACGCCCACCTCGTGCTGGTGCACGTGGCCGACGGCTGGGTGGCGCGGAACTACAACGAGCTGCAGCTGAGGGAGTCCGAGGAGATGCGCGAAGATCGCGCCTACCTGGAACGAACGACGGCCGAGCTGCAGGCCGCCGGGCTCGAGGTCACCTGGCGGCTGGGCATGGGCGACCCCGCGCGCGAGCTGGTCCGGCTGGCCAGCGACGAGCACGTGGACTTGATCGCGATGGCGACGCACGGGCACCGTGGCATCGAGGACCTCGTCCGCGGCACCACGGTGAACCGCGTGCGCCACGAGGCGGCCATGCCCGTGCTGCTCGTCCGCTCGCGCGCCCCCGTGTGACCGCCGCCTTCGCTCGCCCGCCGTCACCTCGGCCCCGCCGGCCCGGACGACGTCGAGCGCTCGCGGCGTGGCCCAGCCCTTCAGGGCTGGGCGTGATCCGCCGGCCGCGCGTCGCAGGCCGTATACTGGTGGGATGCCCACGCACGAAAAGGCCCGCCGTCAGGTCGCCAATCCCCTCCGCCGCAACGTCGCCATCGTCGCACACGTGGATCACGGCAAGACCACGCTCGTCGACGCGATGTTCCGCCAGAGCGGCGTCTACCGGGCCAACGAGCGCGTCGTCGATCGCGTGATGGACAACACCGACCTCGAGCGCGAGCGGGGCATCACGATCCTGGCGAAGAACACGGCCGTCCACTTCCGCGACCTGTTGATCAACATCGTCGACACGCCCGGCCACGCCGACTTCGGCGGCGAGGTGGAGCGCACCCTGTCGATGGTGGACGGGGTCATGCTGCTCGTGGACGCCTCGGAGGGGCCGCTCCCGCAAACGCGCTTCGTGCTGCGCAAGGCCCTCGAACGGCGGCTCACACCCGTCGTCGTGATCAACAAGATCGACCGGCCGGACGCCCGGCCGCAGGAGGTCCTGAACGAGATCTACGACCTCTTCATCGATCTCGACGCCACCGAGGAGCAGCTCGACTTCCCCGTGCTCTACACCAACGCGCGCGAGGGCACGGCGAGCGCCGAGGCCGCCGCGCCCGGCGAGGACCTGCGGCCGCTCTTCGACGCGATCGTCGATCACATCCCGCCGCCGAAGGGCGACACGGCCGGGCCCCTGCAGATGCTCGTGGCCAACCTCGACTCGAGCGACTACCTCGGGCGCATCGCCGTGGGCCGGATCTTCAACGGCCGCGTGTGCGTGGGCGACCTCGTGTCGATCTGCAAGCTCGACGGCGTCGTGCAGCAGACGAAGGTCACGAAGCTGATGGCCTTCGACGGCCTCAAGCGCGTGGACGTGGACGAGGCGGCGGCCGGCGACATCATCTGCCTCGCCGGCATCGAGGACATCACGATCGGCGAGACGGTGTCGGATCCGGATCAGCCGCGGGCGATCCCGCCCATCGCGGTGGACGAGCCGACCGTGTCGATGGTGTTCGGCGTCAACACCTCGCCCTTCTCGGGGCGCGATGGGCAGTACGTCACCTCGCGGCAGCTGCGCGAGCGGCTGCAGCGCGAGCTGGTGGGCAACGTGTCCATTCGCGTCGAGGACACCGACAGTCCCGAGCAGGTGAAGGTGATCGGCCGCGGCGAGCTGCAGCTCTCGATCCTGATCGAGATGATGCGACGCGAGGGGTACGAACTGCAGGTGTCACGCCCGGAGATCGTCACGAGGGACGGTGCGGGTGGCCGGCTCGAGCCCGTCGAGGACGCGCTCGTGGACGTCCCCGAGGAGTTCCAGGGCGTTGTCATCGCTCAAATGGGCCAGCGCAAGGGCGCGCTCACCAGGATGGTGAACCATGGCAGCGGGCGCGTGCGGCTCGAGTTCCGCATACCCTCCCGCGGGCTCATCGGCTTCCGGTCGCAGTTCCTCACCGACACGCGCGGCACCGGCATCTTCAACCATCTGTTCGCCGGCTGGGAACCGTGGCACGGGCCCATCCCGGCGCGAGCCACGGGCGCGCTCGTCGCCGACCGGCCCGGGCCGGCCACCGCCTACGCCCTCGCCAACCTGCAGGAGCGCGGCGAGATGTTCGTCGAGCCGGGCACGCAGGTCTACGAGGGCATGATCGTCGGCGAGAACAGCCGCAACAACGACCTCGACGTGAACATCACCAAAGAGAAGAAGCAGACCAACATGCGCGCCTCCACCGCCGACGAGGCGGTCAGGCTCATTCCGCCGCGCCTGCTCGGCCTCGAGCAGGCCATCGAGTGGATCAACGACGATGAGCTGGTGGAGGTGACGCCGGTGAGCCTGCGCCTGCGGAAGAAGGTGCTCGCCGCCAACATGCGGCCGAAGCGCGTCGAGTGAGGGACGAGACGTGTCGATCCAGCGCCTCGCCCTGCTCGTCACCACCCACAGCGGTCCCGGCGTGCTGCACCAGCTCACGGGGGCCATCGCCCGCCACGAGGCCGACATCACCTCGTGCGAGATCCTCGCCGGGCCCGAGCGCACCAGCCGCGTCTACTTCGAGCTCGAGGTGCCCGCCGACGCCGGCGCACTCGTGACCGACCTGCGCCAGCTCTCCGCCGTGCACGCCGTGGAGGTGGTGCCCACGTTCCAGCGCGTCTACGGCAAGCGCGTGATCATCGTCGGCGGCGGTGCCCAGGTGGGACAGGTGGCAATCGGCGCCATCTCGGAAGCCGATCGGCACAACATCCGCGGCGAGCACATCTCGGTGGACACGATCCCCCTGGTCGGCGAGCAGGCGCTCGCCGAGGCGGTGCGCGCCGTGGCCCGGCTGCCCCGCGCGTCGGCCCTCGTCCTGGCAGGCGCCCTCATGGGCGGCGACATCGAGCAGGCCGTGCGCGACGTGCGCGCGCAGGGCCTGCTCGT
>Ga0209594_1001376_pt1 | contig 12222 bp, 15 predicted proteins | sample AshMeaCrysSpring_FD_184126 | JGI IMG/M metagenome (GOLD analysis project Ga0209594, IMG submission 184126) | Groundwater microbial communities from Big Spring, Nevada to study Microbial Dark Matter (Phase II) - Ash Meadows Crystal Spring... | ecosystem: Environmental > Aquatic > Deep subsurface...
TCTCCCGCATACTCACGGTTAGTTAAAAAAAAGATACCTACCCAGAAATATAGGACGGTCTGTGAAGAGTGATGCTACTTCGTCTTCATCAGGACTCATATGTGCATCATTCGACCGTTCTCCCGTCCTAATATTTGATGACGAAAAGCTGTGGAGATATATCGAAATTTCAGGAGTAATAATGGTAGAAATTATAGATATATACGATATGACGAAAATAGGAAGAAGAATTCCTCCTGGAAGAACATGTTACAAGTGTGAAAAAAGTGATACATATATAGATTCTGATGGATGTGAACATTGGGCCAAACATCGTGATGAGAAAGGAAAATGGACAGGACATTGGTTATGCAATACGTGTCGTATGGCTACAGATGAGATGAAAAAATATTATAAAGAACGATATGACGAAATAAAATATGTTAGAGATTGTAGAAATGGAAGGATTGATATAACAAAAGAGAGATGCAAAGGTTGTATAGGAGCACAGATTTGTGCCAAGACTCTCGGAGTTAATATTCTAAATATAGAAATGGATAATTTTAGATATTATGTGGACCTATCTAAACATCCAAACTATGGATATTGCGAAGTAAAGACTGCAACTTTTAATAAAAGAGACGGTAGATGGTATTTTCATGATATTCATAAAGAAAAGTTCGACACCCTTTTGTTGACATGTATGGACCAATACAGTCCTTGGGATAATGTACTAAAAATGTATGCAATCCCAACACATAAAATAACGACATCTACGACTATTACGATTTACGATAACCCATCGAGAAAGACATGGTATGAAGAATTTGATGTAGACGCAAAACCTTTCAATGGCACATACCAAGATATAGACATTAATAAATGTCCTGTATTAGAAAAATATAATAAATAAGAGCGGGTTGTGTAGAGTGCAGATGCTTCGAACCTTGGAATTTGATCCGTTTGTGTCGCTAAGGCGGCACGCTATGGAATACTGTACCCGATCGTTCTCCCGCTCTATTATTTTGATACTAATATAAAGAGGGTTGTGCAGATTGCTGATACTTCGTCTGCAAACCTGCAGACTGACGGTCTGCAAGCACATATTATTATGTGCGGTTCAGCATTCGATTGTTCTCCCTCTTTATATTATCACGATGATATAACGGATGGATATAAAGGATAGATATATTATATTACTAATTGCCGGCTTATTTTTTGGTCAGATAGCCTGTCGCATTTTGATATACAGATTCGTTCATCCCTATATTGTCGCTCCATATCTTAAAAGAAAAAGAGAAAGAAATATGGTGATACCAAATAATAAATAAAGAAGATAATAACGTGGGCTGGTGGCCTAGCCAGGAAAGGCATCGGACTTTTAATCCGGAGAGCAGGGGTTCAAATCCCTTTCAGCCCGTTATCAATGTGCCGCTATAACTCAGTTGGTATGAGTGTCTGGCTGTTAACCAGAATGTCACAGGTTCGAGCCCTGTTGGCGGCGTTTATATTTATAATAATGATTGTGGCTATATTAGACCTGCCTTAATTTAGCGGTTGAATGCGCGGCTGTAATTTGGTTCATTCCAGAGATGGAACATTACTGTGCAGAACCCGCGTTGTCGCCTGTTCGAATCAGGCAGGCAGGATTATTAAGTACCGATAGTTCAGCCTGGTAGAACGTCTGCTTTGCAAGTAGAAGGCCGTGGGTTCGAATCCCACTCGGCACATGGGCACGTAAGATAATTGGTAAGTCGCCAGGTCTCCAAAACCGAAGAGCGTGTGTCCGATTCGCACCATGCCCATGTCCCATAAATCAGTTCAAACCTGAATTATGGGTGGCATAAAATCCAAAAACATCCAAGATGCTTATCTAAGATGTTTGAGGAAAGATTGCAATGCTAGAAGATATGAATTGGCAGAAGAAGGAATTTATACACATCAGGCCGGCGTACAAGTCCTGGAAAGACATTCAAACAGGATACCGTACTTGTTCGTAGATGATTATCTTTTAGTATTGCAGCCTGAAGTAAAAAAGTGGTAAACAAATGACTCGAATAAACAATAAATTGGGCGGGTAGCTCAGCCAGGCAGAGCGCCATACGTTCTGTTTTCGATTGTTCTCCCATGCACTCATCAGGCTTGGTTTGCCCACAGTCATATTTTGACCTCTATGCATGGGTTGTGTTGAGAACAGGTACTTCGACTGATAATCGGGATGTCGTCAGTTCAAATCTGACCCCGCCCATTAATGATATACCACGATGTACGGGCGTTCATTGTCTGTCAAGCACGCTTGATGGATATAGAAACGGTTGGTAGATTCTCTCGCTAGAAGAAATATCCTGTGAAAGTTCGACCATCGAAGGCTCAAAACCTTCCCTGTACCTTCATAAAAATGAATTGCAAAAACAGGAGATTGTATGAATGAAATTACTGACGCATTCGAAGCGGCTAAAGTCGCGATGAAATATTTAGCCGAAAAAGGAGTAGTTGTCTTCTCTCGAGAGATAAGATCCATATCTAGGAATTCTATGATATGGGTCGTAGAGATGAATAGCCCAAAATTTACAGGTACCATCATAATAAAATCACAGACAGGAGAAGTGGCTAAAGCATTACCGCTGTAAATATACATATGTTATAACCCATGAATCTGGAACAGAATATGTTACCTTTGGTCGATAAAGACGACGTAGTATCTAGCAGAAAAAAAGAAAGTTTAGATACTGAAAAAAATAAAACCGTAACTAAAAAGAAACCTGAGAAACCTGTCAGGATACTCAGGATTAGATACTATCAAAAATTATTTCTACCATATACACAAGACGGAAAATTAGAGAAAAAAGAGATATTTGCTGTAAATAGAGGTCTTGAAGACCTTCTGAAAGAGTTATATTGCAATACAAATATACAAGGAATGAGTGCCCCTCTTGATTGTATATTCGTTGAGAAGGATAAGAGAATAGGAGCTAATGATAAATTTATATTCCTCCAAATAACTACAAACGAGTTTTTTATCTTGAAAAGACAATTGGAAAATCATACAACGATTTACGCATATAATAAGGGTGAGTTCTCTATCTTAGATGGGAAAATGTCTTTCCTATCTGAAACATGGAACATTCCGAGGATATGGAAAGAAGATAATAGAAAAGATGGCAAAAAAGATAATAACCAAATTTCTGAGACAAATGTAATCATAAAGAGACAGAAATTAAGAGAAGAGTTAAAGGACAAATTCAGATCATACCACTCATATGAAGATGAAGACATTGACAACATGAAAAATGTAGAACTCATAGAATTAAAGAGACTCGTAAATAAGAAGGTTGAAATAGAAAATAAAAATAGGAAATTCTTTAAAGAACTGCTGACGTAATATATAAGATAATGAAAAATATGCCTAGGTAGTATAATGGCTTAGTATGATGGCCTGTCACGCCATAGACCAGGGTTCAATTCCCTGCCTGGGCGATTTAAAAAACAGTGGATTATGAGGAAAGAAAAGAAAGAAAAGGACGAGAATCTAGAAGAAAAGGTGATTTATAATGCTTGTAAAAAAATGCAAAGATATCCTGTGTCCAAGTTCACACCAGAACAGATAAACAATATAATTGATTTAAGAGGAAATGATGGAAGGAAAATAGACATATTTAAATTGCACGGTGTTTTATTCGTAGGTAATACTGAGGATTCAACATGGGATCTAAGCAAAAATTATTTCAGATTATCTGAACATATTCTTCCAATATCAATAGAAGACTTTGACGACTGCGAAACAGAAGAAGACGTTCGTAATACATTTAGTGAAGAATTAGAAGAAGTAATAATAGACAAATTATTATAATATATTATAAAAAACGGTAAAAAAAGGAGATGTATATGAATCTGAAACAAGCGTTGGAGCCAATAGCTCCAGTAGTAGGGTTCTCATCTTTGATAGGAGCCCCAGGGTCTGTATCCACAGAGAAAACTGTTGACATAGACTTAAAGACCGCTGTAAAAAAGTTAGCAGAAATAAAAGATGCGCAGAAAAACTGTGGATCTGATTATGCGTATTGGGGATATGAAGGACAAAGAGCATATTGGAGTGCAGTTGTAGATATTCTCCAGGCTGCAGAACTTGTTGGCGACAATAATTTGCCAGATGTACCTCCTCCAGATATAGAAGGAAAAGTTGTCATGGATGCTTGCTGGTATATACAGAAATATGGAAAGGATGTATTAGAAAAAGCAGAAGAAATGAGAGCGGCCGCGCCAAAATAATGGAAAAAGATTCAGAGGAATAAAATAATGCTAAAAAAATTTACAATGTGTGCTAAAAACACGATGAAGAGGTTGATAGAGAAACTTGAACACACGGTTCCTGGATATTTGGCGTATTGTGAAGATTGCGGACATATTAAAAGGCTCTCATATCTAAAAGAGGCTCATATGTTCATGTGTTACGGTTGTGTGATCAGGCATGCAAAGTTATACATTAAGATGAATAGATTATAAAATGCAACGAAGTTGGCAGGTGGTCTAGTCAGGTCTACGATACTTTGTTGGCCGTTTTCGATCGTTCTCCCAAGAATATTGAAGTTGAAGCTTCATGTTTGCATTAATCGCCAATCTTGGGTTGTGTGGAAATACGGTTACTTCGCATCTGGAGCGAGTGACGTGCGGTTCAAATCCCACCCTGCCAATATTATAGTTATTAATTAATCAAAAATTATTAATAGACAATAAAATTCCAAGGTTATGAAAAAATGAAAGGATCAATAAATAAGTTATTAGAGAAGAGAATATACCCAAAAACGATAAAGTATAAGATTATATATAAATTAAAGCAGAAAATATACAATCTTCTATACAGACAGTCGACATACATACCTGAAAAAGGTGTATGGGTACTAACCAAGGTATTTCCATCAAATATTGTCGACAATATCTGCGGAATTACCGACGTATTTAAAGGTAATAATAAGGAAGTCACAGACTGGATACCTGTACACTCAGAATATATTTATCAGAGCACTCGTTCCGGATTTGTAATGTTTATGGAATATATAACAGGACTATTAGATTATAGGATGGTTCATAACAATGTTGTAAAGTCTGTAAAAGAAGGAAAAGTTACCATTCCTGATTTTTGGATGCTCAATGAGGTGAAAATATGAGCAAAGTCGTTGTAATGGATTTCATGGCCGAGTGGTGCGGACCTTGCAAGATGCAAGACCATATCATGGAAAAGCTGAAAGAGAAATTTAAGGATGATATTGGCGTAGAGTTCAAAAAGATAGATGTAGACGAAGATGTGGATGGAGGTTTCAAACTTGTCGATAAATACTCTATCCATGCTGTACCTACGCTCGTTGTCGAAAAGGATGAAAAGTTTTTCTCGAAGTTTGTGGGAGTGACGAAACTGGAGACATTGGAGAGAAAAATTAAAGAAGCTCTAGAATAGAGAAGAAAATAAGATATATTAAGGTTTAAAATGGATAAAACATATTATAAATCCTATCGTATTACCAACGGCAAGCCTGGATGGATAGTAATTGATGAAGACTATAATAAGATATTAAGTCCTACTAGAGACCGACTAAAAACAGCAAAATTAGGAAATCCTCCAAAGAAATGTTGTAAATGCGGAAATACAGAAACATATGTACATCCTGATGGTTACGAACATTGGTACAGTCATAAATGCGACAAGAAAAACTGTACAGGATATCTATGCCAAACTTGTTGGAGTGCATATGACATAGAGAACAACCCTAATAACCAAAATAACATGATGAGATCTATGGCAAATGTAAGAAATTGTCAGCTCGATATATATAGTACTTCTGGAAAGGGGTTTATTATTGAGGCAATAATTGCTAAAGAAAGACATATCAAAATTTACAATATAGAAATAGACAATTTCAGCGCCAGATTTGATCTCTATGACCAAGAATATCGTAGAATTCAATCAAAAAGCCCGTCATTAAACGAAGGACTTATGAGATGGGATGCTAGTTTTGGTATGTACCATAATTTCGATGCATTATTTTTGTCGTGTATGGATAAAGATAGAAAAAATATAGAAAGACTTTATATCATCCCAGAATCTGAATTATACGGAGATGTACACCTGAGTATTTATATGGGTAGTTTAAAATATCCGTGGTATGAAAATTTCAGAGTCGATGAAAAGACAAAAGATAGATATAATAATTCTTATAACGATCTTGCGTCATTTATTGGAAATAAAAGATATTTCGGTATAGATGAAATTAAAAGATGGCTAGATAAATAAAAAATTCCAAGGTGAGAAAAATATGTCTAAATTCAATAAGATACCTGAAATCGCGAAGGACTTGTATGAAAGACCAGATGCTGTTCAGAACCACGAAGGAGCTCTGGTCTTCAAACTTGATCCGTTGACAGAACTTTACCTGAAAGCGGCGAGCACTCTCGTCGGGGAACCAAAATACTATACAGATGCAAATACATCTGATAGTGAATTGCTTAAATCAGTACGCCAGGTAGCCAAGATTGACCCAGAGTTCATCTTGCAGCTTGCGGTATATTGCCGTGAGAAGTTATACCTGAGAAGCGTACCTCTAGCATTGCTTGCAGAGTTCGCAAATACATGTTCTGGGAAAGTCGTTGGAGCCAGGAAGTATGTACCAAGAATCATCCAGAGGGCCGATGAATTGACAGAATTAATGGCATACCAGCTGACAAGAAACAAGGTTGTTCCTAGACCTTCTAAATATCTGAATACTGGCAAAGAGGAAACCCGAAATAAGAGAGTCGATAAGCAGTCTGCACTTCCTCAGATGATAAAATTTGGGCTTGCCAAGGCGTTCAAAAATTTTGACGCATACCAGATTGCCAAGTATAACAGGGACGGAGCTATCAAGATGAGGGATGTCATGTTTGAAGTACATCCTGAGTGGGAAAATGAAGAGCAGAAGAAAGTTCTCGACAAGCTCACAAATAAGACTCTTGAATCTCCAGAAACTTGGGAGGTTATGCGGTCAACAGGAAAAATGACCTGGCATGATGTCATTAATCATATCTTCTATAAAGAGGGTAGGATTAATAACTACATGGCCCAGCTTAGAAATCTGAGAAACTGCCTGCAGGACAATAGCGTAAAAGCGGAAGATATCCAGCTATTATGCAAGATGATCTCTGACAAGAACGCTGTATCGAGGAGTAAGCAGTTACCTTTCAGATTTTTGAGCGCATATAAAGAACTACAAAAGGATGATAGGAATTTTACTCCAGTCGGAGTTCTGTACGTATCTGAGGTTCTGGAAGCGCTCGAGACTGCGGCATCTTATAGTGCAGACAATTTCCCAAAACTGGGAGGAGATACTGTAATAGCTACAGATTTCTCTGGAAGCATGCAGACTGTAATATCGAACAGGTCCAGCGTTGAGAGATTTGAAATAGGAGCCATGCTCAGCACTATCGCAAATAGTTTCTGCAGACGTGCCATTACAGGAATATTTGGAGAGGACTGGAAAGTAGTTCCTTTGGCAAAGTCTTCTGGTATCTTGAGCAATACCCTGAAAACAGTTGGTATGATAGGAAGTGTAGGCTATTCTACAAATGGTTATAAAGTCATTGATTATCTACTTGACAATGACATAAAAGTAGACAGAATAATGATTTTCACAGATTGCCAGATGTGGGATAGTGACAGGAGAAGATACTGGGGAGATAGAGACCAAACGTCATTTGCAGAGAGATTTACCAGGTATCAGAGATTACATCCTGGCGTAAGGCTGTACACGTTTGACCTATCTGGATATGGAACTGTGCAGATACCTCAGGATACAAGAAATGCCTGCTTTATAGGTGGATGGTCTGACAGAGTCTTTGATTTCATTCAGGCATTTGAGGAACTGGGAGACGGAAAAGTAATCGTAAATAAGATCAAGGCTATTAGACCATAGCCTTGATTTCCAATTTTTTTTATTTTTATAATTATTTTTATAGTCATTTTTATTTTTTGTTATCATATCTTAATTTAGATTATAGATGGTACCAATAAATAGGGCAACGGGTATTATTGGGATCTGTCCGAAGGAGAAGAGGGATATAATTGACAGTTTTGGTCAACAAATCGGTGTGTGCGGACTGTGTTTGGATAGATTCTTGTCAAACGTTTAAGAAGATTGACGAGATAAGAGATAGAAGGCAAAATCCCGGTCACACAAATGACATTCTTGAAGCTATTATAGTGACTTGCAGTACGAAAAACTATGATAGATCATATAAAATGGGGAATGACAAGGGAATGTATTATTGTGCAGAATGCCAACAGATGCACCACGATTTTAGCAGGATAGGAAAGTTACATAAGAAAATACCATAGCAGAGTATGGTAATGGGGTTGGATGTTAGGGTACGGTGCGAAGGAAAAACGATAGAAAACGATGGGACAATCATAAGAAAATAGGAGAAAAAGAAGGAGGCAGTATATGGCAGGTATTGTTGACAAAACAGACCTAGTAAAAATGCTTAAACATGCAAAGGATCAAGTGTTAAAGGAATATGATATATCATTCGGGATAAACGGTGAAGTACTGACAAATGTCATGAGCTTTGTCTCTGACATTAATACTGATGTATTAATGAAGTTTTACAATGATAAGATCATCGTCCAGATCAAAAGCCCAGACAATGTTCAGTATGCAGAGGTAGAGATAAGTTCTTCTGATATGTTAGATTACAAGCCTAACATAGAAGGAGATCCTGCAAGAAAAGATGCAAAAAGTATTATAAAAGGTCCAGATGGAGATTTTAAAGCTATTCTCGTTGATATAAAAGGAACTATAGACGAGATAGCGTCTTTTGCGCAGAAAGACGATATCGTTGTTATCAGAATAGATAGCGCTTATTATAAAAGATGCGAATTCCATTGTCCTGGCAATGTTGTAATATGGGCACAACTAATGGACCCCAGCCAAGCTCTGAAAACTGTAGAGAAACTGCCGGGAATAATAAAAGGTGTAAGGGAGAATACAAATATTAAGAAAGCCTCCGCAATTTTAGAGCCGGCGACGTTTCAAAGAATATGCTCGATAGGAGGAAAAAGTGGAGGAGGAAAGAAAAGAGATATTGATGAGAGAATTTTCATTGAGTTAGACAAAAAAGATGGATTGTACATAACGAGTGGGGATAAATTAAAGGGAAGGATTTTTGAATTAAAACCTATGGAGGTAGGGGTGGGCACAATGCCTGGAATGTCTGAAGGTATTCCTGAAGATATGGGAGGAGGGATGATAGATGAAATGATGGAAGAGATGAGTGGAGGAGGAATGGAAGAATATAACTATGCCCCCGGCCATGAAGAAAAGAGAGCTAAAAAGGTCGACAAACCTGCTGCCAAGGCTCCGGTAGACCAATTGTTGGGAATGGATGTAGACTCAACACAATATATATATTTACAGAGAGAATATATAATGCCATTCACGAAACTTAAAGGATTGGCACCTATCATAATAGAGGTTCGGACTGATAAGCCCATTTTTCTGGAGCAGCGGCCATTTGGCGGAATAAGAGTCGTACTCACGATTGCGCCCAGAATAGAAAATGAAGACGATAAATAGAAATGTATAAAGATGATAATAAAAAAGAATGAGACGTTATGCCAGAAGAACACAAGATTAAAAAAATTTTTGAATTTGACAAAATTGAGTTTTGGTTAGTTTCTGGCGATAGAGTACATAGTATGCTTGATTCTAACTGGAAGAATGACTTGGGAGAAGGAGAATTTATTGGCGGCCACCGTTGTGTGTTTAAATATATACCAGAAAATGAGGTATGGATCTCTGATTTAGATAAAGAGATTTATTCTACAGCTACTCATGAATACATAGAAAGACTTCTTATGAAAGAACATGAATTTAATTATGCCGAAGCTCATAATATTGCTCTGAAAGTAGAAGATATGCATAAAAAATTGGGTACATAAAGACATATAAATACGGAGCGGCAAAAAATATTATAATTATGAGTATTAAAAATGGCTAGTTGGAATAGGATACCTTCAAATACTGTCTGTTATAGATGCGGACAGAAGGCTGTTGCATGGGAGAGAGATTCTAAAGGAATTACTACGGGAAATTTAATTTGTAGACAGTGTTACAATTTTTGGCATAGACACAGAACGTACGAGAAATATAAGAGAATAACGGCGGACCATACAAATACAAAATGTCATATATGTGGAAGTAGTAAGACTTACATAGAAGGAATAGATTTTGAAGGAAAACCTATATATGATTGGCGAAAAGACAATGATGGAAATTATATATGTAGTAATTGTCGCTCAAACATTAACAAAAAATCTGAAAGATTATGGAGAATGGGATTAATTTCTAGATATATCGAGACAGGTGTTGGCATTGTTGGACAGTATATTGTGGCTAAAACTATTGGAGTCGATGATCTCAATATTATAAATGATAATCTTCGACAACCTGTGGATCTTTCAGAACATTCTATTTATGGTATGTCAGATGTAAAAACTGCGACATTAGCAGATGATAACAGATGGACATTTGGCAGAGTATTCAACAGATGTGATACAGTCTTCTACTTATGTATGGATAGATATATGCCTTGGAAGGATGTTGAAATGGTATGTGTCGCTCCTTGTAGTTTAGTGTTTGACAGTTCAAGTATTAATATTTTAAAAGGTCGAATAGGAAAATGGGATATACTTAAAAAATATAGAATAGACGAGAAACCTTTTAATGATGTATACCACAGCGTAGATATACCTGATTTATTTGATCCTATAGGTCTGTGGAAAGGGAAATACGATGAAAAAATAAAAAATTATAGTCATTGACATATGTCGTATGGGTCAATCGGGTTAGATATATGTTTTGATCCCTGTACAGTCTCAGGGTAAAAAAAGGCGGAAATAAATAAACGAACTAAGGAGGAAAGAAGAACATGGGAATAAAATCCGATATGGATAAAATGTTCAGTGTAGATGAGACAAAGATTGGAAAAATGGCAAGCGTGGACATTGCATCGGGCGGAATTTTACCTTTACCTGAAAAGGGAGAGTCGGTAAATATAAGAGTGCTGACAGCACCAAAGCGTGTTGTAAACGATAAGCTTCCGAACAAAGAGGGTATGATAACCTCAAGGTGTGTCATATATGGAAGAGAGAGTGAACTCCAATATGATTTCATAATTTCCAGCACAATATATAAAGGAATCCTTGCAGAAATGAAGAAGGCAAAGATCCCGGTAGACGACGACTTAAAGTGCATCACTAATCGTGTGTTTACGATTGCTGGACGCGAGTGGCCTAATGCCCCGAAGGAGATGTGGAAGCCTGATGAGGTTACCAAGAAACTTGTCGCACCAAAGACATATAGCGTCGCTTTAAGACTTGATCTCGAAGCGAAGGCTGCCCCTGCCCCAGGTCCCGAAGGAACAGCTCCTGACATAATGAATTTCTGAACGAGACCCTAGATATTCTAGTTAGAGGAACGTTCCGCCGATAAGAATGTCGGAGAGACGGAAGTCTCTTCGATGTTCATCTTCGTATGTATATCTAAAATATGTCGAAATATCATCCTTGCTCTAAGGAATTTCAAGAAGAGGCAAAAAGACTTGGATTGACAGGAAATCAGTTAATACGAAAATATGTAGAAGAAGGAAAATTGCCAAATCCTGCTGACGTAAGTAGAGAAAACAATAAAAGGACTGCCGAAAGAGCTGGATTTAAAAGTTATAATGACTATGAAAGAAATAGGTGTCATAAAGATATTGAACGAAAACGATTATATACTCAAGAATGGCGCTATAACAATGGAATCCAATGTCCAATGTGGGATAATGAAGATTGCTCACATTATCTAGGTACTTTCGTGGCGGAAAGGGCATATGGAAGGATAATACTTCCAGAAATGTTTGGAGGTATAGAAAAAGAGATGCCCTATGGAAATCCTGGATACGACTTTATAGTAAAAGGAGATATCAAAGTTGATATAAAATCATGCTGTCTGAGACAAGATAAGAATTGGAAAGGCTGGGAACCTCACATCAGATCTAATACTGCAGACTATTTCGTCATGCTGTTATTCGATAACAGAGAAGATTTGAGTCTTAAGCATGTATTAACAATTGGAAGAAATGAAATAATAAGAGGATACGAATTCTATAGGAGGGACAGCATCAAAATAACTAATTCGTACAGAGGATTATTAGAATTTAGAAGATATGAATGGA